>Ga0247782_1000172_pt1 | contig 81674 bp, 60 predicted proteins | sample UWRJL019104C5_FD_179928 | JGI IMG/M metagenome (GOLD analysis project Ga0247782, IMG submission 179928) | Plant litter microbial communities from Arlington Agricultural Research Station in Wisconsin, United States - UWRJ-L019-104C-5 | ecosystem: Environmental > Terrestrial > Plant litter >... | reverse complement strand
CTTTGTAGCCTTTTTTTTAGCAAAACTATATAAAGCAGCACTTAATTATTTAATATATAATAAAAAACTTATAGCAATAGTGTAAGCTTTTAAAAAATAAAAATACTACCTAAGCAATATTAAAAAGCTTATTAAAGTTTATATAAATTATAAAAACTTAATAGCGCTTACTACTATAAAAGTATTTAATAAAAGATAAATATAATAGTAAAAATTTTTATTAAAATTTAATTTTAAAATTATTTATATTAAAAAATTAAAAAATATATAAGCTAATATTTTTAATAAAAAAAGTAATTATTATTAAAAAACACTTTAAAAAATAAACATAATATTTAAAAGGACTTAAAAAAAACATTTTATTATTACTATAATTTATAGCTAAACAACTTATAATAAAGTTTAAAAACAAAAAAGATTAGCAAAGCACTAAAATAAAAATAAGAACTATTATAAGTAAAGCACAAAAAACTTAAAAAAGAAGACTAAACCTAATTTTTTATATAAAAAAAAGTTATAGATTTTAATAATACTTTAAAAACAAGTAGTTAAAAAAATTTATAAACATAAATTAGCAAAACACTAAAAAATATTTAAAACATTTAAAAAACTTTAATAGCACTACAACTTTAATAAAGCAAAAAAATTTGTTATAATATTTATTAAAAACTATAATATTTATAATAAAACTAAAATAGCAGGACACAAGCTTTATAGCCTAATAAAACTAATTAATTTACTAAATAAACTATAAAAAATAGTTTTATTTAACTTTATTATTAAACTACTAAAATTAAAAAAACTTATAATATAAGCAGTATATAACTTAATATTAGTTATAGTTAACAAATTTAGCAAGTACGTATACTTTATTTTATATAAAAAAGCAACTAAAACAAAAGGCATAGCGTATACAATTATATAGTATATTATAAACAAGCATAGTATATTAAAACAGTTTATTACTAATTAAAAACACATAATAGTATTTAAATTTTAAAAAGCTTTTACTAAAGCTTTAAAAATCTAAAAAAGCTTATTAAGTACATACTACCTTTAAACTAATAAACAAACAAAAAAACTTAATTAAGTCTTAAAAAACTACTTGCAATGCTATATTAACTATAAACAAAATAACTAAGTAAAACTATTACCTATAGCATAATTTGCATACAATACTTTAAATAATAAAGTACTTAAAATATTACTAGCTAAGGTTATTTATAAGTATAATCTAAATAAAAAAAAAAAACTATTTAAAAATTAAGCATTACTAAGCACAAAAATATAAGTATAGCATATTAAAAACTTATAATCTAAGCTATATAAAAATATACAATTTTATTAGCAACAAATAAAACATTACTATAATAAATAAAAATTATTAAAGCTAATCTTAAAAAAAAAAAATAAAGTTTATTTACTTTATAAAAACATTAAAACAAAGCAGCTAAGCAATAAGCTTAACTTTATTAAAATTAAACTTTTTAAAATTTTAAAAGTACTATTATAACTATTTTATAAGCTAAAATTGCTATTAAAAATAAAAATATATAATATATTCTATATATTACTTTTTAAACTAGCACTAAAAAATGCTAAACTTAAAACTAAACTAAAAATAAAACCTAACTTAAATAAATATAAAGTTAAAAAAATACTAAACTTATATTAGCAAAGTTAAATAATTAAGTACTTAATAAAATAAAAAAAATATAAACACCTAAAAAGCATATAAAAACTTAAAAAACACCTTATAAATTTTTTTAAAACTATTAAGCAATACTATTACTAACATCTTAACTAATTAAGTTATTTATTTATATAAAAAGCAAACTAAAACTAATATTGTTCTAATTAATTTTACTTAATAAAAAAGTAAAAAGGGGCAGACTTTTTTAAAGTTTATTTAAATCTTCTTTAAAAGCTTAAGCACCTTATTTTATTATTTTATTTACATATTTTTTTAAAAAATATTTTTGCTTATAAAAACAAAATAAATAAGCTAGCTTTTGCTTAAGCTTTTATTACTTATTATTAAATTTCTTATAAGCTAAATTATATTTTTTTTTAATTTTTTCTAGCTTATTTTTTATTTCTTTTTTTTCTTATTTAATACGTTTACTTTTAAAAACAATTTTATTTACTAATACAAAAAAAGGACTTAAGCTATTATAAGCACGTTTTATTAAAATATACGCCTTATAATAAAAAAAGTTAAGTAATTTAACACACTTAATAAATTTTTTTAAATAGCAAAAGCAAAGCATTACTTTTATACTTAATTTGTTAACTAAAAATATAAAAGCTTAATAACAATTACTTTTAACAGAGCTACTACTAAAAGTTTTAAAAACATAATAAGAAAACATAGTTAAAAAAATATAAAAAAAGAAGAAAACTTACCTATAATTATTAAAAATAATAATTTTTAAAAAAAAAGAGATAGTATTATAAACTAATAGGCTAAAGACCGTTAGCTGCGTTAAAGGCTGATTAAAAGCAACAAAAGCAGGGTAATTGCTAAACTAGAAAATATGCTATAGCTAATATTATATAAATTAATTAGTTAGCTAGCAGCTACTTTTATATAGCAGCTAGTAGCCACTAGCAGCTAGTAGCTGCTATATTATAATAGCCGCAAATTTACATTTATTTTTAAAAAAAAAATTAAGTATATATTTTCTTATATATTTAAGCTAGCTATAATTATTTTTTTTATTTTTAGTAATTAATTTAAGCATATACTTAGCATACAACTAAGGACTACTAAGTGTGTAGAAAAAACCTTTTAATAATTAATTAAGACATAAGCCCCTTTATTTGTTTACTTTTAACAATAGCAAACCATAGCTATCCAGACTGTCCCAAACAGTAAGGATTATTACAATTTGGCTACAAAGCCTTATCTTAGATTCTTGTTCTTAGTTGCAGGATGGTCACTTAAAGGAATTAAGGCTCCTATGGATGACTGATATATTGCTAAAAATCTAAGGATAAGAAAGTAAAAAGAAAGAAACTCTACAATATAGAACATTGTGGGATTTTCTTATTATAGGAGGGCAGGTTAGGTGACTATAGGTTAATGAGAGTACTTATGCTTATTAAGCTATAAAGCTATTTGCATTGAGCAACTCTGACCCATTAACCATTGACCTGGCCTAAGCCTGCACCTACTATAACTAAGTAGATTTTCTTTACCATGGCAATAACTTTCTTAAAATTAAAGCACTTGCCTTAAAACTAAAAAAACTTACTTTTAGCAAACAATTACCCTGTTTATAATATAAGCTATTATTATAGGTTAAGCTAAATAAAGTTATAATAAGTGCAGGTTTAGGCTAGGTTAATGGCTTAAAGCTATGTATGCCTTATATAAATAGCTTTATAAGCTTATTAAACCTAAATACTCTTATTAACCTATAGTCACCTAACCTGCCCTCCTGTAATAAGAAAATCCTATAATGGCCTATATTATAAAGTTTTTTCCCTTTTATTTCCTTACTTGTAGATCTTTAACAAATAGATTAATTATACCTAGGAGCCTTGTTTCCTCTTAAGTGACCCCCTTGTAACTCACGCCTTGATTATCTGAGGAACCTTAACTTTGTTTATGCCTCTCTAGCCATACCACCGCCCTCCACTACCTTTCCAACACAAACTCGGAATTTTTATAGAACGCCAGCCCAGACCTACAGATTCATCTGCACGAGTGTCTGCCAGCAGTGCCGCCCGCGCTGTTCTAAAAGAATTCCAGTTTGAGGCACCTAAGATAACTCCCTAACTTTCCCATACACCAAATATGCATCAGAACAGCTAGATCGTTCGTAAACATACCAGAAACCGTCAGACAAAGGCGCCCTGCTACTATAAATTCACTAGCTTTTATATAACCCTATTTTGCAAAGGTAGTAAAAACATATGACTTTATTCTAAGGATCGTGCTAGAAATGAAGCGCAGACTAAAGTCCTACTGGCCCTTCCGCAGAAAATCGTATAATAACCACTTTCCCCGAACGAGCGCCGATTGCTATAGTAGTCCCGAGTACTGCGAACTTCAACGGTCGATAGTTCGCTGGCAACCAGAGCAGGTCCTTGCCGTTAAGAGTTATCCAGGAACAATCTCTACTGATCCTATATCCGCACTCTTGATTATGATCGGGCAAAGGCAAAACGGAAGATAAAGTGGACGATCTGCTAGTGTTACAAGTTACGATTATGGGTGCCCGGACCAGGTCACTAAGGGAAATAGCACCGGCTTTAGTAAGGAGGTATCGGCGGTCCGGGTTAAAGGATAGGCTATGTGAAACGAACTCGACATCTATTGATTGAAGACAGTTACCCGTGTCGGCCGACCAGAGCCGGACTGTTTTATCGCTTGATACCGATGCGAGAGTCTTGCCGTTAGGCGAGAATTCGACCAACCAGACCTCTTTACTATGGCCCTCGAGCGTCTGGAATAGCGCGCCTGTATCGGCCGACCAGAGCCGGACTGTTTTATCGCTTGATGCGGACGCGAGAGTTTTGCCGTTAGGCGAGAATATGACCCACCAGACCCAATCGCTATGGCCCTCAAGCGTCTGCAATAGCGCGCCTGTATCGGCCGACCAGAGCCGGACCGTTTTATCGCCTGATGCCGACGCGAGAGTCTTGCCGTTAGGCGAGAATATGACCGACCAGACCACCATACTATGGCCCTCGAGCGTCTGCAATAGCGCGCCTGTATCGACCGACCAGAGCCGGACTGTCTTATCGCCTGATGCCGACGCGAGAGTCTTGCCGTCGGGCGAAAATATAACCGATTGGACCCCATCACTATGGCCCTCGAGCGTCTGAAATAGCGCGCCTATATCGTCGGCCGACCAGAGCCGGACTATCTTATCACTTGATGCCGACGCGAGAGTCTTGCCGTCGGGTGAGAATACGACCGACTGGACCGATTCACTATGGCCCTCGAGCGTCTGCAATAGCGCGCCTGTATCGGCCGACCAGAGCCGGACCGTCGTATCATATGATGCCGACGCGAGAGTCTTGCCGTCGGGCGAGAATACGACCGATTGGACCCAATAACTATGGCCCTCGAGCGTCTGGAATAGCGCGCCTGTATCGGCCGACCAGAGCCGGACTGTTTCATCGCTTGATGCGGACGCGAGAGTCTTGCCGTCGGGCGAGAATACGACCGATAGGACCCTCTCACTATGACCCTCGAGCGTCTGGAATAGCGCGCCTGTATTGGCCGACCAGAGCCGGACTGTTTTATCGCTTGATGCGGACGCGAGAGTCTTGCCGTCAGGCGAGAATACGACCGACTGGACCTTCTTACTATGGCCCTCGAGCGTCTGAAATAGCGCGCCTGTATCGGCCGACCAGAGCCGGACCGTCGTATCAAATGATGCGGACGCGAGAGTCTTGCCATCAGGCGAGAATACGACCGACTGGACCTTATTACTATGGCCCTCGAGCGTCTGCAATAGCGCGCCTGTATCGGCCGACCAGAGCCGGACCGTCTTATCACTTGATGCGGACGCGAGAGTCTTGCCGTCGGGCGAGAATATGACCGACCGGACCGATTCACTATGTCCCTCGAGCGTCTGCAAACAGTTACTCCAATGTATATCAACTTTAGGCCTAAGAGATATCCAATCTGGGATGTTATTTTGAAACGTTGTACGAATAACACTTTCTGCGGGCGCAAATGCGAGTGCTGAGCAGTATGCTTGGAGCGGCGCCGCTTGTATTGCTGACGCATTTGTACGAGCGAAACGTAAAGCATCGTTAATAAAGTGTGATGCCTGAATACTACCATCAGACTAGGTGGATTTAGTTAGGTAATTAATACCATAGCGGAGACCTCGGTAAGGTTGTATTACCTGAAGTAGTGACTGTAATATACCAGTGCTTTGAAAGCTCTCTGCGCCCCTCCCTATGAGACTTAACGCCTCTAACCAGTGGAGGAAATGCTGCCGGAGGAAGCGATGAACCTGGTCATTGTCGACTATATGATCACCCGCTTGCTGGACGTGGTAAACCCAGTATCGGCAAGCATACTGAACTTCTGGTGGTAGCTTGTTGCTTATTATCTGTGGGTCGATAGATGCGTAAAAAGTCCCTGGCCATTTCACTTGACAGATATCTTTTTGAAGAGTCTTGTTCATAACGCGGAGGCAGTCTGCTGCTAGCTGCTTATGGGCTTCTTTCTCATCTACCCAAAACGGGTTCTTGCCGCGTTTTAACGGATCAACAAGGAAGTCGCGAAATGACAGGTGTAGCAATCGCACAGGGGAGTTCTCTGACGAAGGGATATCTAATACAGAATAAAGAAATCGAAATTGGTTGTCGACGTCGTTTTGGGATATACCGAGCAAATGTGCTAAGGCAGGTGTTGAGAGTGGGCTTGCGAGAAGAACAATTGAGCCAATAAGACGTTTGAAGTCTTTCAAAACTTCGTTTTTTTCTGAGTCAGATAGATCAACAAGAAGCTGGTCTAGGACAGGCAAATATGTTGCATCAAGTTTAGACTCCTGGCTTTTGGTCTGGTACTCTAGAATATGTTTAAGTTTTTCGTCGGGCCTTTTGGTTTTGCTGTTAGCAAGAAATCGGCACGCAGTAGCAGCAAAGATGAAGAGGGGAATGGCCATGTTAGTAAGAGCCTGGATATCTGATTGCTTAGGCCATGTTAATGGCAATTGTTGGTGTTGACGTGCAGACTTATTATACTCGTCTCTAATCTTTGCGAGCTCGTGTGCAAAGAAGATGTATAGATCATGCTCAATAATGGGTTGCTCAATCTTATGGAGGACCAGATCTTGGTATGTGCCTTCAACATCATGAAAACCAAGACGAATAGGTAATTCCGGCCGACTAGTTAAGAATACCCGTAGATGTATTAAATTAAAGGCATTGGCACGAGATAATAGACGAATAATCAGTCTGACATCCTCATCCCGGTCGCACTCGTCTAAGGCGTCAATAACGATCACAAGAACGTTGGCTTTTTGGTCGTATGAAAATAATTTTGATAGAGGTTCAAGGATCAGCTTTTCGAACTGCTCCCGCATTGCTTTGTTGAAAATGGCAGGATCGGCATCGATGGCAACCTTTATATATACTGCAAGTGCCGGTTTCTGCCGAATTAACTGAGCAGCAATCGTAGTAAAGAGCTTAGACACACCCCCTCGATCACCCTCACCCCTTTTGAAGAAGAAGCTGGCCCCGAGCTGGCCACGGTCGAAAGAGGAACGGGCCAAGGTGCGTGAGATGGTCGACTTCCCCGTACCGGCCATACCGTTCAGCCAGAAGACGGCTTTGGCCGTAGGGTTCTCTATCCAGTCCGTTATTTCGCGGAGGAGGTCGACTCGCGTATTGGGCAGGCATGTCGGGTTATGTTCTTCGGCGTGGGAGTCGAAGGCAGCTCCCGCAGCTTCGGGAAGTCTATCGAGCACTATGTTTTGATCGATATTGCCAAGGTTTTTGTCAATTGTGAGCACAGCAACACTGTGCCATATTTGATTAGTAGCCCTATATCGCAGCAAGAATATGTGGTGATTCAGGCTTTACGGGGTTACCCACGTCTGATCTATTTGTAAGGCTGTTGTCACCGGTTGCATGCATCTGGCGAGCTCTTGTAAGATCTTTTCGACCTCTTTGCTATCAAATGGCCATTTCAAAGCACGGAGGCCAAATTGTCTCATTGCTTGGCGTCCTTTGCCCGGGATTAGCTTGTCATGTAGACTTCCGAGCTGGGATCGACCATCCTCGAGCGCATCGCGCACCTCCTGGAATGTCTGCAGCCTTATCCCGTGAGGGCTATCCAAAAGGTCATGGAGCCTTTTCATGACAGTACTGAGGTTTGTAACTTCTTTTTCAACTCGTGCGATGTCATTTTTGGCATGCCTAACGTCCCGGGAGTACTGTAAACATTGCGAAATGATTTTTGCCGATAGTTCAACGATTGCGAGGGCGCTCGCGGCTACACCGAATGCTTCAGCCATCCGCTGTTAGGGCTATGTAACACTCCTAGGCGGTTACTAGGTATGGACAAGGAAACGACGGTCAGTGCAATAGTCGGTCGAGCTGCTCGTCGGTTTGCAGATGCTAAATCCGCTATTGCGAATTCAACTTAGAAAGCTGAGGCGGAGGTTACCCCTCATCAATCTGCTTCACAAGAGGCTGCGCCAGTCACGAGATCTGCAGGTCTATCCAATGGGTCGTCTCGCCCAAGGTGGCAGGATGGCCAACCTGCAGAGATTTCTGTCATCTTGGTACCTCGAGGATGAGTGCGCGCCAAATCAATCCACAGGAAGATCCAAATATATAGACTTGTCGACTAAGATACGTCGATGAACACGTGCGATACGATCAACGGTAATAACATGTTGCGTTTTCTCTTGCCAGTTTCCTAAGTTGTTGTATAGTTGGTATTAAGCGGAAACAGCACTATGGACAAGGGCATGTTGATGCTGGAGATCGGTAGGGCTTGGCACTGTCCGGCAATCGCCAAGCGGAAGAGGCTTTAACCACCTCCCCTTTCGGTCGTTTTGCCAGTATGCTCCGTCTTAACAACAGCTTCGTCGACAACACAAGCTTATCCAGGGCATGATCAAGAGTGGGCTATTTACTAACGGTAAGATTGCAGATGCCGCGGGCTGCAGCGCCTGATCGGTTCGAACGATGCAAGCGAACTTGCAATGCTTTGGAGCCAACAAGGCACTACTCAACGCCGTAGGACGACCTGGAAGCATATAACTACCAATGCTCACTGCATTATGCGATCGCCTTATTGAGCAACTGAACATGTGTCAAGACGAGATAATGGCCTTCCTTGTCGACCAGTTCGATACAGGTTACAAAAATGAGTATTAAGAGGGCGCTTGCTTCGATCGGCTGGTCGGAGAAAACTTTATGTCGTATTGCGAAACAGCGTAATGCAGATCTACGAGACTTATACTGCTACACTTTGTTAGGCTTCCGCTCTTACCGTCTAGTTTATGTTGATGGTATCGTGGACAAATCGCTTAGTAATACTGCGCTTCACGCCTTGGTTTAGCAAGAATAGAGTTGTTTAAGATCAAAGCTCTCATTTAACGTCAGGTCCCTAGCCTTTTAAAATTTAAGTTTTAACTTTCTGTGCTCAACTGCAAGCATTACCAGTTACAATATTTCTACACAGCTATACCTTTTGACCCTATTATTAATAGGACTACAAAGCATAAATAACGGTTGGTCTGCCGCCTCATTAGTTGCCTTACTAGGCATAACGTTAGTAATTTAAATAGGCGGCCGGTACAGCTAGTTGCAAATCTTGTCGAGCATATTGTTAAGCACTTCTAGTTATTAGGTTTAAGGTTTAAAAGCAGCAAATACACTAGCCCTAATCTAGAAACTTAAAAGCCTGGAAAAAGCTATAACCCCTCCGAGGTACAATTTACTAGGTAGCTAGTCGTAACTACATCTCTTTGGGTTTTGTCTAGATCAGTCAAGTTCTAGTCTTTGTATCGATTCTTACACCATTGAAAAAGTGTGTAAAGTGTAACTCGAAATGCCTATCGACTACAGCAAGTGGGTAAGCATTGCCGGCTATGGAGTTACTTGTCGGCCTTTGAAGCTCCTGTGGGTAACTGATGATGCCTTTTTCTACAGGACGATATAGAGATCAGCGATGACTCCGACATAGAGGTCCATGAGAATATCCATAAACCATCCTTTATTAATGTCAAAAAACAGAAGATCTATCACGACCGCGAGCAGCGCAAGCTCCAGATCGATACCTACAAATACGAACGTCAGATCAATGATCAGCTCATAAAACGCATAACTGCCCTCCGAGATGCCCTCACAGCCAACGCTTCTGAGGCCGAGTCTAACCCCGCCGAAGCCGGTTTTCGGGCCATAATGGCGTCTGCAGGCAACCCCAAAGATGAAAACCCGCCTCCGCGGCCCGACGGTGTCCACGCCAATGTGCCAGAACAGCCAACATATACTAAGATGATGGCCACCTTACTCGACCAGGTTAATCAGACGCTTGAACAGAAGAAGCCAGAGAATCGATATGCGGCCATGGTGGAGGAGATAGAAAATCACTTGAAGAAGGTGACCGATCTGCAGGACAGCCTGTTAAAGAGCCTAGCAGACCTAGAGAAGGAGGAAAGCCGTAAGATCACGAGCGAGAGCATCCGTACGGGTTTCAACTTCACCCATATCGCCAAGTCTACGCCGTCTACATCAGGGGAGAAGAAGACCGAAAGCAAAGTTGAGCTCTTGAACCCGAACTTCTCTTTAAACAAACCAGATGACTCCAAAACGACTGAATCTGCCGATGACGATGGCGACATCGATGCTTCCCCAGACGCCGTTAAATTTGGACAGATCAAGGCTTCCAGCTATAGAGAAAGCCACGAATTTCTGGCCACACATCCACATATTCTGACGGAGAAAGAGACTGAGGGGCTACTGGTTCTGGCCTTTGAGTCGCAGCTAGAGAATAAAGATGATGTTACCCGGAACTACGTACATCAAGCTCTGCTGATTCAATACTGCCGTGCCCTAGGCAAGGACGGCGTCGCGCTCGGGAACGGCGTCCAGCTCTTTTTTACGAAAATCGTCAAGAAAGGCCACGATGCCCGAAAACTTTTCTGCAAGGATGTCGAAGATACGTACTTGAGAATTAAAAACCGGGCGACGGAAATCAATAAGGAACGTGCTTTGGGAGGCCACAATGAGGTAACGCAGATCCAGCTACGTGCTGCCGATCGAGGCACCGAGATCGAGATCAACGTTCCACCTGAGAATAGCGAGGATCCAGACGAAAAGCATGCCCGCGAGATCTTTGAGGGCTTCGCGCCAGAAATGCGGGAGGCGATAAAAAGCGGCAACCTAGACAGTGTCAACGAAATGCTCGGTAGAATGAAGGTGTCCGAGGCCGAGAAACTTGTTGAGCTACTCACCGAGGTAAGTTACACTCATACATTGTTATCCCCATATTTATGAAGTGGTGTATGTGTCTATAATGATTGCTAACCGTTACATAAATGCGTACAGGCTGGTATTGTCAACATCGAAGAACAAATAATCGATACCACAACGGAGGAAGGAAAGAAGAAGATCAAGGAGTTAGAGGAAGACGCTGCCAAGGAGTCGTATGCAGACGGTCCGGAGTGAAGGCAGGGGTGAACGGGAAAACTTGATAACTAACAAGCGCACGATGTGAGGCCCGTCCGTTGTTCTGGCAGGGGTGGAGGGAAAGGGCTAAGGAGTTGTTTATAATAATGCCCCGGAAAACATAATTCTAGCTTTGCTTCGTTCTTTGACGACATAGGCTGCCTCTCACTCTACGCTTCAACATTATTGATGTACAACTGTGTAAGCTGGCTATTATGAGCGCCAGGTCAGAAACCTGTGGCCTACCAAGACCCTGGGCGAGTCGACGCCCCAGATCAAACTTAATAGATTCTCCGTTGGACTGGAGTTCACCGGAACGTATGCCGAGGATTCAAGTTCATTGTGCCTGTCTACGTAGGTGAAGAAGAAAATCAAACATGATACAGGTTACAATACTAAAACCATTGGTTAGTTTGATAAAGTATGTCGAAGCATTATCCCTATACCTACCTTACATATGTGCCTGCTTGCATATTGGCGTTGTCAATGTTCCGCACCCCTCGTTGTTGCTCAACCCGTCTTTGTCATCCCGATACGACATGCAGGTAGTAGGTAGGTTTCCTTTTGCAGCCACGGGGGGCCCAGTGACCGTCCAAGCGAAAAAGAGTGAATGGGAAAACGCGCGTCTCCTGTACCTGTTCATCTCATATGTGTCTTAGCTTTCCACGTGCCAGATAACCGACGCTGTATAATCCAAAGTTTGGACATAGTAACACCTTCACAGGAATCGGTCGGGTATACTTTAAATGCGCAGCAGCGAGATGCTAACAAAATACCTAGTTGGCAGTTCCTACTGCTGTGTGCTCCTTGGCGGCCGCAAAGCTGCGCAACCTCAGCTGGCTATCCAAATATAGATGCGTATTTACACAGACGAGAATTTACACAACTACATGTTCACATAGATGCGAAGATATTTACACAGGTACGTTTAGCTTTATATGATCCGTTCTACATAGGTATTCAAGCAGGGCATGTGAAAACTGGAGAGAGTCAACCTACCTAACTCCGAACTAAAGAACCAAGACACAATACCGTGTATTTAGCACCGTAAGTTAGGTATGTATACATACGGTGTGCGGCACAGCCACGCATAGCCCCTGAAAAAGGGCCAGAAGATCGTTGAACTCTACACTTGGATTAGTTTGTTGTCTTTGAAACAGCAGCTTATTTTTATCTATAAGATTGACAGGTCGCTTTGTTCATAAGGTTGTCTGCTGAGTTCTTTTCATTAACGCCACTAAAATGCTAAGGTGAGACAATTTTGAATCGTTGAAAGGACTTGGCACGTGTAATGGAGAGAGATTATGAACATTTCTATGTGCTTTTCTCTCCGACTCATGGCGGCTTTCAGTCAGCGAGTGAAACATTTCAAGCTGCAACTTCCAGTTGTTTACCTCAGTCGTGTTTCGCTCTTGAGGTCCGTAGCATTATCCCTCGGTAAAACTATAGAGTAGTTTCATGACGTACTGTGTCCGCGTACGGTAGAACATCTAAAACCGGGGGCAACAGGCGGGAAGAAACACCGCATATGCACTAAATCAGGGAGATAGCCACAGCAGCACCTACATAGAACGCGCGGACATTGGCGTTCGGTTTCATCTCAGCCGGGGCTGACGTGTGAGAGGCGCAGTTTCTTGCAATGGTTCAATGGGCTTCGATTGTTCGAGACACACTTGATACTCCACAGTGTATGCCGTACCATGCAATGCCCCCAAAAAAGCTCAAAAGACCCTGTAGATCGTCACCCCATGACAGTAGGCTAGCCGATTGTATGCACTGTATGTACTCGCTCTCAATAAGAGATCCTAGGTTATGGTTAAAGTTGAAACTTGCTCTGTTCACAATCTAGATATCCATAGTTTCCTCTTTCAACTTCATTCTTACTCTCTTTTGGTAAATTTTGACTACCATTTTTACGCTTCTTCTCTTGTGAATAAGTAGTAAGTGTATACCATACGGGCTCGCAGTTTACGGCACCTAGCACCTTCGCTTGTTTCCTATTATCTTTGCCTTAAAAATCAAATCGGAAATGATCCTATCACTATGCGCACGTGTAGCAGCCGTAACGGCTTTCGTAAGCACGGCCTATGCGACACCTCAAGGCAGCAATGTCTTCCCAACAGTGACGACGGCGAGCCCTGTACCTTCGACAGGATCAGGGGCAAGTACCTTGGCGGCGGCGGGAACAACGGCTTGCAACAACTCGCCAGCGCTTTGCAGCCGCTCATATAGCAACATCACGCACATGGGCGCCCACGATTCGTCGTTTCTCCGCGACGCCAGCACCGGGAACTCGCTTGCAGGCAACCAGTTTTTCAACGCGACAGTCGCGTTAGACGCCGGCATACGGCTGCTGCAGGTACAGGTCCACGACCTCAATGGGACGATCGAGATGTGCCACACCTCCTGCTCCCTGCTCGATGCTGGTCCTCTGCAGGATTGGCTCTCGGACGTCAACGCCTGGATGGACGAGAACCCGAACGAGGTGGTGACGCTGCTGATCGTTAACTCGGACGGCAACGACGTGACGGAATTCGGCGCCGCCTTCGACGCCTCGGGGGTCGGAAAATACGGCTTCACCCCTTCTGGAAACGGGTGGCCGACACTACAGTCCATGATCGACGCCAAGACGCGCCTGGTGACCTTCATCGCATCCATCAAGCCAAGCAGCGCGTACCCGTACCTGCTCACGGAATTCGATCATGTTTTTGAGACCGCGTTCGGGGTGACGTCGCTCTCGGGGTTCGACTGCAAGATCGACCGCCCTTCCACGCAATCCAGCGCGGAGTCCGCCATCGCCGCGGGCCTGCTCCCGCTCATCAACCACTTCGCCGACAACGACTTGGGCTCGGGCATCACGGTCCCCAACGTCGACGACATCGCTACGACGAACAGCGCGTCCACGACCACCACGGGAGCCCTAGGCCTGCACGCCCAGACCTGCCGCTCCGAATGGGGCATTACCCCGACTTTTATCCTCGTCGATTTCTTCAACGAGGGCCCGTCCATCAATACGGCGGACGCCATGAACGGCGTCACTAACCCCGTCGGACGCAAGAATTCGACGGCAGGTGGCTCCGATTCGAATACTGAGAACGGCGAGCCGAAGAACGATTCAAAGGGTGGTCGCAAAGCTGCTGATTTGGGTACTGGAGCGATGGTAGCGTTCCTTGTAGGCGCTTTGTTACTCGGATAGGACCCTCAGCCGCTTGTTTCGCCCTTTTTACTTTACTTTCTGTCGTGTTTTGTCAAAAGCATTTTGTTGGAGTCTGTTTTATCCTTCATTTTTAACAAGATTCCCCCAGGATAATTGGGAAAGTGGGATTTAGTACACGGCGTTGAGCATGCATGTTTGGCTCATTACCTAGATTGGCTTGCATAGCGACGGCGTTTTCCGTTCTGACAAAAAGATTGATTTCATCATATATCGAGCTGATACATGGTAGCTCCTGGGTTGCTGAAAATAGGTATATAGCCTAGGTTAGATGTCTGTTGGGAAGGTAGATAGACGTCTTTAGGTATTTGTACTAGATTTTAATATATAAAATTCGAGAGAAGTACAGCCAGCTGGGTGCTGTATTCAGATTTTTGTTTGGTCTGAAATATCTGGTGAAAAGATCACGACGCCGTGAAATTATATCTGTTTTCAATAATCTGTCCAATATTTTACCGTCATATTAGATAAATTGAAGTCATTCTCGGGTGTTTCGCGCTTGCAAATTCCCAGGGCCGTAGTTGCCGACAATGGCCGCAAGTCGGTGTCATATACGCAGCACAATCGCGGGACAAGCGCCGGCGTATGGTGGGGTTCGTCATACCTATTTTCTCTCCCACTATGGAACCTCTACTCGCCCTACCTAGTTGCCTTCAACTTCTCCGATATTTGTCTAATTCTATAGTCTCTCTGTACTCACTACCGAAGAATAGTTGTTTCCTTTGAGATTTATCCAATCCAGAGCTTGGACAAGCGCGAGACGGGTACTGAGTCACGCACATACTCACTGTGATACACAATGACATATACCGATATCGCGACTCCCGAGCGGTGCTACGCCGACTTTTGTCTCATTCCTGTGAGTTTAGCTTCCCTCCTTGCCCTTTCTCATTATACATATATTTACTATACTATATTATATCACCTCTAACAAATTGTTTTCATCCCCTTTCATTGCTTGTGTGCTCGAGTGTAGTTTTTATCAGCCAGCTACCCTGTCTAACAAATTCATGCTGGGATAAAATATCAGGTCGGAACAGGCTCCGTCTCCGTTGCCGAAGAAGTGGCCGAGGTACAGAAATTGCTGAAGGCTAGCGGACTCGTTTATACGATGCATTCTGCGGGTACTACTGTTGGTATGTAGTACTTTACTTTTGTACCTGCCTAACTCTCTTCCGCTCTACTTCTTTGCTTGGGGAGCTTGTTTTTCCTTGCTTATGCGTGTGGGATATGGGATTGTTTTCCGGTGAGATTGGAGTTGATTGACTGAAGGAGAAGAGAGGAGAGTTAGTGCTTTTTCGGCGATGTATGATGGCAATGTTGCAGTTCCAGTGGTTTTGTTTGCGAGAAACCTATCCTATCCTATCCTCACGCCGGATTGTTTGGTACTTTCTTATGTTGTCTTGTCTCATCTCACTTCACCGAAGCTCACACAACCTACCTAACCTCCGTCACATCGCCTTACCTACGTACTTACGTACCTGCATCTTACCTCACCACACGCACGGCTATTGATGATACCTCAGTGCTACTGTAGTATCGTATCCGGCCCCCAACCCTTCATATCCTCCCTTCTCATCCTCCGGGACTTGTTCCGTCCGGTCATTAGATCCGACCCCATCTCATCATACCCAAAACTTGATCTCAACAAATCCTCCCGAAATCATACCGTACCATACCATTCCATCCCGTGTCGCCTCATCTAAGCGGACCCCGACGTCTTCCCATATCATTATTACAATACATAACATGATGAGGCTCCCGAGTGATCATCTTACTTAATGCAACCCTCTTGGCATAAATCTCCTGATACTACAGTCCTACTAATGCAAACTCTACTACTCACAAATCTTCTAATATTATCTTTGCTTTTTTTACTTGCTAATTAAACCGCGGGAAAAACAGAAGGTTCATGGGACGAAGTAATGAAAGTCATCGGCCAAGCGCACAGCGTGGTCCACGCGCGCGGCGTGGTGAGGGTGCAGAGTTCGATGCGTGTTGGGACGAGGTGAGTCTCTTTCTTTACTCTTTCTCTTTCTCCCTCTTCCTCCCCTTCCCAAAACTCTTCTTTTCTCATATTCAAATTTCTGTTCTTCGTGTCCCGTTGTCATACCCAGCTTTCATGTCTCGTGTTCATAGCTCGCCTTCAAATTTCTCTGAAATGGGCACATAAGCTAACAGCAAATGCCCCCCAAAACAGAACAGATAAGAAGCAAACGGCCAAGGACAAAGTAAAACGCGTCGAAGATATCCTGGCAAATTCGACTTCGTGAATATCAGGAATGGGTGGAAAGGAGATTTGATTTTTGTATCAGTAGGTAGTCGGATGTGATGCCGGTTCGAAAGTAAGGGGTATATAAGATATACGTTTGACTACTACTAACACAGCAATAGCAGGACTCCTAGAGACTGCTCGAGATATTTAACATTAGAAATAGCTCAAACAATGATCTGCCTGACCTGACTCGCTTGGGCTAGTCCGATCTTATGTGTTTAAAATGAGTTGTCTAGTTACAATTGCCAAATGCTAACTGACTGACTGATTGCATTTTTTGGTCAATAAACAGGTTTTCCTTCCCTTTCACACTTGCTACCTCCCACCATACAATCATTAAGTAACCCGACCCCATTCCTTTTTATCGTTTTTCGATCGAATGCTTCTGTCATTTCGAGTAAAGATATTACCGCCACAAAATATTTTGGGCAACGACGGTTTTTCACTCCTCTTCTGATATGCGTAGGTATGTCGTTTTTAATGACGCAGTATTACGGCAAACCCGCTGCGATTGACGTCACCTTACCCACGCACGGTCTGTTTCTTAGCGGCTTTACGCAGCTCCTTCTCCTTCTCCTTCTCGAGGTACTTCTTCTGTGCCTTAGCGTCGAGGGCGTTGAGCTCGGCGTCGCGCTTGGCCTTGCGAGCCTTGTCACGCTCGAGGGCGCGCTCCTCGGCCTTCTCCTCCTCGGCCTGCTTCTGGATCTGCTTGACGTTCTCGTCCCGCACGCTCTTAATCTTGCGCAGGACCTCGGGGCGGAAGTGCGCCGCCGACGCCAGCTGGTCCGGCAGCCGGATGAAGCACGAGAATATCGGGATAAGGGGCTCGTAGTTGTTGTCCGAGGGCAGGCGGTACCGGATGAAGATGCGCTTGCGGGGAACGGCTTCGTCCAATCTATTTATTGCAGGGTCCAAGTTAGAAATGGACGCCGTTGTTTGTTTGTTTGTGGGGAATAGGCTATAGAGCAGGCGTCAATATACTTACGTCTTAGGCTTCTCCACAGGCTGGTCGCTGATGATGAGGTAGTCGAATAGATCGCCCGCCTTCTTGATGGCATCGACTAGTTCGTCCGTGAGAAGAGCTTGGGTGATTTCGGCGCTCTCGCTCATGACAGTGGCCCAGGCGGGCAGCTTAGAGTTATCCTTAGTGAAAGTGATAGAAACATCGTATCGCTCATCGCGAAGCTCCTTCATCTTGTCCTTGTTCACGACAGCCCAAACAAAGCCGTCGAATGAGCTCTTAGAGTCCTTGCTCCGAATTTCGGCGGCACCAGGTAGAGCAGGGACAATCTGAGCCTCCTTTCCGTCGAAGGGGTAGATCGTAGCACCTAGAGAGTCCTCGGGGACGGGGTAGCTCTCAAACAGAAAACCAATGATATACTCGGGAAAGAGTAGCAGGGGGTTGAAGCGCTTGATTAACGATAACTTAATATCCATGAAAGCAACATTCTGTCGGCCAGTCGCATAACCGGCGAACTCGAACAAGCTCTTCTCTTTCAAGATCTTGTCGGGTTCATCCTCGGCGATTTGCGATCCGCCAAAGCCAACGAGGGCGAACTCGCTGGTTAGAAGCGAGGCATGTGCCTTGGACCACGCCTTCGTCTTGGCTCGGTTCAGTCGCGAACCGAAGAAGTGAAGAATGCAGATGACTGCGATGATAGAGAGGATAGCTCCTTCGGCACGGAACTCGCTCAGGCTATGACGCTCGTGTACATTGTACCACTTCGTGTAGGGACGCGCGGTCGGGACGGGGCCGCCGAGGTTCACGCCGTTGGCAACGGATTGGAAAGGTAGGGGGGTGGGCGCAGGTGCTTCCGCAAAATCCGCGAAGTCTAAGGGCTTCTGTTAGTTGATATTCATCTCGAATATGCGATCATCAATCGAATCGTCAGGAATAGGATACGTGGAGCTAATTGTCGATAGATAGATGATCGTAAAATAGGGAAGAGACACTCTGCAGGTCTGAGACCTCCGTGGGGGGAAGCCAACACGTACCAGAATCCGCCTTGGCCGCGGGAGTGTCGGCGGGCTTCTTGCCTCCAAGAACGTTCTTAAGGAAGTCGGCCATCTTCGCAGACGTTCAATTGCGAAAACGAGCAATTTGGTTTTGCGCGACGAACGTTGAGGAAGGAACGGGTGACGAGATACGTAAATGGATCCAGCATGGATCGTCTCCAATAATCCAACCAACACACCCAACACAAGGGGACCCGAGAATTGGGGTCCAATCAGCCAGGATACAACGTTCCACACTTGCAATAGACAAGTTCCAGCTAATTAGGTACATACTTATTTTGGTTAAGCGTTTTGGCTTGAGCTGAATTACAAGGCCAACTTAGGGGTCATTAGTGGCGGCTATTGTGGCTTACGTCCCTTCAACGGGCCCTAGCCACAATGTGACCTAAAACCTGTGGGGTCGTTGCTGGGGCGTCGCTGTGGACTTCCAAAGTAAACAATTCGGACTCGCAACAGCCTTCTAAGTCAAACAAAGGGTCTCGAAAGACTTGAAATTCTGACAATGAAACAGCGTTTTCATTATTACTAACAAAGCTTTTTAAAATGTCAAAGCCAAGCACAATCCGACGATATGGAAAACAGAGCAAGAAGCCGCCACGGGCTGGGCGCCTGTTCGTGGAATTGCCCCAAACGCCTATGCGAACGGCAAAGACGGCGATAGTAGACAAACATGCCGAGGACGACGACGTATTCGTAAAGCTAACGCATGATATGTCTTCAATCAGAATACAAGATGAAAATACGGATCCGACGAAGTCACCACTACCTATGCGGCGGAAAACAAGACAGTCCGTCTTGCTAGATTCACCTGAACAGAAACTTGAACCTCCGGCAAACCTAAACCCCGTGCCCACACCGCCGGCATCCGATATAGAAGAAGCTGATGAGGAAGCAACAGAGCGGGCGCCTTCGCCTGAGGCGGAATTTAATGAGGAACTGCAGGTTCTCGCCTGGGCCGAAGTCTGTCCGCCAGGCGACAACATCGTCAAGATTGCGGAAGCGTCCTACGCAGAGGTCTACCGTGTGACAAACGAGCGTGGTACGAGCATCATTAAAGTGATTCGCATGGAGTCGCCGATAAAACCGCAGACCAAGGCGCAGCAAAAGGCCGGACTCGTGGACGAAGAGCCGCACAGTGAGTCTGACCTGCTGGGCGAGTTGAAGATCTCTGAGTGGGTGGCCGACATCCCTGGATTCGTCGTCTACAAGGAGCGATACATAGTTCAGGGCAAGGCGTGTCGTGAGCTATTGGAGACGCACCAGGCTTTTCATAAGAAGGTCAAGAGACAGGATCCGGACAGGTTGCAGTTCTACCCCTCGCCTAGTCGGTACCTTGATGATACCAAGTTTCTGGTTGTGGAACTGGGAGATGCGGGAACTGCTCTTGAAGACTTCCACCTCATGAATGCTGATCAGCTTTGGGATATCTTCTTTCATGTCACCATTGCCCTTGCGCGGGCGGAGGCGAGGATCGGATTCGAGGTAGGTTTCCACATATGCATCCACCTTATAATAGGGATATCTCGCTTACACAAATCGTAGCATCGAGATCTTCACGAAGGTAATCTCTGTATTCGAAAAGTAGGAGAGCCCATCCCCAAAGAAAAACGGGATCGGGCAGGCTACTTCGGCTTTTCTGGCCTGGAAATCACCATCTTAGACTACGGTCTATCGAGGGCGCAAGCCGACTGCGACTCGGAGCCGATAGCGTACGATCTGGAGCGCGACCTCAGCATCTTCACGAGCGAGCACGCGCCACAATGTCGCGTGTACCGGCAGATGCGCTCGTTCCTACTCCGAGGCGACCGCGTCTGTCTCCCGCCCGAAAGCCACAACAAGCCTTACGCCCAGTGCATCGACATCGATAACGACGGCGAAGGCGATGGCGAAGGTGAAGGTGAACCAATCTCGTGGTCCATATACGAACCCTACACCAACGTGCTATGGCTCGCGTACCTGTACGAGTGGATGGTAGACAATTTCCGCGGGCCCAAGAAAGAGGCCAACGCCTTCAGACGCGCCACGAAAGAACTATGGAGATACCTGAACCCCGAGGCAGGGCCCAATGTCCCGGGATTTGAGAGTGCGAGCGATATTCTTCGCTACGCTGTCGAGTCTAGCTGGGTGGATGAGGATCAGCTCATGGGTGGTAGGGACGAGATTGAGAGGTCGATATTGTCGATTTTAAGTACTGCGGATGGCCCCAATGCCGATGCCGAGGATGACGCTGATGCGGATCGCTCTCTTCGAAGGTCTCCGCGTAGACGTCGTCTGGTTGTTGTATAAAAACAAAGAAGGGGGGACGTTGTATTATACTAGGTGTTTTTGGTTGCATTAGTCATAGCGAGCGGGCGGGCGGGCTTCTAGCATATTGGTGTTGGTCACTTTATTCATTGGCGCTGCTTCTTGCATACATATACACTCCATACCCGGCGCCGGAGTTGGGTTGTATTATAGATTTATATATACGAGCATGTTACGACTAAGGTCATATGTGAAATTCTGATTGCGATGATTAGAAGGTATGTGTGGTGCGCCCATACCGCCTATGTTCCACGGCTGTCAGAATGTGCACCCAAGGTGAAGTTAGGTTCCTTCAAGACCACATCCACGGTGCAATATCTAGTCATGACATAGTTGCGCATTTCATTGGTCTTAAAAGAGGCAGTCGCGACATACTTACCGTCGACTCTTATACTTATGTTGATATAACACGCAACATATAATGCGCCAGACATTCTAGAAGCACGTAACGAATGGTGCGTCAGTCTGCAGGTCGCAGACGAGCCGCATTCGATTCTACTACGTACCATAGTTCTCTAAGCAGGGGAATGGAATCAGAGCACCTACATCAGATCAGGTAAATAGATTTCCAGGGACAAGCTTGGTGAAAACATCCAACCCCACTACGTGTTTTCTCCAATTTACTATATTACTGTGTCGGTGCGGATGTCCGTCTGCACCCTTGCTTTTAGTTTCCTCCACTTGGGTATTCTCTCAGTCGTACACGCAATTCAATCTATAAGATTATACGACACCGATGCCGTATGTCTTGGCTTCGAGCACCCTCCTCACTCGGTCTCTGATGGTCGCTCGACACAATATTTGAGGCATTAGGAATCACCCGCCGATGGATAAGTGTATCATTCAGGGATACCATTCTCGGATGGAAGGGATAGAACAGAAAAGAAGAAGTCTGAGAGAGTGTGTGAGTACGCAGGTAGATAGCAACATAAGGAGTATCTAATAGCAGGTGTGGAAATCTCTATATTTGTCTTTCGGAACCAGTCTCCATGTTCGCATCCCAGCGATCATCGGATTGGATTTCTGAAACAGGCTAATTAGCTGGTGATAATTGGTCAATTGGTTACCATTTGCTTTGTGTCTCCATTTCCTTCTTGCTTTAACAACATTTTCCGTGAGTTGGAAACAGGGGTGGTGCAATGAAATGCCGCGAAACAAATCTCGCGAAACGGTCTGTCCACCTCGCTCAGCACAGCCAGGGAGCTCATCTTGATATGCAGCATTATTTCGATTTCGCACTTGCTCTGTATGAGAGAGAGAGACACCTGGAATCCCAAAGTGTCTAAATAAGACTCCATGTCGCGTAAGAGTCCGAGCAGCGAGATACTTCCACTTGCATAACATTGCACGTGATTCCGTTGACATTGTACATAGATTCTAGACCCGTTAATAAGCTTATTATAGCTTACCTATAGTACAGATCGAGTAACGAGAGAAAGGACCTACTTTTTACCCAAGGTAATCTTCTACTTCTGCTCCCAGGGACAATGAAAATGAAACACAAAGTATATAGACTACTTACGCTCGGGGGAGTCTTCGGACCGTAGGTCTTATCAAGATGCAACTTCTCCGATATTCCTGTGTTCGACAGATTCCCAGGTTGCTACTACACTCCCGGGGGGCTGCCAGGGGAGAAGTCGTATGGGTTCGGATCATGACTCGTCTCGCTCCCGTCCACCGCCCGCGTACTTCCCACTCTCACTACTACTCCCAACTACCCGGCAGGAGCCGCGTTGCATCCAGAGCGGGCCCCCCTCTTCGCGCGGACGTAATTAATAAATTTGGTATCAACGCCGATCTCGTTGGAACAGAAAAAGAAGTGGTTTTTGCCCTACAATAGTATGACTATCTCTCTGAGGGTGATCGAACCAATATCAATCTCCCTTCTTGTCCTTTTGAGTCTGCGAATGTGAATGAAGGAAGCCGAAATTCCCGGAATCCCCGGGATTTCCGGCTTGGGTACGATAAGTTGACCGATTGGCACCCGACAGGCTTCTTGGCGACGCGGTGACAATATCTCGGCTTTGGTTGAGCCACGAAACGCAACAAAACCGAGTTGTTGATTTGCTCTTAACGTGCTGCTAACGTCGGATAGTTCCTTTCTGTGCTTAGGGTTCCGGGTAACGACGTCAACTTCATCACAAGCAACTAGTCACAGTTGTAACCTTTCCTAATGCAAAAGAACCTCCGACTTTCGCAGCCACTTCTCCTCATTTAATCCGTCTTCCTCTATTCACCATCGTCCACCGTTTGATGCTCTATCTTCGGCCGGATATTATCTCGGATCTCCATAGACAGACCCTCACTTAGTGACCCCTGGCTTCCATCGTCCAACGTCATATGGGATCGGTAACCGAGGACTAAGCCGAAGCTCTCTTTGCTCTCTCGTGCCATTAGTGCGCTACTACTAGGTATAATAGCACTTGGCCTCCCCTTTGATCCCCGGATTTCTACAGAACAACCTCAAGATGGGTATAACCAGTGGGGTCATACTAGTGTGCGGTCTTCCACTTGTTGGCCACCTATGACATAGAACGACCGCAAGATATGACAGTGACTGCCCACCACCTCCCTAAACAGTGTGATCTTGATTACACAGTTTATGTTCGAATTATGTCTTATTAGGAATCTGGATTACCCAGGTGCGAGACAACGCTGTCGTCATCTCTCATGACTTTGTTTGTCAGCGCTCACAATGCCTAGAAGTGGAAGTTGAACCATCCTTATCCTTATAGTAGGACAGAAGGATAAGGTACGGCTCGATTCACCCAGTGATATCTCGCCCCGGAGAATCAACTTCTATCAAACCTCACTCACTTAAGCACCTACCCTATTATAAGCCCTGCCTAACGCTACCTAACCCCTGATGGTATCTTTTCAACTGTAATGTACCCAGGTACGTACCAGATAGAAGAAGATTTAACACATGTAGCAAGTAGAAGCAGGCACACACGAATGAGTACTCGCTTGCTCCTGCCCACCTAGATGTATTTTGTGATTCACCTACATGGATGATAAAAGGTACATGGGGAAGTAATTATATGCTAAAGCGTACGCCTATTTTCTCCGCGGCGCACTTCGCAGTTGAATATATAAACATCACGGCTATTCCCTCTACCACTCATTCCGCTCAGCATCACGACCCGTTCGACCTGGTCATTCCACTCCTTACCTACGTGTAACATCTCCAGTTTCAGTCTACACACATATTAGATATCCCATAAATCCCCCTTTTGATCAGGTCTCACCAAAACGCCAGTCACCATGACCCGTATGGGTATCACCACCGTTGCTATCCTGGCACTGCAGGGACTTGTTTCTGCGGCCGGATGTCCCTTCGCTGATCCCCATTTCGTTGCTAGAGCAGCTGAAGCTCCCCAGACACCTGTCTCCGGCGCCATCATTGATGATAGCACTGGTTTTCTCAGTGACGATGTCGGCGGACAGATCAGCGACCAAGATAGTCTGAGAGCTGGTGAGAGAGGCCCAACTCTTCTCGAGGATTTCATCTTCAGACAGAAGATCCAACACTTCGACCATGAGAGAGTATGTAAAAGTCACTTCCCCCAAACAGCGTAAACCCCCACTGTGAATGAACTAGATTCACTCATGCGCACAACTTGGCTCACGCGCCTCCAGGTCCCCGAACGCGCTGTCCATGCCAGAGGTGCTGGCGCTCACGGTACTTTTACCAGCTACGGTGACTGGAGCAACATCACCGCTGCCTCGTTTCTCGGCGGCGTTGGAAAGGAGACTCCTGTATTCGTCCGTTTCTCTACTGTCGCAGGATCGCGCGGTAGTGCTGATACGGCGCGTGATGTCCACGGTTTCGCGACACGTTTGTAAGCAATGCAACTTTTATTTAGCCTAACCCACTCCCCGTCTCCCTCGATTTCTTTCTCTGTGTCATCACACTGACTAAGATTTATGCAGTTATACTGATGAGGGCAATTTTGGTATGGATATAACTACCTATAATGCAATTCCCTTGTTCTACGACCGTTGATGATTGATTCCATGCATGCGTGCTGACATTTTTCCTCTTCAAGACATTGTCGGAAATAATGTTCCAGTTGTAAGTGAGATTTTACTGACTTCACCAAGCCGCTGGCTTCCCTCTGGAAGCCGTATTAGTAGAGAATGGCTACGACTGGCTCTGAATGCGTTAATCTAGTAGATCATATTGCTAACGATGTTCATTACAGTGTGAGTAAATATATCGCGTCATAGCCGCAATATTTGGGTGCTGCTTCGACATATACCTTTTGGTAGTGTCTTACGAGAGAAATGCTATTTTATCATGAGATATAATTACTAACTCCGTCGGTCCTTAACAGTCTTCATGTAAGCATTATCCCAGTCACTCCTTGATCCCCATTCCCCATGATGCAAGAAGTCGCTTACCTGCCGCTATAAGCCCGTTCACGGTCTGGGCTCTATCAAGGTCGTCCAATCCAGGTGACTGGTAATGGCTGACAGACATTACAGACAAGATGCTATTCGCTTTCCAGATCTCATCCATGCAGTAAAGCCTAGTCCCGACAGCGAGATCCCACAAGCCGCCACAGCTCATGACTCAGCATGGGATTTCTTCTCGCAACAGCCAAGTACCCTCCACACGCTGTTCTGGGCCATGGCCGGCTTCGGCATCCCACGAAGTTATCGTCATATGGTAAGTGTCTCTCTTGCTTCAACTCCCTGCCATCCAAAGTTGGGAACGTCTCTTCTCAATATAGTAGCTAACTTCGCTCCCTATAGGACGGCTTTGGCGTCCATACCTACCGTCTGGTAACCGACGATGGCGCATCTAAGCTCGTGAAATGGCACTGGAAGACGAAGCAGGGCCGCGCCAGTCTATACTGGGAAGAGGCTCAGATCCTTGCCGGCAAGAATGGTGACGCCCACCGTGGCGACCTGTTTGACGCCATCGCTTCTGGCAACTACCCCGAGTGGGAACTCGCCGTCCAGATCATCGACGAAGACCAGGCGCTCGCGTTCGGCTTCGACGTACTGGATCCGACTAAGATTATCCCCGAGGAGCTGGCACCTTTACACAAGCTCGGTGTAATGAAGCTGCATACCAATCCCACCAACTACTTTGCCGAGACTGAGCAGGTTATGGTAAGTGATTGATCTTGTTTGTTCGTTTGTTTGTCAGCTTTGTGATTCCCGAGGATGGCTGTCTGCAGTGGTAGTACATAGATGGTGTAGCAGCCGGCAGGTCAGCTGGTCACTCGCCTCACGACTCGTCCGAACGTACACTACATGATTCCGCGTTTCGTCCCATGTTTTACTACCTATTGCCTATCATGATGGATACAAGACGAATCTGGGAAAAAGGAACCTCTCTGACACAAACCCTTAGTTTCAACCGGGTCACATCGTACGAGGAATCGACTTCACGGAAGATCCCCTCCTGCAAGGACGTATCTTCTCCTACCTTGATACACAACTGAACCGAAACGGTGGCCCGAACTTCGAGCAACTGCCTATTAACCGGCCTGTAATCCCAGTTCATAACAACAACCGTGATGGCGCTGGTCAGACTTTCATTCACAAGAACACTGCAGCATGTAAGTACTACCTACTCTACATTCCCTTCCTTCCCTTCCTGCCACCCTACCTACAGCCTCAGAATAGCACAGCACATCGCTGCAAACGTATATACCACTCACTATCTAGACTACGAGTAAAAACATAGCTAACATGACGTTACGCGACAAGACTCCCCCAATACCCTCAACAACGGCTTCCCGGAACAAGCCAACCAAACCGTTGGCCGGGGCTTCTTCACTGCGCCTACGCGCAGCGTAAGCGGAAACCTAGTGCGTGGGTTATCCTCCACGTTCAACGACCACTGGACACAGCCGCGACTCTTCTACAACTCGTTGGAGCCCGTGGAGCAACAATTCCTGATCAACGCAATCCGGTTCGAGACGAGCCACTTGCAATCTCCTGTCGTAAAACAAAACGTTTTGAGCCAGTTGAATAAAGTGAGTAACGATGTGGCGGCGAGAGTGGCCACGGCGCTGGGCATGAAAGCTCCGCAGCCGGACCCGACGTTCTATCATGATAATTCTACGACTGGCATCTCGATCACGAATGGTAGTCTGCCTACGATTGCTACGCTGAGGGTGGGCATTCTCGCTACCACTTCTACTGTTACAACAACTCCTGGCAATGGCATTGGCACTACCGGCGGTGGCGGAAACTCTTCTTCGAGCGCAGCTTCGCGATCAATGGACCAGGCAAAACAGCTAAAGCAGCGCTTCGCAGCCGACGGCCTCGTCCCCGTCATCGTGGCGGAGAGTCTCGCGGAAGGCGTCGATAGGACGTATTCAGCTGCCGACGCGACGGATTTCGATACCGTGGTTGTTACCTCGGGCGCTGATGATGCTGGGATTTTCGATTTTCCCTCTTCCTCTTCTTCTTCTTCTGGGTCGGGATCAGGATCGTCATCGCTATCGCTAGCATCCCTCTACCCGCCCATGCGGCCCCTACAGATCGCGAACAACGCCTTCAACTTCGGCAAACCTGTCGCGTACTTCGGTGCCGAGACGCCGAGCAAGATGCTCAAAGCCGCCGGTTTTGTTCCCGGTACCGGTTCCAACAGGGCCGCGAATGGCGTGTTTGTGGGAAGCGATTTAGATCAGACGGTCAGTGAGATCGAGGACGGATTGAGGGTTTTCAAGTTCACGGCGAGGTTCCCTCTTGATTCGTGAGTTTTGAAGCCTTCGCTCTTGGTAGAGTAGAGTGCAGGGGAGGGGAATGTACACCGGAGTAAGACTGGTTGGTTTGGAGGCTTCTTTCTCCCTTTCCATGTGGTATATACACTACACAGTACACAGTTTACAGTTACAGTACAGATTTCTCAGGACGCAAGTCTTTAGAACAAACAGAAGAGTTTTTTTTAGGTTTTTTTTTTTCCTGTACCTACTTGCTTGCTTGCTTTTACCAGTTTCTAATAAACTCTTTCATTGTCTACATCATTTGCCTTCTTTATTCCTTTTTTTAGTGAACCTTGACTTGTAAACCGCGAATCGTCAGCTGTGAATTGGGATTAGGGTTGGGGTTGGGGTTTATTCTTAGTGAATATTTGTACTGGGTCTGAATCTTCGATTCAATGGATGTCAGGTTTTGTTGTCTTGTTCATATATATATATATATATATGCCTACATAGGTATACGTGGATTATTTGTAAAGAGTATAAGGGACAAAGACATATAGGGTTGGAATCTTGGAGCCGCTCTGTTTACCTACCTACCTACCTACACACTTATTTATTAGGTATCTAGCTGTGAAACTTTACTTCATGCACTTGCTCTCTGTTATCTAGGTTAAGTAGGCTGGTACGTATAGCACGCATAGAACAAATAGTATATCGCAGTCAGTTAGACACATAACAAATATATCTATTGATCTATCTTATATTCTCAGATAGACAGCTTTCTAGGCGAGTGAATTCAGTTCGGATTACGCATCCCTAATCCAGCCCGTCCGTCAGTTGATCTACTACCGTTCCTTTTCTCTCCTATCTCCTCATAGAAAGAAAAGGGGAAAATGCCGGCCTAATGTAGGTATGTAGGTAGGTAATCAAGTCGCTATTTTCTACACTTTCAATAAGATAAGATAAAATGCATACCTCTCTTCTTCAACGTGCGCCCGCCGTCAATTAAAGCGAAAGGTCTCACTCATAATGCCCTATGCTGGGGGTGGAAGAGGGTAAGGGGGAAAGTGGGGTTCGAACAACTATTCTTCATCCCCTTCAGCGTCTTGGTCCTCGTCGTCTGAGACCGCAGCATCCTTATCCCCACCATGGCCATTAACTGTATTAGTGCCATCTCCATCTTCGTCATCATCGTTTTGTCGTTGCTGTTGTGATGACGACTTTCCTCCCGCATCATCTCCTCCCTCGCCCTGTTCGTTCTCAAAGGGATCCTTGTAAGGATCCTCCCTCCATTTGTCCATGAGCTTGCTGGTCTCCTCGTCAAAGTCATTGATGGTGATGGCGAGTCGGTCGGGGATCTCCTGCGGATCCTCCTCAAGACCGACGTTGCGATGGATGGTCCTGGAGCGCTGAGGCTTCATGATCACGCGGTGGATCACGGGTGAAAAGAGGGCGGCCTTCTGGTCCGCCGTCTCGTCGTTATTGAAGGCGATTAGTACCTCTTCATCATACTTGGTGGTATTATCGAGCTCGATGTCCTCCTTCGTCTCATACGTGCGGACAAATCGGAACTGAAAACAGCCGTTTCCGTCGCTATTCTGGCTCGTGTACAAGCTGTCGTCGTCGTTGTCGGGGTTCAAAACATTGAAGCGCTCCTGGAACTTCTCAGATGTCTCGACCGAGTCGCCGAGGAAGTAGTTGTAACGCTGAGGATTGATGGCCTTCGGGTTGTTGGCAGGATCTCGTTCGTGTGCCTGCTTTGCTAGTCTGTACGCTGCTTCATCCTCCTCGGACGCCGCGCTTGGGTTATAGATGGCAGTCAACAAGCGTTTGTCATAGACGCCAGATGCTGGTACGGGGTTGTTCGTGAACTTTATTGTGAAATAACCTCCATAGTCAGGGAATGAATCGAGATCCGGAATCAGAGGGTAGCTGTCCACAAGTTTGAGGTTGCGCTTCGTAGGATGCCTGACTCGACTTTTGTCCTTCAGAGTAGTGGCTGCTATAGAGAATGTCTGGTCGATCTTTCTCTTGACATAAGCCGGAGAATCTCTGTCTGGTTCGGGTGACGGCCGCTTAACAGGGCGCTTCAGCGGTGTGGGATTGAGAGCACGCAGCGGCCCAGCTTCGGGCTTCGTCTTTGACGGAGCAGAGGATATATACTCCGTCCTTCGGAGGAAAGAAACGGCAGCGTCTGCTGGTTTTGGCTTGCCGAGTGTCTGCAATGGTCGAAGCAGGGCCCGATCATGTGGGTGGAGAGAATTAATAGATGGTGACTGAGAGGGTGCTTGTATCGCTGTGCACCGTGTCAGTAAGGCAATGCTTTAACGACAGGAAATACATGGTGCGGAAGCCTTACAACTCTCATCACCGTCGAAGATCCCGGGCATTCCAATCAAATCCAAGGGCATGCCCAACTCTGCATCTGCCTCGATGTTGAGAAGCTGTTCCCTAGCCAGCCTCGATCCGAAGCCGTGCGCTGTGTATTGACCGCTAGCGAGACCGGTATTCGGTATATCGAGAAGCTTAGGCGGGTTCGGGGGAGGTGGTAGGGCATTGGAATATCGAATCCGTGCAATATAGTCTTGATGAACGGGGCGATGTTCGCCGCCGCTGCGCGAAGATGAGGCCATTACGACGATTCGGTTGCCTCCTGGATCGAGTACGGATGGAGAGGGAGAATCGGCGAGGGCAAATACTGCTGCGACGAAAAATGCGCAACAATGCGCAATTGAAATTACGGAAACTTCAATTTATTGATGGGGAGTATGAACTTCACACATTAGAATCTTGGGAAGTTCTAACAGAGTACAGTGGGTGTGATGTTGTATTCTTGTGTTATATATTGCTATGGAAGGGAAAAAGTAGGAGTTCTGAAGTTGAAGCTTCACGCGTCGCCAAACTTCCAAAAGTGTGCAAGGCTGGATCGGACAGCCACTGGCTGCAGTAAGTACAGCAGTACAATGGTGGTCTGAACCACCCACTTTCTCGTACCTAGCAAAACGCATTAGGTAAGGCCACTCACTACAGATGTACTGTAGGGCCATTGGGCAGGTACTTAGCAACGCCTACAGCTTCCATTGCCAATAAGGTACCTTTTGCAATGGAAAGGGCCATATTCACATACCTAATCCAAATTTATAGCAATTACCTTTCACTAGGAAGTTGAAAACAAATAACAAGATAAAGGCGCTTTTCCAGTTCTTCGTATTATTATAGAGTCTATACCCGTCCTAATGAATCCCATTTCGCACGCAGAATATCCCTTGTCTGGCGCAACTCCGTCCCTGATTGAACCCACATTCGCATAAAGTATGCGAAAGACCCTATTTTGCGACCAACAATCTTCGTACATGGGGCAGCTCAAGGCTAAAAGAAGAAATAAGAAGGCATCATCTCCACGTAAACAATGCATCTATCGTAAATTTTGTACAACACGGAGCTCTTCTGCATCGTAGGGCACAAGGCATCCATTCACATGTATTCAGCCTAAAAGGCCACTTCACCGATGGATCTACTCATCTGCGTGGTCTGCCCGAACACTTGCTACACAATTATAGGTAGGTAGGCAGGCAGGTAGGTAGGTACCGGCACTGGTGGGTTAAGGCCACAGTAGCTCTCCAAATCCCAGTATTCCCCACTAGTTTGACTCTCACGAGGTGCTGGTTTTGCCGTACTTCGCCTTGCCAAAAGAGAAGGGCACGTATCGGTACTTGATCATGTGCTGAATTTGCTTGCGCACTGTAACTCGATGTTAGAATATTGACCCTTAGGAAGTAGAGATTGATGGGTTTGACGTACTGGTCAAGATGAAGAGGATGAACCAGTACATGACCAGGACGGGCCAGAAAACAGGGACATCGAAGATTTCGAACCAGCTGCAGACGAAAGAGATGAGGACAGCGCGAGTGGCCTCGTACCAAAACTTGAACTCTGGCAAGCGTCTGATAAACGGCCGGAACTCCTCATCCTGCTTAGTTGGGAGACTGCCAGCAGATCCATCCTCCATCTCATTGTCGAGGATATCGTTCGAAGGGTCGAATTTGGGCTGCAGGAAGGCAAGGAATAGGTTGAGCAGGTAGATGCCAAGCGCATAGGCGACTAATCATGGTCAGCGATGCCTCAAGTCGTAATCGAATATGATAAAATGCGACGTACCGATGTACCAGCCTTGCGCCATGAATACTCGGAGGAAGAAGAGCGATAGAGCGATACCCGTAGTGATCCATCGATAAAGAACATAGGGCGTCGATCGATCTAGCAGAGTTTGGTATTGCTGGAAGAGAAAAATGTATCAGCATCCATCTGTTACCGTCGGTTTACGTTGCCCTGCCGTGCTTTGCTTTGCGACATTGACAACGCCATCACGCTGAACTAACCCTTTGTAACTTGGACGTCTGTGCTGAGACAGCCGCAAAGGGCGTCTGGTCTGCCTCGATACCTTCCATCACGATTGAATCAAAGAGGGGTGACGTAGAGTGATTGTATCTGTGAAGGTCGGATAAGGGACGAGATACGGGAGAAAGGCCTCAAATAGATTAAAATCGCGGGTAGTGCTAAGTGGGATGATAAATGAGCGTACACTATAGTAGGCGCGAAGAGGAAAAGGCGTTTCGAATTCTTTTCTTGTGGGACAGACAAAAAGACGAAACTTTGTTGTGGAATCCAGGTTTCAACTTGAAGAACGATAAAACTATGAGTATCAATTATTACTGTACACCTGCCGCGACTATCAAAAAAGATTGCGATCCAGTCTGCAGCAGAAGAGATAGATGCCTACTTGGTATGCCTGTAAAAACGGTTCACTCCTTTTCGTTAACCAACTCTAAAATGAATGATCTGGCCAGCAAGGATAAATTCCAAACCAACCGTCAACTCCACTCATCATTGGCCACATTGCCATAGACCGCAGCATTAGCGTGGACTTGGGGGCCACTGCCACGCAATATCCCCTGATTCATACAAGAAACTGAGTCTATGAAAGGAGCTAATGAATTAAGCGTTATAATCGCTAATTCGAAGCGATATAACTTCGCTTCTGTTCACCTTCCATCCTGCCGTTTACTATGCAGAAGTCCCCACAGGAGCTTGGATGCCAAGCCTGGGGGGAAGCTGTTATCCTCGGCCAGCTTCGGCCTCCGTCGTCATTACATCAAAGAAGCTTCACAGTCCACAATAAGCTGTCCAAATCTTCCAAATCATCAGTGTAGTTCTTTCTCTGTCACAGTGATCAGGCGCATAGATCCTCGATCAATTGGAGTTGGATTTGTAGATTATCGAACTTCTTTTTCTGTATCTCTCTCACTTGTGTATCTCATCAAGCTACCCTCACCACAATGAACACACTAAAAGCGATGAGGCCGATAGCCTCCCGTCTCCAGCCGTCCACACTTCCTAGAGTAGCTCGCCCATTCTCTTCCACAGCGGCCAGATCCTATGAATTCATTCAGACATCAAAGCCTAAGCCAGGTGTCGGTCAAGGTAAGAATCGAGTCGATTGAATCAAGCAGACAGATATTCAAGTATCTGTTGTGAGAGAATGAAGCAAAGTTCACTCACACGTGAGAAACCAGTGACATTGAACCGGCCCAAGGCCCTCAACGCGCTGTGCACGCCACTCATCAAGGAGATCAACTCGGCTCTCCGCGAGTTCAACTCCGCCGACGACGTATCCGTGATCGTGCTGACGGGGTCGGAGAAGGCGTTCGCGGCGGGTGCCGACATCAAGGAGATGGCGCCGCTGACCTTCTCGGAGGCGTACACAAACAGCTTCATCGAGTCGTGGTCGGACCTGACGACGCAGATCAAGAAGCCCATCCTAGCCGCCGTGTCAGGCCACGCCCTGGGTGGCGGCTGCGAGCTCGCCATGATGTGCGACATCCTCTACTGCACCGAGATGGCCAACTTCGGCCAGCCCGAGATCAAGCTGGGAACCATCCCCGGAGCGGGCGGCAGCCAGCGTCTTACGCGCGCCATCGGAAAGTCAAAGGCCATGGAGCTCATCCTTACCGGTAAGTCCTTCTCTGGCGCCGACGCCGAGAAGTGGGGGCTCGCGGCCAAGGCGTACCCTAGCTACGACACCCTGATGGAGGGAGTCATGAAGACGGCCGAGACTATCGCCGGATACTCCAAGGTCGCCATCATCGGAGCCAAGGAGGTCGTCAACAAGAGCCAGGATCTCGGTCTGCGAGACGGCGTCGAGTACGAGAGGAGGGTGTTCCACGGTATATTCGGTAGCCAGGACCAGAAGATCGGCATGAAGGCTTTCGCAGAGAAGAAGAAGGCCGAGTGGACGCATCAGTAGATACCTACCTATGCCATGCACCCCTATGTCGACATAGCACGAATCAAGCGCAAATATCAGGCCAATCACAGCATACACGGGCAGAGCTCCGACAAGGACGACCAGGGCCGAAGTGGTTGAACGAATACCACTGCTTCATAGCCACGTAGCAATATGTATAAAAGCAAGAAACGTCTTATTATAGCATAATTTCGACATCTTAGCCAGCTATTTTCTAGCCTGATTGAGGTCTTTTTGTCCAGGCCTGACTATGGGGTGCTCAACTTCATGATTTGCTGTAATCACCCAGCCTCCGTACTATCCAACCCCCACGTTCAGGAACACCGACCAAGATCAGTCGTAGGCATCAATAAGCTTAGTAGCAGTGATGTGAAAAGAGAATGAGAAATACTCAATCCATACTTCGCAGCGGCGAGACACCCTCGAGCGAGTTCCCCCTGTGTAAAAAGATCCCTTTACTATTGCCATTGTCACCACTCCAAGCTAGCCGTCAGTCACCGAAGCACTCATATCTTTGGAGGGCTCCGTCTCTAGATAGCGGTCAGATCAATATGTCAGCCTTAATAAATCAGTTCAGTCGGTGTTTCCCCCTGTAGACGAAACACCGCAATCTCCTAATCCCATTCCGATCGAGCACATATTATATCCCAGCTAGGATACCTCCACCGAATAGTCCGAAAAAGATTGGTCCCCATCATCACAGAGCCGAGAGAGAGAGGGAGCGGTGTGTGTGTTATGTAGTTTTTTCGTCATTATTGATGACGTGATCTCAAGCTCTCTATCGTGATTTGTGAGCCTGCTCACAAATATCTACTTTGCTTTAGGAACATGGGCTGTTCTTAGGATGAGGTCTGAGGAGTCTAGAGTTTTAAAGGCAGTATGATGTGCTATTTGTCTTGCTATACGAACGTCGAGGGTAGACGTGCGCATAGAGAGAGCCCCGAGAGCTAGCATATAATGAGCTCAACTAAGACTCGCGATATACATGATTGCTATCGTGGCGCGCGTTGGAACTTGAACTTCCCCTAGCACCGATATCGCAGTGAGGTTGCCGGCCGGGCATGTATGTTGGTAGGCAAGGTGTTACATGTATGTAATACCGTTCGATAAGCCACATCTGATTGTCATTGGCCTACGGCGATGAGACATATCTTTTATAGTAGGGGGGAGAACTACACGTGGCAGGTACATGCAGCCACCTCAAGTTAGCTGCTCTGGAACGAGTAAGTAGGTATACATAAGGCTGCTTCGTTAATGACGGCGAGGGTCCTGGGAGTAACGGCGCGCATACATGAACAATCAGCAGATACAACAGCCCTATATATAGCTCTTTGAATGCCTAGGCCCTGGTCGCCGAGGTGATATTCTCTTTTCTCCCCTCTCTGATCTACGGACGAAGTGTTAGAGAGTTGCGACAATGCAACGAAGCATCCCGAAACCAAACCGGTGACTTGTAGTTCCATCTCGCACTTAGACGGGAGGCAGGAACAAGGGGGCCTCTTTAGAGAGTCTTAAGGGCAGGAGCTAGAGGATAAAATGTATAGCAGTATTGAAGGGTCAAGCTTGATGACACGCGCTACATCGACCGTTATGCGCATAATGTTGAATTGGTATTAATTTTAAGGCTTCTTGCGAAATAGTGGCAGTGCTGTGTCGACCGATATCTTCGAGACAATCTGACATGGCCAAACCTAGAATTGCATGCGGTTTCCAGTAAACGCTGATAGTTGCCTTTAATCGATGCCTCTATATCCTCATTCTTAAGTCTTAAAAGCTAATCGGGAGAAGGGCCGGATATCCTCTATTCTGACCAGGAATTTTTCAAGCGCACGAGTAGGGAGCCTAGCGTTCAGCGAGCTTGGAAGTTTCTATCAAGGCTGCTTGACCATTCCATGTCCTCCCGCAAATCCAACCCTTTAACCGTCTTGGGGATAAGCTGGAATTAAGCAAAAAAAAGGCTCTCTTTGCCCAATATATACCAAGTTTCTTGGACTTTATATTTTTCTTTTTTTTTTTGTACCGGCAGATAACAAACAGTACGGAAAACCTCAGTGCTCGGCCGAAAAAAGTTCAAAGGTTTATGGTTTGCGTTGGGACGTTCCCGGGGTACTGCTGGCAAGCATCGAGCACATCATTTTATAGGACTATTTGCACACCGAATAGGAGTTCTGCAATTTAAAGGTAAGCGCGAGTAGCGGAAATAATACGCCAGCAAAGGGTCGGGGCGAGATGAATTCTCATGATGAATACGACGTGATGATTTTATACATCAAGTAGCCTCGCTTCTTTTTATTCTTTTTTCAACTGGAGCGTTCCCAGAAAATCGTTCTATGCTTTATTTAGTAGCTGCATTAGCGATCGTTAGGACATCTGGCCAGTTGGCACTGCCGTAGAGTGGTAATACTAATGAGACACGGCCTGTTGACCAAATATCTAAGTGCTTGGGTAGCTTGCTGCAACACGCCAAGTGAACTGCCACAATGACGCCATAATACGCGGGCTGAAGAAATTTATTAAAACTTCAGTGCAGCTGTATGCACGTACGTATGTACCCCACGTATGTAGTCAGGGTGCGGTATACGGAGCATCCTGCCCTGAACAGGAGTCAGAAAGTGACACTGTCTCGGTTTGTGCCTTATTTAGTCTGATATTAATTTAATATGGTGGGCTGTGCCACTGTGGTGGTACCTATTTTGCTGACATGACATCCGTATTTGGGAGGTCGTCATCGCACGCGATAGTGTCGCATTGCCGAACTGCTGGTACTATGTAGTCGTTTAGGTATCGGTCTAACAAGTTGCAGTCTTTGCTAAAATTCTGGGATAGAACGACAAGACGACATCTTTAATCATCTGAAGACTGAAGTTCATCAATCTCCGCTATCGCCAAGCCACATTAGCAAATTATTGATCACGTGCTCGAATCTAGCGAACTTGAATTGCCATCGGAAGATGAACATTTTGTTTGCTGTTCATAGGTGGGCAACATAACATCTCAGCCGATCGGTTGCACGGCTCTCGGTAAAGGAGACGAGCAGATCTTTGAATACCCTGACCCGTTGCCAAGAACAATGGAATTTAGGAAGATCAGATGTCTCCTCAAAACGAATTCTGTTGCTAGTAGTTAGAACTGATGGCATTTGAGACTTCGACCATCGACTCCAACTTGGATACTTTAATCTGGTACATACCGCGCTCGTAAGTCGTAGAGTAGGCGGGCGACGGAGATAGATGTCAGGGTATTAAGTATCCTCCCCAAATCCTGAACGGGAATATAGTGTGGAGGGCTATTCTGTATTTGGTTACATCACCCCAGTTTTCTATAGCCTTCACCAAGTACGTATTCTTAGCCCTAAACCTTTTCGAGGGTGATCAAATTGATCTGCTGCCAGGGACGGGCGGGACCAGGATGACCGACAGCCGTGGTGGGGTATTTACCTGACATTTCCTGCAGCGGGAGTTGGATCTCGGTGCAGCACGCACAGCGATGTCGCAATTCTCGCCCAAAAGCAGCTCAACTCCACCAAAATCTCGCCGCCTCTCACGCTCCCTTTCCTAGCTCAAGTGCTGTTACATACAGCATTGGATACGAAAGACTCCCAAGAGCACAGCTTCTTGTCGAGTCCATCGGACTACCGTTAGTTAGCCTGTCGAATGCCTTTAGACAAGCTGTTAGCCTCCGTCCCCATAAATGGTCCGCCGACAGGGGGTGTTCCAGAAAGGTGTCAGACATTTTGATCTGATTCTAGACTAACGATTTGAGCGAGCCTTGCCTCCTGCTCAGATATTGTGTTATTCGACCTGTTTTGTTGTCATCCATACATTTGAAATCGTCAGAAGAGAGCACGCAATCTCCCCTGGATTAACTTAACCTTGCCCATCCCACCACCGCCACCAAGGACTCACCGCTCCGACACTTTCAAATGTCGTAACCCTTCGCTCCAAATTATTTTCACAGGCTTCAACTATCTGACCTGTAGTGCAATCTGTCGTTTTTGTCTGTTGATGCCGCCATGGACAGCCTAGTCTCTCTTCCCCAAACATTCCATTCTTTGCCTTTATCACGGTACACTAGCTCTACATACTACCCACCGGAAGACCCGCCTCTGGATTTGAACCAGAAGCCGACCGCTCTCTCTAACTTGCGCTCACAACCGCCAGCCCCGATGGCGCCTAAGGAGGCGGAAGAACCCAGCATGAAACCGTCGAGGGAAACATGTGATAGGAGGAGGCCGGGCGAGGATGATGCTTCCCGGCTGCCAAACATTTCCCAGCAGTTTATCAACCAGTCGATGACGCCGTTCCTTCGCGAACATATTCCGAGCTTATACGCTCCGATCGGCAAACCGGACCTTCCCTCGATGACAAGTTTGAAGAACAAAGACCCCAATAGCAAATATTGTTATCGACATCGCCCAGACTCCAAATGCCGCCGTGCTGCAGACGAATCGAAGATGGCTCTCATTCAGAGTGTATGTGGGCGCCCGAACAGGCTTAGTATAATATATTTACTGACTTGCAATGTTTACAGGAACTGGAGACACTCCCTGCAGCAGATCGCCAAGCAATTACGAATGTCTGGTCACTGTTCTCTGCGGCTCCTACCAAACAGCGAGAGTTGATGCTGCAGGGGATTATCACTCAATGTTGCTTTCCACAGCTTTCTACGGTCTCGAGAGAAGTACACGAACAGCTGAAGATCGACTTCATCTCCGCATTACCTGTAGAACTGTCTCTGAAAATCCTATGCTACCTTGACTGCTCATCCCTTTGCAAAGCCGCCCAGGTCAGCCGCAAATGGAATGCTTTATCTGAAGACGATCTCGTTTGGCATCGCATGTGTGAGCAACATATAGGGAGGAAGTGCGAGAAGTGTCAATGGGGCCTCCCCAGACTGGAGAAAAAGCGCCTGAGGGAATGGAAAACCCAACAGCAACGAGCGCTGCCTGCACCGCCTGCATCGGAACCTACACCAGTCACCGATATCGACAACAGTGTCCCTGAGGCTTCTGGTTCCAGAAAGCGAAGCGCAGAACCGGTTGACGAGGGAACACAACCAAAGCGCCAGTGCGTTGAACAGGGAGCGGATACGAAATCGTCATCTACAGAACGGGCCGTAGAAAAGAAGTTCCGCCCTTGGAAAGCCGTATACCGAGACCGTTTTAAGGTCGGATCTAACTGGCAAAAGGGTCGATGTACGATCAAGACTTTCAGTGGTCATGATAATGGCGTCACATGTCTCCAATTTGACGATAATATGCTCGCCACTGGCTCTTACGATGCGACGATTAAGATCTGGAATATTGAGAAGGGCGAGGTTATACGAACTTTGCAAGGCCATACCATGGGTATCAGAGCCTTGCAGTTCGATGATCGGATGCTTGTCAGTGGAAGCCTTGATGGGACAGTTAAGATATGGAATTGGCGGACAGGTGCATGCATCAACACCCTCGAACACCAGGGTGGCGTTATCACGGTACACATGGAAGGCGACCTGCTCGCTTCCGGATCCATGGATAGGTCTATCAAGATCTTCAACTTCAAGACACAGCAGTCTTTCTCTCTACGTGGTCACACTGACTGGGTCAACCAAGTCCGGTTGGACGTGACTTCTCGTACCCTGTTGACGGCATCGGATGACTGCACCGTCAAACTCTGGGATCTAGATTCCAGGACGTGTATCAAGACGTACCAAGGTCATGTCGGGCAGGTACAACAGGTTTTGGCTCTCCCAGACGATTTCGAGTTCGAAGACGAGACTACGCGTGAAGTCGATACTTCTTCTGCGACTAGTAACCGCAGTGAGACACCGGCCGCGCCATCCAGCCCACAAAGTTCAAGTCATATAGAGGAGCGAGCCGCGTACGGACCAATATTCTCGAATGATCCGGAGCGCCCTCTACCTCCGCGGTATATGCTTACGGGTTCGTTGGACAACACTCTTCGGCTGTGGGATACGGGGACCGGAAAAAGCCCTCGTTGTTTCTGGGGACACGTCGAGGGCGTCTGGGGTCTTGCAGTGGATACACTCCGGTATGTCTCTGGGGCCAATGATGCGACTGGTAAGTTCCTATCGATGCATGAGCTTAGGCCCGGCTGTTACTGACCTTTTCACAGTCAAAGTCTGGGATCCTCGCTCAGGCAGATGTGAGCGTACCTTTACGGGCCATAGCGGGCCCGTCACCTGCGTTGGTCTAAGCGACAGCCGGTTTGCCAGTGGAGGTGAAGATGGCGAAGTTCGATTGTATAGTTTTGAGGGCGAGCCTTCAGAATGTCTAGAACGTGGAACACCGGCATAACGTCCCGTTCTTTTCGATTGGTTAATTTTTCAGGTTATGGACTGGTCCAGGTTGAGTGTCTGATGCTTCGGATCTTTTTTCGTTTATTTCTTTTGGCGCGCCTCGTACCTATACCCTTTGATTTCATAATTGCAAGGTTTCACACGGCTACAGAAAAGAAGGCCCAGGCGCACCGATATAAAAGGTCACTTAGAGAGGTCCTCAAAGCTGGGAAAGGCGTTCAACAGGGATCTCCATATAATTGCAAAGTCAGCGGTGTTCTTCATGAATTGAATTAACGGAATTTACGAAAATTTAATTCTGTCTTCTGGGATCCTTAATTGCCATTGGTGCATCTATGGTCGCGTGATCGGAGCAGTGAGTTGTTTGCCACTTGAGTCGAACGGACAGTTCACAGGTTGGTTGATGATGGCTTGCTAGCAGGTGTACAGTCAAAAATGAGGACCTGGATGGTCTATGAAAGATAAGATAGTATATTGTTGACATGTGATTGTGAAGATAGAGGGACAACCTCGACTTGGGGGGTTCAGAGCAGGGGATCCCTAAAATTTCCGACTCCAACGATCGAAATACATACTATGAGCACTGTACATACAGCAAGTTGGCAAAGATGCTGTCCCACTAAATTCTTGCAGATCGTCTCTAGCTACCTCGAAAGACATCCAAAGCAGTTACAAGATCTACTGTAAACACAGAGTGATGTCTCTTTCTTGATCAACCTCGGCTGCCGAGTGACTCAATACGTTAACCGTAGACGGACCTTGAATTGACTCTCGGTACTTGAGAGCTTGGGTCTTGGTGGGGAAGTGGAAGTGGATGGGGTGAATTTGACTGAAGACAAGAACGAGACAGAACCCCGCAAAATCACAAGCTCGGCTGTCTTTCGGTTAAGGAACTTAGCTCCAGCTAGGAGCTAGGTATGTAGTAGCTGGTAGCTAGGGAACGACGTCACTTTCAACCGGGGTTATTCTTAGCAGAAGGTATATACACTTCTCAGCTTTTTGCATTTTGATTCTTTGTGTATTGATTATTTAAATTTTTGTTCTATGAGTAGTAGGGGACTGTATGTAGTTGTCTGGATTATAAAGTGAGAGAGATAAATTCGACAATGGTAAATTTTATGCGCGCCAATTTGTTTTGAGTGAGATGAGTTGAGATAAGTTGAGTTGAGTGGAATTTGGGCCGAAGGGAGATAGGTAGAGGGCGGGATGAGGTAGATGTTTGGCATTGGCCAGGTGATTAGCTCCGGTTCGCCGAATTGGATACACCCTAACCTAACCTAGATAGATACCTTACAGTACAGTAGTAACTTGGAACCTTGACTTGACTTGACTTTGGACCGATCGGTCTGTTCCGGCTGTCCGTAACGTACGCCAAGGTCTAGTATGTAAGGTATGTATTGGAAGTCCCAGGTCCGCAAGAATACCTCTAAGTTCAGTTTTTAGTTCTTCTTTTCTGGCACACGTGGACTCGTATGGGCTAACGGCTTTTCGTACTCACTTCACTTACTTACTTACTTACTTACTTACTTTGCCTACTGCTTATAGTACTTGCTTGTTATTGCTAACATAGTTACGTAGATGTTACCGTACCTGGCCTGTCTTTATACCTATGAGGTTATGTACTAGTAGCTAAGTAGAGGGACTGACTGACTGACTGACTTCAAAACTGCCATGCACTTCCCCGAGAATTGCCTAGAGCCTACCCAGACTAAGCCAACGACCTGTGACGAAAGGCCCAGGCCTGAATGTGGTAGGGATGTGTACCTAGTTAGGTCTGATTTAGGTTATCTCTCTCGAACTCGTCCCTACATACATATATACATACATATATACACCCGGTATTACAACGTATTTGAGATGAGAATATGTAGGTCTATAGCGTTTCTGGGCTTCTCCTGCATATCAGCTGGGTAGGTTTAGGTTAAGGTAGGTACGGTGAGTGAGCACTTTATCTCTTATACATATATACCTACATACATAGAATGCTACCTTACCTTACCTACCCCTGCAGTCAGTTATACAGTAGTTCGGTTCTTGGGTAAAAAAGTTCCCCCACATGCGCGCGCGCGTGAAGCCGCGGGACTACGGGTATTGGTGTTACTTTTTCTTGACTTTTCTTTTCTTTACTTTATAATTGGTCGGCTCGGTCCCTTGGAAAGGATACTTACGTACATACATACATCCATACACGCCCGAACGGTTTCGATATTGCGAGTTGTTATTATTATTATTATTATTATTTTCCTCTGCCCCCGGACACGTGGGAGCGAGGGACAGAGCTTATGGGTGGTGACTCGACTTGAATTTGGTAGTATAGAGAAAAGTAGGTTAAGTAGGTACAGTAGACCTAGACTAGAGAAGAGAGCTTGGGGAGAAGAGTCATACTACCTAACGGTTAGGTAGTAGGTAGGTACTTACACAACTGAAATACATCTATCTGCCTTTTAAGCTTTCCCCTCGAAGTTATTATGTAAGTAAAGTACTTTCTCGTAGTATGTGTCATGTGAATATGCATTAGACAAAGTACGTAGTCTGGTTTATAGGGGGAGAGATAGAGAGAGAGCTGGAGATGGATCTCATAGGGTCGCCATCCGAGCCCCATCTTTGCTTTAGCCGCAGATCGGGATGGGAATGGGTACGGCTACGGGATGATGAAGGGTTGACTTACTTATTTACTTAAGAGTTAGCTACATACAGCTACTACCTATGCACTCGATGGGACACTCACATGTTTATACTTACTTACGTATAAGCTGTCCCTGTACCTATTTTATTTTCCTTCCTTACCTTTTTTTCTCTCTCTACCCTTTCAGGTTCTTGTTTACCCCTGTCTAACCTTTTAAGTGATACCTTGCCTCTTACATAGTTGTCGATTCCGTTGCCCCGCGATATACCAACTTGTTAGCCGAAACTCTATCAACGCTCGTGGTCACCTCGTTCCTACCTAGTTTACCCTCCTCTGTAAACCTTTCGAATTACCTTTTCACAACTGAAGGGGAGCTAGCCAAGGACTCGTTTATTATTCTCATAAAGACTTATACGCCCAGTTCTTTGTCCTAGCCATCACCATTCCTTTGTCCATCTGCTCTTATCCAGGCCCGCCCGCAGCTCGACCTCGGCTATCTGAGCTCCGAGCAAGAAGGGGCGCGAGGCCCGTTCGTTGCGAGGGTTTTCCTATATTTCTTTTTAATATATATATGGTTTCTTTATAGCGGAATTATAGAAGTGCGAAAACAAAGACAATGGCGACTAAAGTCGGTGGTAAAGATGGCAAGTCAGCGCCATCAGCAGCGACGAATCTGATCGGTACGTTAGTCAAACGACTTCTTAAAAAAACTGAAATGAGCTTCCTGGAGGTGTTGGAAGGACATTTAGTCGCTAACATGACGTGTTTAAACTTATAGCTGGCGGTGGTGCGGGTATGATGGAAGCTCTCGCGTGCCATCCTCTTGGTATGTTGCCTTTGTCTCACAACACACCCTTCCCTTGTACCCGAAATTCCTGAAGCTGCCCCTCCGCCCTTAATTTCTGGACAAGGTCTCTCGGTAGCAGCCAGCTTCGATTGTCCAAATCACGAATCCCGAGTCCCGAATCCCCCAGTCGGCAAGCAAGTCAGACTAACACTGACGATGTCAACACGCAGACACAATAAAAGTGCGCATGCAGCTCTCGCGACGGGCGCGCCAACCAGGGGCCCCTAAGCGCGGCTTCCTGAAGACGGGCGCGGAGATCGTGCGCCGGGAGACGCCGCTGGGCCTGTACAAAGGCCTGGGGGCCGTGCTAACGGGCATTGTGCCGAAGATGGCGATCCGGTTCACGTCGTTCGAAGCGTACAAGCAGCTCCTCGCCGACAAGCAGACCGGGTGCGTTTCCGGGTCCAGCACATTCGTCGCGGGGTTAGCCGCGGGAGTTACCGAGGCCGTGGCCGTGGTCACGCCCATGGAGGTCATCAAGATCCGTCTGCAGGCCCAGCACCATAGCATGGCTGACCCCTTGGACGTCCCGAAGTACCGCAACGCCGCCCACGCGCTCTATACGGTCGTCAAGGAAGAGGGCGTCGGTGCCCTGTATAGGGGTGTCAGCTTGACGGCCCTCAGACAGGGCTCGAATCAGGCTGTCAATTTCACCGCGTACACGTATTTCAAGGAGGCCCTCCTCAGGAGACAGCCCGAGGGCCAGGCTATCCCGAGCTGGCAGACCACCCTCATTGGTCTCGTCAGTGGTGCCATGGGCCCGCTCAGCAATGCCCCCATCGACACGATAAAGACGAGGTTGCAGAAGGCTCCCGCCGAGCCGGGCGTCAGCGCGTTGAAGAGGATTAGCCAGATTGCTGCTGATATGTTCAAGTGAGTCTGACAATCCCCCGGGCACTTGTTTGGATTCTTTTTTTTTTTTTTGGCGGAATAATCTTGTCCCACTGCCCTCCTCGCTTCCCTAGTTTTCAACTGGTAGCTGACTCCTTGCCATCAATAGACAAGAAGGTTTCCACGCTTTCTACAAGGGCATCACACCCCGCGTCATGCGCGTCGCTCCCGGCCAGGCCGTCACCTTCACCGTATATGAGTTCCTGAAAGACAAGCTAGAGAAGAGCGGCCCGTCAATGTTGACGGGAAACAAGTACGCGGAATAAATGAGATGAGATGAGATGCGGTGAGATGATCAGGAGATGGGACGCATAGTTGTTGTTCTTCTTTTCGGGAGGTTTTTGGCCACCCCGTGAATTGAGCTGAACTGTAAGGGGAAAGCTGACCTGATTGATTGATTGACTGATTGGTTGGAGTGGGTTGCGGGTTGCGGGCTGCCCAAGAGCTGGAGAATCAAGTCTCGCATATGGTTTTTCTTTTCCCTCCCCCCGTACATTAGCATCTGCATTCTGACAGCATTTGTGCCACTGGTGTATGTATATAACATCATAAATTAGCAGCGGAAAAAACATGGTTATCTTGATCTGTCTATCGCTTACAGGAAGATGCATTCTTCCTTTCTCGCTCGTCATATCGAGAAAAGAAAAGGAAAAAGGTCCAATTCCAAAAACCAAGGCATGTCGCTGTAGACAATAAGATAGCTGCGCATCTATTTATTACCTCCCGCAATTTTCCGCCTTTGAGCTGCTATGTGCCGCTTCGAGGACGTCAAACTTGCAAGTCCCGCTATCGGCCTCGGCTCCGTCTGCGTCTCCGTCTCCGTCTCCGTCTCCGTCTTCGTTCTTGCTCCCGTCCCAGCCCCCCCCGTGTTCACTCCGTTTTTCTCCAGTGCATGCAACACATCATCCTCGGTGATATCCTTTGGGTACTGACTCTCGAAAGACGCGTCAACACTAATCCCGAATCTGGACCTGGCCTCCTGTTGCATGCTGGCTTTAAGTTGCGCGAAGCTAAATCGCAGCACCTGCTCTGCCATGCCTTTGGCCTCGGCTGGAAACGTATAAAAGAAGAGCACGAAGTCCTTGTCCTGGACGCCCTCGCGCGATAGTTTCCACCGGTAGAAAGTATATCTGGGTTCTTCTATGGCGATGGCATTTACGGCCTCGTCAAGAGATGTCGGATTTAAGGAGCTGGGTGCGAACTCGATTTTCTGTTCCTTGTCGACGTTGGTGAATCTCTGTACGAGACGTAGGGAGACGTTAGTCAGTTTACCACAAAGGACAGTGTGTAATATATATATATATGGATACCACAGGGAACCAACCAGCATAAAGAAAGAATTATCACCCCGTGCGAACTTTTCTAGGGCTTTGATAGCGGCGGCGTCGGTGATATCTAGTTTAGGGCCTGAGCCCGAGGCCAGGGGACGCCCTCTTGTGCCGGTATGCGCCGCGGCCTCTTGCTCCTTCACGGCAGCCAGCTCCTTCTCCTTCTCCGTCAAGGGTCCGGGCTCCTCATCGTATTTTTCCTGTGCGCGAAAGCCGGAGGGGGTCAGGTCCGAGGCCGAGTGGAGTTGGTATTTCTTGCTGAAGTGCTCCTCTCCGAGGTCGCGGTAGAGCGCAGTACACGTCCCGGAGAACGTCATTTTCAAAAATTGTTCACAATCGTCCGGCGTGTACATGACGCCCACCAGGGGCGGGCCTCTGCCGTGATGACGTCGCAGTAGGACGAAGAGGGGCTCGCCGCTCTTCAGGTACGGCTGTAGCTGCTCGAGGTCGTCGAAGAAGTCGGGCGCTGAGCGGGGAAGGGTGGCTAGATGGACAAGGTTCTTATCGTTTTTGAGCCCGCGCATGGTGATAAGAAAGGCCAACTGTGAATCATCGGAGGTGAACTCCTTGAATCTAGAGATGAGCTCCGCGGGTGCTATCCAAGATACACAACTGTCAGCCTCTCTGTCTGCCTATATGCCTGTCTGCCTGTCTGCCTGTCTGCCTGTCTGCTGCAGTACAGTTTGCGCTTCGCGAAGTGTAGAATGTCTACCTACGTTTAATACCGGTTTCTGGCATTCTGACAGTCTGACTTGTTTCGCTTGCTCTGCACTTTCTTATAGATAAACTTTCCAAGGGGCTAAGGGAGAAAGGAAAAACACTCAAAAGCCCAGAAGACCTGCTCCTGGAACGGATCCTTCTATTAAGTTGCTCTGCGCTATTGAGGAATCGTAAGTTCGTAACTCCTTGCAAAGTTCCGGGTCTGGTGATCCCCGCTGTCTGCTGTTGTAAGTTGCCCCGCCAAACCTCACTAAAATGCATTATTATTATTATTATTATGTAATACATGCCCTGCAACCTACTAAAGGCGTGGATGGAGACGTAAATAGCAACACTACAGCAGGTAAATTCTCGTCGTTCTTTCCTACTGGGCGCATTCCTGAACTACGGACAGACTACAAACTAGTACAAATCAGATAATCTAACAGGTATTGACTAATATCATTTCTACTATCGGCAGACTTGGGAACTACCTACCTATTGGAAACACATGGAGAGATCCCATTGCTGGCTAACCTAGGTGGTTAGGTTAGGTGGAGAGGTACCCCTCACTGTACTTATACCCAACTTAACCAACAAGAATAACAAATGCAGTGATTAAAATAAAGGTGAATCACTTGACGACTTATTCAAGCGCTCGCTCATGAATGACTTTTTGACTGTATCTAGGTAGAACACCAAGACCAAAAGACGGCCTGCTAAGAATCTTTCTATCTAGGTTGGATTCTAGGTACAGTGGAGAAGCTTTGACTAAAACTGTATTACGCAATGCTACGGCAGTCCAGCACCCCTGAAATCTACACTAGATCTCCCTTAGAAGAAAGGGCTACGATTTGAAATACAGTGCTTTAGTTTTTTAGAGATATTACACACATAAGTTCATCACAAGAAATACTTTACTTCCTTAGTCAGGAGCTGGTAGGTAAATGTGTGGGTAGATGATCATCGTATATATTGATCTAGCCTAGGCAGATAGATGTATAATGAGAAATTACCAGCACAACGTAAAACAAAACAAAGCAGAACAGAACAAGACATGGGCATAGACGGCGTGAACAATGTTCTCGTTACTTCATTGTCAACATCAACTTCTTACCGCCAAGTTTATACATGGGTTAGGTTAAGGTAGGAGACGTGTTCGTAAAATCATGATCAATGCAGTCAGTCGTGAGACTTGTAGGTTGTTTGTACGACATGAGAAAAAAGGAAAAGGGGTAAAAAGCAGGTCTTTCCGCCAGCACCAGCACCCATCGTCCCCTGGAGCATAACAAGTCTTGAAGCAAAAGGAAAAACCAATAGGAAAATAGGAGAATCAAACCGAAAAAAAAAAGTCAAGACACGGCAACTTCTTCAAAATTTCATCAAATCCTTCGGATTCTCACCCCCTTCACTCCCACCCTCACCATCACCATTAGCACCACCCTTGAAATCAGGCACGTAGCGATTCTTCGCCGTAGCCGTCCCAGCAAGGTGCCGTATGCTAGGCTGGGACGTCATATCAAAGACCGAGACTTCCGACCCGAGGTCCTTGAGCAGCCACGAGCGTACGTCGACAGCGACCAGTGAATCCACGCCGTACGCGTGCAAAGGTTTAGACGGGTCCAGGTTCGAGGCTTCGACGCTGAGGACGCGAGATAGTTTTTGCAGGAGCGCCTCGAGCACGACGTTTTCTGCTTCTGCTAGTGACTTCGCGGCTGCGATTGCGGCTTTTGCGCCTCCCGCTTCTTTCTTGTTATTAAGGTTGGTGTCGTTGGGGCTGGTGCCGGCGGTGGTGGTTTCGAGTTGGTTCAAGTGGCTGAATAATGGATCGCGCATCCATGCTGGTTGGTCGATTCCCTGCGCGGCTAGCTCGTGCGGTAAACCGGGTCGGAGAATCACCTGGGCTTTCTCGGCTGGTGGATTGCTGCTGGGGGTTAAACCGCAGTGATAGTCCAGGACGGCGAGGACTTCATCAACGGGCACGGAACCGTTGCCAGCAGCCCGCATGCTCTCCAGCAGCTCCGGCTTATCGGCCACGAAGCCGACGTCTTCGATGGCGGGGAGGTTGAGCGCCACCGCAGGTAGTCCCTGAGATAGTCGGTATCGCGCTAGCGCGTCTTTGAAGGTGTTGCCGGCCGCGTAGTTGGACTGCTCCTTGTTGCCGACGATGCCCATGGTCGAGGACAACAGCACGAAGAAGTCTAGGTCCCGCTCGAGTACATGATGCAGATTCCACGACGCGTCCACCTTCGGACGCAAGGCAGCGCTCCACTCCTCGAGTGACATGTCCAAAAAGCGATTGTCCTGCTACTACGTTAGAAAAAGCGAATTCACAAATAGTTATCTATTTATTTGAGAAATCTTACCCTGAGAACCATGGAACCTTGTATGCACCCTTTGATCTTCGGCATGTATGTCAAGCACTCTTCAATGCACTTCGCAAGTGCCTCTCTGTCTGCAACGTCGCAGGCAGGAGCCACAACATTCTGACAAAGTGGCTTGATTTCGTCAAGGAATTCTTTAGCACCAGGTTTCGATACACCACTTCTAGAGAGTAAGATGAGGTTCTTTGCTCCTCTGGAAATAGCCCAACGTGAAAGAGTCTGGCCGAGACCACCGAGACCTCCAACAATGACAATAGAAGCATCGGGGTCAAACCTGGTCCTCGGTCTTCGGCTAGGTATGGCGGATACGACGTCGTCGTCATGAGGCTCGAGTATAACCTTGCCGATCGGTGCTCGGCTTTGTATATCGCGGAAAGCGTCGTCCACTCGCGAGAACGGGTAAGCCACGATTGGCGTATTCCCAGAGTAGCCATTCATGAGAAGCTGTTCCATCGCTTTTTGAAACACGCGCTGGGCCCGGCCGGGGTCGTTCCTCATGAGATAAGTGAAATCAAACTTCTCAACGCGGATATTGCGATCGAAATTCCGTAGATTTAGCGATTTGTGAGTTGGTCCGCCCTTTAAACCTAGGTCGACAAACCTGCCAAAGGGTGCTACGCAGTCCCAGGATGCTAAGAGGCCTTCCTCTGATAAGCAGTTCAGGACCACATCCACTCCACGTGATCGGGTAATTTGGAGTATGCCGTCTTTAAATGAGATATCTCGGCTGGAAAAGATATTGCTATATGGGATACCATAGGTGGCGTGCAGGAATTCTCGCTTCTCTTGCGTTCCGGCAGTTACGAAGATTTCGGCACCGTTACGTTGAGCTAGCTGTATAGCAGCTTGGCCGAACCCGCCGGCCGCGGAGTGGATGAGAATTGTCTCGCCGTTCTGAATGCAGCCAAGCTCAACAAGTACGGCGTAGGCGGCGGAATGGGCAAAGGGGGTGGACGCGGCCTCGGACCAACTCATCGTGTCTGGTACTCTTGCTAAGAAGGCATCGCATGATCGCGCGTATGTCTTCATTGTCCCAGACATGGAGAACCCAAAGACTTGATCGCCAACTCTGAATAGCGCGCCGGGTCCGACTCGGGTGACCACACCAGCGGCTTCGATTCCGAGCACCACATCGCTGTCAATCTGTCCGAGAACCGCGGCTAAGTCGCGGAAATTTGCCCCGGTCGCCATCACCTTGAATTCAACATCGAACTCGGCAAGTGGCGTCTCGAAAACCTGGTCATCCGCGAAACGGAGTGTATCGAGTTGGGATAGTGAGCCAATCTCGAGGGACAATGCCCGTGGATCAGCACCGAGTCTCTCTTCAACAGCATCAAGCGTACCAGTCTGCGCCTGGACATGTTTGCTAATAGGATTCGCTGGTACTATCCTCGGAACTTGGATAGTGCCGTTCACAACCCGGTAAGTGTTTTCTGCAGAAGTATAGGATGTACGTAGAATATTGAGAGACTGGTTGACTATCGTTGTCACAGTCTCCTTATCGTCGAAAGAGATGGTAGTAAACTGTAGCTTGGAATGCTCGGCTCTTATGACACGGGCAAACCCTGCCAATAGCTCATAATCGGGGCTGATGCTGCCGTCACGAGATAGCCAAAGCAGTCTGTTGCTACGTGCTATGATGTGCTTGAGCGCTTCAAGCACCTCGGCTGATAGGTTCCTCAATACTGGTGCTTCTAGGTCAGCTAACAAAATGCAAGTCGACTTTTGAAAGCCCTTGTTGACGATTTCAGTGAGGTCGACGATCTGACATGGTGCCTCGGGCCAAAGAGTACGGCACATCTGATCGGCCACTTCCAACTGCGAAGGAGACTCGCCTAACTTGATGATGAAAGCGGGCGCTAACTTGGGAGGTTCTACAATAGGACCAACTGCAGTTGATACCAAAACAGAGCCAAATTGGTCTGTAGGGTCGGGGAAGTCGGGGAAGACGGTATCTAATCCAGAGAACCCTGTCGACAGTAAATGATCGCTCCATTTCTCTCTGGTCATAAGTGGCCCATATTCCCTATGGGGTTCCTGTGAGAGCCACCACCCAGGGAGGGTACCAAAGACGAGGTTGACGTTGAGTGACGTCGGGTTGGTGCACTCATAGAGCAACAGCTTTCCACCTGGCCTAAGTAGCTTCCTCGTATTTTTCAAGGTGATCTCGATATTTTGCGTGGCGTGGAGAACGTTCGCTGCGATGATAATATCATATTGACCGGCCTCAAAGCCCTGGTCCCCAATGTCCATTTCGATGTTAAGCACCTTGTAACTCATTCGCGCCGAGTGGTCGCGGAAGAGCTCTCGAGCGTCCTCAAAGAAGGCCGGAGAGATATCAGTAAAGCAGTAGTGGGCATGTCGTCCTTCATTTTGAGTGAGTTTTTTGATGATTGACTTGGTGGTGCCCCCGGTACCCGCGCCGATTTCGAGAAAATTCATCGCTGGGTTCTTATGGATGAGGGAATCAAGGTAGCTGCTTAACTGGGCAAAACATCTTTCCGCACCGAATGCTCGCTGGTAAAAGTCGTCGGCTAGCTTACCACTGAAAAAGACCTCTAATGGATCGATGTCATCTCTGAGGATTTGCGGTAACGCTTGGCCGATCGCAATAATTAGAGCGCCTTCCGGACTTTGGGCGAGCTTTTCAAGATCATACTCTACCGGTGTGAGAGTGGTATTCTCAACCGCGTGTTTCATGTAGGCTAGATACAACTGGCGATGATGCGGCATCTTTGTAATATGTTCTGTCAAGTCTAAGCTGAGAGCCTGACACATATAGTCGAGTGCCAGGGACTCATAAGCAAGTAACGAATAGGCCGGACCCGACTCGTTTACCGAACCCTTAACGGCAGCTAGTGGTCCGGCTATGGAGGGATCAACTTTCCAATCCAGGTGGAAAGCTATGTGCCTCGATGATCTGTCGGCTTGAAGCTCGTTCCCGGGAACAGGCTTGAGTATAAATCCATCGCCTTTGACCATCTCCAGCCCAGTTTTATTACTCGTGGCGGTGAAAACACTCTCGACTTGAAGAGGGCCTCGTGATTCTGCTTGGGCCCATACAGTGTAGCCGTCATCCAGGTCCAGCGGTCTGGCAGAAACCCAGAGGTTCTTAGCATGGAATGGAACAAACGCCATCGGAGAGCGAGAGGAATTGTGTACTAGAGGAACAAGGTTCGCTTGAATAACGCCATCAAGGCTTGCAGGATGTATGATGTGAGGCTGGATAAATTGATATGGCATCGAGGCCTTGATGTCTCGGACCGGGTTCTTTACAGTCGCTTCTGCTGTCAATGATGGGCCGACCCAAATCTCCTCTAAAGTTTGGAAGTGAGTCCCGAAAACATTCCCGCATGCCTGGAATGTACTGTACATTTTCCTCTTGGAGATCGGTTTCATGCCGCTAGTATTCTTAGTCAGTGTGGTAGGCTGCATCGAGTCGTGATGTCCGTTCGTCATTTGGACAAGTTCCGCCTCATAATCCAGCCGTACATAGCCCCGGCAGTGTTCTACCCATTCGTCCCCTGATAACGTGAATAGTTGGAATTCGCTCCATCCCAGCCCATGCGTCCCATTCAAACTCGTACACGGGCGCAAGTAGAAGTGCGACTCAACGCCCCCGTCGTTGGGTACTTTTAGCGCTTGATGGAACGAGACGTCCGAAAACTCGAAGCCCTTGAGGCTCCTAGTGGGATCAGACACTTGCCGACTGGCTTCTATAGCCATAACAAGCATGCCGGCCTTTGATAGTCATTGTCAGCTTCATCGTATTGATGAGGATGAGGGAAGAAGGATAGAGCAACATACAGCGGGATATAGGATGTCATCGAAGACCTTATGATCTATTAGCCACGGATTCTCGGCGACCGAAATACGATGGCGCCAGATAGCGTTGTATTTGTTCCAATCTGGCACCGGGGCTCCTAGAAGTTCGTGACGTTCGTGTCTTGGCAAACGCGCTTCTCGGCTTATTCGACTCTCAAACCAATACTCAACTGCATGATTGAAGGGATAGCTGGGCAGGTCCGTTAACATGGATGGGCCGTTGCCATCGCGGTAATTACTGCTTGTTGCCAAAAGCTTGACGGTGTGTCCGCGAGCCCATAACGACCCAGCAGCATTTAATACAGTATCTACCGCAGCTTCACCACGTTTTAGTAGAGTATGAAGCTTGACAACATCGCCCTTTTCTGAAGCCTGCGCAATAGCGCGTAGCGGGCCGTGTAAGGCATTATGCGGTCCTACTTCTAATAGATCTGTGATATCCTGAAGGCTTTCATATGAGGATGTGTCCCCGTTCTTCTGTGTTGGTGCTGTGAGCATCTGCATCACAGCATCGTTGAACCGTACCGGCGACACCACTGCAACACTTTTGTGTCAGAAAAAATCGTTTTAGGGAATACTAGTAGGAAAACCAGGGCGATTCTTACAGTTATCGGCCCAATAAGAAGGTTCCAGCAGTTCAGAAGCCGAAGCTAGAGCTCCTCGAGTTGAAGAGAAAAATTGTGGCATGTGAGAGTAAGGCTTTGAGCCAGGTTCTAGACCTCGAATAGAACTGATGTATTCGTCGTAGATAGGCCTCATGTGTCTTGAATGGTATGCCATTTCGACGTTCAGCTTTCTCGCAAATATTTTCTCCGACCTGAGCATATCAACGAGCGCTTCAACATTTGCAAGATCGCCACTGACGGTGTGACTGTCTGGGCTATTGATACACGCTATTTCAAGCGTACCTTCACTCAAGCTCTCATTTACGCGTTGGATATACGATTCGGTTTGCTCTGTGGTGAGAGCCACCGCTGCCATACCCGTTTTTGTCTCCGAACTAATGAGTGCCAACTTTGCGCATAGTTTTCCTCTGTAATAGGCAACTTTCCATGCCGATTGTCGAGAGATGAAGCCGGCTGCGTACGCCGCAGCTACTTCACCCGAAGAGTGACCTGCAATTGCGTGTGGGTAGACGCCCCAGGAAAATAGCAAGTCAACGAGAGCAACTTGAAGCGCTGTACATAGAGGCTGGGAGAATTCGGCACGATTTACTCGTGAGCTGTCTTTCTCTTTAAGCATTTCAACTAGCGTTCTCCGTTAGTCATGTCGACTGGTGTTTATAGGAGGACACATACAAATCAAGGACCACGAGCAATGTAGCTTCTTCAGATACTTGTCGGCTTCATAGAGGCTTTTCTGGAATACCGGATATGCCATAAGCTCTTTTCCCATAGCTGCCCATTGAGCACCTTGTCCGGTGAATATGAAGCTGAGACGGGGGTTCGACACTGCTCTGCTAGTCATCGGTTTCGAGGCAAGGATGGTTTGTAGGCTCGAATGGTCATCTGCAAGGGCAAACGTTCTCCATCCATGGTGCGTCCTTCTCTCCGCCAATGTATAATTAAGATCTCTCATGAATCTGCGTTTCTCCGAAGCCGAAAGAGGGGTATTTGATCGTTGATTTAAATAGTTACTGAGAGAGTCCCGTACACGAAGAATTCCGTCTTCCGGCATAAGTTAGTAAGTAAATACTACTTGGGTTTCGCAGGAATGTTCTAAAAAATCGAGAAAGATAGATATAGGGGGTTGGTGCTCGTCATGTCAAGCCAACTTAGTGTACTGACCTTGGTCATACGAAGACCAGACAAACAAGTGGTAAGTCGGATCTATTAAACATCCGTCGATGCCTTCGTCTTCGGTTTCGTGATGGTCTAATTCTTCGGTTATAATACCATTCGAATGACTAGAATGCAAACTGTTGATGCTCTCGGTATTTATAAGAACTGATGGAGACCAGTTCTTCATGCCTCCAACGCCATGGGCACTATTCCCGTTCGGCAGGACCGTGATAGACTCATTAGACTCGTCTCGGTTCGTTTTCGGTACATGGGCGGAGTTAATGCGGCCTACAACACTGTCAGGAGAAAGATAGTGATCAGACGGGGAGGTAGCTTACCATTATGGCCCAGTGTTGGCAAAAAGGGAGGGATTTCAGGAGTCGCGGCCGTTCGGTGGCGGCCGGCCAAATGGAAACCCCTTAGAAAATGCAATGCATCATCAAGGACGACGTGTGCATTTGCACCACCGACGCCTGTATCAATTAGCATGACTGGTTTTATGGGACGTACATGGAGAAGGTTAGGTTTCGTACCGAACGAATTGATAGACATCCTCCGCAGACCGGATTGTGGCCAGGGAAGGGCTTTTGTGGGAAACCGCAGGTGCCACGAATCTTGAATCTTAGAATTGAGTCTATCAAGCCACGTGTTGGCAGGAATTACACCCCGTTCAAGGGTATAGACTCCCTTGATAACAGCCGCCACGCCGGAGGCACCTTCAAGATGTCCCACGTTGCTCTTAAGGGCACCAACATACAGTGGCTCCTCAGTCGAGCGATACGGGCCAAATAGTTCTCCAATGGCACTGGCTTCGATGGGGTCTCCAACTGAAGTGCCTGTACCGTGTGCTTCGAAGAATCGGGTTAGGGACATATCAAGGCCAGCTTGAGAATAAACGTGTCGCATGAGGTCTTCCTGGGCGGCCTTAGTAGGCTGAGTGATCCCGGGTGACCTCCCGTCCTGGTTCGAACCAGAATTTCTTATGATAGCTCGGATTGTGTCCCCATCTCTGATACAATCAGACACTCTCTTGAGCACAACAACGCCGAATCCTTCTCCTCGTCCATATCCATTCCCCTTCTCGTCGAAACTCCGACATACTCCATCCGGGCCTAGGACTCCACCTTTGTCAAGTGTCATACTAAATTCATGGGAAAGAATGAGATTGCAGCCGCCTACGACGGCCATAGAAGTTTCGCCGAGTTTAAGGCTGTTACAAGCTTGGTGCATGGCTACCAGGCTGCTCGAGCAAGCAGTGTCGATCGTTAGACTCGGACCCTTTAAATCATAGAACCAAGAAACTCGATTCGACAGCATACTAACAACATTCTACACACGTATCAGTAGATTATTCCAGGTTAGCCTTGACTTTTAAGACTCCGAATACGAGAAAGCTTCTGGATGAGCTCAGGAAAGTTGCAGAAGCCATGCTGGCATGAGTTAGCAGAACGTTCACATACCCCTGTAGCAGCATACTTCAGATCTTGGTCCAGATCTTTTTCCATGATGGATCTATAATCGGACGAAAAACATCCCACATATACACCAGTTTGTGTTCCGGCCACTTTTTCCAGCGGTATTCCAGCTATCGGAGAATTAGCATGATTATTCATTCTTCAACAAACGCTCAATTGACGGACCATTCTCCAGTGCCCTATAGACGCACTCCAGCATGCCTCGTTGCTGGGGGTCTATAGCAGCAGCTTCTTTTGGAGTGATGGAGAAGAAGGGGGCATCGAAGGCCGCGATGCTCCCTTTGAGGAAGTGGGCATGACGCACTCTGGTCTTCTTTGTCTCAGCCACAGCAACAGCAACACTGGCCCATCGCGAAGGTTGACTTACAGTACCCCTCCGATTTGGATCGGGGTGCCAAAAGGCATCTACGTTGAACCTGTCTCGTGGGACCTCGGAGCGAGCTGACCTTCCGGCGAGCAGGAAATCATAAAAGCGTTCCGGGGTATCTCCATCTCCAGGAAACCTAGCGTCGAGGCCAATAATGGCTATAGGCTCGTCCATTTGAATTAACCTTTCGGAGTTTCAGAGATGATAATGTAGTTCATGAGGCTCACGAAGGCGTCAGAAGGGAGAGTTTGAGTAGACTGGTTGTCCCCAAGGGCATTGTGACGGCGTCTTGTAGCACGTTAATATACTAAGGCTGGTCAGGCTGTTGTTATACCCCACGTGCAGCAGCCGGTAGCCAACATGCATTATCCAACTACCGAAGACCCATCGAAAGAGCATCGTCTGGGATGGTGCGTGGCTTAGCTGTTCTGCAAAATGCTAGGCATGAATTAGTCGACTTGCGTCCTCATACGGAACCGACCAACAGGCTACAGACGCAGTTGGGCGGAGCCGAGATACCGTAACGGTACACAGTATGACCAAGATGTCGCGGACTGTCGCCGCTTCGTGCCCTATACAGCAGAGACGAGACGGCCACTGCACGAATACACCAACTTTGAGAAACACGACAAATGCGCCAAAAGCCGAGCGTGAGGAGGGGGTGCTGTGGGCGGGCTCTTGGGCGGAGAGCAGTTAGCGTCCTCTTACACCATCACCGAGCCAGGATCGCCACTCTCATCGCCATCACCCGTGCTGTTCGCATCTGTTTTCACTTGGCATCACTCAGCCGCCTGAGGGATTGCCACATCCATGGACATCACTACTTAATACCTAGATCAGTCTACTTATTTTTTTAACTTCCGCTCCAGAAGCACCCGACCTCAGGCGGATAAGTCAGCAAAAGCTATCAGTTATAAGATGATGAGCGCTCGCATCATGATACCTATATAGGTATATGGAAATTAGACGCCACGAAATTAGCTATGGCCGTTAGGCGGATTGGAACGCGCATGGTGCTTTGCCGACCCCGTATGGGCCGGAATATGGCGTTGATTGATTGCGCGTAATTCACTTCTCAGAAGAGGATTTGATGAGATTCTAGTTGCCAGCACACCTCTCAAGGTCTCGAGGTAACTCAAGGCTAGAAGAGAAGAGTGTCTTAATTCTGGCGAACGCTGCATTAGGCCTGCGCAGCAAGTAAGGGACTAAGGTGTGTCGTCTTGGATAGGTCCTACCTAGGCTGCCTAGATTGGTAGAAGGGTAACTAGCCTAAAAGGATTCCCAAGCTTCTAGTTAAAACCCTATGTTTGTGGTGCGCTTCTACTTACCTAGTCTCAGTTATGCATAGAATGAATACATACCAAGAAGCACACAAAAATGCCACGGGTTAAAGTAGGGCAACTAACCCCCAACGGTGTAAACTTATTAATATGCTAGACTGAGATTTGTAATCAAAGGCAATAACACGTGTAAGCACAGTGCTCTAATGATTTTGCGTACAGTGCATATTTGAGGTATCTATATCGACCTTTCTTGATCGGGGAATATAATCTGGGTACAGAGTACTGAAAGAGGTAGGTACATACATGAATGTACGTAGCTGAAATTACGGGAGCAGCGCCGAGAGACGGATAAGTGGTCAGTCTTGCTCGTCATCTTATACATACTACTAGTGTCATAGCTCAGATGTGTGCTGGTGGACCATACCCAAAGGTTCAACATACCAGAGTGAGATAATATGTCCACAAAAGATCGTCCCCCACTACGTTTGCTAAACTACCCAGAGGATGGCTTCAAATAGGGCCAGCAGACCCAGCAGCATCAGTCCAGCCAAGAGCCAATCGTAGGGGACATTCATTCCCTGGCCCCAACCGGCTGGCTCCCCTTGCTGATTTGCAACACACCTTTATGTAGTCCCAGAGGCTAGTTCGAAAGAGACGCTGTGTAGAGGGGCGGCGTAGGTCACGGTGGTCTGGAACTTAAAAACCCGGATTACGTACATGATATACAGAAAAGAACACGATCATAATCGTGAGTTAGCCGAGCATCAGTCCAAAATAGCAATATTTAGAGCTACTATGTATTCTGGAAATGTCTCACTTTGCCAATTGCTAAGAACTGCAGCTTGTTTTCTTGTACTACCCCAGGTCCCAACGAGCTGGGTACAGAATACAAGATTTCACTTATGTACAGATGTATTTCTGCTATGATTACGTAAGATTCCTAGTCGGAGTTACCTGCATATACTTAGCACAATCTTTGGCCAATCATGCAAGGCACCCACCTACTGCTGTGTACACCTCCGTCTGGGTACATAGAGAGGCTTACATTTGGCTCGGTAACGGTAGATTAGCTCGGGAAGGCATGATAGTGCAGCCCAGGTAGGTGCTACAAGAGTGGTAAGAGCCAGAGAAGTCCAAAACTCGATTGTGACAAGTACCCAAAGACCTGACAGATACAGACCGCAGAAAATGTCGACAAGAACTATGGCGCTGCTACCTAAGGTACGTAGTATGTATGTAATAATTTTTACCTTGTCCCAGATGGCCGGGCAGTCCTACCCCGGTTTTAAGATGGCAGCCCGACGGACACCCGAGTAGCCGGCATCAAGGTGTGATTGACTGCTCACCTCAACCCTGACCCTTGTCATGATGGACGCCATCAGTAGATCTCTATGCATGGATGCACTTTGCGCACTTCTGACCCCTGTCAAAACTGCCCGCTACAGCATATCTAGTACAGATCTGTATCCTTGCCAACCTCTGTGCGGTATAGTTGCCGTATAGACACCCTGCGTAGAGCCTGCTTTGCCTGCTCTGTCTGTTTTCCCGATAAGTAGGTTCAAGTTTAGCACCCAGCTTGCATGAGATTTGCCGCTTGTCGCCGAGCATTACGGCGAACGATCGAGGAATACGGATCCCTTTTTTCTTTCTCTTATACTTACCTCCCTACTTACTATCTACCACCAACTGAATATACATACCTACCTATGTGACAGCCTTCGGTAATGAACCTAGGCCCACTCCTCCAGTCTTATTAGGGAAAGGCAAAGGCACGATAAGGAAAGAAAGTCTTAGCTGCATGCTGCGTACATGTTACCTGCTCCTAACGTAGAAGGAAAGGAACGTGACGAGGATATCTTGCATGCAAAAGTGTAGGTCTGTCCGGACCCTCCAGCCTTATGACCCATTTGCACCCATATGCAAGCAACCATCAACCCTGATTCCTCGAGCCACCGTCCCACTCCCATCGTCACCATTCCTTCACATTCAGCTTGGTGATCCGTCCACTGGCAGATCACCTGTTTCTCTGTAGTGGGATGCTGAAGGCAGGCTTATAGGACCAGGCATCGTAGGAGGAGGGTTCGGGCAAGGATAGGCAGGTCTCTGGACACGTAACATCACCGCTTCGTCTCTCCCCCTGATCATGGAAAACTCCAAGTCTGACAGGGCGTCGAGTTCCAAACCGACTACTGATGATTTCGCCCTCTGGCCTACAACCGCATCAAGACTTAGTGTGCATTCACAATCGGAGTCACAATTCTCCCCCACTACCGCAACCCGGCGTGAGAGCACCCGGCCGCCGACATCATCGACCTCCGGGCAATCCGGCACACATCCGGAATGGGCGCAGCCTGGTAACGGTCGCTCCGGCAGCAGGACCACTGTAGGCTTTGGCCATTCACCCGAAACAAGTTCAACTCATATTAACAGAAAGTGCACAGTTTAGCTCCGAAGCAGACGATGTGGACGTAGTACCGACTGACTTTTGGCCACGGTCAGACTCCGAGGATGACAGTGGAGAGGGTGGGAGTGGGAAACCCTTGAAAAGGTAACTAGCTCCATATCTCTTGGCTTAGACTGCCTCATCCATGATATTGATATGGATTCGGACACGGTTCAGGACTGGCACCGCGAAAACTGCAAAGCCAAGCAAAACTGCCCGCAAGATAAAAGCAATACTCCAGAAATTTGGCAGATCATACAACCAACGTAAGTACAATTAGATAGCTGCCGTGAGATTTCACATCGCAAAAAAAGGGAGCTAACACTTATTGTTTTAGGTTATGGTTTTTTACCCAACGACTCGGTAAGTGTAGCATCATGCTTCCATAGCCTTGAAAGTCATCTGACCGTGTATCCCGTTTTTAGCAAGAGAAGGACCGAAATGGTAAGAACCAGAGTCCATATCAGCTCCCTGAGCGGAATAGTTCTAATTCTACGCAGTCCTTCAACATAAGATGCTCCTAAAAATGCTTGATGGAAAGCTATATCTAGCACCTATACAGAATCCCCGACGGGTCCTTGACCTGGGTTGTGGCCCTGGCGACTGGCCATTAGAATTTGGTAGGAAGTCACAATCACGTGTTCTAGTATGCATGCTGATCGACCACAAGCCAGGAGACACCCCCACTCGGCAGTGTTGGGTGTAGATATCGACAAGATAAAACCACCGTACCAGTTGCCCAACTGCCGGTTCCAGGTAACGGACTTTACTGAGAAGTGGTCATACGACGTCAAGTTCGATTTCATCCATCTCCGGCACCTGGGGAATCTGCCTAGCCGAGATGTAGTGGCATCCATTTACGAGCACTTACGACCAGGAGGAGTAAGTGTATTTCCGCCTTGGGGTAGCCGCACAGCTCGCTTCGGTCGGAAACCTCGGGGTAAGACTGAAGATGGTAAGCTGACCAACTTGATAGTGGGCCGAGTTCACAGAGTGGATCGTCTCGATACAGGCTACTCATAACTCGTTTAGTGAAACTTCGTTCTATAAATGGCTCAGGTATTGGAAGCTAGGCAAGTTCAATAGCTTCAATGTGACCGTGTTGGTTTCCATCGCTAACCCCAGATAGGACTGTCGAAGCTTGGGACAACGGTCTACTATCCCCTAAAATATAAGCAACGTCTACTCGATACCGGGTTTAGAAATGTGACTGAGAGGAAATATGCCTGTAAGTTCCGGAGTATTTGTTAATTTATCGCAGCAGGTGGTCAAGAATGGTCACAACGGCGCCCGCAGTGTGCGGATGTGCCGCACCTCTAACATATTGCCGAGCAATTATGCGAGACATGATCGCTCTTTCTTGATATCAGTTGCTGATCGCTGGGATGGATAGTTCCTGTAAATCCTTGGCCTCCTAGTAGGCAACTTAAGGAGGTTGGGGAAATGATGGCGTTAAACATCAACATCATCCTCGAACCAATGTCTATGCCGATTTTCACAGAGGTATTAGGATGGCCAGCAGAAGCTCTACGGTCCTTACTAGCGGAGGTCCGGGAAGAGTTGGCGGATGTTGGGATACATGCCTTCATGACCTTGTAAGACGGCGCAATTCCCTCCCCCAATGGCTTACCCGTAATGCCTACTATACTGCCCACGTATAAGAACTGATGTATGATAGGCTCACTGTTTATGCCCAGAAGCCCCGCGGTGATGAGTCTTCTTCGGCTTCTTCGGTGAGATCGGCAGAGGTTATCGCATGAAGAGTAACGAACGAGTGTACCACGATATATGGTGTCGATGTATGTTTTGGTGGCTAGACTAGTCCCCCACGTTATAGCAACATTGCCTGACGGCTGGATCGATCAGGTTACAGTAATAGGACTAGTGTTAAGCGGGTGTAGCTCTGGGGTTCGGAAATATGTCTATGTATCAGCCAGCGGCAGGCTGAACCTGAGGAGGCTGGGTTGGAAACCTCACAGTCGATTATGCTATATTGGGACAACAACTTTGAGGGCTTGTGTAGGTGTATTGCGTAGCGCTAGAATAAAAGTCACCCCTGTTGATCTTGTAGCCTGCCCCTCCAGAGTCAATATTACGCTGTAAGATGCTCCTTTCGGACAATGATTGACGTGCACGTGGTCTTATTCATACTAACATGAGAAGAAGTCGTCATAATGACAACCGTCAGAGATAACCGTACATAGCCACCTGCCAGGGTCCATTCTTGGCCCTAGTCTCGATGCCGTGATACCTATCTTCCTATCCTACTATCTACCTTAGCCCTTAGGCGAGCCCGGACAGTATTGCGATACTGTGTCCCGGTAGTAGCGGAAACAAGCTACCTTACGACAAAGCCCGACTATCTACATATTCTTAAGCCAGTCCAAACCCCGAAGATCCATACTGATCGAGATGGGTACGGGAGCTAGTTTGACGCATGCTGGGACGATTCTAGCAGTAGGAGAAGTTTTAATAGGTTTAGCCCTCTTTTCTTCGTAGCAAGACGAGCTGCGGACCGCTTAGAAAAATGGGCAAAATTAGCTGTGATGATAATATTTACAGGCACATCCTTACCTAACACACATATTTGCTCACATACCTAGACCAAATAGATGCGTGTTGTTAGATGCACATTGCAGAACACATGGGGGGCTTTGATGCCAAGAAATATTCAACCAAACTTCAAAAGCCCATAGACCACCTAAGTTAGTTACTGGCTTGCATGCTGTATGTAAGGTCATACATCCTTACACACCTACCTCGGGTACATATCAAGCCTCCTCGTGGTCCCCGCATTGCCAACATATGTACAGGCCTATACCTAGCTCAACGATGGAGACTACGGAGACCTCTGTCGAAGATTGTTACCTTATTATTGGACTGGTTTGTCTAGTGCCCTCCGTTCCTCGCACTAAATTCAGGCAGAACATCGCATCGGCCGAAACAAGATGGTGCCAAGATCGGCGTTTTTTCCGTTCATACACAGTTTGTTTATTAATGGATGACCACACACACCTATAGAGCTAACATAGCTGTAAGAAGTTCGGTTTTGTTAACTGCAAGCGTGATGACGTGTGAACCAGTTCTGGGGCAAGTTCTCCATAACCATGAGCTAACCACCAACTTACATCGCATAGGTTAGGGATCATTAGATGCTGCACAGAAGTAAGGAAACGTGAGGCAAAGATAACGTAGTGTATGTAGGTTGCCAACAAGGTATAGCCGAACAAGAATAGCTCAGCTCAGCTCAGCTCGAATCGGGATGTAAAACCCAATACAGATACTATACCTTTCACATACAATGTTCACATGTTAGCTGAACATACATAAAAACTCTCTCTACATACTAAATCTCCCGGCTACTAATGCCGTAGGTGAACATCTAATGCAAGGAGATAGTAGCACGCTCATGCGGGTTACCTACTACTGCAGAAAGCTTGCTTTACAGAAATGGCGGTGTGTGCGTGGGCATACATACATACAGACACACACACAAAAAGCGCATTGCAGTCTGCAATATGTAAGCGTGCAGCAGACAACCTCAAAGAATTGACCTCTTGAATGTCGAGGACGGACCCGACAAGCCGGTTCGGCCCTGTCTCTTTTCTTCGTCTTGTATGTTTGATTTGACAGCGTTGCTACCCTACCTTGCATACATGCCTCGGAAGTGGGTGGATGCCAGCCTGCCAGTTGGCTTGTTGAGTAAAAAGACGCCGAAAAACATCCCGGCAACTGACCACCGACCGGCTTAGGGATGAGCATGGACACGATAATCAAGGCAACACTCACTCGCTCATTTCACAACTATGCTTCTTTCTCGCTGCTGAAATGCCACGTTGACTGAGGATGATCCGGATGCAACAGTTCCGCTCCGCGGCCAACATGCATTTTGTCCACTAACCCGAATCAAGAACAACCAACCCATTTCTCTATCATTATCGTAGCCTTTGCCTTTGCCTTTACCTAGATATACTTAGCCCATAGGTAGGCCAGGTAGGATCTACGTCTCCATCAAGTTCACCTGCAAGTAAGGATTAGCACGAACTTGTTCATCCGATTCTCTCGAACTAAAGACTTAGGTACTACCTACCTAGCCACCCCTCCCCTCAAGGATAGGCAAACACTGCCACGTCAACTCTTTTTGTTGAACGAAAACGAAACGAGGCGGGCTGGCTTAGCAATACGAAATACATACAGTAGTTAGAAGAAGGAAAAGGATGCTTAAAATGCATGTGAGGCGTTAGTAGTTAACGTACATGATTTACCTAGTTAGTTAGTTAGTTAGCTTCGCCTCTCTTACCAATACTCGCTAGTTTGAGCCTCGTGCATGATATCGAAGAGACGGTTTTGTGACGGACTCATGCAGCACCACATGACCGGGGATGAGATAGGGGAGGGGGAAGAGTGTGATGCGAAACAAGCTGACCAACCCCCCAAAAAAGTCGTTTTAGCTTGTCGTCACATGGCTTAGTAGGAAGAGAGGCGCTACTTACGCCTTCTCATGAATCAGAATTGGAAATAGAAACTTGATCGACGGCGAACGAGCGGGGTTGAGCGCACTTCTCGGTGGGTTCGAAGTCGTATCTGACCTAGATGACCCCCATGAACGATTTGTAAATGTAGCTAGCTCTGGGTAACCTCGCTATCCTAGCTAATAACATGCTTGCTTCCTTCGGTCATGGCATAGTCCAGTGGGTGGGCAAGGTAAAGCAGGAGAGCAAGTGACCATCGGCCGTCGAGAAGAAGGCTGAAGGGAAATCAGAAGACAAGACAAGACAAGAGCAAGAGCTTGTCACATCAGGGTCATCTGGGGGACTTGTGCTGGGGCTTCAAAGGAGAACCAGAGAAGAGAAACTTGCTCCCCGTGAAAGAAACAAGCAAAACACCTCCTCACAAAGCTTAAGCTTGCGCTCATCACCATGGCCGTATCGAGGAGCGAGACAGGGACCGAGACTGAGACTGACCAGAAAGATGGTCTACACACGACCATTTACACGCCTTCGTTTCTGTCGCTGATCTACGATGTCGTCGTGTTACGCTTCAACCTACGATGGATGTGGCGCTGTCGGTGAGTTTGCAAATCTGAGGAATAGATACCTATCCGTTCGCGAGTGACACAAAACACATGAACCCGTCTTTCCTCTCCTCTTCCCTTCTCATCATCGATTCCATCTACAACGTCACAACAAATGAACAAGCAAGCAAGCAAGAGAACAAGAAGCTATCTAAATAATTAGAAGTGACTGACTGACTACATGACTAATTTATCTTCCCGCGCAACAGCACAGACATAGTCCTAGAGCCCTTCTTTGCAGAGAACTTCTCGCGCAAACATCTCGACATCGGGGTCGCAACAGGATACTTCCCCTCTGTGGCGTTGTCTCGCCCATTCCGCGCCCAATCCAAACACACCATCGTTCTCGCAGATTTGAATCCGAACCCTCTCTCCGCGGCCGCAGCCCGGATCCTCTCCTCCGCTGCCGCCTCTTCTCCCAATAATAACAACGACAACAGCAACGGCAATAGTATAACAGTCTCAACAGTGGTAGCAGATATAACCCAACCCCCTCCAAAGGAACTAGTTTCCCACGCTCCCTTCGACTCTATCTCCATGTTCAACCTCTTCCATTGCGTTCCCGGGGGCACCCAAAACAAACTAAGGGCTCTGGAACACTATGCCGGACTACTTTCGGATAATGGCGTTTTGGCGGGTTGTACGGTGCTAGGGGGACAGAGCGCGACGAATTGGTTCAATTATTGGTATGTCAAGTTGTATAATCGATTGGGTATCTTCTGTAATTGGGATGACAGGAAAGAGGATTTTGAGAGCAGGTTGACGGACTGCTTTGAGGAGGTTGATATTACGGTTGTGGGCATGATTTTGTTGTTCAGAGCTACAAGGCCTAGGAGGTCGTGAGGGCGGGAGAAGGAGACACCTGTTATGTTTAGGACTGAGATGCTTGCTATGATGGTCAAGATGTTGGTAACGATGATGATAATGTTTGTATCTAACCTAGTTCCTTGAAATATACCTCTACCCAAACTGTTGTTTACTTCATGGCCCTAGAGATTGCGTTCAACCGTTGTGTAGTATGCGTATTCTAATTCAACCGTAACTGAGGCCCACTACCCTAATGAAATCTATCTTCGTATAAACTGGTTCATACTCCCTTCTGAATAAACTATACCCCTAAGTCCTTACAAAAGGTGTGTCATCAATAGTGAGCTCTTCGATGCTCTCTCCTCCCGAAGTCAAACATGTTTCCCTTCAGTAGAATGATACATACATGCGAGTCGCCCTCACCGCTTGGGTTGAAATGTACAAGATGTCAAGCACGATGTGAAACCTTAGCATAGAAGTATGATGCAAGTGTCATCCCCAACAGTGTTTTGTATCCCCATAGAGAAATGTTGTTGCTATAGTGTAACGAGGCTGCTTTCATAACGGGTGTCACTATACGTTACCTAGGTCCTACCACAGAACGCGGCGCAAGACTTGCAGAAAGTGACGATCCCAAATTCTGTAGAGTTATCCAATGGTTTGAGGTTTTATTCACCACATTCCCAAGAAGTCCTGGCACCAGGTCACCCACTGCTACAGTATCGTCAGACAAGCTGTGCAGCACAACATGAGAGCCGACTCTGCGGGAGCTGGCTGTATGTACTACACATACACCTCACCGATACTGTGGAATAGTCTTATATACTTACTATGAGAAGTTATCTACCTCTAAAAAATACCAGTTCTCTTGGGCCGGGATAAAACACAGAAAAGTAACCTGGTATAAGAATGACGATACACAACCTTAAGTACCAAAGCAAGGGTTGGGTTAATAATCCTAGCCTGATGTCCGGTTATGCTCTTATTAGGTTCCTAATATGCCTACCCAGGCTGGCGTGTATCTACAGTTTGGATGTGTTTATTCCTACCTAGATGTGTTTAATTTTGCTCGGGATATCTACCGATGATAAGCTTAATAAATGTGATAGGATAGCTCTTGAGCATGATTTGCTAGCTTGGAGTCCTTTAGATATAGCCGCGAGCACTGAAAATAGAATGTGATGTCTCATCCGAGACACCAACGGCTGTTTAACTCACGGGTTACGTGTATTGTGGCTCCTTGCCAATTGTGTTACGTTCTCTGGAAGATATGGCATTGAATTACCCCCTATTTGGCGCCCGAACCTTTGCTTCGGGTGTTGTGCCCTTGCCCACCGCATGACCGTGCTATCATCTCTTCATCTAGATTCTCTGGCACAGTAGTTAGCAACAGTCCGTTATTTCTCCCTCTCGGGTCTAGATTCTAGAGATTCGGTCACCTCTATGTATGTGTTGGCAGGTAAGGGGTAGTGGCACAGGTGAGAGGGCCGCGTGCTGGCAGAGAGAGCTTCGACATCTGCGGTCTAACATTTTAGAAGGTATGACATACCACTCACTCACTGCAGATATAAAGCACTTATGTGTGATTCCTTAGATAGGTAGCCGCCAGGGTCTGTCGGTACCCGGCATGTGCAAAGAAAATCATGTCATACCGAACGCCCGTGGCGCCAGGTCACTTACAGTCTTCCATGTAATGTACCCTTAACAAGGCTGTAACGAGGGAGTATTTTCTGAGCAGTTAGTCGTTCCTGTATCAAAGATTGTATTTTAACTGGTCACCGCATTTCCGAGAAGCAGGCTACGTACGCTTTAACTAGCTGTAAGCAGGGCCGGTGTATGGGATGGGATGGACCGGTAAATGAATGCCTCCATCTTCTGATCACAATTACCATCTGTTTACATTCCACCACCGCTCACTGTCAGCCGGCAAAGCCTCACTCAGCCAGCACATACGCAATAAAACCAACATACATGGATCAAGACCCCAACGTCGGAGCAATGCAGTGCAGTGCCATCATAGATGCTTTACATCGCATGGGATTTCAACAGACTATCTATTGCCAGTTGTACTAGTAACAGAAGGAAGCACGGCAGATATGCATGCACTCCAATATATGTATGGATCAGCCCAGATTCATAATGGGAGTAGCTAGCATCATACAAGAAACTGAAGAGTGGCATTCAGTATTGTACAACTGTGCGCAACAGACAGTAACTTACTGACAAACAGTGCAAACAATATTGAACACATGCAAGAAAGCTCCACAAAGATTGCTGGCTAGTGACAAGATATTGGAAGGAAGAGAGGGAGAATAGCGTCCATGCCTACATGGAGACATTTGATATACCCTACGCCGTCGCTTCCTTTTGAAAAATTTGCGTACAGCCTCAACAAGCCAACCACCAAGCCAGGAAGGAGCAACCGCAGACAACTGAATAGCTCATATTTACCATTACCCAATGGCAACTATCACAATAAAAAGAAAAAAGTCTCATCAATAAATCAAAGCCCTGGCGCTCTTCTCATAGAAGAGATAAAATGGAAAAAGTATAAACTCCCCCGGACAGGCTTGAACTGTCAACCTCTCGATAGCCTGTTATGGAATAACAGTCGAACGCGCTAGCCAATTGCGCCACGGAGGATACGGCTTTGACTGTGAAGCTGCTTAGAATTTCTGAGTTTAACCCTTGCTAAGTCGTAAGAGAGCAGGGCCAATAGACAGGGGTAAGGAGCTGGGGGCGAGCTAGGTTTCTTCAGCGCAGCACAGCACAGCTGGGCAGCACGTGGTAGCAGCATAGCCCTGCTGAACCAGCTTGAGGTCTCGGGGTACCAGTGCTAAAATGAAGTGAACCCACACCATCTTCAGCCAGCACCTAACCTAAGTACCTCTGCCGCTTATCCCGAGAAGACACTATTGCTGCTGGCCTGGGTATCCCATCCTACAAAGCAAAGTAACCTAGGTTAGTGAAGTTCCCCAAGTCAAGGCAGCCACCTGGTATTACTTCTACTTAGCTTTGCGTAGAGTAGGTGAGGCAACATCGGATGTAGCATATCATGGCCCGAATCGGTATCGAAAGCAAAAACGAGAACGAAAAAAAAGGCAAAAACAATAGCTGACTGAAAAGGTTCTGCGGCGAACGAATCCGAAACGCGGGTTTTGTCTTTTATTACCATCCATTTACACGTCCTTCTTTCTCTACATGCTACTACATTCCAGATGAGTAGGCTATGTACCTACCTAGATATGCTGTAGTCTAGATACGCTTGATCCGATCAGAAAGATGGAGGAAAAAAAGAATCTATCCTGCCTCGAAGTTAGGATAGGCTACCTCAACTCTTCCTTCTTTTCTTGTTTCATTCTTTTCGGTGCTGTGTTTGGTTGGTGCCGTTCGTTCGGTTCAGGTTTCATTCATTCATTCGTAAGAAGTTTAGGTCCAATACTTTTCCATCAGTCGGGTCGGTCCACTCACTTATTGATCGACCGGCCCCAAGACACCACCACCACACACACTACCCTAGATTAGCTGTATTGGCCTTGCCGATTTTGATAACTTTAGTTTGAGATCAAAATTCGATAGTGCTATCCAATATCACCAAACCAGCAGCGATCATTTCTACCTTTCTACCAACCTATCCCATCAGGAAAGCCCGAACTTCCATGTGTCTACCGACCTAACCCTACTTTACTTGCATTCCTCGATTCCGTATGGTCTGCGTCTTCTTGGTTGTAAGAGCCTCTGGTTCAACTAGAACGACTTGGGACTCGGACCTTTTGGCTGCCTTGCGTATATTTTCTATAATACGATGGTTGAATGGGGTAATCGTAAATCACACCTCGTCCTACACGATTACTTACACGCACCTACCACTTGTCACGAGACTTCCTAGGCAGCTAGGACCGAACGGACAAGTGTGTCTGAGTGGTGTGTGCCTTACCACAGGCCTATCTATATCTAATGAATGGGAATGGAAAGAATTCACTCGGAAGCTCCATAATACACATGTGAATCAATTTTCGGGTCATGTCAGATCGGTGACTTTTTTCTCTTTTTTCTTTTCTAAATATTACTCTGTATGACTACTTAATAGACCCAGGAATTAAACTATCTATCTATTATATATATATTACGGCACACGGATACGTGCGTACGCCCGTGATACTGGGTTCCCCAAGTTCACTTTCTTTAGTTTACTGCCTATTCCTCCCTTAATTCTTGAATATACCGTGATTGTCGACCAACAACAGAAAACATAAATAATAAAAGAAGATACAGGACAAGCATGGATGGGCCAGAGAACGACGCTTCGTTTTGTGAACGCCGCGCGGTAAGACCGTTGTCGGTCACCGTGGTCGGCGCAGGTATCGGCGGGCTTGCTGTCGCGCTATGTATGCGGAAGACGGGACACAATGTTGGTGAGTATTATCTGCCTATCTATCTATCTCGGGATCAAGGAAGGAAGAACGTAACAGCTTTTGCTAACTCTCTACATTGTTCAAAAAATAAGTCGTATTAGAAAAGAGACAAGCGATCACCGAAGTGGGCGCAGGTATCCAGCTCGCACCTAATGCTGCCCGAGTCCTACGGAGGTTTGGTGTCCTTGACAATGTCATGAAGCACGCCACAGTGCTGGAGGGGATCAGCATAAGGTAGGTACCTAACCTGACCAGCGCAACGGCCAGCATTATTAGAATCTTGAAGAGCATGAGTTTAATATATGACGTGTTCTTAGGCGCTGGAAAAACGACAAAGAACTGGATTTTTTACCCATGGCCCCGAACGTTGAGTCTAGATTCGGCGCGCCGGTCGCCGTCATTCATCGAGCAGATTTACAGCGCGTGCTCCTCGACGCCGTGATAGCGTCTGGGTGCAAGGTGTTGACCAACCACACTGTTGTTGATACCGATCAGCAGTTCTCACCGGTGAGTAATAAAGCCCCCACCCCTCTGCATAAGCCAGCACCGGTCTTGAAAGCCGAGCTGCATGCCATTCGTCTATCTATTTCTATATATGTACACGTGAGATGTCAAGGACTGATCTGGTTGTAGTATGTGATATTGGACCCTATCCGCCCGATGTCTCGCCGTTCTGTGTGTCACATTTGAGACATGCGCCGCCGTTCCTCGGCAGATGTAGACAAATCGCTAACAAAACGTAATTTACAGGCGGCTCCTCGTACGTAGCAATAGGAAATACGCCTGGATGCACAGCGACCTAGTCATCGCCGCAGACGGGGTGAACTCGATAATAAGAAAACGCATGGCCTTCGCAAGCGGGAGCACCGACCGACTTCTGCCGACCGCACAACTCGCATACAGATTCGTTCTGCCCAGAAACCTAGCCGAGCGCGACCCGGCGTTGATAGCGGCTCTGGACAAGAATCAGGGGATGCGGTACATGGGTCCTGGAGGTCACGTCATGGCCTATCCCTTGAGGAACAACACGTTATATAACGTGGTGCTCCTGCGCGAGACGGACGGCGACGATAGGTCCAAGGGCACGTCCTGGACAACGCGCGTCAGGAAGGAAGAGGCCTTTGAACACTATCGCGATTGGTGCCCCCTGGTGCAGAACCTCATCCGGAGTGCGCCTAGCTCGGAAATACTGATGACGCCGATGAGCGATATGCCGCCCCTGCCGACGTGGGTTATGGGACAAGTTGCACTTGTTGGCGATTCTTGCCGTAAGTGACATTTAGTAATTCTTGCAATTCAATATCGCTCTGAAGGGCTACGGATCATCGAGTTTCGTTGGAAGAGGCGGAGACAGCCTTTATTTACATCTTCACCACAATTTAGCGTTTAACGGGCGCTAATTCTTGATACTCGCTAGACTACATGTTCCCCTACGTCGCGCAAGGCGCAGCGAACGCAATAGAAGACGCGGGCACACTAGCCATGGCTTTCACATGCACACAGAACGTCGATCTAGCACTGGAGGTGTACCAGCTCGTGAGGAAAGCGCGCAGCGAGAAGATCCAGAGCAGCGCGACAGAGACGGGGCGATCTCTACACCTACCCGACGGCGAAGAGCAGAGGAAAAGGGACGCCGCGATCCGGGACGCGGGGCGAGGCACAGGAGGCACGAAAAACCCGGACCAGTGGAACGATCGCGATTTTAGGGATTTCATGTGGGGCGTCGATGTGATGGCGGAGACGGTGGAAAAGTTCAAGCACATGGCAGCAGAAGCACGGGAATCACCGAGTCGAGGTCGGAGTGTTCGGAGATGATAAGAGCAAGAAAAGGGACAGCGTGCAGAGAAAGAGTGAAGGGCAAAAAGAAAAGAAAAGAAAAGAAATAAAAATAAAAGAAAGGCAGAATCGGGACTAAGATAGCTAGCTACTTTGTACTTGTACGATATCAACATGTACTTATTAGTATAAGTAAAGTAATTTCATGGCAAATGGCTATCATAGCCCCTCTGAATGAGCCTCTGGGCTGCAGCCCACACATCATCCGGTATATCCTGAGGGATCTGGAACCCTTTCTTCGGATACTCTCGTATGCGCACTAGATCGCCCACAGCGATGTTGATAACCAGGTCCGTAGGATTATCCTCATTCGGATACTCCTTCCACCTCAACCTCGGAGACGTGACCAGAATCTCCGTGGTGTTCGGATCCGGCCACTGCTTCATGAACGTCGCGTACGTGCGACGCTCCATGTACGGCTTCTGCACGAGAATAAACGAGCGCAGCCCCAGCCCCTTCTCTTCCCGCAGCAAAGCATAAGTAAACCTCACATTCTCCCCCGTATTAGTCGACCTGGGTTCGACAATCAACTTCTCCTCAGGAACCCCCATGTCCCTGGCAATGTCCGCGAACACCTCTGCCTCGGGCTTGGTAAACCGGTTCTCCGTCAATTTCCCCGAACCCCCGGAGAAGATCAGGTACTCCCCGTAGCCGTCGAGAAACAGTTGCGCGGCCCGCTCCGCGACCCGCGTGTCCAGGCTGCAGAGGCAGAAGATGGCGTCGGCTTTTCGCTCGATCGCCATGTGCAGCTGGTGGTATTCGTATAGTATCTCTGCGTCCCGCTGCACGTCTGCGGACGTAGACGCGGTATCGCGTTCTTGATCTTCATGTGGGTTTTGATTGTGGTTTTGATCTGTTGTTGGTGCCATTGCTCCCTGCTCCCTGGTTCCCTGTGGGGGCGGTTTCGATTGTAGATGGTCCCTGAAGATCGGGGTGATTATAGCACTCTATTTTAGGTGTTGCACAGCGAGTTTATCTTGACGACATGCTCGCTTTCTTGTGCAGCGGACAAGGTTTCAATACGAAAATTTTATATTGAAGGAATTCAGCTCTCGTCCGTGAAGGGACAAGCTTCGATAGGGCAACGCATCGCAGAATGATCCGGACCACAGGGGACTGGGTCTACTACATATTGATTGGCTCAGCTGTGACTCTGCTTCCAATAGAAAGCCACTGCAGGCACAGCTGGCTGTCTTCATGCAAGTTTCCCCTTTGAAGCTACCTTTATACGACAGCTTTGCAGTGGTAGGGCATCCAGATAATAAAAGTGAAGTCGTCGGAGTTATATTGTAGTTGCTAAAACCAGTTCTATTCAGCTCCGCCCTCTGGGCGACTGTAGACTATACAACTCTTCTTTGAAAACAAGCCTTCGCAGCCACATGCTACCAAGTCCAAACCCCAGGTTTGCTCCTGAATCTCCGGCTCCAATCCACGCACGCTTCAAAGCCAAATATCTCTGCAACAAAAACCATATAAATAGCGGCCAATAACCCCAGAGCTCCGGAGCTCCTCTCCGATTCTATTCGGTGGGCCGCGTTTCCGCTGGGAATCAGAAGAAGGCTTCTCGAACGCCTAGGCTATTCTACCTTCGCTTCTGTCGTTATGTATATGTGTCAAGGTGCTGATTTATTACAATGTACGCTGACGTTTCCGCTTGGGACTAGCTGGTAATGCTTTCATTTTCCTAGAAAACGTCTTATGCCGAGGCAGGCAGAGTAGGCCGTGAGTGTAGTCACAACGGCTGAGGCGCCAGCGCCGGCGACCCTTTCATGTGTCTCCTTGATGTGCACCCGGTTATTGATGACATTGAATGTCAAAAACGCACTCAAGAGGCTGGCTAACACGATGCGAGAACCGCCGTTAAGTTCGACCACCGCGGCGAGCACGAAGGTAAAAGGCAAACCGTTAAAGTAGCGATCGTACTTGCGTATGAACCGTTTTAATTTCTTGTTCCGGATCTCAGGAGAATACCAGTAATGATATATAAGAAAACGGATAACGCTGACGTGGACCATGACTGGAAAAAACTAAAGCCCAGTGATGGCTAAAAACATATTTCGTCAGCAAATACCATAGGCCATTTGGCTCACGGCCGGGTTGGACGTACGTGCGAGCGGCGGGAGCCCTCTCCGTGTCGACAAGAGCCCGATTATTCCCGACATGGTTGATCTTGTAATGGCGCCTATGTAGTCTATTCTATTTGAAGGATGAAGAGGAACTGTCTGCGTTCATCTGAAGAATAGGCTCTCAAGAATCGAACGATGCATATACTTGTTATTCTTTCGAGCCCTCGTTATTTTCATAGAGGTTCAGATAAACACAGGCAAACTTGGGCTTTCCGTCACGGAATGTTTACAACGGCGCGTGGTTCTTGCCTGCCGGCCAACTAATAACCTATCTAGTACGAACCGTGGCTGCGTTGTTAGTCTTAATCCAACTTGTATCGAGACAACAGCGGTTGAAGGCCATTCCTGATCAGACGCATTCATAATCATTTCGTGCCTGCACACAACCTTTTACTTCTTATAGATCGACTGTGGCCCGACCCGTGATACTGGGTTTGCCATTGATGCAAAGCAACTGGAAACTCGACTAAGTTTAGTCTAGTAGTTGTCGTAATAGGGAAACTGTGTGTTGATGTTGACTAGACCCGAGGCTGACACAGGCCGAACTGCCTTCTTTCTTTTTCATCTGAAGAATACGTGGTTTCCTGCCGTATCGGGGAACAGGCTGGAAGTAGTGCCCACCCGCGATTGGGCTCCAAATCTTTTGACGTCATAATCAGGCGTTGCTGAAGTTTGAGATGCTCATACTCCAAAGCGAATAAACACAAGGCAGATAAAGAGTTATTATAATTAGACATCTGAAGTAAATACCCGCATACGTACATAAGCTATCGTAGGCTAAGGAAGGAACTAATTGTCTACCTAGTACGAGGTAGGCAAGTATGTACTGTAAACAGATGTGATGTCTGCTGCTCGAATGAATTGGGTGAGTATAACTGACGTCATTAATGAGATCATTTCTTTTGCAACATTATTGTCAGACACATACACATACATACACACACACATATATATATACATATATATATATGAACCTCCCACAGCGATAACAACATAGCAATAAGTACTTACCTGCTTTATTTTCCATCTTAAAGTAAAATCACGTCACAACTACACAATAGTTACGAGAAAAGCTTCATATAGAATCCAGTCCACAGTCGACCATGTCTTCCCAGGATAATAACCAGCCTTCACTCGTCGGCGGCCATGCCGAATACGTTAAAGGAGCTGCTGAGGTAAGGCTAGCGCCTCATCAAACTTGGCCGAATGAGGTTTTAATGATATTATAATCAGGCCACTATCGGCAACATTACCGGCTCACATGCATGGAAAACTTCGGGAGAACAGGCTAAGGCTCACGCTGTTGACAGCATGAAGGCAGCTGGCGAGCGGAGAGACCCCTCCTCGCAGGGCTTCGGTGCAGCTGAGCAGAAGCTAGGAGAGGTGACAGGCTGCGAAGGGATGGCGCATGAAGGTGCTGCCAGTAAAAGGCAGTAGAAACTGGTGATGCGAAGTGTATACCTACCAATTGTGCTATCTATTCCATGTACGAGTGACGACGAGATGACAGCGCCAAACTGAATAAATATTACATGCCAACGTCCATTCCCTACCTAATGAAGGGAATCGATCTATCATGTCCCCACTAAATTTGATTCACCCTCAATGAGAAGCTATTGCTGTCTATGCGATAATGCGGGTCGATCGAGAGATACAACCGCTTCGCAAGGAGATCGAGCCGTTTTCCGCTAGGGTTGGATTTACAGGAGTTTTTTGGAGCCCAGGTAGGAATATAACCTCCGGGCAAAACCTCCAAGGCCCCCGCAAGTTCCACCGCTCTTAACCTTTTCAAGCCGATCCAGTAACCCTAATCGGACAAAAACGGCAGAGAGCACGACTTTACACGCGTTCCCTTCGCAGATCGAGTTCTAAATTTCCGCATATTTTTGATCGCGGGACCGATGTTTGGTGTGGAGGTTTAGAAAGCATTGGAATTGTCATGTTATGTATGGACAAAGAAAGACCTTTCAATTACAAAACAAAAGGCTGTACAGACCTGGATTTGCAATGACTACCTAACTAATCATCATAGGCCTCGAGGCTTCGTTGATGGGCACCCGGCATATCCGGGAATGAAAGAATTATGCGTCTCCTTGATCCAATTTGACCGCGGTATGCAATGTCCATTACTAGGAACATGGGATTTTTATTCGCCCTGGTAAGATGTTTCATCGCTGTAACCCAACAAGGTAAGTGGTCTACAAGATTGGCTGTCTACGTATGCAGTGGTCAATCAATTAAACAGATGGCTCCAACGGCAGATAATCACATACCTACCTCCTTTGTACATATGATCATGTCTAGTGCCGTGTAAGTGCATGTAAGTGGCTCCACGCTCTTATACATACTGCAGCATACTACTACTAGGCAATCATCCACTTGATATCTCATTCATATCCTGCATGCATTACGACCGTAGACATCCTGATGACGGAAGTAGCCTTGGCAGTAAAATAAAATAAAATAAAATAAAATAAGAGAAAGGTAGGATAATAAACGCAGCTTGTCCTGGCATTACGTAGCGCAGGATATCAATATCAAGGTCTGCTCCTACGCAAAGCTTGGCGAAGTGGATCAAGTTCACTTGGACCCTGATTTTCACATCTTCCTGCCCTGCTTTCCCAGGGTCTGGCATAGGGGACCTCTGTGTAACAGAGCAAGACTCGCCAAAGCTGGCCACATGCTTATCAAGGGACCAGTAATATGTTTGAAGGTAAGGGAATTGTCCAGTACCATTGCAGTTGCTGTATTACTTAACCAAAGTAACTTGATCTCAGGGCCTCCTCGTTCCATTCAATCAGCTTACAAGGAGGGGGTGGAGGGGGAAAGCAAGGTATGTAGGAAGAGAGAGAGATGAGGTGAGGCGAGGGGCAGAGCGGGGTCGTTCGAGGATCAGTTTAGATGTTTTTCCAAGGTATCGAAGGCACCCGCACAGGTACAGATACGTATGCTACCTAAACCATTATACTTGGGTCAGGTGCTATTAGGTGCACACTTGGCTTCTGACTTGGGCATCAACAAACTTCAACTATTACCCAAGTTGGCAAGCTAAAACACTAGTAGATCATATAAATGGTGCTGAAGGATCTGAATTAAAGTAAGTATTGTACCTATATTCTACTGGCGTAGGTAGATATTTGAGCATGCCCTAGATCAAGTTGTGGCTTGATTAGCTAACAAGCTCGATGTACCTCTACTTTAGCAGTACCCAGGCGGCACTAGAACCGAGTAGCTTGTTGTACTTAATTGGGTCACCTTCGCCTCCCTGGTAGGTGTCGTAGACTTGGTAGGCAGAAAACTCGTTCGAATTCGAAACCATCGCACACAACTTACCTCTTGAGATAGGATACAACCTACGTAGGTACACTGGGCACTCATCTAGGTATGCAGATGATCTAGTTAGTCCTTCACATCTTGGCTTTCGTTTGTTTTTCCCCATGGAATAGAAACAATTAGGCACTACATGCGTCGCGATAACTTGCCCTCTCTATCAGCCAACAACGAGCCTCATGATTATTACCATAGTCAATATAGCTACCTAAGATGAGCTTTTAATAGACATCGCGATTGATTTATTACCCTAATCAATTGGTCGCTGGGTAGGTACCACTAGCTGATGAAAAGAGAGAGGGAATTGTGCTTGTTGTGCTTCATATCTCCATACCTTTACCTAAGAATCAAGATACCTGGGCAATCAGCCTCCTTCTCCCCCGACGACCCGGACCTCTCATCCCATTCGCGCTATACCTTTCCTTGGCCCCTCAGTGGCACCACATAACACCGCGCAAAGCGATCCCTCGAACTGCTATTAGTAGTAAACCTCTAATTCCGACCCCCGACCGTCATCCTTCCTCTCCTTCCTCCCACAGGTACCAACTGCTTGTTGCTCATGTCATGCCACCGCCCTTGTAATATATTGCCCATCTTGAATTCCCCCTAGAACTCGACTCTTTAGCTTCGCCCAGCACAACTAACACTGATGTATCAGTGACTTTAAGCGCGAGATTCTTTCTCCCTTATCTTATCACACGCTTCGGCCCGCGTTCGTAGCACTGCTTCACGAAGCATGACGATAATTTGAAGAGGGGACTGGATGCTTTACGGCCCCCTCCCACTTCCCGATTTACAGCCAACATAACCTCTTCCGGTATTTGCCACATCGACGATATATCCCCGTCTCCCCCTGCGCATTCTCTTCTGCCTGCCTTTCGCTTTTCAGGCCTGGCGGTAGGTGACCTTGTGGGGCGTTGGTGGCCATGGCGGATTCCGAAGAAGAGGTTGACTCTCGCATAGAGTCTCTCTTACACCAGCGTCAGTTGTTAACACAGGAGTTACTCGACCACCCTTACGACATAATAATATATCTGAAGCGCGCCCTCGTCTATTCCGACCTCGGCTATCCCGATCTTGCCTCTGGAGACGCCTACCGAGCACTTCTCCTTACCGACGAGGTTCTCAATGATGGCTTCGAATATCATCAGATAGCCTCCGATAATCTTGCCAAATATGCGAACGGCGCAATCGTTGACGTGCTCGACCACGGGGCATTGTCCGACGCTCAAATTCGCTTGGCTAGGTCGGCTTCTGGGAGTGACCCCGCCGCTCTCGCCGAGCTTGTCTCTATCCGTTGTTTCCAAATTCTAGCGCTGAGCCTGCTCCTCTGCGGATGTCTAAAGAGCGCGTATGGTTTCTGCGAACGAGGACTTGCCGTTGCACCGGACAACCAAGAGCTTCGGAATACATTGCACTACATTCAAACCGTTGGGGGACGGAGAACGCGAGGCAAAATAACTGGCGTTAATGACCTTCCCGACTGGGGAATGGTGCGTCGTGAAGTTTATCCATGGAACGATTACGAACCCGACCGGTTCTCCAACGAGTCGCTCTCATTCCTAAACAAAACATTAGCTGAGATGGCTCCCAAATGCAGCGTGAGAGTTGCTCAACTGCCCATTCTTGGAGAGACTACGGACTCCGATGAAGACGAGTTCTTGCCGACCTGTAACCAGCTGGGAGTGTTTGCAAATGAGGATATTGCCCCGGGAGAGGATGTGCTGGTCGAGTACTCCCTCGTGACGGCCAATAACCGCTTAAAAGATGCCGTGTGCGATGCTTGCAGTGGCGAGCTGCCACCTTTGGGTGCCGATTCCCAAGCTGCCAATTGTCCAGAATGCTACGACACCGTATTCTGCAATCAGTTTTGCTTCGAAAAGGCTCAACAGCTGTATCACCCAGCCGTCTGCGACAAAGATGTCGACTCGATTGCGAAGGATCCCGAAGCCAAGGAGGCCGATGCGACCCTGTACCTTTTGCTCCTTGCACGCATTCTCGCCATGGCTACTCACCAAGACACACACCCGCTTGACGTCGATCAGATCAAATATATTTGGGGTGACTTCGTTGACACGAAGGCCAATGAAATCAGTCTCTCGCCGAATGCGGGTCCGCCTCCTGATTGGACACTTCCCTTCTCTTTTAAATACAACATCGAAACGCCTCTGCACATACTTGAAAAGATGGATGTTAATATTTATGAGTCCCTAGCTCGCCACGACATATGGGTGTTTAATACGTTATACAGCAAGTTCCGCGGCACGGCCTCGGCTCGCAAGAACCCGAGAGATGGTCGACCCGATGTCGCGGCAGTACATCCTTTTTGGTGCCTCGCTAATCATGACTGCAACCCAAATGTTACGTGGGAATGGGGCGGTAAGATGGTCTTGAGGGCAAGAGAGACCCGCGTTGTGGGCAACGCTCCAGGGGGGATTAAGCGAGGGGAGGAGATTCTCAACCATTACTGCGACGTAAACCTGCCGGTTCAACAACGCAGAGAATGGGCCAGTGGGAGTCTCGGTGGTTGGTGCATGTGCAAGCGATGTCGTGAAGAAGCAGCTGCGGGTGCCCAGGCCGAAGGATGACAAAATGCATTACCAGATACCAGATACCAGGTCTCCTTGATCTGTTTTTTAACTTGAGGAAAGCCATTCCCATTCTAGAGCCTGGTGGAGGCGTGATTATACACGTGTCATGCCTACCAGCTCATATTCCTACCGGAATTATCCTTCGCATACCCGAACAGATCGTACCCCGTCAAGAGGAAATTGGACTGTCGCGGAAACAAAGACCTATACTCGGGACGGAGGCGGCGACGTTGCTGACCTGACAGGCGACATTGTGCCTGGAACTCCTATATGGTACCTACCGAAATTTGGACCAAGGATATAAGTGTGTATCCCCGACGGGGACGAGATGCAGGCAAACAATGTCCTTGCCCTATCGCGAGTATATATCTTTGCACCCATTGACCTAGGCTCTTTACTGATCGGACGCAAAGGGTATATATAATAACAAAAGATTAAGGAAACGAGAAACACTTTTTTGTCTTACTAGAGATGAATCAATCAATAAAAAATACAAAAATGGTTGAACATCAAGTGTTCGCTGAGTTCATAATGGTCTGGCCCGAGGGAGTGGCCGCCCTTGACTCTACAACACACTGCCCATCTAACCATTATTCTCATCCTGTGCAGCCGTCTAGCACCGCTCGACAGACCCCTTCTTAGCTTCAAGTGTAGCCAAGAGCCATAAGCTCCATACAGGGGCTGTATTTTCCAATTGATATGCAGGTGATGAAAGCAATGAATCTGGAACTCGTCTTGCGGTTTGGGGCAACATAACCTCCCTCGGCTTACAAGCTCGCTGGTAATTGCAATGCCGTTCCTTTGAGAATACGTTTACTACTCCTCCTGCTTCGAAGGGCTCCAGCTTACTATCTCGCAACCATTGCGGCTAATAAGCAATTAGACAAACTATCAAACCCGGGGAGATACGCGTGAAACCTAGTCCAGATCTAAAGTAGGTATACAACAAGACGCATCACTAGTATATTACTCTCTATACCTGTACCGAACCAATACATAGCTACCTACCTATGTAGGCAGATGCTCAACAAGTACTAGGTTAGTTCATTGGCAAGAGAGTTAACAGTAGGCATCATGTTCTATGATATGCGTGCCTTGTTCAAATGTCGTGTTGGCTCCTTACTCCTAATAGCAGTGGTACTACGCATTACAATCCAGTTCTAAGATTTTGAGGGCAGAATATAGAGAGTGAATAGCATGTCTCATGATCTTCCAAAGGGGTCATATAGTCTTATGGCTTGAGGAAATTTTTTTTTTTTTTTTTTTTTTTTTTTTTTTTTTTTTTTTTTTTTTTTATTTTTTTTTTTT
>Ga0247782_1000171_pt1 | contig 81773 bp, 54 predicted proteins | sample UWRJL019104C5_FD_179928 | JGI IMG/M metagenome (GOLD analysis project Ga0247782, IMG submission 179928) | Plant litter microbial communities from Arlington Agricultural Research Station in Wisconsin, United States - UWRJ-L019-104C-5 | ecosystem: Environmental > Terrestrial > Plant litter >... | reverse complement strand
TGTAAGAAATTTGGGGGGGTTTCGAGATGGGCAAGAGACTTACGTGAAATTTCTTCTCGGTGACGTTGGAATTTAGCTGGTATTCGCGAGTTGCGATCATAGTGCGATTCTTAAATTCTTGGTGGGTGCTGCGCATGACCTCCTCCAGGCGATCGTCGAGTTGGCGTTGCAGAATGTCGTACTCCGCGACTTCTTTGTGGGCCGTAGGGTTTTCAATAAGTGTTTTGACATTCATGTCAGCAAGATCCTCAAGGACGGGCTTGATGGCGCTAGCGACCTCTGAATACAAGTCTCGAAGAACCTTTTGACGGTCATAAGCAGCTTGTACACGTTGGTCTTCGTAAGTTTTATTTCGGCCTCGTCCTTTAGGGCGGCCAGCGGCTTTTCTAGCGGCGGCAGCATTCTTGCGCGCAGTCCTCTTAGAAACGCCTTTACCGGTGGTCTTTCTAAGGACGCCGGCCTTGCCTTTCGCAGGGCTAGGTGCCGAAGACCCGGCCGTCTGTACGCTGTCCATAGTGGACGGTCATGCAAAAATGAGGTGTTGTTCGTGTGTGTGAAGAGGGAAGACTCTGAATGAGGTATCTATGTAGACAGGTAGGTAGGCGTCTACAGACAGAAGGGCAAGGTGATGTGGGAGAAAAAAAGGTGTGCGAAAGATAACAAGGCAGGAAGTAGAAGGTGATACGGGTTGGTGAAGAGGGAAATAATTGTTTGATACAGAGAATGAATGTGTCCGAAGTACTTGTATTCAAGGACAGCAATATTAGCGAATATCAACTGGGGAGATATTGCGTCTGCAAGTTGGTAGTCCGGGAGACGGGAAACCTTAATGTGTAAGGATGAAGTGTTGCGCCTCAAGCTTGTTGGTAAAAGACAGAAAAGTGCTCCAAAAACAAGCACTAAGCTGTTGGTTTTCTGGTTGGCTATTACTGAAAGGCCACTGGGGAAATTGAAGGATCGGTAACCAGAAACCTAAAGGCAGATGGCGAGCGGTAATGAAGAGAGCTTTACTACGTCCCGGGCCGTACAGGAAATGGTCATAGTGAATGGCCGTCGATATATCTATCAATCACCATGAGATTTTCTTCAGCCAGGCCAACAGACAGCCAGCCAGCAAAGGTGTAGCCAACCAGCCAAGCCTAAGCAGCAATAATTCGAATTAGACCAGCAATGCACGCTTGCACCTTCGCCCCCAGTTAGGACTTCCCGATTTAGTCAAGTCTGCCACCCTGATCCCTCAATGCAGGGTTCGCGGGCGTCCTGATTGGCCCGGGAAAACATATAATCCGCTAAACGTTTCCGGCTCTCACCGCGATCTGTACCTGTTGTGCCTGAAGCAGGTAGGTAAGGTACCTACCTACACCTAGCCTACAGGTGTCACCGCTGGGTTGCAAATCAACTGTAGAGCCGACGAACTTCAGGTAGGTACCTACATATTGCATCCATTGCTAACGATGTGTACTACCCATACATTCCATACCTATATATGTAGCAACAAACTATAAATTGAATCAACGTAGGTAACCTGAAGGTACTGCTATCTAATGTACTTATGCTATGAAAGGCTTGAAGTGCCTACACTCAAGGAACCCATATCACCCACTTTGCACACATGGCGCCCAGTGCCTACCTAATAGAACCGTTGCGACCTCAAGTATTCTGACGTTTCCCCTTGCGCAACAGTCGACAATTATCTGTATGAAATACCCAGGTAGCTGAATATATCAGTAGTGGCTCTATAGTGTCAGCATCACGTAGCTAGGCTGTTGCTTGCGGTTTCGAGTGCGACTAGGACCCGAGGATTTGTCTCGATGGCTCGTTGACAACATTTATAGATATGACCTACCAGAATACCTGTCTACCGCCTACCTAGTTCAGCGGGCCACATCACACGATCATTGCCATGTAGCCTAGAGGGCATATATCGTCTTGGTAGTCACTTTTCTTCTACAGATGTAGTAAGCTTTAAATATCAACCGACAGTAGTTTTCATACAATCGAACTATGGGTTTTCAACATACCTGTCAGTCAGAAACACCATCAACGATAATTACTATTTGTAGATAAGCATAGTCCTGGGGAGAGCTAAGTTCGGTCGCTGTTGCTGGCTCACTCTTTCTGAGTCCTGTTGACTTCGATGCTCAAGGCTGAAGCAAGTAACACCAGCCCCAATGTGTTGTCTGACAAATGAAGCGTAGCGTAAGCCCGTTTTACTCTAAGCTGCGCATCAATACCATGCCGAACAACAAGCAGGTATGTCACATCTCTGGTCTCATCTTGGGCGCATGTCAGCAGCACAACACACACAAGTTATCGTCTATCGCACAACCCACCTATTCGGTAGCCATTTGCCTTGCCTGCCTTATATCTACCTGCATCTGTAGGGAAATATACGTTCCGAATTTCATCATAGTTCCAGCTAGACCATGACACGTAACCATTCCTCACCCCACATAACGAAGCAGGGCAAGTAAGGCTGGTTGGTCAAATTTGTAATTCAGTCAACTGTTACTTGCGTGTCATCGGTTACCTACCTGTAGGTAGTAGTAATACAGCACATAGTAATGGCAGGTCATGAATTTTTAGGTAGGTACTCCCCCAGTTCGGCACTGGGTCATACACGATTTAGATCCCTGGTCCCTGCTTTTCCGGCCCACCTGGCGTATTGCCTATTTCGAACTAGAAGAAGAGGCAGGAAACCACATGCGGTTACCCGCCCGCGCTGTGTCGAGAGTACCCGCATCTCCACGGTCCCTTGTTTGAGCCACTAGAAGTCATCGAAAATTTCCCTTTTGAGCAACATTTTGAAACCCCATCTATAAGACATTTGAGAGACACGGTTCCTCACCCCCGAAGTCGGGACCTTAGACCACCTCAAACGGCCCTACGTTGAAACTCAATATCTCGGCTTTCGTTACAAGCCATAAGGCATTCTTATATTTCGCGCCCAATACCTGCGCACTTACTCAAACAACAAACAATTTCACCCCGCTTGAAACCAACCCGCAAACTTCGGTTCCACTGCCCAGCTACCGTCCGGGACTCTGTAACCAACCATGATACGGTAGCACTTCAGTCTTTGGTCCGCAACCATGGGGAAGAAGCGGAAACTGGCGCAGAGCGCGCGCTCTCACAACAAGCCATTAAATCGTAACAAAGCCAATGGTGGCGGGAAGAAATCAGCAGCGCCGGCCGGCAAATCGCAAAACCAAAGCCACAACAACAACCCTTCGCAGCAACAGCAGCATACCGAACCGACAATCCCCTTCTCCCCCGAAGACAAGATCCTGCTAGTCGGCGACGGCGACCTCAGCTTCGCAGCCTCTTTGGTCGAACACCACTATTGCGCAGACGTGACTGCAACCGTGTTCGAGAAGAACCGAGACGAGCTGCTGGAAAAGTATCCCCACGCCGCGGACAACATTGACAAGATCGAGGCGGAGGACGGGTGCCGGGTGATGTTCGGTGTGGATGCGACGAAGATGACGCCCTTTACCAACAAGTCCGAGCGGGGTAATAAGAGCTCTAGTACCAGTTCCGAACATACCAGCAGCGAACAGCACCCCGCGAGCAGCCCCCAGGGCGTCGTGGATCGCATCATCTTCAACTTCCCGCACGTCGGGGGCAAGAGCACGGACGTGAATCGGCAGGTGCGATACAATCAGGAGCTTCTAGTGTCTTTCTTCCAGCGCGCCATCCCGTCGTTGGCGCCGGGGGGCTCGATCATTGTCACGCTGTTCGAGGGCGAGCCGTATACGCTGTGGAACATCCGCGACCTCGCGAGACATAGCAGTCTGCAGGTCGAGCGGAGCTTCCGGTTCCAGGCGAGCGCGTACCCCGGATACCACCATGCGCGCACACTTGGCGTGGTCCGGAATCGCAGTGGTGAGACTGGCGGTGGTTGGAAAGGTGAGGACAGAGCGGCGCGAAGCTATGTGTTTATGAAAAATGATGCCGATGCTCGACCATCTGCACCTCCTCATAGGGGAGTAAAGCGGCCGAGGAAACATAATGATGATTCTTCTGACGAAGATTGACAATGATATCTATTCGGGTTTGCACCATGCGCCACGCGGTTCATTAGAGCGCATGGAATAACTCCATCATCGCTCGAGAAACCGGTTGTATATCACTAGCTACTTAACATAGCGTAAATCTTCCAAGCCTTTTCGAAGATCGAATTTTATGAAGTTAGTATGTCCAAATATGAGGGGTTTGGGAGAAATACCCGCAAGCCCAAACAATATAACATATATACCCATATACCACGACGAGACTTTACGTACTCCGTAGAGATATATCAAGGTATCCTCCTATCTCTTCTAGTTCAATAACGTACAAACCCAATGAAGGTATATACGTGTATATATGTTCCTCCTACGCGTCGAGCCATGGTCACCATACAGTAATTAGGTCTCGGTATAAACATGTCCCGTCCTGGTTTCACCTCGGCTATAATAACTAGTCAGTTTGTAGATCACGCGCCCAGCTCCTCCTTTTCGAAGGAACTGCTACCCTGGGCCATGCCTTGCGTGGATGGATATAATACCTGCGCCGCCTCGCAAGCGAGTGCTGATATGGTGTAAACCTAGGCTTTGGATGACACTGTATCCAGGCATCACACATTTGTTGGTATTGGAAAATCGTGGGTATTTTTTCTATCCATATATCATGAGTTGGTTGCAGTTGAAGAGTCCTCCCGGGCATTGAGATCAAGTTTGTGCAAAAGACTCATTTATATCTCATCAGCAAACGTTAATTTCAATGATATTCGTCGTCCATAATTTCTTATTCGTTACCTTATTTCATAATCTTGAGACTAGCGGAAAGCATATGCCAACATTGTCAAGTGTTCCCTTACTCACCTTGGCCCTTTTCCTGGATGCCGGCTTCACAGTGTTGCGTTGGACAATGCGCGGAGAAGAAAGACTTATAAGCACACCACACCCGCCAGTCAACCACAAAGGCTCTATTACCAGACAGCTTACACTAGTACTCATATTCCATATATATTTATCGTATTTGTGTAAAGGGGTGTTTACTTAACCTAGCAGACAGGCAAGTAAGAGTCATACTGGGAAACAAATCCCGTAGACGGAGAGGTAAGCAAGCTTCTCTGATGGGCTCAAGGGAGGCACCACTGATCATAGCAGAGCTCTGACTGGGTACTGGCAAGTTACTCCCTCTTTAATTGAGATGTGGGCATTCTCGCAATAGCTACCGGGACGATGATGCAGGCTTACTCGTCCTATAATTGCCAGTGTGGAAACCCATATTATAAGAAGGATATCAACAAGACGCGGAACGGCGGAACTGGAGCTGAGACTTCCTGTACCTCTTTCTCCCTTGATCCATGTTCAAATCTCGTTCGACCTGCCCGAATTGAAGGTGTGAGGCTTGAGAGTATAACTAACATGATGGGCTTTGTTACGGTCTAGGAAACCCTGGAAAACTCATAGAAAACTGCTACTGCCGTAAATACTTGACGTATACCTCTCCCCTGTCGAGGCAACAGCAAGAAAATCTGACCGTGTGGCCATCACAACAGCAACTGCTCCCAAGCTATCAGCTGAGGGATTACCATGGAAGCTCTAAGCGGTCAACTGGACAGACGAGCCGGCTAATCTCTATGGTAAGGCTGAGTTTTGAGTAGTTGGTGACGGCTCCTAGTGAGATGTTGGGTTATTGAACTGTACCGTAGCAAGTATTCAAGTTCGTAGCTTGGGCTGGATCTCTAGTTTTCGGTATCCTACGTGACCCCTCAAAACAGTGTGTCCATTCTAGGCCTAGTTTAACACGGTTCTCGTCAGGTTTCTCGCGATAGCTGGCCAAGTTCGGGCATAAGAAATAAAGACTATAGAGTGAGTAAAACCCAACCAAAGGTCCTGGGATGCCTATATATATACTTACACATGTCTGCCATAAACCAAAACACGTACCACGAAATGCGTACGTAGGAGACACTAATACTATTATAGCAAACAGTTCATTCCTCCAACCGTATGACTTTATCGTAGAATGTACTATGTACAGGGTGGCGGATTCACCTAGTGGGAGGTAACCATATCTTGCGCTCCGCCCCTTGTAACTTGTCTGGGTTAAAGTATGTATATGAGCTGAGACGCGTCCATCCCGCATCGTCTCCAATGTGATGAGCAAGTGGCTTATCCATCTGCAGCAGATTTTGTCTCCAAGTCATCAGCACTGACTCCTGCCGAGCTGCGCCGCGTCTCAAGGGAAAGCTGAACTATTGGTTAAGCAGCTAGCTAGCTGTCGGTACATCAACCATACCCTATAAATTTTAGGGCTGAGGTTATGGTTATGGATATGTTCCTTCCTACTAGTACTCAGTCATGTAATACCTAAACCTAGGGGCACCGTCTTCGTACGCGTCGACTACCTACTTGGAACAAGCAAGGATAAAGCATGCACATCAACTCCAATTTCTTCACTAGGATAGGAGAATCAGATGAACTGAAAATAGAGACCGTCGTCAGCACAATAGCTAGGTAATGAATGCACCGTAGCATTCGATTATTAATTATGTAGCATCGGCGTTAAGATGATCTACAGCACTGCCGCGTTCAAGTCGTTTAACTTGGATTATGGATGCGTAATACGGGAGAAGTATGGCATCAGCCTGTAACCCAACCTAGCAATGCTCATATGATGTAGCTTAGGTGGGTGTTTAGGACTACGGACACAGACATATATATGTATTGTAAGCGCCGGGATATACGAGCTGTCTATAACTCCATTTCGCCCCGGCGATTTACCTGGGCGACCATCCTAACGGCTAGGACTTCCTATCCAGAAAATCTAGTCCTGCCCCCTCACTCAAATCTTGACGGGGCGAAAGTATTAGTACGAGCATGTGTATGTAGACAACTCCTTGGAGGAAAGAGGATGGTAGGTTCGAGAATACCTGCTCATCTATAACGGAACCTCGGCAACCAAGATAAAAGCGCCAGCAACTTAGGGACCTGTATTAGTGATCATTTAGACCTTAATATCGGTCTGCGTGTATATAAGCTTTCCGCATAATAGCTAATAAGACAAGAAGGTAGTACGGCATGTAACATACAACAGATAGCAGTATTACGGACATACCCAGCATATAAGAAAGAAACGCGCAAGGAAACGACAACGCGAAAATGACTACTTATTGGTAACGGCAAGAAAACTCCCATCCAAGAGTATCCCATGGTTAGGTAGGTAGTTCTTATTAGATGTCTTCGACGCAAAATGGTGTAATATCAAATCTCGACGAATCAGCAAGAAGTCATTCATATCTACCTAAATGACTAGAGCATCCATCCCACGTTTCCCCGTCCTACCTACATGCGACATATAGGTATGTAAGTACGGAATATGTAACCAACAGACTCCAAGTTGATCATCGCCGGTTATTACGTTGCGTTCGGATTTTCAGCGCAGCAAATAGGTACTACCACATACTTGCCTGATGTAGGACTGATTATCCGCCCTGCATGATCGTAAGCGGGCTTAAGAGGTTCAAAAGGGTTGGTTGTTCCTTTAAATGGAAGGCAAATTCGATTCAATCCAATCCAATGAGGCGGCCTAGCTCAGGCAGAAGGCTGCTCAGGTACCATGCAGGGCTTCAACTGGATGAATGCTACCCAAAGCAACTTACTCACCGGGCAGACTGGGGAGGGAGTGGGCAGGAAAAAAAGAAACGAAAGAAAATTCCCCGGCTGGTCTGGCTGGCCTTCGTCCATCCATCCATGCCACTTATGTAGGTACATAGTACCTACAGCACTTCCCCCCGCCTCATGGAGAGTTCGCTCTCCACACAATGCTATTGGCTCCCTATTAATGTGAAAACCACACCGACCGACCGGGGTTGCCCAGGGGCGCGGTTCGCCCCGGCCCCCAATTGCCGGGCGCTTGCTTGATTTTTGATTTGCTGCCTTTTCTCTCTTTTCTTAATTAACGTACCCGGTAGGCTGCTGCGCTGCATTATTGTTGCACATCGCATTGGTCTGGGGGTGGGTTCTTCTCTTTTTTAGGCTTCCAGAGTTGGCTTCTGTGTGGTTACTTTTGGAGTACATACAGTAGCTTCGTAAAGCTATTAATAATATCCGAACAAAGTGCAATCCATATCTACGTATGTATATCTGGTCGGAGATCTTTTCCAAAATTCTCGGTGAGAGTGAGCATACCTCTTGCTACCTTCTTCATGTATGGTAGGTACATAAGGTAGTATTCGATGTGACTGATACCTTCGCACCTCCTTTTGAAGGTCTGCCCTATCTATGCTGTATCGTGACCGTTTTGTGCGGGTGTCATTGAGGCTGCAGGGCGGACGGATGATACGTGTGTGCCTTTTTGCTTCTGTAACCAAACATATATCCATACATACCGCGAATTGTTGACCTGCAGTTGCCTAGGGTTGATTGTCAAAACTTGCAGCTGTAATAGGTACTCCAAGCTTGACACCTCCTTTTCTCTTATCTAGTTCTTACCAAACACCTAGAGGTAAAGTAAGAGGATGCAATGCAAATTAAACTTTGTGCCGTTGGCGTTGTCAGGTAAAAAAAAAAAAACATACTAAGGTTAAGTAGTAGGTACCCTGCGCAAGCTGTTTTATTGGCTGTGGCTGCTAGTGGGGTTTCCCAAGGGCCAAGATTGGTGTAACAAAAATCGCCGTTTGATGCAACCCTAGGATTCAATTCAACCTCTTTCTGTTTGGCTGGCTTATCAAGATTACATAGGTACATACCTATTGTTCTCTTTGGTCAAAAAGGAATATTTAAATCGTACAAGCATGTCTTCAGCCGTAATGTCGATTTTCTCACTTTAGTAATATGCATAACTTCAAACTCAATAGGAGTGCAAGCTAGAGCTTACACATGCCATCACACTAACCACTGGCGAAACAACTAGAATCGCTTATCACACAATACCAAGGTAGTCAAGAGTAGAGAGAAAATATAGCTTTCCCATGTTTCCAGGAGGTAGGTATTCCCGGGACGCACGGATGCGGGTGTGCTTACTTGCCTGTTCCTTACTTTACATATCTGCACCACAATAGGTAAGGAGGCAATGTATGTCTACTATTCCGGAATATCTGCCTCGTATTCCTCCTAGATAGGAGGCATAGGATAAGCAGTTCCATACCTACTATCGTCCGTGAACAGAACATACAAAGAATATGTTTTGTGTATTTCCAAGAGCTGCTAGGCACTCTAAGGCTGCAGTTAGGATTGCTGGTAAACGTACCTTGATAATCGGTATAAAACCTGAGATGTTGTTAGAGGGTTTATGCTAGAGTGTATTTCTGTTAATTTCACTTGTATAACCGCCTAAATAATTCTGGCCAATTGCTTGCTTAAAAGGACCCAAACACGGATCTGATTTAATTTGGATACCTCATATACCTTCGCCTTCACCCTATTCCCAGTCTTACTCCCAGCCGAGTTTTAGGCCACAGCACATGGGTATTGTGACAAGAATATCTCTACCATGGGTTCCCCTCCCACCCAGAAGGAACTATCATATACACACAAAAAGAGAACGCCACTTGTCCCGGAAACTCGCCTACCTGCTCTAGTGATACAAAAGACCTTGAAAGCAATGCCAAGGGGGAGGAGCGTGAGCTGATGACGCCGCCTATACGAAGACCAATAAAGAAAATAAAAAGTAAAAAAATAAAAAGGAGGGAAGCCGAAGCCTGTAAATGCCGCAACCAAAAAAGGGGCTTTCTTTCTAGGGTTCCATAAGAATTTGCCAGACGCCTTTTTCTTCTTGTTGACATGGATGAATTGAATCGGGTCACATTGTACAAATCGTGCGTAAACATTCGTGACCTCCTGTGAACCCCTTCCCCCCTAAGATAGAAACCAGACGTAGTCCAACACAAGGAAAACCCGCGTAGTTATGACAATGGGATTAGGTTAATAATGGAAATATTCGAAGGCGCCGATCGAATATGATGAAAACGCCATGGACCAGTCGTAGAAAACAACACCACCCGATTTAGATGGGGTTGAAGTCGGAGCAGCGCCAGTGTCTGTCGAAACAGTACGCGGGAAAATATCCGTTCTCTCGCCTCGGAGCCAAAAATAAATGCTAAACTAATGCTAGTCATTCAACTGAAGAAGCCATATCATCAATGACCTGAATCCCCTTATGTTCGATTTGTTACCGGAGATGGCGGAGTAGCAATTTTTGGCATTTGATTAGGTATAGTTCTGCTCCTGTCTCTGTCCGGAAAAATGGGATCTGGTCCTTTATACGGCTCGTAAGTCTGCGAAGGCCTCGCTAATGGCTGGATAGGCACAGGATGAGTTTGCGGCCGGGGGAGTATGGGGGCGTGCGTCTGGGATTGGTCACCAGTATGTTGACTCAAGGGCGCAAGCGGCGGCGATCGCGAGTCTACGGGCGCGGAATTACGATCCCGGGGTGACATATTTGTTCTCTCAAGCTGCTCTGAAGGCTCGGGAAAGGCCCGCGGTGTCCCGGTTGTCGACGCGGGAGAAGTCAGAGGAAAGGAAGTCCCACTTTGCCGGGGACTGTCGGTAGCGGCTGCCCTGGACCGTTTTTTCGAAGCCAGATCGAGTCCGTTACCGGCCATCTCATACCCTGGTGAGGAGGCATATTCGCGTTTTGGTTGAACCGCGGGGGGAGCTGGAGTGATAGGTGTGTATTCGGTGGGGCGCGCGTAGGCAGCACGGGCTTGGGCCTGCGCTTCTTTATCCGCTTTGGAGGGCCGTCCACGCTTTTTGCCTGTCGTCGGTCCACCTGGAGCAGTGGGAATGGGAGTCATGGGCGGGGGGTAGCCATTAGCATGCGGAGGCGCGTGTGGTGGAGCAAGCGGCGGCCGCGGCTGGAGAGCTCGTATCGGGGCGAGAGAGGGCTCGAAAGGGGCCGTGATAGCTTGTCTTTTCGCAGGATGATCGACCAGGTCGCCGAGGGATTTGCGCTTGCTGAGATTGCTCACGTTTGGAGGCGGAAACTGGACGTGGAACATGTTTTCGACGGCCCCAACGCACTGGTTCATATTACGGCCTGTTACGGTTAGAACTCGGCGCCCGGGTTTAAGATTTGCTCAGGTCTGTACCAACCGCCAGGAAGCTGCATCAACATCCACTTAGGCTCGATTTGGTGAGTTCTAATAAAGTCGACCAGTGTCGGCACGTCTATCGCGCTGACTTTGATGATTTCGCCCAGGACGAACCGCTGGCGCACGCCGGTTAGTATAGAAAACAAGGAATACACGTTCTTGAACTATGTACCTTTTCATCGTCAGAGAATGTGGTCTCCATGGCGACTCTCTAAGTATAAGGAACCCGTAGATAGTGGGCAGAAGAGAGAAAACAGAGGAAAATGATTCTTCGGGAGCGCGGTCGGTGGCAAGTCATTTGCACCATTTGAAGGCAGCTTATTGGCATGGACTGGCATCGAGAAGTTAACGATTCGTTAAGTAGAGGCTAAGGGATGGAAGTCAAGCCGTAACAGCAGTGGACAGACTGCCTGGTCGGTATATCGCCGAGGCGCAGGCCGCAACCCCCATGCGAGTAGAGGGAAACTGGAAAATGCAGCCCGCGGACTACAGACAGGGCAAAGTAGACGGAAAACAGCAGGTAGCAGGCAAGCAAAGGAATATAACCACCCCCACCGATGCCTGGTAAGAGACCAAGTGAACGTGCAGAGGAAGTCGCCAGAAATCCGAGAGACACGCGCGCAGGTCGTTAACACCCCAAGCGCGCGTCTGTGAGCGACAAGAGCCGGGATGCAAAGCGAGTGTTATTATTTTTTTTCCCTGGGTTCTACCTACCCAAAAGTAACCTGGGAGGACTAATGCTATAACCACTGGTCAGGGTAGGCCAGTTGAGTAGTACAAAATAACGGGTAATAAGGTAGGGAGCGGAAGGGCGAAAAAGGGTCGCAGAAACAGGGCACCGCCTATACGGTAGCCAGCTAAAAACGGCCAGCTAAACGGTTGACAGGATTAATAAAGTGGCAACGTTAGGTAACTGAATAAATAGAGTCAAAGGTAAAGTAGAGCAAGCATGTGTCTGGTACTCTTGGGTAGCGCAGGGTTGCGTGCACGCTGCGCCTAGCAATACAAGGGTACAGTGGCACGTCGAAACAACCTCCCGGGTTGTTGTTATTGCCGTGGTAGTTCTCAAGTTGACCCTTGGGCGGCGAAACATTTGCTTTGTTGGCCTCCAAGGAATCGCTCTGAACAATGACTAACAATCAAAATTGTTAGGGTCCTGGGTGAAGGAACAGGGTGTTTGACTATCAGGACTCTCTCTGGGGGGAACTGGAGAGACTGGAGACCGGAGACTTGGCAGGGAATCGGCCTAGAATTGGAGCTTGAGCTCAGATCCTCCTGGAACCCTGGCACTTGACTAGTATAGTAACTTTATGTAGTTGCTAGACTGTGGGCAGGTGCATGTACCAAAGCGATCGAGCGAGCGAGCAAGCAAGCAAGTAGTCCATCTAAACCCACATGCAGGCAAGTAAGCAAGCAAGCAATAGAATAAGAAGCCGATGGAACAAATGCACCCAAGATATGTTGAGCGGGTATGATGATGTTGTAGGTACCTTAGACAGCTTTCCAAACCCTGTTGGTAACGTGTCAAGAATCAAAAACAGAAAGGAGATCCTGAAAGAACCACAGAGCCGGTATCAAGTAGAAAGGGCCGCGGTGACCAACAGCGAGGCCAACTTGTCCAGATTCAAATGGACAAATAATTAGTGTTGTATGTAAGACATGAAAGGGAGGCTGGTCTTGGTTGACAAGTCGCAAAGCAAGGATATGTCCTGTCAACCCCAGATTTTGTATAGGCGTGTTTCTCATTTCTTCCCCCCATCTCCCCCCTACCCCCCAATTCCCGCATCTCGTTCCGCATCCAGCATTCAGCTTCAAGCACGGGACGGTGCGGCCACCTGCGGCAAGCCCAACAGTGGAGCCGATGGGTAGGGGAGCATTAGAGAGCAGACTGCAGTATGTAATCGGAATGGCCAGAGGTGTAAGGCGCGCAGTTCTGCGGCAACGTCTTCCAGCTGGCGAGCTGTGTCATATGCTGGTGGTTGATTGCCTAGTAATGCCTTAGGAGTTTCCAAGTGTATCCAGATGCATTATCATGCAACCACCAAGCGTTGCGCAAAAGCAGCTGAATGGCCAAAAGCTATGCAGCCTCCTCTGGCATGCAGATGCGCCCTACAAACACATCCATTGGTAAATAAGGGCGAATCAGGGCAAATACGCCAACCCGGCTGACCACTTATACAAATCCGGTCGCCTGACTTGGCCTTTTCCCCATAGAGCCAACTTTGGATGCGATAGGCCATCGTAGTGGCCCTTTATTCTCCTTTGGGGGACAGTTGCGCAGTTGCCCACACCACCACCATATTCTTACACGGTCTGACATTGGACTGGTTGTTTGAATGGTTGTCCTCATTATGGTGGCGGAAGTCCAACCGGATGAATACAGTGAGTGGTTGGTTCCTTCTCATCGCTCACCCTCACTCTCACTCTCACACACTTTCTCATCACCCTTTGTGTCTAGCGCACACCGCCCAGGCTGCAGAACAGTACATAAGAGTACCTATGGTGGGCAAAGATGACTAAGAGCACCTGTTGTTTTCTGAGAGACCGTTAGCACCTATGCATTAGCTAGAGCTTACGGTCCACGAGGGATGGGAGGTTCATGGGCCTCTATTGGCCATACCGTCTTGCTATCGCTAGCTTCGCGTTCTTTTGATCTTATAAGCCCAAAAGCGGTGACAGTTTTGGATGGTCGACATTCACTGGCAATTCGCCAACCAAGCCCCTAGGATGGGCTCTGACATGCTTGTTTTAGTGGGGGAATAAGCACAGATCACGAGTTCGTCGTCTGACAAGACTCGAGCCGCAACGTGCTTGATCCATTTTAGATTTATCGTTGTGTCATAAGTGGTCTTCTTCAATTGATACATTCATGGGAAAACTGTTCGCAAGCGGGCAAAAATTGCGGGCGAAAGTTTACATATGACGGTTTCTTTCCCTGGGCAAAAAGTGAGGTGAGGTGCAAGAGCTAGGGACTTTTGCCCGACTTAGAGAACCCTCTCCTCTTATATATAAACTTGTCTAAGGTACTTAAGTTAATGCCAACTCACATACCGCCTTTTCGCCTGGATTTCAAGTTATGCCCATGCATGTTGAGCTGGCATGAGTTGGCATCTCCCCATAGGGTCCACCAAGCATGTGCAATGCCTCATAGCTCTTTAAGCCAGCCGTCCGCTGGAGCGGGTGCAGCACACCCTTGGGGTCGTGCCAGCAGGGGATCACGAGAACAGTCGGGGTGAATTGACCAGTGGTTTTGCTTCTTGTGTGCGCTTTGTTAGTTTAGAATAATTGGAGGCTACGCGGGCCGCTGCTGCTGCATCGGAGTATCATTCGAGACTAACACCCTGGGTATAATACTCCAGATTTGTATGGTGTAACGTGCAACATGTGTGCAACATATATAAGCGAGTGCAAGATCTTATATTGTGGCTCTAGATGGACGTAGATAAGTACCTCACTTCGCCCTTCTCTTTCTGTCTTATTTCCGTCTTTCCCTTTGTCCTGGACAGCAAGACTGGTTACAGGCTCAAGGAAAGTGCGTGCTTACCATGTGGACACTACCTATCTACATTAATTAGCAGGAATCAACGGACGCCTTTACTCTTGGCTCTATACCTAGGTACTAACAATGTCTACCTACATAACCTAAGCAATGTTGCTTAGCGCATAGAGCCTGTCTGACTGACGGAATGCAATGAAGCGCCTGACAATGATGGACAGATATATTGTCGTTTAGGGTTTCCGCAGTATCTCGCAGCCCAGCCGACTTCCAACGCATGTTAGAAGTCATGAATACGTACATAGGCGACTGCTGCGTGGGTTGCCTGCGCATTCTGCGCGCAAGATGAGATTACCATGTGCCTATGATCACATCTGCAGCACCTAACCTAAAACCCCGATCTATGGGCAATGGAAACCTGGACAACTACCTGGGTCCCCTACCCATTATCGCAAGCCTAACGGTTGCTCATTGTTATTGACCTTCAATTCTCCGAGTCCAACCTTTGGAGAAAACCCAAATAAGTAAGTGGGTTGCGGCGGGGTCCCCGGACTAGATCTTGATTAGGCCCCCCAAAAGTGAGGAACCTTGTGCAGGGTACCTACGTACATGGCTAGGAGTAGTAGTGCGTGATATGCGTCGCGAGAGGCAATGCATTTATGGGACGAACTATCCATTATATGCATATCTCTGAACTTTATAGTAGTACCTAATCCATCCAGACCTTGGGGCACACAACGTGCAGCTATTTGCCGATAGACACACTGTGACCAACCTTAGAACATTCATCACCCGCCTAGTCTACTGCGGTACAGCGCTATCCAGTGAAGTCCCTAACCAACCTGTGTAGCGCCCATATGTCAGTACAGATAGGTACTTCTGTTCCATTACCCTGACCGTGACCTCTTTTTTTTGCGACGGCCAATTCGCGTAGCATCCCTAAATCCTTCCTGCCTGTTCAACCTCGCGCCAGCGAAAGCATCCACGAAGAAAATAAGAACCTAGCAAAGGGGCTGGTAACCTGATTTGAAGAACCCCCCTGCTGTGAATTTGGTTTACAGTATTTTTTGCCAACTCTCCGTTCGTTTGCAATTGGCACGCCCATCCGCTTGCAATGTCACAAACTTCAGCCGCCGCGAGGTAGTTCCCGTCATCTGTTCGGGCTTTCTCTCACATCTCTCTGCCTTTAGCTCCAGATCTTATTGCCCGGCCATTTCTCCTCCACCGTCACGGTGACATTCATTGAATTAAGTCGATATCCCGTCTTTTGCCCCCGGAGTCTTTTCGGACCCTACATGCCCGCGAAACGCTCATAGCACTGCACCACTGGTGTCCTTTGTTGTACATTGACCGCACAGGGTCGGCCAACCCCATCAATCCGTTCTGTGCTGCCCGTATCCTTTGCCGTTTGTTGGGTGATTTTCTCCGTACCTCAGTCGCGCGCCTACATCTCGAACCTATCTTACCTACGACACTGCTAGGTACCTAGTCTTGACCGCCGTGATGGAGGAAGAAGATCACCTCAAGAATGGCCTAGAAAGCCTCAAGGTAGACCCAGGCTTAGACGCTGGGTCAGCCCCGAAAATCAAGAAGGAAAGCGACAGCACAGTTTCAACACCTAACGATAGCAAAGGCTCTCGATCTCAGAGCTTGTCACCCGACGACCAAAAGGCCCGTAGCGATAGTGCATCAACCCCTGATGGTGCCCAGCACCCCAAGCCTCCCCGCAAAACCTCCCAGAAACCGCAGTCGCGATCTCCGCCTCTTCTAACGGACCTGCCAGACGTGACAGCTGAGTCCTGCGAACACTTTCAGGTGATACCAGACTGTTTATATGGCTCCAAGTCACTTGGCTCAACAGATCACGATTCGTTGGACTGCGACTGCAGCGAAGAATGGCGTAGGTTACCTTGTCTGCCATGTTGGCAATATTCTAGCCCCGTGAAGCATTAAAAGCTTATTCTTGTTTTAGGGGGTGGCATGAACCACGCCTGTGGTGAGGACTCCGACTGCATCAATCGGGCAACCAAGATGGAATGTGTGGATAGAAACTGCAATTGCGGAGACGACTGCCAGAATCAAAGGTTTCAACGCAAACAGTATGCTGATGTCTCTGTTATCAAAACCGAAAAAAAGGGCTTCGGCCTCCGGGCCAACACTGAGCTCCAAGCTCACGAGTTCATTTTCGAGTATATCGGCGAGGTTATCAACGAGCCTACCTTCCGCCGGCGGGCCATTCAATACGACAGGGAGGGTATCCGGCATTTCTACTTCATGTCACTGACTAAAAATGAGTTTGTAGATGCGACTAAGAAGGGCAATTTGGGCCGTTTTTGCAATCACTCCTGCAACCCCAATTGCTACGTGGACAAATGGGTAGTGGGTAATAAGTTACGCATGGGCATTTTCGCCGGGCGGAAAATCCAGCTTGGTGAAGAGTTGGTATTCAATTACAACGTTGACAGATACGGTTCAGATCCCCAACCCTGTTATTGTGGCGAGGCCAACTGCATTGGGTTCATTGGAGGCAAGACACAGACGGAACGGGCAACTAAACTGTCTGATGCAACCATAGAAGCGCTGGGTATTGATGACAGCGACGGTTGGGATACTGCCGTCGCCAAGAAACCACGGAAGAAGAAGATCAGCGAGGACGATGAGGACTACGTTAATAGCGTCGAGGCCCGCAGTCTCGATGAGGGGGGTGTTACTAAGGTTATGGCCACGTTGATGCAGTGCAAGGAGAAGTGGATTGCCGTCAAGCTATTGCAGCGTATCCAATCCTGCGACGACGACAGGGTGCGCAATCGAGTGGTGCAGATGCACGGATACCAGATCCTAAAGACCGTGCTCAACACCTTCAAAGACGACAATAATGTCGTTCTCCAAGTCCTGGATATTCTTTACCACTTCCCCCGCCTGACCAAAAATAAGATCCTGGACTCTAAGATTGAATCCACCATACAGCCTCTGACAAAGTCGGATCACGAGGACGTGGCTGCAGAATCTACACGGCTTCTGGATGAATGGAGTAAACTCGAAGTTGCATACAGGATTCCCCGAAAGAAGTTAGACCCCAACGCACCACCGGGCCAAAATTCGCAGCTCGTCAATTCTTTCGAGGAGCGCCGTGGTGCCCGCCCAGAAGAGCCAGTAAAGCCTCTAACCAGCCTGCCCAGCAATGTTCCCAAGGGTCCTCGAAGTAATGTTCCGCAGCGAAATCCTAATTTCAATGGCTATCCACGACGGAGTCGTCCCGCACCACCCACCCTCCCTGCCGGTTGGTTTTTTGCCACCGACAAACGCGGTAGTTTCTATTACTACACCAAGACAGGTGTCACAACCTGGCAGAGGCCAACTGCGCCGGCTCCAGATGTCGCCTCGCAATCGAACGGCCCTTCTAAAGCACAACAAGAGAAGAAAACGCTACAGGATATCATTGACTCACTAACAAAACCTGGCAGCGTGCCGGTCCGGTCTGCAACGCAGACCCCGCAGCCAAGCAGTACCCCTACTACGCAGGAGACCAAGAAGGAGAAGTGGCGTTCTCTGCCAATCGAGAAGCAGATGAAGATATACGAAAACACAGTGCGCACAACCCATTCTTACTGTTTACGTATGGTATGCTGACAGTTGACCAGCTCTTTCCTCACGTGAAATATGTAATGGACAAGTTCCGACACAAGCTTCCTAAGGAGGAACTGAAGCGTTTTGCTAAGGAAGTCAGCAAAAAGCTCGTTAACTCGGACTACAAAAACAATCGCGTCGAGGATCCCACTTCTATAACCGAGAAGCAAGAGAGGAAGGTTAAAAACTACGTGAAAGAGTTCTTTGACCGTGCTGTCCAAAAATACCAAGAGCACGAGAAGAAAAAGGCTAGTCGTCCTAAGAAGGACGACTCGGAGGCTTTAACACAGCCCACAGTCAATGGAAGCAGTGCCATTGTGGAGGCTAATGCAGATGTGAGCAATGGGGATGCTATTATAACCGACGATGAAGGAGTTGGAGCTACCCCCGAAAGCTCTGACCTGAAGCGGAAGCGTATAGATGACCTTGCCGAATCCCCCGACATGACACCATCGGATACACCGTTCATCAAACGAGTCAAGGAAAACGAGACCGATGCTCCAAGTCCTCCTCCGCCACCTCCGCCACCTCCTCCGGAGAATGAGAACGGCTTCGACTCTGCCACTCCAAAGCAAGTAGACAGTTCTGGGGAGCAAGACGTGGCTTTATATGAGCAGCAAGAGGACGAAGAGCGTCAGAGACTGCGGGAAGAGGAGGCCGCTCTAGAGAGGGAGAACGAGCTTAACATGCTCGAGTTCCAAAGGGGCGAGCTCAAAACTGAGGCCACCAGCGTTATGAGCCACTAATCACCCGCAATTGTGCATTTGATCGATATCTCATCTCGACCCCGCACATTATTTACATTTTACCCCTCCCGGAGATACTCCATATATAATTCCACACACTGTCTGTCTATTAGGGATCGGTTACAATTGCATGCATTTCCAGGCTTCTTCCCTCCTCGGTCTAGGGAGGTATAGCTTTTCGAGGGGGTGTTTTATAGAAAAAAAAATGTGCCTTTACTGCATACATATATGCCTACTATGTACCTAGGTAGCGAACGGAGCATACTAGCACGAGGGGAATACGCACTTGGTGTAGTTACATACTACTTCCTTGTGAAAACCTCTTGTTCAACTCTGTAAATGGACGAATCGATTAGGTTCTACAGCATAGTGATCTATTTCAACAAGAAGTAATATGGCACTGCACTGTACGGGCATTGAACGGGGTAGCATGGCATAAAAATACCATAAGATGTAACCGGCGAGTACCTTGCTTTTTCTCCTTCCCGGAGTAACCAGTCAACAAGAAGTAGACAAGGACCAACTACAATCGGACGGAGATGTTGTGGCAGAAGGGTATCTCTGTCTATATTGTGTAGGAGTTGGCTACGGACGAGGGAGGTAGTGCTGTAGATATCGCGTCATTGTTTACCACCATCCTAAGGTAGCCCATACAGCATACATACATAGCAAAAAGGTCTACGACTGGTAAACAATGATCATATTGGATGATGGGTGTCCACACTCAGTTATACTTAGACATGCGTGACGAACCTCTGTTTAGATTCTGATCTGGATATTTCTCCAGTTCCTTCATCTTTTTGGGTTCCATATCCCCCTTTGAAATTTCCTGTAGCTTGCTAGGCTCAGCACCCCATTTGTCCAGGTATCGGAAGTCTTTAATTCGACCTATATGTTTCTTTCGAAAACAAAACTATATCTTCAATACGTCATCTTCAGCCCAAAATCCAAGGCCCACTGGCAAGCAAACAAGCCACCCCTACCCAAACGATATGTAAATGGGATTATTTTCCGTTTCTAGCTCGACACGATTTTCTCCATAGCAGCAAGTAGTATGTCGGCATGCTGCTTCTCGAAAATGAGCATGGGTCGCAGGCGCACAGCGCTAGCACCACTACCACCAATGTTGATTCCGAACTTCTTGGCCTTCTTCAGGAACTCGTCGCGGTTGGGGTTGTCGAAGGCGATGAACGTTCCCTGGCCTTTACCGCGGAGGTTCTGGAACTGGCCAGGGTACTTCTGGGCGAGCTCCTCTAGCTTGCCAAACAGATAATCGCCGACTTTAGCGGTATTTTCGACGAGCCCAAGGCGCTGGACCTCATCGATGATACCACGGAACAGTAGCGCTCTAGCCGGGTCACCCATCCACGTGTTAAATTGCCGGTACGGCTTGTTGGGCCGTAGCGACGGGTCACCGAAGTAGTATCCAGCTGTCTGGGCCTTTTTGCTGAATGTCACCATATCCGGCGGGGTGGGAAGGTCCCAGTGCTCGTGCGCCCAGAACTTACCGGTAGCGCCTACACCGGTTTGTACCTCATCAACGATTAGCAGGACGCCGTGTTTCTTTGTGATCTCTCGAAGACCGCGGAAGAATGCGGGAGAAGCGTGGTTATCACCACCCTCGGATTGGATTGGTTCAACAACTACGGCGCAGGGGGGCAAGTGGTAGTTTTTGATCAGATGCTCAACCTCGGCCAGCGAGTCAGCCTCCGCCTTAGCATTTTCCTCAACATGTTCCTCCAAGGGGTACTTGAGCTGGGGGAAAGTAGCCTGTGGCCAGTCAAAGGCCGGAATGTCGATTTTGTGGATAGGCTTGGACCGTGTCGTCGACAGCGAACCAAAGAGACGGCCGTGAAAGGCAGTTTTGAACGACAAGATAGAGAGTTGAGAAGCACCGGGGCTCTGGTTATTCATAGATGATTCCATCTCTTCCTCTGTGAACTCAATAGCAGGGCCGCCTCGCTCTTTCTGGCGCCGCCACATAAAGGCTGCTTTGTACGCGGTCTCGTTCGCGTCTGATCCGGCCATGGCAGTGAATACCTGATTCAGCCCTGGAGGAGCGACCTTAAGAATACCGGTTTCGAGGATATCAGCCCAGTCATGAGAAGGGAAGTTTCCTAGTGCTGGGCGGTTAATAAGAGCGGTTGCCATCTCAGGGCTTTGGGCAATTTTCTTTAATGTCGGGTTATTGTATCCAATCGGTATCGAGGCAATCTGAGCATATCTTTCTTCAAGTCAGTTCCAATTGGTTTTTCATACGGTCGGCTGAGCCGAGGAAACAAGCTTACACATCAAGCAGAGTGTTGCCATCCGGATCCACGATATAGTTGCCAATACTCTTAGTATAGTCCGCAAGCATGTTCAAGCTTCTAGTGTCAAAGACCTTGTCCAGCTTCGTAATGCTCTCCTGAGCCTTGGGCCCGGGAATAGCCGTCTTTACGACTGGGCCTTCCGGCTCACCACTATAGAAGGTAGAAGCCATTCTTTTCGCACCAAAGACGGCCACTTGTTTAGGCAGAACACCGACGGCTGCTGAAATAGCTTTGTATTGGGAAGCCGGAGATATGAATACTTGTTTGATGGTAGTGGAAAGAGGCCGGAGAATGCCTCCATAACGAAGAGCTATCATCTCTTAAAATAATCCCTCGTGGGAGGAAAGGATGTCGATACCCGACTAGTCTTTAATCTTAGTGCGTACAACAAGAGAAACGTGTCTACCACACAGAGGTTCGATTGAGTCTCGGCAAGTGGTATCGGTGGCGTCTACCAAGTCGAACCCAAGCCGCGCTGCTCTACGAAACACGTCCAAATGAGCGAATAGAGGGGAAAGGCTCTAGGTTAGATACTGATGATTCGTTTGCTGCGTGCAGGTGGACTTTGGGCTTCCCTACAGGACATGTTTATGTATGTCGGCTAGGTACCTTGTCCACCTCTTCCTTGCGAGCTTACCTCATGTACTGATAGCAGTTGCCACTAGACTAGCCCAACCTCGTGCAATGCAAATGTCTGCGGGGTACCAGGTACAGCGTCTAATTGGCTCAATTGGGAGCTACGTCAGCGATATTCGCTCTACTAAATGCACCCAAGAAAAAGTCCCCTCGCTGACAGTTCGAGCCGCTCGTAGCTTCGCAGGTTAACAAACTAGAGAAGAAATATTACTGAATTAGGCAATTCCATGCGCTTAGTGGTCCTCTCATTACGAGCTTATAACGAAGCTCTTTAATAACCGTCCCGAAGCCGGCGCTCCTTACCAGTTGAAGCTATCGTCAATTGCACGAGACAAGGCGACATACGATATAAGTTACATATGAATTATCATATCGCGCATACTTAGTACGACTGTATGGTACTCACGTCGCCGCATTACCCTGGGAGTAGGGTTACATTGCATTACCTTATCACCCCCCCTACCGCTCGGTTATCAGCCGTTTTCCTGCCGTTTGCCTACTAATCACAGCGCTGTACCCCTCCTTCATTAGATAACATGGCTGGCTGATTGAACGGAGATCCTTCGTCTGACCAGGCATCGTTCGATCGGCTCCCTCTTTGGGAGCCTGTACATAAATATCTCATATGCCCTATACGCCGTACGGGACATCGTGCCTCTGCAGATTACGCCCTTTGAATAGCACACGTCTCAGAAATGCTACGTTCGCTCATCCCATCGCACTCTGGGCATCCTTAGGGAGTAGTGGGTGTTACAGAGGTGCTACCGAACCGCGCGCATGACTGTCCCGTGGTGTCGACTGTCATTTGTGCAATGTGAATATCGCCGCTTGCGCAAGCACCCGACGCTGTCCTCAGCTCACCGCCGGTAAATGTGACCAGCTTGGCATTAGGATCGTTATAGTAGGAAGCCTGAAAATGCGTGCCGTTGAAGCCGACACACGGCTGTACCCCTACCAGATCTGCACAGAGCCCTGCTGTGAAGCTCCGCTAGACTTGAAGTGCAGACACTCTGTTGATTGTTGATGGTGTCATTTGACGGCCTGCTGCTTCGTTGACGCAAGCTGCATCTACTATCTAGCCCATGCTTGGGTGATGCGTTAGCTTTATGATGCTTGACGTCGTTGAAATGAGGCAGTGCCGCCGGTTGCTCCACCGGCCGCTGCGCCTCCCAGGTTGCCAACGTTATCGTTGCTATTCTGGTTTCTGTCTCTGCCCACCGCGTTGGCACCCTTATGATGCCGGGCAAGCAGCCCTACACTCTCATGTCCGGATTATTAACTGATAGCGGCGCCGAGGACCGAAGTTGCTAGTAGGATAATATTGACGAATTGCATTTTGGATATTGTGACGGCGAAACAAAAGCGGTAGTGAAAAGAGTTATTGTTAAAGAATAGTATGGCCAAGCCATGAAGAAGTGAAGAATGTCACGACTTCGTCATATACACGGGGTGTTGATACCTACGTCTGCATCTGGAATACCGGGTATCCTAATGCTACTTATACTAATGAAGCAGCCCGTGAGTCCAAGCATTTACAGCCATGTGAGCCAAGGTCGCTCATGATACTCTATGGCCTCTGTATTGTTCGTGACATGTTGTCTCCCTAGCTTCTTCAAGAGTCTCGTTTAGCGCTAATTGCTTGCACTTGTTAAGAGGAATTGAGATTTCCCACCTTTCTCACCAGGATATAGTGACGTCTCATAAGGATGTGACGCAGTATGTGGGGTTTCTAAGGAGGGGGGGGATGGTTCCAACCAGGTTCTCGGTGCAGAGGAAAACTGGAGATCATATACTACATGCATAGAACCGCTTGAGATGAGTTTCACCGGGAATAAACCTGGGGTATGGAGCCTCATTTACCTATGTAGTTAGATTAGACTAGACTCCAACGGAAGAGCCTCCAATTGACAACTTATTAATCGATTGGGATGCGGGATACTATGTAGTATTCCCATCTAGACGGCTAGGTATGGGCTCGGTATGTATGATTACGAGCACGCAGAAAATCCCAAATATGAATCTCGGACTGCAAGATCATGCTCTCAAGATTTACACTTCAAGCCCTCTTAGGCAACAGAAAGACCTGCCAAACCCGCATAACTACTTCACAGAGAGCTTCGCTATTAATTCACCACCGTCCCGCGAGATATGATACTCAATCTGCCCGTTTTCTGTGCTTTATCCATCTTCCTCTCGGGGTGTGTGTCAAGAGTCGAGATGAAAACTGCAAGTAGGTAGACACCTAAGTACGACCACCCACCGGTGTGGACGACATATGCTCTTTTTCTAGCTACCCAAACACGGAGAGGCGGAAACGCCATATCGCTGCCTTTTGAACGCCGTCGCCCATGCACACAATTAATTAAGAGAGCTCATGTTGATAGGGTTTCAGCACGTCCGGGCATGCCTAAGTGGATTGGCGCATCGAAATTTACTCTGTCTCTCGAGTGTCTCCAGCGATTACTGCTCATCGTAGCCACATGCAAATATAATATGTATTTTATAAGTAGTTTAGGGTGTCGGTTGGTCCAGAAGGATCGGGAAGAGGTCGATAATTTAAATATATTTATTACTTATTTACAGCAGGTCTTGTGCAGCCATGACAGTCGAGGGGTGTAGTCCTCCCTGATAGGCGTCTGAAGCTGCTTACTGGTGGTGCCTGGTGAGAATCAATATTGCGATAGTTTAGACCCTGGATAATTAAGGCTACGTCACTTCTATCTATTGTCTAAGGTTTAATTGTGGACGGCGAGGCGGTCAGACGGACAACTCTCATATAGGATGGGAAGAGCCGTGATAGTTTGTAAAAGGTCGGTCGCTCATCGCACTTTGTGTACCTTGACGAAAGCGAAAGCGATATAGAAAATATACTCACTCAACCGAGTATGAGAAGCAGTTATAGGTACCTATTTATTACTAAATTAATCTCCCCATTTTCACCTGTGCGACGGCATTCTCAGCTTGTTGCTCTCTTATTCAAAGGTTGAGGTAGGTATCTTGTGCTTGATTTGCTACTGGCTTGTACAAACGTGGTTTATTTGTGCGACTTTGGATTCCTCTCACATTTCCTCTGCTCTAGAAGTGGCTCTAACTTACTGCCTATAACCTTGGCAGGATGAAGGGCACTCAATACGAGAATTTCCCTCGAGACCATAACCTTGTCCTTTTCGCTTTGGGATGCTTCAGTAATTGAGCCTAGGCACTGAGAACGAGGCAGCCAGCCAGCCGGCGCCTCAAGTCAAGGACCAGGATTTTTTGATCTTTCCTTTTTCCTTTTATATACCTATTCGAACGGTCCAGCCGTAGGAAAGAATGACGGTTGTCGTTGTGCCACAAATCCCTAATTTATAGTATGTACGTAATCTGATCCCACATAAGCTTACCTATACAATTCCTTCCTATAGCTTCATCAAAAGAGGTGATACAGTGGACAGAAAAGCTGAATAAACTAAGTGATTGGCGGCTGTGTCGATCTCCTCGGAAATTGTTTTTAGACCAAGAGGACAGGAACAAAAGCCACGTGAAATCTTGGGTTGGTTGGTTGATTAATTGATTGATTGACTGAGCGATCACTGATCAACCGGCGACCCGGTTCCCGATCCCTAACTACATAAGCATTATGTACGTGTAATTCAGTGCATAATCAAGAGCCCAGACTAGGCAGAATATTGGTAAGGTCTATGCCTCATCCGTTAATTCATATGGTGTATCTACCTATGCTGTCCTGTAAATGGATACCAGTATGCGCATATGCATACGCATACACATATATCCCTTCTACACTTCGTACTCAACCGTTCGCAGGGAGTTTCCAGACACCGATTTTCTCCACCTTACCGGTGAAGAAGAGCGTTGCATGGTTTTCTCATTCTTCTGCAGGGTAAGCAATGCTTGAGAAGCAGTCAGCCAGACATACGATTTGACCGGCGCCCCTTTACGCCTTTTACGCCCTTTAAGCCCTTAGAGACGGTCTGTTTGTCAGCTAGCAAAATGTGCCTGGCGTTCCTCGCCTGTCACGGCAGTGCTACAATGGCACGTATTGCTACCTGCTGCCACGTTCCTTTGTCTACTGGTACAGATGTACATACCTCTACAGATGTATGATTATGGAATCTGATCGATTTACAATCTCTACGAGGCTGTAGTGGGGGTAAAAGTGGGGGATGGTTTAGCTTGAGGTGAAATTGGTATGGATCTTCAGGGTTTAGATCGCGAGATTTTCTTACATACCTATGTACATACATAGTCTACTGCTATACGGACTATGTACAGTACAAGATACTGGGAAAGGTTATTAGTATCGTACTGTAAGAGCTGGCAGGCGGCCGGCTTGGCCAGTCAAGTGGGCTCGATTGGGTTTACCAGCCCTCAGCATCGCATTTGCAAGGGTTGTTTGTCCAACTTTCTCACGAGCCAAGAGACATAGGTCGGTATATGCAGGTACAAGTCTCTTCGAGCCGTCATCATGATCATATCTGAACGTTGAGACGGTTTTTAGTAAAATTACAAGCCGAGGCTCGAAAGGTAGGGGCAACGAACGCTTAGGCTCTCAGGAATGGTATAGCTTGGGGGCGCGGCCAACTCGCGTCACCATTGTTTCGTTTTAACTATGAAGGGAGCTCTTGGTGAGAAGCGTTGAATCCTGTCTATCCAAGATGTCGGAAACACATATGTACAGCCTGGATGCCTGAGCATCCTAAGCTACTGGTTAGTAATAGCTTGTTAATCCTTGGGGAGAAAGGTGCTTTTGCCTGCCTACATTCCTGACTTGCTTGCTCCTGTAAGCGCGCTGCAGTCAGCACAACGACATAACGCCATCCGACTGTTCCGCTATCATGACCATTATGTAGGACTCGGCTTGGGTTCCGCGACACATACGTACATACCTAGCTGTAGGTCTGTAGCGTGGGACCACGGTAATGACGCTGTTAAGAAATGGAAAGAAAACCGGGCGCCGCTGTCTCAGGATAATTAAAGTGTACCTACCTCATCATACCTCACACCATCCATCGTTCGACGGCACCTTAGCACTCCCTTCAATGCCTGACTGATTGCACAGTGGGCATATGAATCTGGTTCACGGGTGTCAAATCTCCTACATATCATTGACGATCCTCGGATATTTCTTAGACTGTTATGTAGAACATAATCACTTAACTACTTTATTGAAAAGCCGTTGGCCTTTCATCTTCGCTTGTCTCTCTGCCGACATGTTTATTTTATCTCTGGGTGTCTTGAACGAATGACAGAGCACGCACGAGTTTATTTTAATGCAGGGCTGAGACAATAATTGCGACACTGTCTATTATTAGCGTTGCCCTGCCCTCTGCCCTACCCTACGACTAGCCGTAGATAGTTATTTCCCCTTGCATGCGGCACGCGCTCGCCAGTCAAAGGCAGATGGGGTAGATCTCCAACTGCAAGAAATCCAATTACTACCTACAAATGGCACAGGTACTGTAATTCTGGCCACTCATCTCATCTACCCACCTAACCACACCTGGTGGTAGGCAGGTAGACAGGTACCGTAGCAGCGTGGCATCAACGGTCTCAATAGAGCCTCCAACCGCCGAGACAGGTCTAGGAGGAGTTGTGCTGCCTGTTAGGAGGGGAAAGAGCTGACATGGCTCACTTTCTCTTCGTTCCTCTTCTCTCCTTTTTGCAAGGAGTGAGATGATATGATGCTGAGGTTGAGGGCGCATTAATACGGGTATTATTGCAGATGGAAATCAAGTCGGGGTCTACGACCTGGTGGAGCTCGGTGCCGTGTACCGCACACAGAACAAGACTGGTATATGTACATACTGTACCTGGATTTGTTGAAGGATCCAGCCTGTTCCCAGGGAAAAAAGAGAGTTGAGAGCATTACGACGGTTTACATAGTACTTAGTAGAAGCGTACGTTGTATGCTGTATGTAGCCTGCGCAAGTGATCAGACCCGTTATTATTAATGCGAGGTCTGAGCGACATTACAGGAGCAGACTAACTGAGGCATTACACTTAGCATCAAACTGCCCTCAAACTCTACAGCGCCCTAATAAGACTTTGATTTTCATTATCAATAGATATTAACATAGCCTCATATGTATCTAAGAAATCCGGGCCTATATGATGTGGGGTTTTGCTTTGTTTTGTTTTATTCTGGTTTGTTTACTTTCATGTTATTTTGTTTTGGTTTATATTGATTGTTTGATTGGGCTGTTTCGATTATCTTCCATAGTGAAGCAGAATAACACATCTTTTAGATGAACAAAAACCCCAACACAAAACAGTTCAAATGTCTGTATCTGATGGGGTATTGGACATACAATGCCCTGTTGTCACTCATCCTCAGCCGGAGCTGCCATGCATTATAGCAGAAGCTGAACACATTTGTTCTCTCGAGATTTGGGCAGTATTCCTTCCTTATTGACCTTCGTAAAACCTGGTCTTGTAGAAACATGTGCATGTATGCAGTCGCAGGGCTGATCCATGCACTTATCTCAATCGACCTACAGTAACGCTTATGCTGTACAGCAGTACGGCCGCATTACTCGGTCCAACCAGGTCTTTCATGGTGGTTAAATTTCTCCTATCCCGGCCAATCAACATATAATACTGAGAGGTGTACTATGTAGGTATGGCTCCCCGTTGCTTGGAAACAACCCAGGGTCCTGAATCCTGATCTGAGTTTTCTCTCCCAAACACTTGGTTACGTACACACGGAAAGAATCCCCATTCTATTACTTGACCTTTTCGATTACGCGAGTCGAAGAAGCCGTTTCACTACGCTAGGTCTCGGTAGTGGACGAGCCGTTACCGTAGCTAGCACATGCACATGGGCCTCATTACTGTACTGTACGTATGTACAGTACACACGTAGATACTACTTAGCCTGAAAAGGTAAGATGAGGTAAGTCCTAGTTAGGTATGTCTCTACCTCTCAACACTATCGGTATATCGGGACAGAGGCCGTTCCTATTACATTAGGTTACGTAGATGTAAGAAAACAACCGTGAGAGCTATGCTTCAGTCATATCATACAATAGCATATACAGCGCCGGTGGCTTACTGATGCTTGTTGACGGCTATTATCAGGTAGGTACACCTACTGCGTACGCGACCTGCCATCATGATCTTAACAGTGAACGCGAGTATCATGCCTGATTTACTCATGAGTCCTTTCTGTTACTGGTTATGCAGGTCAGTGCGCATCGATCAGGTAATTTTTGCATTTTATATATATACAATTTTTTTTTTCTCTCCGTGCCTCTTTTATTCAGTACTATGTAGGAAGCAGAAACCCTGTTACCGCGAAGCATACATCTGTACTAGCGGCGCATTTTCGCCGCCCACCTCCACTATTACCACGTCTCGAACTCCTTGCAGGCGTTATTTAGATAGATGGTACCTGCATAATCCTTGCTTAGCCGGACGGGAACAGGGGTTCCTCTTGCGTGCAGTGGTGGGGTTTTAGGAAGTGGGATTGGTGGATCGCGAAGCTGGCTTGCATATGGGCAACTTTTGCAGCTTGAACTGGGAACTGGCTGGCACGCGAGAGCAACCACCCCTCCCCTCCCAAGCTCCCCGTCTTCTCCGTCGATGCAACTACGCCTGATGCGCGAATGAGCGGGCGAGGAGGCCATGCCGTACAGACGCGTCCCAACAGCTTCTCTCTTTTTAGCCTGACTGGGCCCCGCGTGTCCGTTGCCGCATGGCAAACATGAATAACTCACCTTCGTTTTTTTCCCATCCCACCACCCCGTCTCTCGTTCTCTGCCCTAATTCCAGTCTCTCTTTTCGTTCCCGCTTGTGGCCATCTAGAAGCTTCGTAGATTGGCCTGCTTCTGCGGCCATCCTTTTTTTTCCCGGGCTCAATCCACTCGTTGCTTGACTCGTTACTGTCGCTTATTATATTGGCCGGTGTATTGTGTATCAACTTGGTTCATTCGCTTATACGACACACACATACTCGCGCACACACCCTCACATACTCATAACCCATCACTATCCGTCGGCCATTTGAAGCTCTCAAAAACTGGAAATCGATACAGCTATCAACCTAGTCCATCGTATGACAAACCTTAACCAGAAAACCTGCATTATCCCGACTGTACAGTTTCATGTCTTTTGCCGTTGGTCGCTTGCAGCTCAGATATATGGACATCGCTCTTGCTTCCAAAACAACGAACCTTGCTCGGATTCGGGCTCATTGTGGCGATCTTCGTCCTTTGGAGGTGCCGCCGTCTGTCCGAGAGGCGATTATCGTTTCTCCTGCCACTTTAGCCTCTGGGCTTTCTGGGTTTCAAACGCTGTCAGGCACGGGAAGCGCTCGTGTCGTAGGCTTTACGCGGCTTGTCCCGATATAAAACCGGTTCTGGAAGAATTCCGCCCCGTTACCGTCACGAGACGCTTGATTTACTGCACACACTGGCCATCTCGAGACACTTTCCCGCCGCTTTAAGTCTTGAACCTATTCTTAGGGCGGCCTGTTTACGGGCAACCAACGTTATATTGGCGGACATCGAGACGTGCCGCCGTGCCGCACGTGACACGACTCCTGCCGGAGACCTATATCATCATCCAGTTCCGGTTTTGGCGTTGTTCGTCATGAATAGGTTGCGAGCATTTTTAGTTGCCCTGGGCTTCGTTGCTATCTTAGCGACGGCGGCTATTCTTTCCTTAGAGGTTGTTTTAGCCTACGGGCTCTGGCCATCTACGTCATCAACACGGATTGTGGCCGTGGTCGCACTTGTTGTTGAAGCAATTGTACTGGCCCTACTTATTCTGAAGCTCGCGAGATATTCACTAGCTTCTAGCAATCACAATCCGAAAGACCCGTCCGGGATCTGGTTCGCTTTAGACCTTATTGCAAGCGTTCTAGCATCCCTGTTATCTGTTGCATTGTTAATATTGATAGGCAAGGCCGGGGACTCACCAGAAAGTATCCTGGCGATTCCATCGACCAACGCGCTGATTGGCTCTTCCATTGCCCTTGGATTTGCATTCACGGGTCAAATCTTTTTCTTCGTCATTTATTTTGTGCTACACCGACTCCCCGAACCCGACCAGGCGCTCTCACTGCATACGAATGAAGAAGGCCGATTATCGCCACAGCTTCCAATGCGGATGAAATCTGTTCCTTACAGTCGGACTAAGCCGGCTCTTTCTCAGGTGAAGCTGAAAGAACGAGGTTCGTCCGAGTATTCAAGCCGTCCAGGAACGAGCGGTGGGCGCTCTGCTGTCGAAACCATTCATTCTCTCTCCGGTTCTTTCTCCAATATTGTCCGTCCGATAGGGTCGAGAACTAGGCTTCTGTCGTATGGCTCAAAATCCGGACGACGACCGGATTCTCTAGATTCCGATCCCTATCGTGACCGAAATAGTGAGACGGAAGATGGGTTCGACTCGTGGGATACATCTTCGGTGGATCCCCATAATAGACAGATGGTCCTGGAAACCTCATCGCCTATCCGTTCCCGGTTCCTGGAGACTATTCCTGCCAGCCCGACAACCAGCAGGAGCCCCAGCCCCGGGTGCCCATTGGATCTTGAACCACCTAAGCGTGGGCCAAATAGGAGCTATAGTCCTCTGCCCCGAACTCCACAGGAGCGCAATATGACGCCACAGCCGGGGCACCCTTCAGAATCCGAGCTCAATATTCATCCATTGTTCCGCTCAGATTCTCCTGGTCCTTTGCCAGCAGCAACACCTGGGACTGTGGTCGTTGCTGCACCCAACGCAGGCCAATTCATAACTGGGAAATCAGTAACTCGAATGAGAAGTGGAAGTTTGCCCAACTCTCCAAGCCCGCTCAGCCGCCAAGGAAGTTATGAGAGTTTCCGAAAGACGCCGAGTCCAAATTATGATCGTCTGCGACCTGAGGAAGCAGCTGAAGAGCGGAAAATGACACCTCCAATCCCAGAATGGGTTCTCAATGCTGGGTCCAAGACCAGCCTGGCCGAGTATCCGAGTAAAAGGTAGCCATGAGCCGGGAACAGGTTTCTAAGCTGAGGGCGTGCCGGTTGGTAGCTCTCATGGCTATCGACACGCATGTGAGATGACGATTGTGCATGATATATATAAAGAAGGACGGTATGACGGGGTGCGAAAGGGATTCGCGGTTGAATGGGTATAGAAAACCGATAGATGATTATTTGACGAGGGTCCGGGAGGGTTTTGGGCGTTCGGGGCGATACCACCATCATTTAGCATTGGCGTTCACTTTGGAGTCCCTTCGCAGGGACGCGTTTGTATCAATCTATCACCAAACTATTACGTATGCAGGTAGCGATGATAACTAGTAAAACGACCTTTAAACTTCAAAGTCTTCTTTAGCTGTGATCTCCGTGCGTTTCGATGGAAGGATAATAAACCTTGGAGTAAACACGGAAATTCGGAGATTATAGTACCCAATATTTCCAAGTTCGTGTCGAATATCAGGACAAGACACAGTACCATATATCTACATATAGTTAATCCCAAGCATGCTACCTAAAGTAGGTACATCTAGGTAGCACATATGCATAAAAAGAATGCTTGCCCCGCCAATTGGGCACCTATTGCCGTTGTGGATCTGGAAAGCCTCGAGACAAATGCTCAGACGTTTCCGCATACTTCACTCACTTGTTCGGTAGGTAGGTTTTGGCCGTCCAAATCTAGACCTAGAAGTAGCTGGATATCAAACCAAGACAAGAGAAAGGCAACTCAGATCGGTTCAAACTACATATGCATCTTCATATATATCTTGTTTAGACAGACTGGCACAGTCGCTGGAGGTAGATTAGAGGGGTCTAAGTGCCCAATGGAAGGTATCTGCAGCGCGAGATCTTACCCTGAGACCATATACTGCTGGGTGGTGGTAATGCTGCATCGCTATTGAATTGTACAATCGAACTCCAAGCAAGTAGCTGGCGAGGTACTGGCATTACTATATTATACGGGTGTTCTTAAGGGAACTCATGTTGTACTTACCTGACCTACCTAAGCCAGTGGGTAGGCCTTTACAAACATTTAGTCACGTCTTGAGATGATGTCTTTTTTGCCTCCACGTTATGGTATTGTAGGTCGATTCACAGCTGCAGCTACTTACAACTTGTCCAATGAGAGCGGACCACAGCCGGCTCGACGCATCATTGTAGCTGCTACCTGAAATCAGTGGGGAGCGGTGGGTGGGTGTGGCCCGTCAAATCTCTAACCTAGCACGATACCATTATCCCGCCCACTGTCACTGTCACTATCACTGCCACCAAACCAACCAACCAAACCTACCTGCCTGCCTACCAGCCAACCAACTACCAGAGCATTTTCAACTTCCATTCTATTTAAATCTGCATCACCACCAGTCGCTCGCTGAGAACCACCACATCGCCCAACCCGCATTGTACTGGTGTCAAATCCCTCTTCCTACTATATTCCCGCCGCAGCTGCTGTTAAGCTGCACATCCCGCCATCATGAAGGTCACTTTCAAGGTAATCGGCGCTCCCACCCGCCATCTGGCAAGCCCGCACATGCCCTGGACTGTGCGCTGTGGATTACGGATTGCGCACTGCGGGGAGTCAACATCAGGCTGCACGCAGCTTTTGCTGGAGCTCTACCTGCGACAATCCGAGCCCACCGCACTACTTTATCTCTGTCCGTTTACTGTCAACCATGTCGCTAATAGGCTCTGCTCGCTATAGGATCTCAAACAGAACAAATTCACAATCGACGTTGAGCCTACCGAACTCGTATGTCGTCATTGCCCCCTACCTCCAAACCTTGCTAGCATTGCAACGTCCCGCCACCAGTGTCCCGCCACTGAAAAGGCCCTGCCCGCCTCTACCTGGCCGACGCGGAATCCAGCCGGCGGTGCTTGGTTGGGAGAACAGGAATGTCTGACAAGCATGGCAATAGGTATCTAGTGTGAAAGAGAAGATTCACGCTGAAAAGGGTTTCGATGCGAAGGCTGTAAAGCTCATCTACTCTGGTATGCATGCCTTGGTCGTGGATCTTGGTAAAGAGAATGGATGATAGATTATTGACTCGTCCCCAGGCAAGATTCTTAAAGATGAGGAGAAAGTCGAGACGTACAAGATTGAAGAGAAGGGCTTCGTAGTCTGCATGGTGAACAAGGTACTACCGATATCCAATCGCCGATCTGGGGCTTGACCTTGTATGACTCGGAGTTGCTGCTAACTTGCGTCCAGCCCAAGTCTACACCTGCTGCTGCCTCTTCCGCGGCCTCGTCAAGCTCTGTTCCCGAGACACCAGCTCGAACTACGGCAGCAACTCCTACTGCACCTGCTGCACCTTCCCATACATCAGGTCTAGCTGCTGCAGCTAGCACCGCCCCTCCGGCCACGCCATCCCCTCCTGATGCCCAAGGAGCCGCACCAGGCCAGAACCTCCTAGATAACTCCATGGCCATGGGCGCGGCACGGGCTGACGTGATCGCTAACATGGAAGCGATGGGCTTTGAACGAACTCAGATTGAAGCCGCTTTGCGGGCCGCTTTCTTCAACCCAGATCGCGCTGTCGAATACTTACTAACAGTCAGCTGAACCCCGTCATCACGTACTCCATGAAGCAATAGTTCACTAACCTCCTCTAGGGTATCCCCGAGAGCGCCCGTCAACCTGCGCAACAACCCGCTCCTGCATCGAACCCTGCACCGAGTGCCGGTGAAGCAGCGTCTGCTGGACAACCAGCCGCTGAAGGTGGAGCTCAAGGTGATTTCGTGAATCTTTTTGACCTCGCAGCTCAACAACAGGGCCAGGGCGGCGCTCGCGGTGGAAGCAGTGGTGCTAGTGCTGGTGCTGGTGCTGGTGCTGGCGCTGGCGCTGGCGCTGGCGGGGCCGGGGCCGGGGCCGGGGCCGGGGCCGCTGGCGGGGCCACTGCCGGCGTTAGAGACCTCGGAAACCTGGATTTCCTCCGCAACAATCCTCAGTTCCAGCAGCTTCGACAAGTTGTTCAACAGCAACCGCAAATGCTCGAGCCCATCCTGCAGCAACTCGGGGCTGGAAATCCCCAGCTTGCACAACTGATATCTCAGAATCCTGAACAGTTCCTACAGCTTCTCGGAGAGGATGGCGATGATGATGCGCCGCTGCCCCCCGGTGCCCAGGCTATTAGTGTGACCGAGGAGGAGCGTGACGCTATCGAGAGAGTATGTAGTTATAGCAGCCTTCCACACGGTTGGATCTGATACTAACTTCTTTAGTTATGTCGCCTCGGCTTTGATAGGGATGCGGCCATTCAGGCTTATTTCGCCTGTGACAAGAATGAGGAACTTGCCGCAAACTTCCTCTTCGACCAGCCGGAGGATGATGATCCCCAGCACTAAGCCCTCATCCTTGCTCGGAAATTTATGCCTGATATCTCTGTGCTGCTTTTACCCTTATCTAGAGGGCAAAGACCTCGTTAATGGTAATTGCATCCGGATCACCTTATCTTCCCATTTGCCAACCTTGTAACCTATATTTTCCGGTGATGTTCACGCATGACGCATATTAAGGAGGCAAGGTGATGAATGCGATAGGGAAGCACTACAAATCACGTTGTGGGAATGCGGAATGTCATCTTTTTTCATTTCCAGCGGCAAAGCCGTCGTGGAACGGCGGCCGCAACGGTGATTAATAGTCATAGTTAGCTAGACGACGCATGGACGTGGACGAGTTGAGTTAATCCTCAGGTTAACTAAAAAAAAGACATACAGATGAGTTCCCAGACCTTTGGAATTGAATCGCTGGTGTTTATGAGCTGCTCGTGCGCATGATGAAATGTTAGTATACCTCGTCTTTCGACTGATCTGTCTACTCAGCGAAGTGTCCCCAAATACTCTGAATTATGCGAAGTGATAAGGTCTTGGTGTTGTGGACTAGACTACGCGAGATGATACACAAATAAATCATCCATGGGGTTTAGTAACATAAGGTATCTGTGTATAAGTCACAACATGACAACTTAATAGTTCTTAAAAGGGATTTCGATATGTATCAGCTCTCGGGCAAGGCACGATCCAGTAACTACAGTACACATATACACATTTATAGAGTTGTTCTCATAACTTCTTTCTTGATTTCTTCCTTTATTCATTCGAAACAAGGGAGAGTCCTGTCCTTGGCGAGAGATATATCTCCTTTCTAAAGCTGCGCAGCTAAACCGCCTCTTACCTAGGTACTTAACCTAGGTAGTTACTCGATAGGTAGATACATGAAAAGGCTATGTTCTTCTTTTCTTATATCCACCCTCCTTTTCTTCGACGGTTTCGTAAAGCGAAAGGTAGCCTAGTGTTATGTTACAGGTAGAATAGCAAACAGTCGGGGTATCATAATATAACAGGGGAAAGAGTCCGGTCTTAGCATTTTCCACATAGCTCATATTTCGTTCGGCCAGATATCTCAGTAAATCGACGGACTGGTTTCGGTGCTCACGTTTGGAGGCCCACATCATTGACTTCCATATCGTTGATATCCGTGTCTTGCACTCCTTGTCCGAGAGCGTCTGCATCCTCCTCAATTACCTCATACTCGCCGTCCGCACTTATGCCGGCACCGCCTGCGCTAGAATTGCCGCGGCCGGCGGTCGTCGTCGTGTTATCATCGTCTATGAGACCAGCTGCGCGTCGCTCCTCTCTAAGACGTGCGACTTCCCGTTCCTGCTCCTCGGCAAGCTGAGCATGTTCTTCCAAGATTTTCTCCTTCGCCTCCCACTGCCTCTGCGCGGCTTTGTACTCTTCGAGGTCGATATTGACTTTCTTTTGACCGCGTACCATCATGGTGGCGTTCACACGGTTCGGCCGAAGTCTCTCCTACGCGTGGGTAAGCGACGGCAAAAGGGAAACTAAGTAGTGGCAGTTGTGACTCACCTCCTTGTTAAATTTGAGCTTAATGGCACGCCGGTTCTTGCCTGGGAAGAGACGAGAGATGGTCTCGAAATCTGTCCCAAACATGCCCAGTAGCCGATAGAATTTCTCAGTCTCATCGTCCGTCCAATTACCCGGCGCTTGCACACGCTTCGCAAAGGACCCTGAGTTGACCACTAAAGACTTCTTATTAGTAGCGGGTTGTAGAAGGGTATGCGACGTGCCAGGGGGACACATATGAATGTGGTGAGGGCACTTCAGCATCAGTAAGCAACTTACAATTTGTGAAGTCATTCTCTTCCACCTCCTCTAAGTTGGACATGTCTTGGTTATGCCTGTTTATGACAAGGGAGGCCGCATGGACTACAATTTGCCCGTCTACAACATCATAACCGACTCCTTGCCCTCCGCTTAACGTCTGTAATGCTCCTAACTGGGCCAGTGCGGCTCCGGCTCCCGGGCCTTCGCCCTCGTTAGGCGTATCTGGCTGTGATTCCAAGTCATCGTCTTCTGCGGGCAGTAAGCCAAGCTTTCGCTTTTCGCGCTCCAACCTTTTTTGTCGGTATTTCGCACGAGCCTCCCGGGCCCTCTGTTCGATCTCCTCGGCATGCTTAAACCGTTTTCCAATACCCAGATCCTTGGTCAGTTCTCCAACCGTCATCTTAGAATGGTCGACCGTCAGTTCCTCTGCATTCTCGGGGGTTGGTTCACGCCACCGACGTTTCGCCGTCTTTTGAACTGTTGTGTTTGTTTCAGTGCTGGTTTCCGGGGTTGCACTAGCACTGGACTTCTTGCGTTGCCGCTTCTGCTTGGGCTCGGCCCCGGCTGCCGGGTCGGTAGTACCGTCAGCTGCGGCTGACTTCCGCCTCCGAGGTGCTTGTTTCCTTGGTCTTGAAGATTGAGGAGCTGAAGTGTCCTCTAGCGTAGATGCAGCAAGAATGGTATCAGACACGGGAGGAGGGGGAGGAGGCGCGGTAAGTGGAGCTGCTCCTGTCTCGTTGGGACTTGATAGCTCGACTGCTGTCGTAGGTGCAGCAGTGGTAGTTGGTATGGGTATATTAGATGCGTTAGAATCGTTAGAAACACTTTCAATGCTAGTGGCCGTTTGTCCATCTTGCGTGGAGAGATTCGCGGTTGGCGCATCTTGTGGGCGTGGGGGAGACTCTTGGGGAGCATTGGTACTTGGCTGAGGCGTTGGGTTCTGGATAACTGGAACATTATGTGGCACATCTGACGATTCTACAACAAGCGAAGTTATTTGGATTGAGGATCGATCTGCGCTAGACTCGGATGTAGGGGGAGTCTGTAGGTTTGCTGCTTTTGATGGGACGTGTTCGTTTGGGGCGGCTCGTTTTTCTGGTTCGCGGGCGGCTGTCTCGACTGAGTCTATGACAGCGGAGTTTTGGGGACCAGAGGCAGTAGGAGTCGAAGCTTCGGTCGAAGTTTGGGATTGCGGCTCGGTGGATGGAGTGTCAGTCGCGGCTGTAGAAGGAGCAGGAGGAGCAGTGGCAGGGGGAGGTTTAGAGGAGCCGGCTCCAGGACGACGACCAGCTTTTGGTTTGAAGGACAAGCCTCCGGTCTTCTTAAGCATAGAACTCATGGTCGCAATAATTGTACATATCCCCAAGTTGCTGTTATGCTAGAATTAGATGGAGTGCTAGCATGGCCTTCTCAAAGCACTTGGTGGGGTAGAAGACTTAGGACTTGCGCAAACGAGGAGCAACTGGTTCAAACGGTACTGGCAAATTGGTGGGGCAATTGAATGTAAACCCGTGTGGAAGTGGTAAAATGGGAATGGGAATGGCCAAATGGTTCTTAACCGTTTTGTTTGCGCGTACGAGAATCGAGACGAACGTGGGAACCGCTAAGTGCGTATGTAGAGTGAGTAGAAGTTGCATCCTTTTTTTTTTCTACAGTCATTGAGGGGCTCTCGTTCCGCACGAGATGGAGGGATGGAGGGACATGATGCCTATGCCACAGTAGTATGCACTGCCACAACTTTACATTTACATTTTGCCTATGCCGCTCGCGGTTAGGCCCTGCTATAGTTAAGTACAGTGTGATACGGTGCAGCATAGGAATGGCATCGCTGAGCAGTGAACTAGGCTATGTACAGGTTAGTGGCACTCTGTCAATGCTGGAATCAATCTGCAACCTGGATTTTTCGTACCAGTGGTTTCCTCTGGAGCCGTGTGCTCTGCTCATCTGATTCTCCTCTCGTTCATCCACCAAAGGTCGAATCTCGAGACACTTCGTCGTTCAATTCCATTTCCCTCATCCGGCCTAGCTGAAGTCTTAACGCGCTTTCACTTGATCAGAGACTCGAATCTACTCCTTGCGATCGGCGTTTTACTCGATAAGGGATTCCCCTAGGGATCGCCTTGATTGATTATCGGTCGGAACACGCGTGCCACTCCGCCTCCTTTAGCAGTGTCGACGACTGACTGCACTTCTCTTTGTCCTCTCTCTAGCCCAATCTCACGACTTCATATCCGCGCATGTGTCATCTGCACGTGGCAGGTTTTCTCTCCCTTTGCTTCTGATGCCTTCATCTACATCGCCGACCGTAGTGCCACTCTCCACGCGGGTCAAAATGGAAGACCGGAAGAGACCTGCCGTTAACGGCACTGATGATATCGCGCCGCCTAGCAAGCGGCAAGCCATTAATGGCAGCGGAAAGTCTAAAGAGGACAACGATGCCAAAGATGAAGCATGGGTTGAAGTAAGTTTTCTATTCATTACAGCACTGCAGCATCATCATGGACGTACTATTTCGACCCTGGCCCCACCTCCACGACTTCTGTCGGTGAGGGTAACAAGTACTGTTGGCTTCATTTGCTCGGATGCCTTCCACTTTCTGTGCCTAAGTCCATATCCTTATCTATCGCCATTCGCCATTTAACCCCACGACCGATACGTGTGTTTGCCGTCCTTACCCCGTTTTCCACCAAGCATCGTTTTGCCGTATCTTGATCCGCATGTTCTTGAATAGGTGTTCGAGCGGATTTCTTGGCCTACACGGCGTTGCCTCGCAGCGAAAATTATCCTGTCGCTGACCTAAGTTTTACAATGTCTAGGAATATCAAAAGGATGCTATTTATCGTCAAATGCTCGAATACAAACGCGAAAAAGCCACCCTTGAAGCACGATTAGAAGAACTTGATAAGCGATCCACGTACCATGACGACCATTTACGGGTTGTAGACGCTTGGTGGGTTCAGGTATGCGGCGGCCTATTACTCAATATTTTTCATCTTTGCCAGGGCTAATATATCGAAAGTTGCTCCAAGAGGTTTCAATCTTGGCCAATGGTACTGTTCCGTTCCAAGACGAGTCCGAACAAGGTAGAAGACTTCCCATACGCTCCGAAACTACCAGTCTGCTGACAGCAAATTAGATTGTTCGTCCCCTACACAGACCCAATTCAAAGACCTCGAGGAGTTTGAATCGCATTTCAATGAAAAGGCCTCGAAAATTAAATCAACAGTTGAAACATTTTTCTCACAGCTCGCCAGTAACCGTGGTAAATTAGCGCCCGATGCTGCCAAGCTAGAGTCGCAAGTCAAAAGCTTGCTGGCCAACCAAAAGGAGTTGCATATCAAACTCGACCGTCTTACTTCAGATAAGGATAGTCTATCGGAACAATTGAACAACGCCACCTTGAGATACATGAAAGCGGAGCGGAAATTAGATCGAGTAAAGAGTGCTCAGGTTCAGAAGTTGGAGCAACAAGCTCTCGCGAACTCGACAACACGACCCGCCTCGGGTGCCGACCAGGCTAATGGTGTAAATGATAGCGAAGCCAAAGGAGATTATGCCTCACAGAAGCTAGCATTACAAGAGCTGAATGCTGTTGCCAAAAAGCAGAAGGAACAGTTGGATGCCGCACTTGCGCAAAACAAGACTCTGCAAGCAGAACTCACATCTCTACAGACACGACTATCAAACCTAACCGATGAAGACTACTCTCGTACCGAAATTTTCAAGCTTTTCAAAGCTCAAAATGAGGAACTGATCAAAAAGGTCAATAACCTGGAAGCCGAATGTGCGTCGCTGAAACAGGCCAAGGGGAAGTTGGAGAAAGAGAGGGAAGCAAGCCGCCAAAGACTTGAATCTGAAGCCCAGAACCTGATTGCAGACCTTGAGGACCAGCTACAACAGGCGGACACAAACCTTGCCCGCGTGAGAGCCGCGAGGGATGAACTGCATGCAGATGTGACAATGCTGAAAGCTAGTAAGGAGCATGAACGGACGGCTATGGATCATATGAAGGAACTTCTCAGCGCAAGGGAGGACCGCATATCGGCATTAGAGTTAGAGGTTCAAAGACTTCAACCCAGCGAGGATGTGGAAATGACCGCCCCATCCGATATCGACGGCGTGCAGCTCGACGAATTACGCGAAAAGTACAAAAAATTGAAGAGAGACTACGAGTCGATAGAGAGCGAGCTGCCGGGAATGACGAGCGCAGTGAAGAAATTCCAAGCCCTCGCGAACAAGAAAGTCATGGATTTTGCGGCACAGGAAGAGCGGGTGGCGTTGTCGATCGCAGAAAAGAGCAAAGCCGATCAAAAATACTTCAATGCACGCAAGGAGAGCGATACGAAGGCTGACGAGGTCAAGCGGCTGCGATCACAGAACATGAAGAGTTCCGAGATTATATCTCAATTGAAGGAGGTGGAAGCGCACAACAGAACTCTTGTCACTAACCTGGACAAACAGCTAGCGGACATGAAGCAGACGAACAGTTCGATCATGGCAGAGAATAAGAAGCTCGAGGCGATGAACAATGAAATGTCGAAGCGTTATGAAAGCCTCAAGCATCAAGTCGCCGGGCTGGCCGACCTTGCCACGAGCAAGGACCTTACTTCTACCATGACGAAAGAGCTCAACATGATTCTAGAGTCTGAGGTAGAGAAGCTCAAAGTCCGTCTCGAATCGACTACGAAAGACCGAGACAAGTGGAAGACGAAAAGCCTTAGCAACTCGTCCGAAGAAGAAGAAATGCTGCGTGTAAGTGTCATACAAATCCTCTCCCTGGCATTCTATGGTGGCTAATCCGGTGTGTATAGAGCATGGCCACATGTTCGATTTGCAAGAAAGATTTTAAGAACACGATGATTAGAGGCTGTGGGCATATCTTCTGCCGGGGTTGCGTTGATGACAGGCTCGCGAACCGGATGCGAAAATGTCCAAACTGTAACAAGGCTTTCGACAAGAACGACATCATGACGATTCACCTATAGGGTGGATCCAGGAGCTGGTGTCTCAAAACGCCTAATGTCTCTGTAAATTATAATCTGGATTGGGATGGACCAAACCCCCCTGTTACCCCTGTAACACTTTATGTACATAAACTAAACTTCGGCGGCGTGGGATAGAAGCTGCGCTACGGACGCAGATACACTTTCGAGGCTAGGACCAGGATGGTGCTGATACCCAGCTGTGCTTCTTGCCGGTGGAAAATATGGCAAAGCGCGCACAGACGATATTTGCTCGGTTCGCCCCGAGCTAGCAGGCGATGTTTGGCAGGCGAGTGAGCAGCCATGTACACAGGATAGCAAGAGAGAGCACAATGACTAGCAAGGCAATTCCTGTAATATGAGCAGTCGCTTTTGGAATTTTCCATTGCTGGCGAATTTGAGATAATTCTGTGATCTGCGTTCTTTGTGCCTTACGTACTATTATCTACCTTCTGCTTGTGGACCCAAACCCTGTGCTCGAGTATCTCGACGATGACACTGAACCTGAGCCGGAACCCGAACCGCTGCTACTCGAACTCGGGCCTGGGCTCGATCGCCAACCGCCGCTGCTGCTACTGCGGTCTCCTCCAAAGTAGCTGCTGCGTGGCTCTTGTTGCCTGTTGCCGCGATTCCCTGCCATATAACCTGCAGCAGCACCTGAAGCTACGCCCGTCCAGAAACCAGGACGCCAGCCCTCCTGGTTCGACCTGGCGGTCTTGCTGTAAGGGGGCGGAGGTTCGTCACCATATCCTCCATAACCACCACCGCCGCCGCCACCACCAGGTCCAAAGCCTGGGTCAAAACCTCCTCCACCACCACCAAACCCCCAGTTCTGCGGCCTGCGTTGGAAACCATTACCATCCCCTGCTTGCGTCCAGGCCGAATACACGATCCAGACCAGTACTCCGATGAATATGATTCCGAAGAGCCAGCCGCTTAGATTCGTCTCGTTGTCCTTTTTATCACTATTACTACCACTATTACTTCCGCTATTACTTCCCCATCCAGAAAACCAGCCTTCTCCACTACTACTCCCGGCGTTGGCGATATCAGGAAACTTCTGCTCGCCCAATTCCGTCAAGACGAGACGATACTCGACGCCGCAACTGCCACGTAGGATATAAGGGTCGTCGGGTCCGGCGTAGCCCTCGCATATGACGTCCGTGGAGCCGAGTTTCAGCTCCGGAGGCAGGGACGCGGCGCACGACCACTCGACGTCTTCGGCGCTATAAGAACTGCCCTGGTTGGTACAGCGCATGACGTCGACCTCGTGCAGGGCGCACACGCGAGGCGAGGATATGCATTTGAGCTGCGGGATGGCGGAAACTCGCCTGTGCGCCGTTGCTTTGCTGGCGCGAAGAGTCAGGGCTTGAACCTCTGAGAGCAGGATCGCGTCTTTTGGCTTGGCTTTGCCTGATACTCCCGTTGTGAAGAGGCCTAGGCCCAGGCCCAGGCCTAGAAGGGCCGATGTGATGAGATCGACGTGCATGGCTGTAATTCAGCTAAGATACCTGGTAGGCAGCGGGTGAGGCGAGTAGGTAAGGTAGGTAGGTAATTTTAACGGGCCACCCCGGGTCCTAGTCTTGAGACTAAACTCCGATACTAGAGGATAGGTGTTTAGGTAAGGTGTGCTATGTCTGCTCTACACCATGTAGGTTCTAATTCCTACCGGCCACCAAGTCGTGGCTTAATAGTAATAATCGAAAGGTTGATCCGAGAGGGTCGTAAATAGTCTTCCAGCTTATGAAGCCTATCTAGCCCGTGGGGCACGAATGTGTGTATGTAAGTACTGCCAAGGGACACCTGTAAGACCGCTCGGCTATAAAGGGCCAAATTGAAATTGAAAACTCTAATCTGCGAGCGCGCCCCCCGTTGCAGTGGATTTTGAAAGTATTACAGGTAGGGAGAGATAATCGCGATACCTATAGATAAAATTTTATCTAGGTGAGCGTGGCAAAATATGAGCTGAAAGGACACTTGGTCATATTCAGTGAAAGTAGTGGTTGATTCATTGGCTGAGTCATTGGTTGCTGTTGCGAACCTGACATTCGATAGAAGGAAGAACGTTGGACAGTCGGTAGTGGGATTCACTCTCCTGGGATTCATGCATCTATGCAAGTTATGCTCGTAATAAGCATGTTATGTAAACATCAGATCTTATATCCATACCGCGGGCCACACCTGGCATCGCGACAGATCTGACAGCACCATAAAGTCATTATTCCCCAAAACTAACATCTGTAATAGCATGGGAGGAAGCTATTTGCATAACATAACAGAGTGACGTTGGCTTGTAGTCGGCGGGCCATGCACTTTCCTAGGAGTTATCAACTTGGCATGCCCACACTGACAACTTACGCATGCTAATGTGTTAGTGCGTAGCTGAAACCTAGGGGCCTAAGCTCTGTATAAAGGGTGATTGCCATCTGGGGCCCGCCCAGTCCAGATATCCACTGGAGAGGAGCATGCCTTATATGCGTCGACCGTCCAATTTAGGGACCAGTGAAGGGTATGCGCGTGTAACCAGTTTATAAATACCTAGCTCATGCTTTGTACCCCCCTAAAAGTGATGTTGAATACAATCAATCGAAGCGCAGCCTCCCCGGGTTTGCTGCGAATACCCAAACTAGGAGCTGAAGCATACTGAGTCTATACTTCTTATAGCATGCGGACGCAGGCGGGTGGACACCCCTACATGTAGGTAGTCGTGTCACCGTCAGGGGGTTTGCATGAATTATGTACATCAACTGTGCGAAGTTTGGCAACTCCCGTGGTAAAAGGCAATGTGTGAATCACTTCATCAAAACCTACTGCTTATCCTGCAGAGATACGGGGTCTTAAGATGGCTGCTTGGGGTATCGGGCTCGTATTTTCGTGGAAATCCCAGTTTGCAAAGTCCAAGAAGATAGAACTGGGGGGGGTTAAGGATACGGAAGACAGATATCACAGACGCGGACATGGCGAAGCAGCGGGGAGGGGCGGTATTATAGCTGATCAGGTCCCAGAAACAGCAAACTCGAAAAGGTGGGATAAGAGAAAACACATGCCCTAATAAGGCATTTCCTTGTTGAGAAAGAGTGGACCCAGATAGGAACAATCTGCGTAAAAAGAAAAGAAGAAATATTGATAAATCTTCACTTCCTAATTAGAGACTACGTCAGTCATGCCGAGGTTATTACCTAATAAACCAGGTAAGCTGACGGGAAGAGGCGTGCAAATAGAAGAAATTTCCTAATAAAGACATTATGCGGCTCTGCCCAAGTGACAGAATATGGGAATAAGCATAGCGGCACTAGTCCTAAGATAGCGATAATTCCTAATTAGGATATGGTACTGCAAGGGACTGAAAACTTAAAATCCTACCGTTTCACCTACAATGCCGCAACACCTACAATAGGTAGGATGATAGGTAGGTAATAGGGAGATACTCGCCTGCCCGGCTTTCGCCTCTCCTGCACGTCCATCTTATACGATACCGAAATTCCTAGAACATTCCCTTTATACGATACCGAGGCTTTTATCTCAGTAGTAAACGAACGGGCTATGTTGAGTTAGTGCCGTCCGTACGTAGTAAAATCTACATCAATCGAGAAAACGTAGGCCACAAGAGGGAAGAGAGGTCTCCCTCTCTTAACAAGCGAGCCAGACAGCGCAGATGAAAATTTGTAATGATATGATCCAAGTATTAAAGTCAAGTAATGTATGTCACACATGTGGCGATGGCAAAAGTTTGCCTCGGGTGTTCGAATGAAATGGTGACCCGGACCGGCAAACCAACACTGAACTCAGGTCACGCTGTTGGCACTTCTATTTATGACGAGAGAAACTGAACGCCTATGATTCGATTCTAGGCTCTTGTAGGATGCTATGGGGCGCCTGATCATGGCTCGAGATCCGACTGCTACCTGCACAAGAGAGAGAGATATTATATGTAGATGTGTCGACGACAGTATACGTAGACCAGAATCTGATACTTGTGACATGGATGGAAACACTGGTTAAATAGGGTTCATGTTTTCAACCTATTACTACTGGGGCCTTCAATATATAATGTTGAGGAAAGCTCTTACGTTTTAACATATATTGGAGGAGTACAATTAGGTGTGCGCTCCTTTTCTCGACTTGTTGGATCTTGCTCGGCCGCCAAAGCACAAAGTATACTTATCCCGTACATACCTGACCAAGAAATTCCAAGGTTCCCTGATAGTGATATGTAACCAATTCCCAATCTAGTAATTCTATATATATCTCGACCCCCGATCAAGACTAGCCCCGAGGATCTTCAATACTACAACGTGGTCGAGAGGCCCATCCATATTATACACCACCCTAGTGAAGGGGCGTAGTATATTGAATGTTAGATTTGAAGATAATGCTTCGGCCACCCAAACCAGGTAACTTGCTATGCTTCCAAATTACAGGCTACGCTTAGTACCTACCGACGAGGAGCATGATAAGATGACTTGAAAGCTTAACACCATCCCAGAGTGTACATATAGTAGCCTAATAAGCTGTACATAGCTATGCATTTTTAACTAGTAGGGTACAAGTGGAGGAGTTCGAGGAGGTAGGCAGGCAGATACACAGTGCAACACGTGGTCATCGTGTTCAGCTGAGAAAGCCTAACCAATGAACGTGTCACATCCCGGCAAGATAATGAACGGTGGAGCCGTCGACCGGTCTTGTACATGGACCAGAATGATACCTTCCTGCGCTTAGTATAGCTAGGGCTTGTACAGCATAGCTCCACCGTCAATCATCCCAGACGGAAATAGGTAGGCATTGATATATGTAGAGAGCCCTGCCCGTCCACATGGCTTGTTCAGCGTACCGTCAGATTGTTTCGTTCCAGTTGAGGGCGATAGGTATTTCCCATATCGAACTCTCTGCTGCTGACGTAGTACGCTGGGTGAGTGGTATCGGTTTAGCGGGAAAGGCAATAACCCGCGATCTGTTGCACGTCCGGGTTGATAACCGAGACTTGATCGCCCTGATAACAAACTGTAACCTACTTCGATTTACAGAGAAGCAGCTCGTGACGTGGTTGGTGCACACCTACTCATCACTGTCTTCCACGCTCCCCTCCTCTTTGGGGTCGTGTCGCTTGTTGTTGTCAACCTCTCATACGACGTCGGTGTGCGTGCAGAGTCAGCATATTATCTTGCATCATGGCGCCCAGACGACAGCGGAGGCCCGAGGGGGAGAACAACCCATTCTACTCCACGCTAGATTTCGACCCATTGGAGATGGCGGAGGAGGCACCCGGCCCATACCACTCTACATCTCACGAGACACTGCACAGGCCGGAGATGTCGTCGACGACCGCCACTTATTACTCGACAGTACCTCTCGACCAGACGCAAGGGCCATACTACTCGACAACGGCTAATGACCCGTGGCAATTGCCTTCGTTGGCCACTGGTGTATATTACCCTCCGATCCCCGAGGACTCGCAAATGCCTGCGATACCGCCCAGCCACTATGGCGGCTCTGCGATGGCTCACCAGCCATATCAAAGCGCTGAGATGCTAACGGGTCCGTACCAGCCCGCAACGACTCCCGACCCGTGGCAGCTGCCTCCGATGTCGAGCCCACCATTGCACTCTAACGTGGCTTACTCGCCATTAGAAGCCCCCGACAAGTCCACCAATCCTTTCTGGAGCCAGCGGCCGTCCTCGCGCCCCGATTCGTCTGCCAGCACGGTCAAGGTGCCTAGTGTCGGTGATGATGAACCTCCGGCGCAAACCGCTGTTGAGCTGTCTAGGCTGGATCTTAAGGGAGCCAAGACGGAAAATGAAGAGGTTGATCCTTTCGAGCATTTACCTGAAAATGAGGCGTCCATACTCAGGAAACGTAAGTACTATTTTATCTTGACTACTGAGCATCTCTTTCTGTTACGCGCCAAGAGAGGTATCTCTCTACCCAGTTTTTTCGTTTCCATCTCATTTGTAGCAACTCCTTTCTGCCGCTTTATAGGCGAGCACTTCCGGCATCATTTTCTCACATGATTCCACAGAGGTTACCATACCCGAGGTGAAAACCGGGTTTGGCATGCTGTATCGATATGCTACGAGAAACGATCTTATCATCATATTCATAAGCTCGATAGCGGCCATCGCTGCCGGCGCCGCTCTACCACTCATGACTGTCATCTTCGGCAACCTGCAGAACTCGTTCCAGGACCTGGCACACATCACGAAGCAAGATTTTGTAGACAAGATCAACCATCTAGTGCTGTACTTCATCTACCTGGCGATCGCCGAGTTCGTTACCGTCTACATCTCGACGGTGGGATTCATCTACACGGGCGAGCACATCACGGCCAAGATCCGCGAGCACTACCTCGAGAGCTGCATGCGCCAGAACATCGGCTTCTTCGACAAAATGGGCGCCGGTGAGGTCACGACCCGCATCACCGCCGACGCCAACCTGGTCCAGGAGGGAATCTCCGAGAAGGTCAGCCTGACGCTCCAGTCCATCGCCACCTTCGCGTCGGCCTTCGTCATCGGCTTCGTCTTCTACTGGAAGTTGACGCTTATCTTGACATCTGTCATTTTCGCCCTCTTGCTCGTCATGGGCACCGCGTCGAAATATATCGTTCTGTACACGAAGCAGAACCTCGAAGCCCACGCGGCTGGCGGCTCCGTGGTCGAGGAAGTACTCAGCTCCATTCGCAACGCTGTGGCTTTCGGTACAGAAAACCGTCTCGCTCTGAAATATGACGAGCATCTGAAGGTGGGTGAATACTACGGCATCCGACGAGCCATCGGCGTCGCTTGCATGGTCGGCGGCATTTTCCTGATCATATACGCAAGCTACGGTCTCAGCTTCTGGGTCGGAAGCTCTTACGTGGTCGACAAGGTCATACCCCTGTCCAGCGTGCTGACCATCATGTTGTCTATCGTTACCGGCGCCTTCAACCTGGGCAACATAGCACCGAATCTACAGGCCTTCGGAACGGGAATGGCGGCCGCTGCTAAGATCTACAACACCATTGATCGAGTTTCCCCCCTGGACCCGACCGCCGAAGAGGGCAAGACTCTGCCCTTCGTTGAAGGTTCTATTCGTCTGCAGAACGTGAAGCACATCTATCCGTCCCGTCCCGATGTTGTTGTCATGCAAGATGTTACGCTCAACATCCCGGCCGGCAAGACCACTGCGCTAGTAGGAGCTTCTGGTTCCGGCAAAAGTACTATCGTCGGCTTAGTGGAGAGATTCTACGAGCCTGTTTCCGGCCAGGTCTTTCTGGATGGCCACGACGTGAACACCCTGAATCTCCGCTGGCTGCGTCAGCAGATCGCCCTGGTCAGCCAAGAACCTACATTGTTCGCAACTTCCATCTTGAACAATATCCGATATGGTCTGTTCGGTACCAAATTTGAGCACGAGTCTCTCGCAAGACAGAAGGAATTGGCTATCGAGGCAGCTAAGAAAGCGAATGCGCACGACTTCATCTCTGCGCTTCCTGATGGATACGATACCAATGTTGGCGAACGTGGCTTTTTGCTCTCCGGCGGTCAGAAACAGCGAATCGCCATCGCTCGTGCTGTCGTTTCAGATCCCAAAAGTATGTGTCTCCATCTCACAAACACCTACTCCAACAAAAAGTGATAACTAACTAACTCTCTCCAAATTTAGTCCTTCTCCTAGACGAAGCCACAAGCGCCCTCGACACCAAATCCGAAGGCGTGGTCCAAGCCGCGTTAGAAGCTGCCGCAGAAGGCCGCACCACCATCACGATTGCGCACCGTCTCTCCACCATCCGTGACGCGCATAACATCATCGTCATGTCCAAGGGCAGCGTCGTGGAGCAAGGGACGCACGACGAGTTATTGCAGCGACAGGGGGCCTACTTCAATTTGGTCACGGCACAGAACATCGCCGCCGTGCGGCGGGGCTCGGTCGGGACGGTGGCAACGCAAGACGAAGACGCGAACCTGATCCGCAGGTTGTCGACCATCCGCGCGAGCCAGCGGCACGCGAGGAGATCGAGCAAGCGCTACTCGCAGGATCTCACCGACGTTATATCTACGAAATTGAAGCGGTCGTCGACGCGCATCTCTGCCTCTTTTCGTCCTGCTAGCATGGCGGACCCCGAGCCGGAAATGCTGGAACTGGGCGACGTTATCCAACCTATCCCCGAGGAGAAGAAGAAGTATAGTATTTGGACGTTGATCAGGTTTATTGGGGCTTTCAATAGGCAGGAGTGGAAGATCATGACGTGGGGCATGATCTGGGCTATTGTCTGCGGTGGTGGTAATCCGGTGCAATCCTTTTTCTTTGCGAAAGAAGTCTTGGTAAGTTTTTATGAACTGTTGTTTTGGTGAAGCAAAAGCCCAGTCAGCTAACCTAGTGTGTGTCCAGACCCTCAGTGTGCCCATAACCGACGCCAACAAGCATATCGTCAAGGGCAACAGCGACTTCTGGAGTCTCATGTACCTCATCCTGGCCATTGCCATTTTCCTAGCTCAGATGCTTCAAGGCGCAGCCTTCGCCAAGTGCTCGGAGATCCTGATCCATCGCGTTCGCGACCGGGCTTTCAGGACGATGCTTCGCCAGGACGTCGCCTTTTTTGACAAAGAGGAGAATACACCTGGCGCCCTGACCTCCTTCCTGTCTACGGAGACGCAACACGTAGCCGGTCTCAGCGGCGCTACTCTTGGAACGCTAGTCACTATCACGACCACCCTGGCCTCGTCCATCGTCCTCGGTTTAGCGTTCGGATGGAAATTAGCCCTTGTCTGTATCGCTGCCGTCCCCGTCATCATCGCAGCGGGTTATTTCCGCATCTACATGCTATCGCACTTCCAGCAGCGTTCCAAGGCCGCCTACGCGTCCAGCGCGTCGTACGCCTCCGAAGCCATCTCGGCTATCCGGACCGTGGCTTCCTTAACGCGGGAGAGGGACGTGATACAGCAGTACTCGCAGTCCCTCGAATCGCAGCAGCGGGCGAGCCTAATTTCCATCTTAAGATCGTCCTCGCTGTTCGCCGCCTCGCAGGGCGTTTTATTTTTGGCCTTCGCGCTCGGGTTCTGGTACGGAGGGAACCTGATCGCCAATAGGGAGTACAACCTCTTCCAGTTCTTCGTGACCTTCATGTCCGTCGTGTACTCGGCGCAGTCTGCGGGCGCCATCTTCTCCTTTGCCCCGGACATGGGCAAAGCCTACCAGGCGGCCAGCGACCTCAAGACGCTGTTCGACCGCAAGCCGACCATCGACTCTTGGTCCACCGACGGCGAGCAGCTGCACGCCGTGCAAGGCACCATCGAGTTCCGCAACGTGCACTTCCGGTACCCGACGCGTCCCGAGCAGCCCGTGCTGCGCGGCCTGAACCTGACGGTGCGACCGGGTCAGTACGTCGCTCTTGTCGGGGCGTCAGGTTGCGGGAAGAGCACAACGATAGGCTTGCTCGAGCGCTTCTACGACCCCGTGCTGGGCGGCGTGTACGTGGACGGGAAGGATATTGGTTCCTTGAACATAACTCAATACCGGTCCTTCATCGCGCTCGTGTCACAGGAACCTACCCTGTACCAGGGGACGATTCGAGAGAACATCCTCCTCGGCACCGCCGAGACAGACGTCTCCGATAAAGCGCTCGAGCACGCCTGTCGCGAGGCCAATATCTACGACTTCATCATCTCTTTACCCGAAGGCTTCGAAACGAAAGTAGGAAACAAGGGCGCCCTGTTGTCGGGGGGTCAGAAGCAGCGCATAGCGATCGCGCGCGCGCTGATTCGCGATCCGAGAATTCTGCTTCTGGACGAGGCGACCAGCGCGCTCGACTCCGAGTCCGAGCACGTGGTCCAGGCGGCCCTCGACAAGGCCGCGAAGGGACGCACGACCATCGCGGTCGCGCACCGGCTTAGCACGATCCAGAAGGCCGATGTCATTTATGTGTTTGACCAGGGCAGGGTCGTCGAGCACGGGACGCATGCCGAGCTCATGCGTATGAATCGGCGGTATGCCGAGCTTGTCAAGTTGCAGAGCTTGGAGAAGCATCAGTAACTAATCAGGTAAATAAATGATTTCGGAGTGCGGTTTGATTCGGATGGCTTAGTGGAATTTATGTGTTTCTTTTCATGACACAATGGCACCCATATTATAAGTATCACACCACATTACAATCACATCGGTGAGACGAACATATTCTTTTTATATGTATATATTTTTTGCTTACTCAATTGGCATTGCGCGGCGTTCTGACGGGGTGTTATGGAAAGGATATGTGGAGAGGTTTCTATCTAGATTATAGAGTAGAATCCCTTTTCTGTGCTTTTGGAGATGAATTATACTATACCTACTTAGTACATACCTACATACATATATACATACACTCACTACGATATCAATTTGCCCTAGTGCATCTATATCGTCGTTCTTTCTTTATGAGGCTTGTTTATCCCATATTAGTCTACCTTTTTCGTTAAATATTACTTTTCCAACTCTCTACGTGTGCATGCGTAACACCTACACTACCTGCCAACTCCGGCCGTTCCCTTCTTTCCGCTTTACTTATGAGAACAGCAACTTGGTGTTGAATAGTAGTACGTTTGGATCTTTTATGACAGCATCTATTATTACCTTACCTAGATACATTACACACGTCGCATCGCACCGACTCACTTCCTATGGTCCAGCCTACCTACCCAGTTTATTTTCCCAGCCTTACTTACTACTCAGACTACCTAGAAGCAAACGATACATCGCTTCGATTTCATTATTGTGCCACTGTACGGTATCCTGTGTTATTTTTAGATTTCCATTCTCTTACATACATACATACATACATACATACATACATCTAGGTTCGGTCCAATATGTGTATGTGCTTACTTACTTTTCTTAACTTACTTGGTACTTTCTATGTCTGCGTACATACATATGATATGCATGTACCTACTCTACATATGTATAGCTAGCTGTACAGCACTTTAATAGTTTACAATGCTACCTATCAGCTCGCAAGAACGACAGCGTCGATCTCGCTGATCATTTGTTCTAGCCTCTAGCGCACGATGCGGTACAACATACGCCGTGCTGTGCATATGTATGTATGTACATACATACAATATGTAAATAGATTAGGTTGGCTGATCCCCGGTTGCTTCCCGTGTGGTTCGGCGAGGAAAAAGAAAAGTGAACCACCAAAAAAATGGGCCCCACGTGTAAATTCTTTGCAGGCCGTTGGGTTTTCGGACGGGTAGAACAGATCGATCGGCATATGTGGAATTTGAAGCTGAACCATCTGCGTGTTGTATCTAAGTAGACTAGTGTGGATACATACATACCTAGCGTAGCATAGGTAGCATGTGCTGTCTGTCCAAAACAGCAAGCCTACGTTTCGAAGGGAAAAGGCAGAAAAATAGAGACAAGAGTCAAAGACAGAGAAAAATTGGGAGACAAGAGATCCCTCTGCTGTCCTAAGCTATGCTAGACCAGGTTAGTATGACTTCATTTTCATTAGCCTTCGGCTTCTTGATGCTAGTAGCCATGTTTCATGGCCCTTTTGCGCTTTCCTGCATCTTTTCGTACATTTGTTTTGTGTTTGTGTTCCCGTCATTGTACTGTAGGTCTGTGTTCTGATTTGGTGGCTGTTTTAGATAGGAGCTATGGCTAGGTCTCCTCCTGGATCGATGTGTGAGGGCGACTGCGATGGGTAGAGACCTACGTACTTAGTATGTAGCACACAAGATGACACGGCTACGGGCATTTTTACGCTGGTATGTCATGTGCAGCCGAGGGAGAATGAGTCTCGCAATTGAATTGTCCTCGTAGTACGGCATACCTACTACATACCACTTGAACCGAACTATCCATGTATCTACCACACCATACAACGAGGGAGATGGGATGAGCTGATATGGTGCATCATCTGTTCTGTCTCGGTTGATCAGATGGACTGTGTCTTGCACTTTCTTGATGTCTATTAGAGCCTACACTGGCGAGTCAAGTAGAGATGGTATTTCTCGCATCTCATCTTGGGTCGGAAATTTTGTGATGGGTAGGTATGCTGTAGGTAGTTCGCCTGAGACGTCGCCTCGGGTTTCAGGAGCTCTCGTTTGAGGTTGGCAGTGACGACGTGCCAGGTGAGTGAAGATATAAGTAAGGTATGCAACGAGCTAGCCCCGTTTGCTTTGTCACCCTACTTACCGCTGTACTATGGACAGATTGCCTTTTCTCCTGACCCCAAACGATTAGGATTACAACAAGTAAGTAGGTAGATAGATAGATGCGGAAGTGTTAATTGCCCCCAAGTTATCGAGTTGGTTGCCGAGATGTAACAGGTTGGTGAGTTGGGGCGGCTTGGCCAGGATGAGAAATCTATATTGAGATCGAGAACTCGATTCCTTGACAGCGTTAGTCGTTCACTTGGTTAATAACTCGTTGATTTCTGATCGATGAGTTGTCTACGTATAAACAATAAACTATTGAGAGACAGTGAGTGAAGCTTGCGGGTACCTTGCAGGAATGTCAAACCGTCGTGGGTCCGGGCCGTGGACTAGTATATTAATAAGTACCAAGGTTAGCAGTGTGTTGTACAGTATAAAATGAACATTTGTACAGAATCTGCCTTGTTTTTCCTATACATTGCAGAGGTCCAAACGCGATGTAAGATGAGACGGCATGAGACGGGACGAAACACTATAACAATAAATGAAAGTTTGATGTTTCTCCCCGTGTAATTCATATGCACATTATGCAGGCACATGGCAGGCCACGATATTGGAAATGAGATCCGGCCTGGTGGGATTTATTAGGCGCCGGCGTTCCAGAGCCAAGCCCTTGTCTAGATAGATAGAAAACGGCCCCCTTTCTGATGGTGGGTCTGTGTTCAATAGTGTCGGAGACTAAAATACGTTACTGTTGCTAGGCATGCGCAGCATACAAAATGTGTCAGATCGAATCGTGCCACTAACCTAACTTGACCTAACCTGACCTAACCTAAACCTAACTAGGAGTTTGGTTAGTGCTGTCTACATAGTACTCGCTCACATTGCTTGGCAAACCAGTTTGAATGCTGACCTGTCCGGCCTGGTGTGGAAAGAAAAGGATGCAGAGTTCTCTACATAGTACGGAACGGAAGACGAGGCAATTATCACTATATAATTCCTTACTTTATTTCCCTACATACCTGCCTGGGTGGGTAGCATAAGATACATACTTACAAGTAATAGTCTCTCAGCCACATCCGCATGGAGGATCCAACATTGATATGAGCATGTAAATATATACGTACATGCTTGCTACGGCAAGGATTTATGCAGCCATCTAGGTAGGCGAATATGTATTGCTGTACATACAGCAGATGGTGCAATTACGCGATCATCCCTTGCCAGCCTTACAAGCCCACTCGTGCTTGGCTCGGTTAACGTGTACGCAGAAAGTCGATTTCCAAAAATTCTCCTCGGCTCTCTTGTTAGACATGTGTTTAAAGTTGTTTTTAAACGGTTACACGTCCTATCACCGGCTGAGGACTCGAGTAGACACGATCTGAGAGATTGCTTTCCCTTACAGGCGGCTCAAGGAGATTCACTCATCAATCGCCAGGACCAATGGGTAGGCCAGACAGAGTGACTGATCACTCGATATTCTAGGCATGTATCCAAGTCATACAACATACGCATGCACACCTTGATTGCCTAATATAACCTTCATAACATACGTGTGTCACGGTAGGTCCTACGAATCCATGATGCGGCACGACGGGTCGGTGCTGTACATGGTAGGTCGAGGCGTAGCAGATAATATATACCCTCATACATAATATATACGTTGAACGGTTTATTACTCGGAACCCCCATGCTGTTCTTGTCCTGTTTTGGTCTACTGCAGCCGAACGCTTGGCCCAGAACTGGGCATGTATTGGATCTCGCTTGCATTCGTCAATAACTCATAAACTGGGAAGCGCCGGGCCTAGAACCGTGCTCGTTGGTCAGGACTCTCAGCCAGGGATCCCCCGTCGGAAGGTCATCCGTTTATGGAACATTGGAATTCTTGGGATTCTTGGGGCTTGTCCGTTATGCATCGATAGTGTGCCCACACAGCCATACTCTACCGTAACCTAGTATACCTATAAACCATCCTAATAGCTATAATACAGCAGTAAGTATGTAGGTATTTGGAGAAACGGCCAGAATCGAGATCAAGGTCGAAGTAAAACAATCTCATGATAAACCCCCCTGGCGAGGGTATAAGCGTGCTGAATTATATACAAGAGTAGCCAGGACTTGAACAAGTAGATATACTAGAAACGTTTTTTTTTTGTCATTAGCTCTTGCCTTTTCGCTTCCCTTTTTGACAAATTCCTGTTTGACTGTCTACGCACCTATTATACTCACCTACTCCAAGATTCTTACCCTCTTCAACGTTACGCTCGAGGCCCCGTCTCTTTGCCTCGCCGAAACCCCCACCGCCTCCTCACGGTCTCCATGCGCCGTCTTGTTCCCGTAGAGTCGACCTTGGGTGTATGAAGACAGAGGCGGTGGATAGTCCTTTTCTTCCCCTCCTTCTCTACTTTAACCGTCGCCAATCGGTCGGTAACCTATATTATTTGTTCCATTGCAGTGCCGACCTTTTCCTCAATCTATGTAATAAAAATTCCGTCATCCCTTCCCTGGCCAACCTTTGGTCAGTCATTCATTATTCAACTCCACCCACCAATACCAAACGTCCCCAAAGGACAATACGGAGGAGGCCTAGGATATATAGGTACTACGAATCCAACGAGGCACACGCAACCCGCAACACGCAGCACCGCAACTTATTTTTTCCAACTTCTCTACTCAGAACTCGACACTACGAACCCGATCTCGCCTTCCACTTTGGTGACGACGTCCAACGTCAACTCGCCGTCGAAGGAGTCTGAGGAAACCTCACTGGATCCCCAGAGGAAGGTCGGAAACTGGCAGAACCACTAATATCACGGTTACCACCATGACCGGTCTGCTGCGCCGCTGCCAGTAATGACCAAGCTTCACGTTTCACCACTGGGAACTTTGCTACGATCTACGTACATACAAGTCGATTGATGAAGCACAGCAGCATTCCTAAACCCCCTCCCCCCCATCGTTCCGAGTGTCACCTCTTAGTCTATAGGTATGTATCTAATAGTTCGTTTGATGGGGTAGATACCTACCTACCTAGGTAGTCTACCGGGAGAAAGAAAGCCTGGGCCCCGTTCATTGGCGATCATCAGCGATCATGTTGGCTCTCTCTCTGGAGTCTGGCGATCCACTTAGTATTTCTGGTCTAACCGGCCTCAGTTACAGCTAAAGTAATACCTACCTAACCATACCTATCTAACGGTAATCCTCGTATTCTACGGGTCCCGTCCAAGGGCCCAATCCGACAGGATGCAGAGGGTAATGATCTTCCTTCTCATTTCCTCTTGGGTGCTCTTGAGCACCGCCCTTTCTAGAGGTATTTTTAAATCCATTCTATTATTATTTAGACCGTTTTTCCTATTTACTATTCCACTCCAAATCCTCAACCCCCGATCCCAAGCCTACTGTATACATTCTTTTAATTCTCTACATTTTAACTACGGACTACCTACGACGACTTGCGAAAAATTGGGAATGCGATTATAATTGCTACCTACTGCTATTGCGGCTTTCGCGACCGTGTGACTAAGACAGATATTTAACTATAGGGACGCGAACAGAGGCGGAGCTAGAGTCCATATTATTAATCGACACACGGATTCCAGTCTTTGTCGACGGTCGGTGGAGGATAATGTCGGACGAACAGATACAAAACGAGCTTCGACGGCGAGATGACGAAGACAGCGGGCGGAAGTCGGCGGCGCATCATGATCATCGGAGAGATATAGACGAAGAGGAACTAGAATTAGGAATAGTAAAACCACGTGCGACGACGACCGAGGTCGTGATAGACACGTCCACGGTGACTAAGGCGGGCGATCTCTCGACGACCACGACGGCCGCCGCCAGCCCGTTACCGAGCCCCTTCGACGGCGCGCTGGCCGCCAACTTCTCCAACGACGATACGTGCCCCAACTTCATCAATGCCTTCCTGTCCGACGCGACCTTCAAATCGTGTTACCCGGTTTCGCTACTTCTGCAGGTAAGTTGGGTGTGATGTGATTTCATAGATGCCCTTGTCTACTTAAAGTGACACCCAACGACGAAAGAGAAGTGAGACTTTTGGAGGAGAGAGAGACCCCACGAGTTGCTTTGAAACCCGAGTCGTTGGATCTTTACATTACACAACGCGGCACGGGAAAGCAAACTTTAAATCGGAACATGCTAAACAAACGCTACCCACTTGCATAATACATAAAAAGAAGAGCTTAAATCTCTTAAAAAAAAAAAAGGAAAACGAAAGCTAACTGCCTGGCTTTTATATAGGGATCCCGCTCCTTCTTCGAAGCCGAGAAGTCCTTCTTCAGCATAACGCAGGTCCTCGACGCCGCGTGCGCGGCCAACGTGGAGACGTGCACCGAGTACTTCAACGCGCTCGCGAGCCGTCTGATCGAGGACTCGACGTGCGGGGAGGAGTATAAGCTCGGCAACGCCTTGGTGGTGGACGCGTACCGGGGGATGAAGACGTACGAGACCGTTTACAGGGCTACATGTCTGATGACATCCTCTGCCAACCCCTCCGACAACGATACCGATTCCGACTCTACCCCTGACTCAAACAATGGCACTGACACATCCGACAACACCACAAAAACCTACTGTTTCGCCAACGCCATAACGAACCGCAGCACGCCCTCAAACGCATACCTCTACTACTTACCGTTCAACCACACCTTACCCCCAACCTCGGCGCCCGCGTGCGGTTCCTGCACACGGCAGACGATGGAGATCTACCAGGCCGCTACCTCGAACCGCAAGTCCGATATCTCGTATTCATACCCGAGCGCCGCGCACCAGATTAACTCGGAGTGCGGCCCGGACTTTGTAAATACCACGCTCGCGGCCGTCGTCGATAACGCTGCTCCGGCTTCGATAAGGAGTCCGCCGATGTCGTCTTCTACGTTGCTTTTGCTCACTTTTTCTTTCGCTGCTATTTCGCGGTGGATGTTATAAATTATAACATCATATTCTGCCTTTTCTTCGAATCTCTTGACCTCTCTCCTTGAGGTTTGGGGGATTGAGGGCGTGAAAAGAAAAGAAGCAAGCAACCCACCAACATACATCATAAAACGGCGTCTTGGAAATGGGGAAAGGGGGGAAGACAGGGTTTATACAATTGCGACAGTATTTCTTTTTCTTTTTAGCGAGCGACTCATCCCTTGTTTTTGACCCTTTTTTCTTCAATCTAATTCACTTCCGAGAGGAAGGGAAAGAGAAGAAACAATTAGGAGATTAGAGTGAAGAAGAAGCAGGCGCGGGTTTCTCTGCCCTTTTAACAGCGACAGCGAAGCGAGATGTTGTTCATATTGTTCCCGTGTGCACACTCACACTCACACATACCCACAGTTAGATATGATACCCCCTATTTTTTCTTCTTTCCTTTCTATGCTTTTCGCCTCACATCTTTTTTTTATTCTTCTAATATACTCTACTCTACTCTACTCTTGTATGAGTAGTTGGATTTTTTCTGGTGCCAGTCTAATCATCATCATCGCCATCACAGGTGATGGATAGATATGTTCTTAGGACTGGCACTCTTCCTTCTCATACATATTCTTGAATATGCACCACATACCACGTACTACATACGATACGCACAACACGCGGCCACAAAACACGATTTTCTTCCTTTCTTTTTTCATTGACTTCTTCATGTATATATGCATACACACACATATAGCGCCGGATGGATCTAACGGGGAGGGAGGAGGGAGGAGGGATTCAATTTGAACGGGCGGCCGAAATACTTCGTCCTATTTCATCTATTATGTCGGGAGCTGGATTTTGGCGGCCCTGGCAACGGCGAGACAAACTGGTTGGTTGCGAGACTCCGAGACTCTGAACTACTAGCTAGAATGGGAGACGAGATTAAGTGAAAGTGAGGTCTCACGAGAGAACTGGTGTTATACTCTTTCTTTGTACATACTTTTTTTTTTTAAATCCTCGCTTCGAGGATAACACATCATGAACCAAGTAGATAATTCATTATTTAGCTTGGAATTAGAACGCCCTGCGTGTTTCTAGTGACAGAGTCCCGCCCATTGCTTCTAACACTATAAAAGTCCATACATAAGTAAGGTTTAGTCTGCTTTGGTCTCCTCGTTGCTTACTATGAACCATTATTTCCGCACCTGTCACTTTTAAGAGAAAGCGCCATCAACGTCAGATATACAACTTTTATTTGATTTTCTAGATTGTTTCAGTAACACTACATTCCCCTCATTATGGGCTCTTGTCGTCGTTTCCGTGTTATATCATTTTGTTTCATCGCGGCATTTGGGTACTTAACTAGTCCGCAAATCCAAAGACGTCACTAATGGCAAGAACATTCGTCCTGACGCCCAGTAGCGCCACGAAGATGCCTACTAAGTCAACGGTCAACAGGACAGCAGCTGCCATCATGAACCGCGGGCTAAAGACACGGTATAACATCAGGTGACGTCGGAGATGCCCGGCCCATGCCATTGTGGCCAGGCTCTCGACGGCGTAGTAGGCGATGAATACGCCAAGGGCACGGCTAACACTTTCGAGGATGCCCTTCCGCTTCGGCGACGTCTTCCATAGAACAAGAAGTGGGAGTGCAGCGCATGCTACGATCTGCCCTGCAAAATGATTGAGGGCCACAATCATGGGACTCCAGGGGTAGCGGATGGTGAAGAGAGGGATGAAAGCGGAGTCCCACTGGATGGAGGAGAGCACGGCTTGGTGGCCGGTCTTGAAGTAATGGTAGTTTCCGAGCACCGCTAGAGTTACTGGGCCTATTGTTTCGGCCGCAATGCCGTTTGTGTCTAAGATCTCGACCAAAGCGAGGATTTGCCATATCATGATGGCAATGGCGCCGCTTCCCATAGGTTTCGACAGGAGTATGCAGGCACATGCTACGTTAATAGGTAGCAGAAGATATCGCGCACCGTTCGCGTTACCGTAGCCGAGAATGGTAACCTGAGCGGTGCGACGGTTGGCCGAACTTGTGAGGATAGAGACACAAGGCGGCGCCCAGATAAAGGCGGTCGACCCAGCTATAAGCGCCAAAGCAAGAACTGTTTGCGCAACCGACACGTGGACTGTCTTGAAGGTCGTCTCTGAGAGCGAAGTGAGCCAGTTCGTGTTGCTTGCGGCGTCCAAGGCCCAGTACCCGGCTGAGAGAAAAAGACCAAAGCGAAAAGCATAGTCGATCCACATCGGCGCAAGGCCTTCGTAGGACCGGGTGGCCTGCATGTATGATTTGACTATGGATGGAAGAATGAGGAAGACGACAAAAGGCACCACAAGTTGCCATGGTGCTGACGTCGACGAGTTTGCCGATGCGTAATAAGTTGACTCGCAGTAAGGCATCTGCTCCTCTCTGCAGAGCTTTGAGAAGGATACTATTCTGCTGAGAGCGGCGAAGAGTAGTGCATGGTAGACGCCCATAGCCCGCTCATGTACCGATTTCCGCCGAAGCGCAGCCACGACAGTAGCTACGCCAAACGTTGTGAGGAAAAATAGGGAGATGGAATCTTCCCAGATGGTGTATGAGTTGGAGGCAAAGCCGATGGACTGGCTGGCGGTGAAAATGAGAGATAGCCAACCCCAAAAGTTGTTCGGCAGAAGATTGAAGAAGCTCTTGTCACCAACACCAAGTAAGGACACCGTAACCGCGACCATACTTCCGATAGCAGTCGCAGCGACAGCTCGAAGCCACTGCTCCGAGCCAGTCAATGCGCCATAAACAAAGCTAGCAAGTCCGGTAGCCAACCCGCCCAAAAGCCCGGACTTAGCAAGGGACCTGGTCAGTGTCTTGTAAGAAGCAGCTTCTGCATCAGCTGAGGGGCCCTGCAACTCCAATGTCTTTTCTGCAAAATCCAGTTCTATGTCATCAAGGACCGCGAAGTCTTCATCCTCGTCCCTCGACACATAGAGAAGCAAAACCACCACACCAAAGCCCATGACCGTGATTCCCAGTACCATGTTCGGCACATCGAATCGAGCCCAAAGATCCTTGCAGATCTTGAGTGTTTGCGCTTGATAAGCGGTGTAAGCAGCATAGAGAGCGATCCAGTTTTGGGACTTGGCGCCCGGCTTAAGGAGCTCTTCCGCGGCTCTCCAAAGGGCAGCAGGCGACCCTGCGGCAGAACTCTGTTGCAGCCCACGAGCCTTGAAATACGATGCCTGATATCTTTTAATGCCAGCCGATGCAACGCTAGCAGCGGCCGCAAGGTGATCCCAGGCGTTCCCCTGAGGACCAGCAAATGCCTCTTCAATTGGGCGGCCCAGATTATTGTACGGAATAGGAATTCCGAGCAGAAGAGACAAGGTGGGGACTAAATCAATCTGATTCACAGGTCGAATCTTGGCTGTTGCGGGTGGCGTGGCGAACTCAGCCTGCGTCCGGCCAAAGACGGGCCGTTTTGAGTACATCCAAAGGGCGGCCTCAACCTCGTCGTCGCTCTCACCCCCATGATCCCCCTTTCCATCCATACCATGGTCACCCATTACAACGAGGACTGTATTTTCGTCCACACTTTCGGCAAGCTGACGGATAAAGGTGTCCATCTGTTGCAACTTGGCTTTCATTGCTGGATGATTAGGTCCGTATCGATGGCCAGCGTGATCCACACCGAGTAGATGTCCTATTGTAACATCCCATTTGCCGTTGTGCTCAGGCCGTATGAGCGGGAATATGTGCTCTAAAACCCCATTATCCACGGTGTGCAGGTCCCAGACATTGAAGCTATCGTACGCCCTGCTTATGTTGGGCTGAAAGTAATCTGGAAATAGAGATACCCAAGTGTCGTCTCCCAAGTGGACAATGCGTTTTCCTTGTTCCCGAAGCTGCATCAAGATATTATCCTCCTCAATGGCTGTCCCAGAGAAACTAGACCCCACATCAATGAATGTTGGCAACGTGCCTGTAGTCAACCCCTTTAGGCGTTGCAAAGTGCTAGTAGGCGGATCGGCAATGAAGGGTAATAAGAAGGCATTATTGGGCGATTTGACCGCCGACTCGTAAAGGAAGGGGAATGCGTTATGGTAGATCTCCGCCTTTGTCTCGTCCTCCACTGGAACCGTAAAGTCGTATCGTAGGGCATCGATTATGACAATGACGGCCTTATCGAAGGTTTTCGGGTGCCAACACCCACCGCCGATAGTGCCACTCCCCTCCCAATCCAACAACGGTTCAATCGGCGGGAGAACACATTCGGAGCGCTCATCGAGGACAAGTCGCGTCAGAAGGAACCCGCTGGTGAAGATAACAATGCCTATAACGTGTACGCAAAGCAACCATAACCAGAAGCTGACGGTCCATAAACAACGTCCATCGAAGGCCGACTTTCGACGGCGCTCAACCGCCGCACGCTGTGCTTCGTCGGCGGTTGCAGGCTTGGTAGATGTGACCGGTTTCCTAGGGTTCGAAGCCGCGCTTATTGCCGCATCCTTTGCGTCTTTTATCCGCTTCGCTTTAGCCCATTCGGTAGCTATCTTTTGATACTCGGAATTAGAGGGATTGGGTTTAGCATGACGAGGAGCAGGAGGGGGCGGCATATTCGAGGTTCAGTAAGGTGAAAGAATCGAGAGCGCGTCGACTTAATGTTCAATGCCAGCCATTGGCCGCTGAGAAATAGGATTATAGCTACAGAAGAAAGAGCAAGCGGACTCTAAGAAAGTATCATGATAATAACGAGAGTACGAAAAGAATATTATAAGAAGTGCGCTATTGTGAGAAGAAAGAATTATTGAAGTTTGTTTATAAAGTTTAGCAAATGATGATATTTTTCTATTGAATGCGGGAGCCGCTATCTATTCTAGACCAAAATAAAACGTACGGTCGTCTTAGTCAGGTGTCCCATAATGTTGGCCTACGCCGTAACTGCAAAATAGTGGGGTGGAATCACACTGCAAGATCATGAAACCAGCGAAATTTGTTGCGCGCGCAATGCATCTACAGCAATTCTCAAATTATATTATCTCGAAAACGTAGTATAACCTCCCTATCACGCGTCTACATACGTAAGAGATAGAATAGAATGGCCGGTGCGGTGAAATATCAGTCTATAGCTAATATGAGGTATGTATATGTAACAGTTGAAAATCTAATGATTGCGTGGGCGATTCGTAATGTACATGTCTCTGGCCAAACTTAGACCGCGAGCCGGAACTTCAAGAGGTCTCCTTCGACAATCTCTTCCTTCTTCTTCTCGAGCTCTTCCATATCCCAGCTGACGCTTATGAACCTCCCATTTAGCCACGGCCGAGGCTCCTTGCACAACCAAGCAAACGTATGCGCAGGCAGCTCGGGTTCATCAACAAGAAGTTTCCAGAGCTCCTCCGGCATGTTGTAAGCAAGTTCTGTCTTCACGCCACCAGGATGGGTGGCAAAGCAAACGAGGCCTTGGCTCCCATACTCGCTGGCAAGGAACTCGGCAAGGCGACAAACGGCGAATTTAGTGCTTTGGTAGCTCGAGGCACCAGACATTGTATGAAGGGCGCCGTAGCTCGAGGTCAGGATGCTCGTCTTTATCTCGCTCCTCAGCAGGAGCGGGATAAAGAACTTGTTGAGGAGATATGTGCCCTTGATATTGATCTCGTAGGTCTTCCACCAGTCGGCCGGGTCCGACTCGGCTACCGGTAGCCACTTTTCCAGGTACCCTGCATTGCAGATCAAGACGTCTAAGGCGCCGCCAAACTCCTGTGCGATCTTGTCCGCTGACGCTCGGACACTCTCTTCCGATGTCACGTCGAGCACAAGTGAAATGATATGAGGCTTCTCCTTGCCCGCCTTAGTGGCTGCCGCCTCTACCTCCTTCGCCACGTTCGAAAGGTCGGAACGTGCCCCTATAGCTATCTTGCTGCAACCGGCCTGGGCAAAGGCTATAGCTGTTTCTTTACCAATGCCTTTCGATGCGCCAGCGACGAATACTGATTTCCCTGAGAGATCAGCTTTTTCGGGAGAGATAAATGGGTAAGTGTCATGGCGGGCAGGCACGAAACCAAGAATTGCCTGGAAATTGGTCTCATGGGGTGACATATTGAGTGATTTTTTGAATCGACAAGTGCTTAGAATTTGTTGTTTTGACGTGATGAGCAGACGAGTGGTGGTAAATGATATAGAACTGCACGTCGTACAAATCTTCACCTTCGACGACTTTAACTTCAACCCCTCTTATATACACGCTCATCCCAGTCACGACGAAGTCATAGTTGACGTCAATTATCCACATAACCAGTTAGGAGTCCATTACCAATGACCAATGTGCTGTCGGCCTTGATTAACTCCAGATAGTGTAAGTCCGAATTCGATCGGCTCGTACGGATATATAGCTCGCTAGGCGTTACGGGTGGGTGTTCTACTAGTTTAACTCCAGCGTGAAGAGCCTTCGCGTTCTCTCCCCTTTCCCGCTTGCCATGTGATTAGCTCTGCGAGCATTAGTAATACGGACACTAGAGAGAGACGGGGTTGAGTTGAAAAGTCCCGACCGGCCCGGATACTTCGTAACTAGCCTCCGGTGGCCGGTGATAAACCACTACCCTTTTCAGTACCACTCATCGGCTCTAAGCCATTATCTGCCCGGCGCTTAGATATCGACGAGACTTAGTGTGGGTGGACTGATGGCCTGATCAGGTAAGAGGTCTGGTCTTCGCGCCCCCATATATCGGCCGAAGAGCCGGCCGAACAGTTATAAGCCAAATGCGCTCGCCAGCATTTGTAATGTTAACTAGCAAAATAAACTCTGCCACCAAAGACTGTATATAACCATTAGTCAGAGTCTCTATCACCAGACGGATATAGCTATGGTTTTAAATGGAGGTTGGAAGTAACAAGAGACGGAAGACGAACTAACCACACGTCCATACTTACCTATGTATGTACATTTATTGCCTAGGTAGAGTGAGCAGTATTGCTCCCATTATTACCTACGGTATTATTACTTAAGGTTGTGTGGCTTTGCTACTGAGATTGGAGCTAATTACAAGCTCCGCTCTTGGTGGTCCCTCGTGGACGAGACGGTATATGATCGGCGAGAGAAGATCGACCGTCAGCCCTTCAGCCGGATCTGCCGGTTTGCGCCTTATGTAGGTAACCCACGTGCAGTAGGGTTTGTTCTGTGCCTCGTTCATGTTCGATCTACATACCTACATACCTTATGTATGTACAATGTCTGTCATATGTAGGCTGTTATCGATCGGTACAAGTTGCCGCGAACAAATGCTTGACCTAGGACCTTCCCCATGATCGTAGCTTCATATCAAGGTCACGAAGTAAAGGGTTGAGTTCTAGTAACGTCTCTTCCGGGAATTATTCATATCTCTGCGTCGCTATTACTTACCCCTGAGCAGGCGCGCCACCTCAGATCCATTCTAGGTAGGTACCTACCTGCCTTGCCCTGCTGCACCTGTAGGTAATTTGCGGCCGTGGTCCTTGCGATCCTCCTATCTGACGAGACCACCAGCCCGATTCCCTATGAGTTTCAGAATCATTCTCGCACTCGCTTCTCGTCAGGCAACGACCGGCAGCACCCAAGGTGGCTTAATAGTGCTTTGTGCGCTTGAAAGCCGTTATGGCCCGCAGATGCTAATTCGTTGAGGATCAATATCATGTACAACATATGCACTCAGCTACGCGCAGTGCGTTGGGAATGCGGACGGCAACAATAAAAATGCCATCCAAAATAGAGGATTCTGAGGGATCACCTACCACTTGCCGTTTTCGGCACTACACCCACGCCATCACGTGAGAACTATGCTGGCGTCAACCGTCAAGCTTCCTCTTTGAGCCTCAACTTCTGCCATTGCTACAGCAAAATGAAGCCAACATTTGAAATTAGTATCGCACATGCCGAGGCGTCAATGAATGAGGTACCTACATACGTCTGCCTATGTTACCTATATGATGCTAATGAGGAACTCTGCCACGACGTAGCTTTGCCCACGGCACATACATCACATAATCTAGATTGTACCTGCATACCACTGCACAGAAACTAAGCTAAGGCGCATGCTCGGGCTTCCAGTGATTCTATATCGGGATCTGTAAGGCTATAATCTAGTGGATCTTGTCCGGTAGTCAAGATATAGCTATACACCTACATTTCTAGGAAGGGGAGCCTGGATCTTGGGTTCCTTTCACCTCAGAGTCGGACCGACCTTTGCACATGGAAACGTTACTATTCGCTGACGTGAACAGCTTAAACTTACAGAAGAGAGCTTAATTAGGACATTAGCTATGAGATGGATGAGACGGTCGTAGGCGATGAGGTGTTTGAGGGTCCTGCCAAAACGGCAGGTGACATGCCTTTGGACGGTTCTGAATTACGCGACGACCTAAGGAGGCTGTCAGCCCAGGTAAGGCCAATGGCGTGAGTGAAGGGAAGGATCCTGCGTGGACCTCAGTTCGCGGATATCGGGGGGGGGCTCCTTGTAGTGCGCAGGGTTGCTGGTGACATCCATGAGGCTCGGAGGAGAATGAAGACGGCAATGAAGGCGAGAGCCTTACATACGAAACAAATATAAATACAATACCACTTCCCTGTGAATAGACTCCTACCACTCACTCACCACCAACTTCTTTTCCAAGATACCCAGCTCTTTACTTCGCTTCTCGCACATACTATTAAAACAGTAACTTATTTCTTTTCTTTTTAAGGAAAAAAACGAAAAATATAAAAGTCAAAATGCAGGCTTTCACTAAGGTTGTTCTCGGCCTCAGCGCCGCCGCCGGCCTCGTCTCTGCCGCGCCCCTCGAAGCCCGCCAGACGAACACCGGTGACTTGACCTTCTACGCCCCCGGCCTCGGCGCCTGTGGTGTCTTCAACTCGGAGTCCGACGCCATCGTGGCCATCTCGCAGGAGCTCTTCGACCCGCAGACCCCCGGCGGCAACCCCAACAACAACGCCCTCTGCGGCCGCCAGATCCAGATCAACTACAACGGCCAGAGCGCCGTCGTCACTGTCGAGGACCGCTGCGTAGGCTGTGCCCTCAACGACCTCGATGTCCCCGTCGCCGTCTTCCAGCGCTTCGCCGACCCCGCCATCGGCCGCATCCACGGGATGACATGGAACTGGGTCTAAATCATTATTCTCTCCCATCTTCCGCTCGAGATTGCATTGAAGTGACCGACCCATCAATCGATCCCGGCCAACAAGAACAACAACTTCAAAGAAACATGACTGGTCTCTCAAGGGGGGGAAGCTTTGCTGGGAAAGGCGCAAGGACCGGGCTTATATTATGAATGATATATGAGGGCAACACATCACAGCACATGGGATAGAAAAAAAGGGAATGGAGCGAGGCGAGCATCTTGATTGCCTCGTGCACCTCCGGGGAGCATGCGGGTTATCTTACCTTCGCCTATCTGTCTCATAGGCTGTTGATGAGTTATTTATTGTGGTCAATTCTTCTGTACATACTTTCTCTTCTGGTCTCTCGTTTCGAATCCATCAAAGCCCTTATTTTGCCCACTACATAAATTGCGGTTTTATGTTCGCTCAACCTCTAACAGCGAACTAGTTCTTCGTGTGAGATGTTAATCAGGGGTGGGAACATGTGGGAAGTGGCGGGAACTTAACCTAACCCAGTCCTACACCCATCTAGAGGTCAGCTCTGTGACAACTGTTACGACCTGAAAAGTCATGTAGGACAGAGTGAGTCTTCTTCAATGGGATTCGGCGTCCGTTGGATAGGGCAATCTATGTCGTTATCGTTGTAGAAGTGGTATCAATATACAGTACCAAGTTTATAGATCGTCACAGTAACCATATCGACACGGGGCTCCGAGCTTTAACCATACCAACTAGGCCAGCATTCAAAGCGAATCTTTGGCGCCACCCATTTTCATCGTTTAGAGAATGTCGTCGGCTTCGCTCGACCTTCAAGCGCAACGAGCATGGGCAACCCAACAGTCCCACCAATCCCAAACATCGATAAGGTAGCAACACAGCTTTAAGTGATGACGTCCATCTCATCAAAAGTTGTCATCTGAGTACATATGCCGACCAATCACATGAGAATCGCCTCCAATGACACTAAGCCAGCGTAGCAGTATTTGAACAATGCAACTTTCCAAGTTGCGCCGAAGATAATGTCAATTATACAGTTACGAATATATGTAGTCTGCTAGACCAGAGCGTTCAAGACCCTACAATGTCCAGATAAGCCTGAAAGGGGCAGCAGAAAATGGTGTCGTTAAATACGAAGCCGATATATACCCAACGCTCATGCCATCCAAGTAGATGACACAAATGGTATCTCTTAAATCGATCTTATGCGGTCTAGTCAGCGCTTGACGTGGCCGCTTCCCCACTGAAGCAAAATTTATTTGATGGAGTAGATGTGGGCATTCGATCGTGAACCGTGCATCTAGTTTGTCCTCCGACTCCTCCGTAGTATGTACGTACGCGTTAACACTTGACGCTCAGACTCGTATGCCAAAGACAATAACAGAAGCCTTGGTAGGATTAGGACAGCTCATCAGAACTGAGGTCGGTCTTTTTCTTTTAGTCCACCGATACGGTCCATGTCGATAGAGTAAAAGTCATTACTGCCCTGCTTCTCATATGCCGGTAACTGCTCATCCCTGAGGGGCTCAAGGCCGATCGTAGTCTCACCAACGCGCACCAGGAGGACTCTTCCGTTCTTGTGGCGCCCATGCTCATCTTTCTCGTCAGGAAATGTGATGTGAATCTCAGGGACGTTTTTAGGGGAATGCGGCGGCGAGTAAGGGTCAGCGAGCATCGGACGGCCATTCACAAGGACAATACTCGACTTCCCATTGGGGGTTTGAATGGTTAACCGGCGGGTGTTCCGACCGGCTTCATTCTCAATGTCGTTGTAGCTGGGAAGTTGCTGGTCGAGTAGCTGTTGCCTATGTCGACGCAGCATCATAAGGGCCAAGGTGAGAAGTAAACCAGATAAAACAAGAGCTAACAGAGCAATCATGGCGTTCATGGTGGAGTCATCAAAGGAGCCCGAATCGGAGAGCTCGCGTACTGCAATAGCGGACTTGCCGCGGGAGAAAAGGTTGTTGACTGAATTCATGTCGTTATATATAGACTTCCGGGAACGCAGTATAGTAATAGTAGTAGCAGTAGTAGTGGTAATAGGCCGGGAAAACTTGTTGGGCGTAAATGTTCGTCTATGTCGCTTCAAGTCTGATAAATGCCGGCCCTGTTAAGACGAGTCAGCTATGTTTCTCTATCGATGACGGGCAGGCTTTCCAGGCTCCAAGACAATGGAAATAGTGCACTCACTACACAAGGGATGGAGTTCAATATTGGATAGATATTCCAAAGAAAAGATCGGACGGAGACAACTGAAAGAGTGGAGCTGAAACCAGGTAAATGAGTGACTTCCCAAGGGAGGGATATGAGAGAGAGAGGACGGCAAATATGCCAAAAGGAATGGAGCAGGCGAAAGCAGCGACGACACAACGACGATGAGGATCGTGAAGGAGTGAGACTGAAAGAAAGAGAAGAGAGGGAATGAAATGGAGGTAGTGGATATCATCTACCAGGCCAACCTAGTAGGTTTGACCCCTACTACGCTATCAACTTACTGTGCCATTGTCCAGGCTTGTCGCCGCTGTTCCTTGTGTCTTCTCCAACGAATCATTGTACGCGGTTAAGAGCGAGTCTACGCCACATCAATCAGCGATTGGCCAGAAAAGCGGATGGGTCCGCAGTAGGTCAGGCACAGCCCTTTGATTGGATCCTAGTCGCTAGGTAATCTGGAGACTTTAGAGACGGTTAGCTCAATGGCGAGAGAGTGGGCATTCGCTTAATCTACCTTGAATGCAACGCTTCCAGCAATTTTGTGGGGATTTAAGGTTGTTCTCAGGGGAAGACCACCCCAGAAAACTTAGGTACAGTAGTACCTAACCGCCAAACAATCAAATTTGCGTGTCTGCCTCTGCCTGCCCAAGCATCCTGTGGTACCCCTGAGATACTATGTAGGTTTTACTGTGCTGAATCATAATGCGAATTTCATCTGCTGCTTTTAGCTTGAGCAAGGTCTGAGCAATACCTACTTTTGCACAGGCCAAAATAAATAAACATGCATAACTTTAATAGAGAATTGCTAACAGGGCACGCTTTGGTCCCGTACTGTCTGGTATATTATTGTTGGCTTGCTCTCACAGTATATAGCTTAACTACGGCTGTATGCTGCACTTATATATACTTACTACCTATACATCTGTACAGATGTACTTGGTAAGTTAGTAAGTAATTTTTAAACGCAAATACAGCTGTAGCTACTAGTAGTATCTAGAATAAATACAAAACAGCTATGTATAACTAGTTATACGCTGTTAGAAATGGCAATACGCTTTATGTTGAGAAGTTGGTGGGCACAGTGCAAAAACAGAGGCTATATAAGCCTTAACATGAGCCCAACAGGGTGTAGCAGTCTATTTTGGGCCACGCGTGCCCTGCTCGCATTTTCATATGTGCCCGGTAAGCAATTCTTGTTTTATTTGCTTACAGCCTGTGTCTCAATGAATAAAGCTACGAAGCCTTTGCAATTTGTTCTGCGATAGCGGAGATGAAATAGTAGCTCACGCCCTTCACTTCACCACTATGTGGCGCTCGAGTTGTATGAGAAACAGTAGAAGCAAAAACGCTGGGATGTGCATTACAAAGTTTGAGATAGTATTCCTTTGCCGACACCTAAAGATCCCAAGATTACAACAGGCCAGCGATTCTAAGGCAAGTCTTCGATCGCAGTTCGATTTTGATCTTCGGCTCAAGGAGTACCTATAATTGGTATGCTAGAAGCCATGACTGGAAGAGGGGTAGCTAGGATGTCGTTGATTGTCACAGCCACAATGTAGTTCGCTTGTTGGGCTTATGTAGGGCTTGAAATTTGACACAAAGCCAAATTGAAGTCATGTGACATATAGAAGATAGGTATAGTTTCGCCTGAGCCTGACCATTAAAACTTAACCGTTTTGAAACCCGTTTTACTCTGCATAAGGCTTGCTGCTACATGATGTTAATAAATACATACATTTGTATATACTAGTAGGGTGCAGTACATCTGTGCCTGACGCACATACGTAGGTAATATCTACGTTAGGTTTAGCATCGTGTACCATGTCACTGCAGCTTGGCTAAACCTTTCATAGCTTCTCGCCGCAACCTCAAGGTTTGCCCTGTAGTCTATAAGTACCCTTCCCCCGTTGATTCTTAGTGACAGTGACACACAACATTTTATCACCTATGCTAAGTAAATGTTAACCACCTGCGATTCGTATATGATAGTTGTCAATAGGCAAGTGCTGAGTTGCCATTGTCATCTATTCTATTGACGAGCCGATTCATTCTACTAAACTTAGGTAGGCCTTTGCTGTGATTGGCTCGGAGCAGTTCACAGACTGTGCAAGTATAATTGGCTTTGTTAATGCTGTGTCTCCCTCGGAAGCCGAAGCTTAACTTTCTCAGCCACCAACCAAGACATGGCGTTCTCATCGTGCCGAACATTGTACCGAAGATTAGTAAAACCTTTCTACAGCCGTACATCAGCACAGATGATGATAACGCATTGGATGGGTATTTTCAATTAGATATACGGTATACTATGTTTCCCCCCTTTTTCCGACTCTCCCTTTTAACGAGCTATACTATTGCTGCTGATTGTTCTTGGTATCACGTCTCATAGCTGGCGTCTTTTTCACTGGTCGATACACCTGCATCAAGCCGCTCTAAGGTGACCAGATGCTCAATGTTTGGGTACGAGGCAACACGTGAATGTCGCTTCATGGTCCCTCTCCTACATTATATATTTACCTAGGTGGACACGTTTATGGTCAGGAGCAATCCAAGCAAACACCGTCTCAGCAAAGTAGCGATGTTGCCTTGCAAAATAACCCGGCCTCGGATGATGTACGGAGGAATCTACGTGAACATACATCACTTTTTGTGCGGGTGCGGTCATAAGCTTCGGGTGATAGGCTACCTAAAGTCACACTTACCGAATCCAATAGAACCAACCTATGGGCTCTTGTGGAAGTATCTGGCGACATGTCTCAGGTCATGGGCCACCTCCTGCCACCGCTGCTCTACAGCTACCGATATAAAACTCTTCGCCTAGAATATCGTGGTCCTTCAGAGAACTTCAGTGCATAGGTATATCACTGGAAATAGACGGGTCAAAAACCAACAGTTCCTTCGTCGTGGCGAACCTTTGCCTCTGTGCGACCTCAATAAGAGTGGATAGCAAGCCGATAACTGTTCCCCTTGGGGCAGCCCAGCGAACGTTCTCGTACCACTCCGTGATCAACGGACGAAAGTGCCTTAGAAATATCTCTTTCGGTAAGGTCGACTTAAGTAGGGAAAGTCGTTCAAGACTACAGTAAGAGGCATTGGAACGGGAAGAGAGGCGGATATGGGTTGGTATGCGAGAAATTACACCTCATTCTTGTGATGCGGCATTTGTGCTGAAGACTTCCTCCTCGAAGCCAGCTACTCATTAACGCTAGACATGCATTGCTGTATAAATCATTCCCTACCGCAATCGTACCGGCTAGCAGGTAGGCCAACATAACAAGCAGGCATATGCCTAGTACCTGTTGATTGCTTGCCATGTGATAAGTGCCGTGGACACAAGCCCAACACGGCTAAGGGAACGCGGGCCCTGCGAAGTAGCTGCGTGATTCGTTACTCGTTATTCCCCCTCCCTACGTGCGGCGCCAATACTGATACTTGGGTCTCAATGCCCACGATACCCTTATCAGTAAGGCAGTGAGCAACTGGCTGGCCGAAACATGCACAGAGGCAAGGGCTGTGAAGTTTGCCTGCCGTTGACAAGTTAATTGGTTGTCCTTGGTAACACCAGCAGTGCTGCTTCGGGTTCATTTCTTGACTATGAATGTCACACGCATAGAGCAGGCAAGGCCTTGTTTTTAGCTGTTAAGACATTATGTGATTGTTGCTAGATCGGGCCTTTGCTAGGATAACGGGCAGTAAAGGGTAATGAAAGAACAACCTTTCAACGGCCAGAAAATAAAAAAGGCCACGACCTCAGACAATATAGGCCCACACATGAGTGATCTGCGCTCTGTGCATCCGCACATCTGGCCCCCTGTACGACGAGGTCATTACATTGTGTGTAGCTACAGGCTTGATTATCTACCTAGGAAGTCAGACCGTCGAACAAATTGGCCATAGTTTAGAGACTCGGCAAATACTAATAATCTGGCGAATATCTCACCTTCGCATTCCCCGCGGCCCTCTTAGAATTCTCTCCCTTTTTTCCTCTTGCTATCCTGTGTTGGAAGGGAGACGATCTGCTTGTTGGCGTCTGGTACAGCCGAACCTCGATAGTCTCTGCCGTCTGCCATCCTCGTACAAAATTCCAGTTCATTCTGTGTCTAGAAAGTTTGCTATATTTTTGTACATTGGCATTCCCTGGCCCAGTTGTTCATACAATCAACTTACCATCCTCTCATTGATCATACCTCAGGCCCGATACATACATTACTGCATACAAGGTTGGTATCTAATTGTGGCCGGCTCTTGATACTCACGTTCCTAAGGTTGGCTTCTGACTGCGTCTTGTTTGCTTAGCCAGGATCCCGTACCGAAATATACATACCTACCTACGTACAAACAGCCAACCAGCTATCAGCGAACAAGCGAGCGCGAGACGCAGCGATTGTTTCTCTCACGTATATAGCGCACCACATATTACCCTTTTCGACCAGAATATCCTGGGGGCAGTCGGAGATCGCTGTCTATGTTTGGAACGCCGACACCCAACAATCATACCTAAGAGATACAGCAGTACAATTACGTACAGTACAGTCTGATTGTGCCTCTGGGACACCTTACCTTGCGTACCGTTGTACTGTCAAAGGTCATAGAAAAGTTTCTTGCTAGAGCAAACGCGCAATCCGCCACATCGTCTCATCGACGTTATCAGCATTGTGATCATACTCTATCGGAGGTACGCAGCCCCAAAGTACCTAGCTGGCCCTGGCCAGCTCCATCGTTAAGCTTCGAAGCCAGCCAGAAGGCAACTTCGTACTAGGGAAACGTTTTTGGCCTGATATATCGAACCTGCATAGGTCTAAAGTGTTTGAAGCGTAGGGTTACTGCCTACCTACCTACACCATATTGGTAAGGTATCACAAAAGCCTGTTTTGGTGGGTACTTAATCTTCTAATTACAGCATTCCTGCATTCCAGACGCGCTCTGTTTTTAGCTTTGAAGGGTGGTGCGCACCAACCTGACGTAGTAGGTACCTAGCTACCTACAGTACCTGTGCAAAGAATCGCTAAAAGCGGGAGCCCCATTTTCGACCAATTCCAGCGCGTACTCTATCCTATTTGCTCTACCTAGTTAAGCGGTGCCTGGTTATAGCCTCCGACCTATTACTACCGCATTTGACACGGGCCAGCCTACCTACTTGCCAGGTACCGAGCCACACGGGACCGGACTCATTGTCGAGGTGAATATAACATAGTGTCGTTGCTTTTTGGAAGACGTCTTTAGGAATACCCTTCTAATAAGTTCTTAGGTATAGCGTACGACAATTGACGAGCACATACCCAACCCACTTATATGCAGATGTAAAGTATGCGCCGTGTGCTGGGGTTGCGCTAAAAAGAGCGATTTGTTCCCCAAACTTTGCATTCCATTCCACTAGGTACACTTTGCCTGTGGTCAACAGGCTAACAACCTTCGAAGTTCCCAGGTCGACCTACCATATATAAGAATCCTCCCAGAAGAAATTCTGATTTCTGAAACCAAACCGATTCTCTGTCTGCCTGCTCGGTTCTTCATCCTTCTCCGACAATACCGAGGTAGATTTAGAACGGATACTATAATACACTATCCCATCCACACTATCTGCACATATATCCCCTATACCTGTCCCAATATCTCTTGCTTACCTCCCTGCAATATCTCCGTATAGTTTTAGCTGTACAAACCCGTCCCAAAACAAGTCGCTCCACTTGTCTCAAAGGGGCTCGAAGGGGGAACTGGACAATTGCAGCAGCCAAGCGTCAGTCCCGGATTCTGGTCTTGCGTTGTCTTGGCTTTAGGCTGGGCTGAAGGTCCCGGCATCGTTTACCACCCTATACTACCACCTCCAAAAATATCCTTGCATACATACTTACCCACCTACAAGCACTACTTTTCACAATTCTTCTCCTCCAGACTTATCAGAACCTCTTTTGATAAGGCATACTAAGAAGGATCACGCACGCGCACTTCAACAAATACGTACACAACAGCGAAAACACGCCTGCGCATTTGGTTGTCTTGCGACCCTGGGAGGGGACGTGGCAACCGTCTGAAGCGACACACTTTGCTTCTCAACCTGGTACATAGCGACGAATCTATCGACGAGAAGTTCAAAGCGGAAGAGAGAAAAAGAGGAAGGAACGGCAGCTGTCAAGAGTACAACTGTAAATAGGTAAGTCCCTGCCCAAGGCCGAGTCCCATCATCCCTGCTATGTACCACATTGGGCCATCAATAAAGATCTCTATTTTTGCGACTACCTCCACCCTAGGTACTACTACCGACCATCTAGGTAATACCTAGGCACTTAGAATGCACAGTCTACGTGGTGTACAGAGGGAGCTAGCCCCCCTTCTCCCCCCCAAATGGCCCTATTTAGGTGGTCCCAGAAACCCCCCTCACATCCCCCAAAACCTAAAACTACCTACCTAGTACCTTAGCCTTGCCAGGCTAGGAGGAAATCACCCTTGACAACAAGTCCTGCCTACTTGGCCTCCCTGACCATTCGCCTTTTCTCCCCCTACTGTGCCTATTTTGGCTTGTGCTGACACTGAACTCTTGACTCTATTCCCAGAACCAGGCTGGACCCGTTCAACGTCGAATCCACCTAAGCTCATTAGGACTTGTGATTCAGCCTGTACATAGGTATCGTCCGTCGCCCAGTTTATCTACGCGACGATTCAACAAAACTATCGATTTATCGACGTGAAAATTTATACGACATATCACCTTTCCTTAGCACTACACACTCGCTGGCCTACCTGTGCTGTCTCCTTACATGCCAACCGATCCGGACCCTCCTTCACGACCGCAACATCCTAATCTGCCAGCGCCTTGCCCGTTTTGGGGGTTCTCGAACGTTTCGGTCTACCCCTAATACCTATTCTCTGTTACCCATTGTCGCATTCGCGGCATTAAGCCTCCCACCTGGTGTCGCTACCATTGCGGTTGACGACGAGCGACCTGTGTGAGGTTGATAATACCACCCTGAGAGATCGCACTGCCCAGTACAGGTTCCATCTGGCCACATCGGTAAGTCTATTATATTCCATTGCGGCGGTTCTAAAGCCGTGCTATATAACTTTGGGTCAAGGAACTATGGCGTCGGGGCGTATGGGTCGACGTGTGGTCACCGATTCCTAGCACGCTGAACTTCGCAAGCGCCTTACACAAGCCAAAACGTTCTCCTACTGCCCTCAAGATCGTTAGGATTCCCCAGAACTGGGCTAACTCTTTATTTTTATTTCCCTCTAGCTAGGATAGCCCTAGACTGTAGGCTTGCTGTCCGTCAACACGTATCCGCCCATAGTGAGCTCGGCATCGCTGCGACCTCTTTTGCCCAGACCCTTGCGATTCAGGGGCTGTTGCCCTCTTCGATTCCTTGCTGAGATTTTGTCTGCGATTCGACTTAGTCTCGCAGATCGAACGAGCCGCTAATCATGACCAACAGGGTGAGTTATGCTTCATTCAGATCATAAAGGCTAGGCGAGGGTACGACCTTGGCTGTTGCTGCTATATTCCCTGCACACGATATCAATGTATCTCTCACCATCATGTACGGTGTTACCTCAGTACCATGAAGCCACGCACCTACGCTCTTTGTGTGTCCAGCCTGTGAAGCAATGACCCAAACTCACACATCTTACCAGACCCGATCCACCGCATTCCCACCCTTGTCCAACATGCCCGCCTCTAGCAATAACGAGAACCATATCCCGGCATCTTTTGCTAGTTCGGGGTGGCAAGCGAGGAATGATATTTGGGGCAATGGGGTTGGCTCAGTCAACCCACAGCGCGACACAGCAAGCTCTAGAGGTATGTAGAATAAACAGCCGACGTGTTCCTGACGCTGAGTTTATGCTGAGTTATTGCAGGGTCTGGAGAGCTATCACCGACAGCACCTTCAGGATCCGCCCAGTTGAACGCACATTCGGAAGCTGCGCCATTCTGGAGATTCTCTAATCCGTCAAATGCAAGTCCTAACGTCTCTCCAACACACCATGGCGCCCTCACAACTGGTGCATATACTCGTCAGTCTATCGGCCACACGAGAACTCCGGTTCTTGCTGTGGCCGGCATGAGCTTGGCCGACATGACTGACGTGGGATACGTTCACGAGGATAAAATGTTGCCAAATGACGAACGTAATAGGCGCCTCAGGGAGTTGAACCCTCACCCTATCTCTGAGGTGCCTAGACGCAACTCTGAAGATCCTAGCTTCGTCAGGTTTGGTACCAACCGGTCTGGAACTTATGGACAGCCTGAGACGCCCGTCTCCACGATTGGGAATCAGTTTCGGGCAACGCCTTCCTATGGTGGTAATCCCCATACTATGCGCCCACAGCCGCGTGCCTCCGTCTCTAATTCTTCCGTTACCTTATCCAACGGCTATCAATTCGAACTGAATAGTAGAACACAGGGCCTCAGTTTAGAGGATCCCTCTGAGCCGACCAACGGGTACAACCAAGTAAGCGAGCCATTCCAATTCAACCCCGGTTCACAAGCTTGGATCCAGGGGACGAACCACAGCACAAGGCGTTTCAGTCATGGATTGCCACAGGACACTTGGGTGGAAGCGTCCCATCCATCGTTCTCCGCTGCTAGGAACGGTTCGGACAGAAGCTCTCCTGCCAGTAACCCATACAGTCGTGCCCTCAACAATCCAAGAAACATATCGAGCACTCCTGTCTCCAGGACAAATCCTTGGAGCCAGCCGGCGCAGCATAATCCTAATCTAGCCCAGGACCTTGATAGGCAGCAGCCGGGCCCTCAATATCTCCACCAGCCGACGGGAATCTACTCGCAGCCGTCATATTATCAGTCGAATTTGTCCCAGTTCCACTCATCCTACGATCAATACGGACAGACCTCAGCCTTTCAGTCTTCTTTGTCCAGACCCGGTTTTATAACGCCCACGTTTAACGGGGGAGTACAATCCACGCCGGACAAAAGTCCAGGCCATGTCAAAATGAGTCCACTCTTAGCGCAGTTTCGTAACGAGCGCACGAAGCCTAGTGGTAAGCGATGGGAGTTAAAGGTAAAGTTAACGCACACTGTGGAGTCCTTTGCATCTAGGCTGATGTAGTATATAGGAAATCCGCGGCTACGTTGTTGAGTTCTGCGGCGATCAGTATGGGTCTCGTTTTATTCAGGAGAAACTCCAGACTGCCAAGAGCGAGGAAAAAGAATGGGTGTTCTTAGAGATTGAGCCCAACATCCTCCCCCTCATGAGGGATGTGTTTGGGAACTACGTCATCCAGAAGTTCTATGAGCATGGTAATCAGGCCCAGAAGAAGATTTTGGCGGAGAAGATGAAAGGCAAGGTCGTTTGGCTCTCGCAGGATACGTATGCTTGTCGCGTAGTGCAAAAGGTGGGTGCCATGCAATATCTGGACAGACTCGCAGATGACTGACTCCCTCGCAGGCTCTTGATCATGTCCTAGTTGAGCAGCAACACGAGATTGTTGAAGAGCTCAGATCTCAGATTCTCCCCGTGTCTCTAGATAATAACGGCAACCATGTGATCCAAAAGGTTGTTGAGGTTCTCCCATCAGTCTCTATTCCGTTCATCATGGAAGCTTTCCGAGGCCAGGTGGATACTCTCGGCAAGCACAACTTTGCGTGCCGCGTTATCCAGCGCATTCTAGAATCCGGCAGACCTGAAGAAAGGAAGAGTTTGATGGCAGATCTCCACGCCTGCACCGCAAAACTCGTCGTTGACACGTATGGAAACTACGTGATCCAACACATAATCGAAAACGGTGAGGCAGAAGAACGCGCCAGGATGATCCAGTATGTCACGGACAGAGCCCTCAACCTCTCGAAGCATAAGTTTGCCTCCAACGTCGTCGAAAAATGCATCGTCTGCGGAAGCGCCGAGCAGAGAAGAGCCATCCGCGACAAGTTCACAACCTCCGTAGACGGGACGAGTGATGCGAACCCGCTGCCACAGCTTATCAAGGATCAGTTCGCCAATTATGTCATACGTGAGTTGCACAACCCAGGCTTGATGAAGGAAAGGAGAGACAGAGACTAACTATGGTATAGAGAAGTTAGTGGAATATTTGAAGGGCGATGAAAGGGCGTCCTTTATAGAGGAGCTGAGGCCCCACATTGCGAATTCCAAGAAACAAGGCCCACTTCGCCAGATCGCGGCACTCGAGAGGAAGATTACGGAACTGACGCTAAGCAGTAGCACGAACGGCGGTCCAGCTACTAGCGGCACAGCTCCTTCAACACCTAATCTGGTTGTCGAGGTCAGCTCAGACGTACCTACGCCTTGTCTAACGACTGAGCAGAACAGCCCTGAGAGCACGAGCCCCCCAAGCACCAGTATCAGCGCCACGGACGACATAGCCGAGAAGACGACCCAGGTCTCTCGACTGGAAAAAGAACTGGTCAAGGGATTGGTGGAGGGGCAGACCGAGGAGAACTAGGTTATCGCTCCGGCTGTTGCCACGTACTTTGAACTAGCAATTTCTATTGGCTTCTATCTATTTGTTCCCATGCCGGGTGGGTTTGGAGCAAGTTATAAATATCATCGATTCGCACGGCATTGAGACTCCTCTTCAACGCGAGGGCTCGCGTATACATACATAACGGGGTCAAAAAGGGTCCCACATGGTGTGGGTTTTCTAAGCATGTCCATTTCGAAAATCCTTTCATGGCTTATGGGCTGGATACGGCACCGGGGGAAACCGGGGTTTCATTATTTGTGCCTGCAACATTTATTCATTTGGTGTAGAGGGACTAGGAAGGGCCACGGGATGTGTCCTTCGCGAGGTTATCCAAGTTTTATACATTTGGGGTTGTAATTGAGCTGGTGGGCATGAAGGGACGGAGAGACAGGCCGACCAGGTTGAGCAGGTCGAAAGCGTTTGCATTTTCAATACCAGGGCGCCACACACAAAAGGCGAGGATGGGATCCGGCGTTGACGGTAAGACAAATCAAGAGGACTCGAAACCGACATAGCGCAGCCATGTATTATTGTATTTTGTCCCGGATGGTGTCCAAAGGCTGTGATGAGACAAGCCATCCATCCAAGGCCATAATAGCAGCGAATTGAAGAAACGATGTTTTGTCTGCAAACGAACCTAGATTCACTTATTGCATGTGGTTCTTATGCACGGAAGTGCTCCATGTGCCCACTTGGACTGCCGGACCCAGGATTGGAAACATCATACAACGATCAGGTAGGTTACCTTGCATACATGTGTACATATTATAGATACTACTGGTGCCTTAAGTAAGTAGGTACTTATCATACATTTTATTTCTTTATTTGCTTTTTTTTTATTACAATCGGTGTTATGTTTGGCCAACTGCTTAGAAATACTACTGTCTGCAACTTGCATGCCTCACAATTTATCTACTCAATCTATTAAGAATCTGCTTTTACGTTAGGATTGGTATTTTATATATTAATGTTTTCTGCTCTTCTGGTTTCTTTTTTTTTTTTCTTTTTTTTTTTTATTCG
>Ga0247782_1000170_pt1 | contig 82394 bp, 65 predicted proteins | sample UWRJL019104C5_FD_179928 | JGI IMG/M metagenome (GOLD analysis project Ga0247782, IMG submission 179928) | Plant litter microbial communities from Arlington Agricultural Research Station in Wisconsin, United States - UWRJ-L019-104C-5 | ecosystem: Environmental > Terrestrial > Plant litter >... | reverse complement strand
ACCCTCTCTTTTTATATTCTTTTTTTTTTTTTTTTTTTTTTTTTGGCATGTAAGTAGGTGCTTAACATGTACTAGGGTATACATATACATTAGGTATATTTCAAAACTCTGAAGCAAATATAAGGTCCCAACTTCAGAAGATGTTAGTGTTTCAGCAAGGCTTGACAGTGACCTATAGCTTTCACACGACAGTTGGGGAACGGACACATAAAAAATCACAGAAGTTTGCAGTCATCACAGTGGTATCATAATGTGTTAAAATAAGGGGAGGCGGCCCTTCTATACGGGCAAGGCTCTCTTGCTCTCACATGACACCTCTTTGGTTCATGTGAGCTTGTTGGAATTGTTTCAGCATCGTCACCACTCCCGGTCCATCGTCCTCATCCAACGCGCTGTTCTCTCTGCTGGGCCCCTTATCTGGGGAGCCTTCCCATGTCGATTCGCCCAAGTGCGCTACGCTCTCCTCGACGTCCACGTCGTCCGTATAACTTGTCGCCTGTCGTTGCAATGGGCCTCGACTGCCTACGCCGACCTCCGACCTCTCTTCGATGATGTCTCGTTCGCCATGGTATGGGCCTCGTTGTGGACGCGTCCGTGGAGGCGTTCGACCCGCTATGGCCGAAGATGAAGGCTGGTGATGTGTGTCCAGTAGCATCGACGCCATCGGAGATGGCGCTACAGCTGCCGGCCCGAACCTAGGCGTCCTTCCAGATTGTTGCGTGTTCGGCGGGCCTCGGTTCCTCGGTCCCTCGTTGCGCCCCATGCGAGATGCCCGCATGTCTGCTGCTAGAGTAGGCGAAGTAAGCCCCGGGAACGCAGGAGGGAGATGGAACTGGTGCCTCCCGGCTGGCCCAAGCGGATGGGCGCCTGGAAGCCCGCTCCTGGGATTGTAAACATAGTTGTCTAAGAAGCCATGCATCGAGGCCTGCATCTTCCCATGCTTAGTCGCGTAATAGTCCTCCCGAGCATCGATCACGTTTCCATGCTGCGGACGCGTGCCTCGTGCATCCCTTTGGAAATCAAAGACAGCAAACGAGCACACATAACCGAGACCATCGACGTGAATGGTAAACTCGCGGAAAAAATCCACAATCTGGTCACTACACTTCGGGAGGCCCAGATAGAGTATCAGAGGCGTTACTAGTACGCCCAGGATTTCCTCCAGGAAGATGACGATCCTCGGTTTGTAGAGGTCGGCGAATTCCATCTTGACATCATGACTGTGCAGCCGGCCCTTCCAATGATCGGGTTCGTAGTGGGTGAACTCAACAACATTTCGCATCGCGAACTCAGGGTCAAACACGTCGTTTTCTTCTGATATCATCCCCCTAGCCACAGCCCAGATAGTAGTCAGAATGGCAACAAAGGCAAAGGCGTTCATCCCAGGGAATATTTCAAAATCAACAAACATCTCGGGGTCCGAGAAGCCGACAATGGCGATGACGGCAATTAGAGCGCCAACAAAAAACTGGACCGTCCGGGCCGCCGATTCCGTCTTTTTCTTGGGGAACTGGTCAATGTAGTGCTTGGCAAAAGGATACGACATGTTCAAGCGCTCCTCAAACAGATGCGGCAGCTCATTGAACTCCCGGAATTTCCACCTCGCAAGGGGCGTGTACTGGCGAGCTCCAATAGAAGACGTGTTCGTTTTGAACTCCTGCCAACGCGTCAGGACCTATTTGCTCCGCGCGTGCGTGGGAAGAAGCACTTACATTATAGTAGGTAAAGATGAAGTCAATCAGCAAGCCACCTGCTAAGAACGGCGCAAAGATCAGGTTCATTGCGGCCGCGAATCTGAATCTTGTCTGCATTTGCCGGCTCAGTTGGCCTCGGTGATCAGACTTTAGCACTCGTTGATGAACCTGGCCACTCTCGTTAAAGATGAGGTCCAAAACCCCGAATTGCACAGTCCACTCGAGGGTTTTCGAGAAGATCTGTCTGTTGTTCAGAAACGGGATAGGCGCAGTGAGGTTGAGAATGTCTTTGTTGAAGAGCGCGATGATGTAGTTCTCCCGCCTCATTAACCGGTTTGCTATGTCGTGTGCGTCCAGCCTCTCTTTTGACTGGCTGGCGACCTCACGGCCAAGTTGCTTGGAGATGAATTTGCGCTGGGAGGGCGTGATGTTGGTTGCCGTCTTGACATTCTGATCCCGGAGGCTGGTGATTTTGGACACAACATCCTGCCATGAAACCGTCTGCATGTCCTCCTCGGGAATCTCGAGTAGGTAGACGTAAAAGTCACGGATATGAATAAGCCGTGGCATATCAAGAATCCACTGGATCAGTTTCCATACAAAATAGAAACTACACAACCAAAGACTCAGATTCCAGATGCCCCACATATTCTTGGTGCACTGTGGTATCATGATCTTAGACAGACTCTTGCTTTGCCTGATCTTGCTGTAGTCAATACACTGGGTCAGAAGCGTGAGGAGGCTAGCGACGAAAGCGACCTTGCTGCTGGGATATCAGTCTCCATAGTACATAACATCGACCGCATTGTAGAAACATACAGCAAATGCAGCAGCCTATCCAGGACAATGCACCAAAGGCCAGCCCCTAGATAATAATCGTACACATCCCGGATGAAGACGTCGAGATTAGAGACATTAGCCCATCTAAACATGGCCTTATCCTTGGGGGTGGCGGCAAATCCAGGTCGTCTGACGGGGATACCAGGGTTGCGGCGGTCAGACATAGAGCTAGCTTCGTCGTCGGGATGTAACCTCTGATGAGCCTGCGCAGTCTCCCACTGCGCCTGTATCCGTCTCCGGTTCGGCTGCCCGGCGCTGGCAGGGCGATGTGGTCGGCGAGAGGTCGACGCCGGTGCCTTGCCTTTCGGGCTATTATCTGTATTCAGGCCCTCCACCAAAAGGGACGCGGGGACATCGTTATCGCCGTCATCGTCGTTCATGGGCCATCGCGCCTCGTTCTCTTGCCTCGATCGGCCAGGAACGCCAGCGCGCATGTCCCCAGCAGGTTCGACGGGGCTCCTGGTAGATATTCGGCTATCATCGAGGGCGAGGCGTTCTGCATCGCCAAGGTCATCGTGGTGGAAGTCATGGGCCAGGTTTTCCTCATCTACGTCTAGGGGCTGCTGGCTCTCTAGGTCGGTGCGGTCTCGGAGCGGTCTGTATATGTCTCGATGGTCCTTGTTGGCTGCAAGGCGCGAAAAGAGGTCAGGCATCGCGGTGGTTGGTATACCTGAAGCTCGGTTCGTGGTGGTACGATTAACGAGTGCTTAGGAGCAGACGCATTGTCGGCGCAGGACAGATGATGGTGGCAGAGAGGGCAAGGACCCTCGGGAACGATTAAATAACTGGATTAGCAAGTATATTTGTACAATAATCAGAGCTGAGCGTGCTTTGTCTAAAAGTCGAAGCCACTAGGAACCACAGATGCACCCCAGGTAGTCCCGAGGTAACGAGTGTCTAATAGTCAGGATATGAAGGATGGATGAGTAAAGTGTTGCTTAGAAGAGGCACGACCAAACACAACTCCGGTAGCGAAACGTTCTGCCTCTTTGTCTTTCCCGTAAGTAAACATAGACAGTAATCATGTGTTCAAATGATCATCTGAAGCCAAGAAAATCCCATCATCTGGCATGCAACTACCGTTCTGCTACTGTCAAAGTCAAATAGAAACAGGGAGGTAGGACAAGAGGTCAGTATGTAGGTATCCAGGTAGCGAGAGCACTACAGCAGCATGTCCTAGGTAATGTATTATGTACGTAATGGAGAGCCTGTTAATAGGCATGCACGCGCCTTATCGTTATCGGGGAGCTCGTGCCCACCTACTGTGAAGTCATCCGGAGCGTGACTCCCTGAGTCCCTCAACTTTAAAAGGTGGAAACTCCAGCCCTGTCCCACCCTTTGATAGCCTGGGTGCATCTGTACCAGCAGTATGTACATCTGTAGTTGGAGGTCCATAAATACATATATGTACATAATATACTGCCGCGCCCCAATTTAAGAGAAACGGGGTCCATCTAAGGTCTGACTGCCAGCTGTGAGCAACTAGGTTAGTTCTTTCTTAGAGGTGTTCCAACTGTATCCACTACACGCTTCACCTGTCAGACCTCTCGCATGCCACCCCCTTAGATTCTATTTGCATGGAACAGGTTGAACAAACATCCATTAATGTAACAGTTGCGTTGCCTATAGCATGGAATATGAGCACGGGCTGGAGCTTGTGAATATCAAGGCTTCCCATTAATAGTTCGAAACAAATTGTTCCCAAAGTGGCTAGGATTTAGTTATATTATGAGTCCATGGCCGGCCCTTAGCTTAACTGCCAATAGAGCGAGACAAGACAAAGCAGAACAATGACATCCACGCCTTCCAATGGCTTAGGGTTTCTTCAGATCCCGCCCCGTGACGCCGTGTCGCCCGGCCCAATATCACCCGGTGTGCCCCCAAGCCCGGGCCCAGTCAGCAAGGTCGCAAATCCTATTTCCTCCAAAGTCACTACCGTGCTCTCATCTTCGTATGCGGACTCGGAATTCCGCCAGGCTCTGTCTTTACTGGACGAGCGAGGCATAGGCAGCAGCGCTGAGACCCGGCGCCAGCTCCGTCTAGACGTTCAGAGGGAGGTGATTGAGAGCAATGGCCAGATCATCACCGAATTTGGACGAGTAGCAGAGGTGAGTCGGCGGCTGACCGGCCTCACTCTTTCGCCCGACTCACAAAGCCCGAGAAATTGACAGACGACAGCAACTGCGCCGCATTGGCACCACCATTGACAGACTAAACAAGAGCTACCAAGAGATGAAAAACCATGTCACGACAGCCCATGAGGCCACAACGTCAACAATAGAAGAAGCGTCTTCCCTTATGACGCGGAAGAAGAATGTAGAGACTAAACAGAAGCTGTTGAAAGCATTCCGAGAGCGCTTTATACTTACCGACGATGAGACCGCGTCTCTCACACTGATGTCGGAGCCGGTTGACGACCAATTCTTCGTCACCTTGGCCAAAGCAAAGCGTGTACGGAAGGACTGTGAGATTCTGCTCGGATTTGAGAACCAAACCCTTGGCCTAGACGTCATGGATCAGACCTCCAAGAATCTCAACCTCGCTTTTCAAAAGCTGTACCGCTGGATCCAGAAGGAGTTCAAGACACTCAACCTCGAGAACCCACAGATCAACTCCTCCGTCCGTCGTGCGCTCCGTGTACTGGCAGAGCGGCCCTCTCTGTTCCAGAGTTGTCTGGATTTCTTTGCCGAGGCCCGCGAGCAGATTCTGTCGGATTCTTTCTACCTCGCTTTAACAGGAACCTCGGCACTAGGGGCAAAGGATCCGTCGGTGAAGCCAATCGAGCTTGCGGCCCATGACCCGTTACGCTACGTGGGTGACATGCTCGCGTGGGCGCACTCGGCAACGGTGAGCGAGCGTGAGGCCCTTGAGGTCCTCTTTGTCTCTGACGGCAACGGGATCGCCAAGGGCATCCAAGAGGGCCGGGAGAACGAGCTGTGGCTTCACATGGCGGATGATGAGGATGAGGATGGTCCGCCTGAGTTCGACGCAGTTAAGTCCTTAAACGAGCTCGTAGACCGAGACGTGTCGGGCGCCGCCCGGCTCCTTCGCCAGCGTATCGAGCAGGTGGTACAAGCTAACGAGGACACGATCCTCGCCTACAAGCTGGCGAACCTGCTGGGCTTCTACAAGTTTACCTTCTCACGACTATTAGGTGGCCACAAGGTCGACGCCGTGCTACTGCAGTCCATGACAAATCTCGAGTCCGAGGCGTTGCGGCAATTCCGCTCTCTGATGCGCGATCACATTACCACGCTGCAGAGTGAGTTCCAACATACACCGGCGGATCTAGGGCCACCCGACTTCCTCCAGGAGGCCCTCGGCAAACTCGCAGCCATCATGCAAACGTATGAGACTTCACTCGCCTCTTCCACCCCCCAAAGTAGCCAGGGCGACGGGACGGACGACGAGTTTCAACCCATATTAGCCGAATCCTTCGATCCCTTCCTTGCCGGGTGTGAGAACATGGCAGGCAGAATCAACGCGCCGTCTAGCTCTATTTTCCTTCTGAACTGTCTCCTTGCCGCCCGGTCCACGCTCGAACCCTACTCACATTTCACCTCCCATCGACTGGCAAAACTCAGCGCCGCAGCGGACGAGCACGCCTCCAAACTAGTCGAGTCTCAGTACGGATTCCTGGTGTCGGAGTCGTCCCTCTTGCCTCTCTTCTCGGCACTGAGGCCGCTCCGAGCGGACTCCCCCGAGGATATCGCCAAAATAGCCGCGCTTCAACCGGTACAACCAGACGCCCTTGCCAGCACGAGCCAGGGGCTCGACGACTTCCTCCCGTCGGCAATTATGGACGCTCTAGAGAACGTGAAGCACCTACAGGACGCGCACCTCGCACGTCAGATCACGGAGGAGGCGGCTGAGCGGTTCTGTGCCGACTTTGAGCATGTAGAAGAATTGTTCGTTCTTGCCGACGAAGCGAGGGGGGGGGGAGCACAAGACGATGCAGATGGCGAGCCAAGTTTACGAGCACTGTTCCCGCGAACAACGGGCGAGATCAGAGTGTTATTGTCGTGATAGAAGCATGGCCACTGAGGGGCCAACCAAGACCAGATCGCAACTTACTATCTACCTTTCCTATATACAGGACAGACAGACAGACGCATGTTCAATATTCTTCTGCAAGGAATCACGTTGGTCAACTGGTAGATGGACATATTTAGAAACCCAACCCACCTAGGTATGATGACTTCTCAATGGCATGATCAATCGAATTGAATGCATAGAACTAGTATGTCTGTCGTTTTGGTTTTTATGTACTTAATGCCAGGCCGACCCCAAAGAGAAGAGTAAAAAACTTTTGCAACCCTTGCCGTACCCCCCCAAGTAAATGCATACAAAAGACAATCGCCGCCCTTTCCTCCTGGTGATATCAATTATCAACACCCTTCCTTTCTCTTTTTGGTTGCAGCTGAGGCTCGCACCAGCAACCCAGATCTATTATGTTCAAGTTGATTTCGACTCGTGCTTCGGCGTAGGTGTCGGCGTGGCCGTGTCGCCGCGTGGCCGCTTGGCCGGGGACTCTTGCTGGCTCGACCGTCTGGGCCTCTTACTCGCCGTCTCCCCGACGCTGACTTGCGAGAGCCTGTTCAGCGCCGCGACCAGACGCCTGCGAGCCGCAATCTCCCGCTCGCTGCTGTTGGCGTCGGGTCGATAGAATTGCGTGACGATGGACACGGTCGCATGGTAGCACTCGTAAAGAAGGATGCGTGTTTGGGCGTTTTCCGGGTCTTCGATGACATCGCTGTCCTCTTTCCATTCGATATACTCTTCCTTTTCCTCCTCCTTCACTTCGATTTTCTCTTTTCCCTTCCTCCCAACGCTTCGCCCTTCGACTTCCCGGTCCTCTCTACCCTCAACAAAAGATCCGCCTTGGGCGGCCCGAAACCCGCGCTCGAACGCCGGTGAAGAACGCGAGAACACGGGTGCAAACAGGGGATCGCCGAATATACAGTTGCCCCAGTGTCGCAGCCCCGTGATCTTGATGGCCGGTTCGTCTCTTTCCGATGTCTCTCGTGGACTACCACCAGTGTTGGTGGGAGAATCATCGGGATCGGGTTTGATGATCGTGTCCACCCGTTCTCCCCCATCATTTTCTGGTTGTGGGTCTTCTCGGTCTTGCGTCTTCGTCACAAGCACCACCTCGTCGTCGTCGGCGTCATACGCCACTAGCCTCGGGGTCGTGACGGCATCCAGAAGGTGGCCGAACTTGCGAAAGGTTCCCCTAACCAGTTCGTAACTGATTGTTACCGCTAGGTCCTCGCCGTCCCTGAGGATGCCCTCGAGAAGCAAATGAAATGTCTTCCGCCAGCTGTCCATGCCATCGAGATCTATGCTGGCGTCTCGAGCTTCCCCTTTCACGCCCTCCGGCGCCAGCGACGGGCCGAGCACCGCTACAGCCAGGCCAAATTTGCCATTCGGCGAAATAGAACGGGCAATCTGGCGTAGCAAGCGGCCCTTCTGGAAGTCTATGTTCTCCCGTTCTACATCGGTTAGTGGGTTTCCAAGCCACGCTATCGGTTCACCCAGCATCGGCTCAAACAGACTATAGGCCGGGCCGGGCTCGGTTGGGGAAGAGGAGTGTTTTATTAGTGTCGGAAGGTAGTTGTGTATCGGTGTCTCGACGGGGTGCCACGCATCTAAATCCGGACTTGGATACTCTCTCTTGAAACCCCCTCCAATAGGTCGTTGAGGAACACCCTTGGTCAACCACTCGATCACAGCGATTTCCGACTGGATGAGCCATCGCTCCGAACGGAGCAACTTGCTCGGCGATGACAATAAGTGCAACAGAAGTGTCCTCCCATCGGTTAACTCCACCTTAAACAAGCTCGTCGGCTTCTGGTTATACACAATAGCAACAACATCTACCTCGGCATCGTTGGGTAGGGCTTGTTGTACCAGTGCAGACACTACATCGATCTCTCGACTTCGGGACATTGGTGTGACAGAGGGAAGAGGGCTTGCTTGTGCAACGATGGTAAAATGGCGATGGAAAGGCCGAGGCCGTCTTGTGGCACATGACACGCCGGCAGGACTCCCTTTTGTGTGGCAGATCTTGGGGATAGCAGAACTGGGCTCGGCGGCGTGCTGGTACAGGAATGTAAAACGGGGGGCTGTGTTGATACCGCAGGGGTCTAAGAGAGCTGCCGGTTCGGTTCTTATTACACTTGGCCGCATGATTCGCATTGCAGTCCTAGGCGCCCTTGCTCTGGAGATTAGGAAGGGCGGAAGAAACCCTGGCTCCGCACGGGAGGAACTTGGACGACTAAAGGACTTAGACGGCTGTTCCGGGAAAGAAAGCAGGTCCGGCAGATGCCTGCTTTCCTTTCTTGCGGAGATGCCGAAGAAAATATCTAGAAACCACAGTGGTAAATACCTAGACAGCTAGTAACGCCTTGAATTCAGGGGACTTGGGAGTTGTTGACAAAGGCTCTGGATAAAGGGCCGCGGCGGCAGGTTAGTTCGTATATCTGTCTCTCTGTTTGCCTGTCTGCCTGTCGGTACGTATGGATAAATTTAGGTACGTAGGTAGTATGCAGGTATGCTAAACAGGTATGTGGCACATATGAACAATACGATAGATATCTATCTCTAGATTAGGTGGGCAGCAGCTAACGGATCGACCAAGCTGGAATAAAGAAACGAAATTAACAGGCGATGAGAGCTGAGGAGCCTCTTCCGCCAGTTACGCCAAAGCCTTGGATGAGGATGGATCCTAGCATTGCGACCGACATAACACACAGCATGCAGGCGCTCGGACAGATATGACAGGCCAGATATGAGGAGCAATCAACATCAAAAAGACGGCCAGTCGTAGCGAAAATGATTAGATGACAGTCTACACGATGGCTCGGGAAGCTTGGAGTCTCCTCAGATAGGTCATTGGGGCAAAGGGCGGGTTGGCTGGCTGGCACAGAGTCGCTTGTTGGACGAATGAGACTCGTGATGATGTGACGGACAAAGATCGGTGGAATAAGCACCAGCTTCCTAGATGGTTATGGTGCCCGAACGTCCTAACATGTCCCGACAGGCCCCGACAAGCTTCGACAGCGATATACATACACGTTCGCTTATTTGACGAGAGCTAGGGGACCTTTAAGTTTTTTTAGTCACGACCAGCCAACGAGCAGCGGCCACGAACCGCGCGTGAGAAAGTTAGTCGAGGACGATCCGGGGTGAAGAGAATGTTTGGGACATGACGACATGAAGCGGCTACCTAGAACAGTGACAGGTTGACACAAAGAAGCGGACCAGGTAAGTAGAGAGATAACATTAGTTTGCAAGAGCGTGCCAGCGAGCCAGCGAGCCCACGCCGGACAGCATATGACGAGGAGAGAAAGGCATCCTGTACTGAAAGAGAGAAGAGAGAGAGAGAGAGAGAGACATGATTCTGTGGCCTTGCCAAGACGCCAAAGGAAAGGTTCTGGAAGGCCAATCTCGGTGCAACTAGCCAGTAGGCTGAAAACGATGCGGCGCCATGGCAGAGCCAGGTAGGTATCTCATGTCCACTAAAACACTAAAGTAAGTAAATCTCGGGTAGTTCAGCGTGAGCGTGGCGGGCTGCCCAAGATGAAAGACTCGGAGAGAGCGTGTACCACTACACACATATGTACTATCATATTACCTACCTACTCGTTGAGGCATGGTGATGGCCATTGTCCCCATGATTCCTGCGTCCGTATGCTGTAGTGGGCGAGGTGGGCTACATAGTATGATAGCAGGATGGCTTGCGAGGCGGATGGCGTCTAGGGAGATGAACCTATCCGCAATTGGGTCGACGGAAGCGAGGTTGCATGGTACAAAGAGACACACACAGAGCATGTCAGCGGGCGGTACCCTTTCCTGGTCTGCAGCAGCCAGGTAACCTACATATACCTGGCATACGTATGATCTACCTACCTACCCTACCTAGGTATATACTTAGCTGTATATGTACGGTCTCGCTTGTTGCTCGTTCAAATGGCACTGGGATAGTACGGAGGCAGCGTCACTGAGAGAATACGACGTGGGAAGCTCAGGGTCCACGATCGACATCTGAATGATAGACTGATATGCGGATATACAACCAACAAGCGTTTCTCGGTTCGGGACCGGGACTAAAAGCTACGCGCGGTTCCGAAAGCATTCTGTACTTGAGCTCGCAGCATACCTATACATTGGTAGCCATAATTAAACTCGAAAGAGTGAAACCCACTCAAATCCCTCGAGTTCGCGTCTTGAAACTGGCAGAAGAGCTGACGATGAAGCTAAAACCAAACAACTTAAAGACCAAGGTTTAGGAAATGGGTTGCATCGAGAAGCGAGTCGGAGATTTTATGATTGGCTTACGGTAAGCGAAACTGGCCAGAATTGGTAGAGCCTTCCGAGAGCGTTATATTTGCCAAGCATCCTTACCTACACTACCTACAGCACCACATACCTCCCTATAGTTACTCCTCTATGAAGTCCAAGAGCGGTTATAACGCGGCTTTATAGGGATTATAGGGATTAGGTACACTAATCCACTCCCCGCTCCACCCCGGCCCCTGGCGGAGGGACCGCCTGTACAGACAGTTCCCTTGATTACATCTAACAGACTACAGCACCTGGGTAGCTTGTCTTGGCCCGTTGCGCCGGGTCTCCCCCCAAATGGCGTCTGTTCCGGTGCAACTCTTTGTTAATACCATTGTGAGTTATGTATACCATAACTAGAAGAGGTATATACCTATATTTGGTTGTTGCCATTGTTACATGTCTAGGTTAGCCCACTTCGAAGTTTGAAGTGGCTCTCTCACTCCAGCGAGGTAGGCGCGCTCCCTCTCCCTGCACAGAGCTTCGCGTTCAGTTAAAGGTATGACGCACGTACCTAGCAATCTCACTTGAGTTTCACAGCCATCCTATGCACACCGTTTCTCAGGTTCGAGTGCGTCTGGGCAGTCTCATGCGCTTTCACCTCTTAAGCCAGCAATCAGCCTGCCTCTTCAGTGGGATGTTTGGATTGGGGGGTTCTTAGCAGTCTCGCACAGGTAGGAAGGAGCCCACCGTCAATACCTAGGTGCCTACTTATCAAACCCGAATGAAGGTAGGTAGCAACGGGCACGTATAGCACTCGATGCTCCGAGATAGCCGGCCATAGCGTCCCGAAAAGGCGGAGTTGCCATCCTGTGGATGACCCATCGTAACCGCATAACGTTTCGGCACCTACACTGGCCAATCGAATACCTCCTGTAGCGATGGCTACCAAATAACCGTTACCTTCGCCTGTCCTTCCCGCTTACGTCTCGTTAAATTTATCGCAATAGGGCTTAGTGCTGCCGTCTCACCGTTGCATTTTGAGCCTCATGATATTTCTATGCCTCTCTTAAAATAAAACGGCGGAATCGGTTATTCAACGTCTTACCCGGCCCATATACAAAACAGCGGCCGTGGTTGGATGTGTGCAATCCTCCATGGGGTAAAAATCCTGTAGTTTTTCATGAGATTATAGCTACTTTCCCCAACACAATGCGAAGTCCGATTGATAGCGGGTAGTGGGGGTTTGCCGGGAAGTTGCCCCTGGTTAGAAATATGGTTTACACGTCGAAGCAGGCGTTAGGGAGGGAAAGGAAAGGGAACGGAACGGAACGCATCGTAGATACCGCGGTGGTAATGACAAGAAAAATCAACAATCTATCCGTTTCCAGATGAGCTTTCACCGCAGTCGAACCGGGCCTTTTTGGAGGAATATGAATGCCGGTCTATACCCAGATCCAGATACGAGGTCGAACTACCTACCTACCGGCATTGAATACCCACTCTGGCTCTTATAAAGTACACGGTAGGAGATACTTCTTGTCCACGGAGAAATGAGCTACCTGAGTAGCTTCGCCGAGATAAGAGAATATACAATGAATACGTAATACGTGACAACAATGCTTTGATAGGTGGAAACTCAGGAGCCGCGAGAAGCCCATTTAGATGCTTGCGACCTTCTCAGATCGCACTATTCCGCTATTTCAACTGCCTGCGCCTTCGCCGTCCCATACCCGTTGGCAAGGGGCGTGTTATTTCTAGTGGTATGGTAATTCGATTGGCCATCAATTATTACTTGACCTAATACGTGATGACTGCAGCACGGTGAATGGTAAGAGACATGCTTGTCGTGTCCGAGCAGGGATGAGGACTCGATCTGCAAATGCTGCAGTGAAGTAGTAACATGATATACTGTCCATCTTCTGCATGTCTCTGGATAGGTGGGTGGACAACATGGGGGCATCTCTGCCTTATTCTGTTGATTGCTCTGCACTTTTGTTCTCCGCTTCCGCTTCGGGCTTTTCGTCCTCCACGTCAGCCGGCTGTTCCGGTTCGGTAAGACCGGACCCTCCCTTGGATGCCATCGAATAGAGCTCGTGTATGTTGTATCTTTTCATGGCCTCCCAGTCACGACCGACGACGCTCATGCCGCAGAAGGTCTAAGAGGATAGAGTGAGTAAGTGATACAGGAATGGTAGGGCTCGTTGAGGTGACGCACCTGGAAGATCTCTATTACAATGACTTTGTCGGGATTCTTCAGTTCGACCTTATGTCGGTTTGAAATCATCTGGGCAACTTTGTCTATCACTTGGCTGCGATTCAAGGTTGTGTGCGCCCGTATCGTCGGGCGGATTGCGTACTATTATCAGGACTTCGGTCAGTCATGGTAGTACAGTTGGAGCAAAGCAATTGGATAGGTACTGACCGAACAGGCACCTTCTCCGTCGCTAGCTGCCGTCTCTGTCTCGCTCTTGGCCAACTGGAAGTGCTCGGGCAGGATCCTCTCAACCAGTTCCTCCAGCCCCTTCTCGGTAGCCTTGGCCGTGTAGGAAATGGGCGTGAGCTTGTTGATGAACCGTGAGCGCCACTGGCTTCTATCGGCCGAAACCGAGGCATCTTGACAGATCTCGCGGACCAAACAAAGGGGATCCACGGGGGGGCGCGTGCGCATGAAGAGGACACAGTCCACGTTCATGCGCAGGAGGTCGAACGGGCTATCCTTAGGCTTGTTTGCCGGTTTCAAGGCCGCTATCTCCTTCTCGATAGCCGCCTCAATGTCCTCGGGCTCCTGATCTTCCGCATTCCCCCCACTGTCACCGGTCCCGGCACCGGCGTCAATGCCGAACAACTTTCGGCCGTACTAGGGTCCCGGGATAGTTAGTTTCAAATCGTCCCAGTGCATGTGACGTAAGAAGAGGGATTTGCATACATCGTCGCAAATGGAGAGTATCTCGTCTGCGGCTCGCATCTCCTTCTGCCGCTGGCAGGTAACCCAGAAGCCGGCGTCTCCGACTTCGAGAGACCGGCCTTTGATAGCCGCGAGCTTTGCCTTGTGACTGGGGGTCATCCATTTCCCCTGATTACCTCCCTGCAGGCAAAGGTGAGCTAGTTGTACTTTGGGATGGGATTGGCTAACCAGCCCGGCAACGAATAATACCTTGCTCCTCTTCACGCCAGCAGGCTGAACCCCCTCCGGGGCGTTACGCTTTCTCTTGCCGTTTGTCTCCATCAGCGCAATGTTATCGGCGCGCACGATATGAAGTCCGTTGTATGCCTAAGAACCTAACCTATGTAGGTTTGTCGGTTTGGTTGCAATAAGAGGAACAATGCCAATATGGGTTTGATCAATCTGATTTTCCCGCCGCAACTTTCTCTTGGAAGTTTCAAAAGATGCAGTGAGTTTTTACTAAGAGTTTTTGCGACTGTTTTCACCTCTCACCTGAGCAGACCTAAGGTGTAATGCACTATTGAACTTATTACTTACCTAATCTACCTACCTGTGCAGCTGTGCTGTACGCGCCGTACGACCAGATTCTGCATGGGTACTTCGGCATATACTATGTACATGTAGGTAAAGAGATGGTAGAAGTGGGTCTGCGCATGATATTTAGGTAAATATACTGCTAACTATCATAACTATGTAAGTATGCATACATATGCTCATAACATAGGTAGCAGGAAAGGTTGGGTACCATCTGCCTTATCTCAGTGATCAGACGCCCTCATGGTGCATATGTGTGTGTGGCTTAGCTGTGGCGTATGCATCTAACCGTCAGACTGGGGGTAGAACACCCATGAGAGACGTCTGAGTACTCGATGCAAAAAATGGCACTTTATGTGTACGGGCCCTATACAAAAAAAAGAATACCTCAGCTGTTACTACGCAATAACAAAACAACAAAAATATTTAAAAATATTTTAACAACGCTTAAGGCTAGATAGTTAACTTAGGTATATATATACATATTATTATATATATATAACTAGTGTAATTTAGTTATTTTTTATGCCTTGACGTAAATCTAACTTTATATGTACGTGCAAAAATTAATCTGTACATAGGTATAGTTATAGCCCTAAAAAATGCAAAAAATAATCGGCCAACGTCCGGACCTAGGCATGCATAATATGTAGGTCCGGACGTTGGCCAATTGTTTTTTGCATTTTTAGGGGTTTGGTCATAGCCAAGGGGGGGTTGGCTAGAGTACTTCTGTACACATAAAGCCGCATTTTCTGCATCAAGTACTCAGACCAGTTGGGTGGGTCCTGCACCCCTTACAATGCCTAATTACATACACCCTAGGCAATAAAACGGTGTAATATTTGGCCCATACAAACTGGTCTGAGGTCTGAGATAACATCTGCCATGCGTCAAGATGAGAGGGTCAAATGGCCTGATATGTTGGCAGAAAGCAGCCAATGAAGGCAAGAGAGGATGCCTTTGCTGGAATAGCTTGATAGAAAGTCACTCATAAACACGCAGTATACATACAGCATACATTTCCGCATTGCTACAAGTATAGACCCTGGGTACCTGGTTACGCACGGATACGGGCGAGGCTGTCTTGTATGTCATGTATATAACTTTACAACAGGTGTGAACCGTCGCTATAGTACTAGATTCCGTCTAATTTATGCATCTTTACCCTGTTCATCGGTAGGTTCGTGTAGGACATCGGAGTGCACATAAGCTTGTAGAGCTGCCCGTGATCCACAACCTCGATTCTTGCTGCGCCATGTGCTGCTCTTCCTGGCGCAATTCAGGTCTTGAATAAGATAGGGACGACCGATGCAGGGACCGGAGTAACCCAAGAAAATGCTCAAACAACCGCCGGGCTCCAAATCTAAATGCGAGTATAATTTGCCAACCAGTGAGCATGCAACGCCGCATCCAGAATATGAACCTCTAACCGTACCCCGCCCTTTTATGCGCCGCCCGGAGCCCCGAAAGGATCAGATTAATAGGTAGTTTCTTCTTCGTATATTTGTACATCGTCCGCATACTTCTGGATATTACTGATGATCGAATCTTCGATCTGGTCTCCCCTTCCTGCTGCCACTCTTAATAACAGCTCATTGAGAGTCTGCCGACCGAGGATATCCACGTGGTCTGCCGTATTCGGTCCGCCACGAGCCGTGAACCGTTCAGGCTCGTGTGGCATCTCGATGACCTTAATCTTCACTCCCGCCGGGTTATATCGTTTCATGCGCCATCCCTTGGAGCACATATACCCGGTGCTCAAGAGGTTGACCGTTCCATCGCCCTCACCCATAATGACACCGTGGTCGATCTCGTCGACGATCAGTCCCGTATCGATAGTGATGTTGAGCTTCGTGGCGTTGGGAAGGTCGGGTGGTCGGTAGTAGTAGCCCCTCTCTGTGGGCTTCCCTACACCGTAAAAGCAGTAAATCTTGAGGTTGGGTGCCAAGGGAAGCCGTGTTTCCAGCGGGTTGATCCACTTACGTCGTTCCAACTCGTTGGCTTCCACCTCGGCTCGCGTGTGTGCCACTCCGTGGGAGTAGCTACGGAGAACGTGGTCCCGGTACCAGTCGTCGCTCGTATTCAGCAAGTACTCCATGGCTTTGGACACGGTAAGGTTCGTCTCCGGTGTCGTCCAATTTGCGCCTGCCCGGAAGTTCAGGAACGAGCCGAACGAACGAGCTTGGCCAGGCTGATCGTCCGGTGCCCATGTCAGATTGCCCCAGACCGCGTCCCCACCCATGGGAAGCATGGAGGAGATACCCGGCATGGCGCGAAAAATCTCTGCTCGCTCCTCCTTGTTAAGGAATTTCTCCAGGCCGTAGACGGCAAACGAGTTCAACTGAGCTGTGTCTCGCATCTCGCCCGACAGGACAGCTGTAACGTCCTTTGCCGCACCGAGCATGCAACCACTTATATTGATCCACGCTTCCACGTGACGTTCTACCCATTCGTCACCCCCCTTACCGCCTAACGGCGAAGCAACCCAGTGAAAAAAATAGAAGGCAACCTGGGAGCCCATGCTGTGCGATGCAAGAACTACTTTCTTGCCCGAGATTTCCTGCGCCATCTCGATGTGATTCTTTAACCGGGTGAAGTATTGGTCTCGGACCTCGAGGTTCTCGTAGGACAACCGCCAGTCATAAGCAGCCGTAAAGGCATTAGTTGGGTCGTAACCCAAGGATGCCAGGTTCTCGAATATCTTATTCCAGATCCAATACCCGGTGATGAAGAAGTCGGTGGCGTCGAAGCCCTGTGCGGCCCGTAGCTTTAGCCCAGGAGGATCCAGCCCCGTCTTCTTGTCTAGCATGATGTGCTGTTTCCATACGTCCTTATCGGACAACAGGGCCCTCATCATGGTCCAGCTACCCCATAATCGCTTACGAAAATAGGGGCGTGAGACGTTCCCAGTGCCCCAGGACTCTAGACCCGTGGAGATGACGCCGGGTATCATGATGATCGGATGATGGACGCGGAGGCCCTCAGCCCTAGCTTTGATGCCTACAGAAAAGGAGTCGGAACTCTCTAGGAAAAAGTCTCGGTTTCCCTTCAGCCATCCGTCAGCACGTCAATCTAGGCCACAGACATGGTTGGAAACATGAGCACGCACTACCAATTCTTTCATGTCCGTTACAAGGCCTGCAGGCAAGACATCCAGGAGGCTGTCCATGCTCAGCTCCCCAAGCTCGGGGAACTCGATGAGATCATTACTCTGGGCAAGAAAGCCAGCGGCAATAAGGCCAAATAAGCTCCCCAACAAGAATATAAATGTGTTCCTCCGTTTGCGCGTAGGAGGTTTGTCGTGGTGGTGCACAATCTTGACTTTCTCGCCAGGTTTCGCGGGACTCTGGTCGCGCGGCGTTTTCGAGATAGGGCGAGACGAGTTCGAGGGCTGATCAGCGCCGACTGGGCGGCGGCGGAGCTCAGAAGCCATTTAGGGTGGCTCTACATGTCAAGCAGAAATATACGGCGAAGATTGAAGCGGACGGAAGTGGCGTGGTTGGTGGCTTGTCTTAGCTAAGTCTACAATTGTGGGAACGGGTAAGGTATAAGGTATCGTTGCGCTGCTAGGAAACAGGATCGTGGGAAAATGTAGGACAAGTGAACGGTGTCGTCAGCCGAGACGAACGAGAGCGAGCGCGGGAGAGAAAGAGGGTGATTGACTTCAATCAGTCAATTGGTATTGAACATAACGACTTAAGGGAAAGTTGCGATCCTAAAAGCTTCCATTTGCGCACGGCACAAGAGGCAGCTGTTACGCCGTACTGTACATACTATGTATGCTACTGTAGCGTACCTGGTTGACAGGGCCGAGGCCCCTTGCACCTGGAATGTTAGTCGAAATTTCGAACTTGAGACTGCCTAACTAAGTACCTACCTAAGGCTAGGTTATGGAGGTGGTGGTCGGATTGACGTCAATCAAAAAAGTTGTGGGTAGGTGACACTTATCTATGCACTTAGGTGCTCATATTCGGTGTAGCGCAAGAAACCGACAGGGACCGGGACTAGAACTTTAAGTATCAAGTACAACTATACAGCAGTACTTGCTGTAGAGCTAGTCGCAGAAAGAGCCTCCCAGAGAGGAAAATATAACCCCTCCAAAGGCGAAGGGAGCCAGATGCGTCTCTAGGTAGGTAGGTAGTACTCCTACCTAGGTAGCTTGCAGCTACCTGGGCGCAGAACCAGATGCTGTATCTTAAAAAGGCTCCGGCCTCGCTCGCATGTGAAAGTGGGCGCACTCGCAGGATCGACTCCTCAGAGGAGATAGTCCTTTAGGTCTCGTTGCATTGGCGCGACAAGCGTCTTATAGCGACCGCTGATTGAATGAACGTACGTCTTGCTATTCCGGCTCTAGTTTTACTCTTGGCGTTTTACTTTCCTCCCTCACATTCCTTGTCACTGGTCATCTGTCAGTCCCTCCCAGCATCTTGTCGAACAATACCATCTTTTATCATTTCCAAGCCCAAGCCCAGCTAGGTACATCGAGTAAGGAGGAATTGTGTCCGAGTCATATCCCTAGGGCCTCAGGGAAAACACCTAAATAAAAGCATATATCTCTTTGGAAACGAATCTCCGACTCGACTGCCACCTGAGATTAGTGACATTTGCTCTTTGCAGCCGTCAAAATTGCCGCCTCATATCCCGTCATGGCTGCAGAAATAGCCAAACTGGCGGGACTTCCCGGCGAGCTGCAGTACTTGCAATACGAACATGCCCTCGAAGAGAAATACCTGCCGGCTATCAGGGCCTTGATATCGAAAGATCTCAGCGAGCCTTATAGCATCTATGTCTATCGATATTTCCTGTACCAATGGGCACACTTGTGTTACATGGTAAGTTCTTCGCTACCGGCTCTCTGGCGACGAAACATCCCTTGCATTTAGTCTACACCTGAGCTTACATTAAATCCGCTGATGCCTTTCTCCTCTTAGGCGCTGAACCCTGTCGACAACTCGTTGCTCGGTGTCATTATCTGCAAACTCGAGCATCATGCATCGCACTCCCCGCCCACGCATAGAGGCTATATAGCAATGTTGGCCGTATCATCCGCATTCCGCGGGAATGGAATTGCCACAGCGCTTGTCAAAAGGGCCATCGATGCCATGGCCGACCGTCGTGCAGATGAGATCGTGCTGGAAACTGAGGAAACCAACATTCCGGCAATGCGGCTTTACGAGAGACTGGGCTTCTTAAGGTCTAAGAAGCTTCACCGATATTACCTAAACGGAAATAGCGCGTATCGACTCGTGTTATTGTTGAAACCGGCAAACCCTGAAAATGACGATCGAGACACTGGTTAATTGGGGAGGGGCCATGGAAACAATTCCGGTGAGGTCTCAACGCCTCATCTTCTATATATATAGTTTTCCTTTTTCTTTTGAATCATTTCGCCGATTCACTGCGAGCAAGGGCGCTGGGAGAGCATTCTACCTCAGCCGGCTATGCAGAGGAAGAAGCCTGCAATTGGAGCATTGGTCATAGAGGTCATCCGGAGTATTTGTTTGCATTGCTTATCTAACTCGGTCATGCATTGGGAGGCGTTTTTCGAGTCTGCAAATAATCTCAGAACTCCACAGTATTATACTCTGGCAAGGGTGAAAGCAGCATCAGCGCATCGATTGTCTATTCATCACGACGCACGAATGAAGATAAGAGAGCAAAAAGTTTCCTTGAGGAAGCCCAGCACAACCTTCCCAGATCCCCTTAATACATGATAGCGCAGAACCCCCGATTTTACGTACAAGGCTACAGCTTCTCTACCTACGCAGGAGCGAGGTTGTGTCGTATATGGTAGGCCGGATGTCCCACGGGTTCCCGGACGCAATTCCTAAATAGGTGTATGCATCTAATCATCACGGTTAGTACAACAACCTTGCGCCAATGAGCCAACGTACTGACCCGGCTTATAGTAGAGTGGTTTTTTCTTAAGAAACCCGAGCTGTTTTAGTTTCTCCGCTACTCGGATAACGTCCTTTCTATTCGTAAAGTCCTCTGTGTATACACAGATGAGGCGCTCTGTCCTCTGGTCGGCATTCGACTTTGTTGCCACCTTGGCAGCGATTCCCAGTTCGTTGTTTGCCGTAGCCTTGGCTATAACGGCCCAGACCTCGTTGACTTTGAAGACGGTGCAGAAGAGCATCCACTAAGATGGGCGTCAGTCAATGGCGGAATCTTGTTGCCAGGTAACCTAGCCATTTACCTTGCCACAGGTTACGCCGAGCGCCTGGGCCAAATCAAGGATATCTTTGGCGGCATCCATGCCTGCCTTTCTCGTTTCCCTGGAAATCATGACTTGTGGTTGGCCCGAATTCCGGTATTCATTGCAGAAGGACGATGCGATGTCCAGCCTCTCTTGACCTGCTTGCATCAACATTGGAAGATCGGCACCTTCAGCCTCGGGCACCTCATCCTCCCCACCACGGAGATGTCGGTTTTGAGCCTCCATTTGTGACTTTCGTTTTCTGTACGGATTGTATATCCAAATCCAAGCGTGCCCGGGTGTTTTCTCGGTGGTGGCGGGGGGAAGTCGGCTCAGGAACGCATCGACAGTCTCGGTGAGCTGCCGTGCATGTTTATTGCCGGCGTAGGGGTTGTGGAGGTGGGAAACATCGTTACTTGGTGCACCTTGTGATTGGAGTCCCAGAGGCGTTGCGGCGCCCTCACGTGCTTGCCACCATGTCCCGACATTGAGGTTTTCTACTCGCTTCTCCAAGTCAGCAACGAGCTGCTCGTCGCCTAACACGTCGGTTGTTAGGATGGATCTCTCAAATTACTAGGTAGGCTAGGGGCTCATAATACCGTAGAAATTAGACTCATCAGAACTCATGGTAGGTTCACTTAGTTACCTAGGTACTGTTTAGTGCAAAGAACTCCTATAGGCCGTTTAAGAATGGCATAACTGACAGTGTGCGACCAAGATAGCGAACGGAAACACGAATGTAGTAGGGGGTCTCAGGGAAGTTCAACGGCACATATGTAGGTAGGTCCGAGTCGAGGTAAGCATGGAACCGTATCGCATTGTTCACCGCAACCTCGGGTTCCGTCCGTCGACCCGATCTAGGAATGAAAGGAAAGGGAAAAAACCTCGCCGTGGCGGAGGGGTTGCAAGGTGTAACGCCTGGGGGATGACGTCTCTGAGCCAATAAGAAAATATATATAGATAAATGTGCCTGTATGCATAACATATGTTGTAGGTACGCCGTTGATGTGTCTGCATATGGTAGGACATCACTACAATCCCTGATTACCTAACCTAGTTACTCAGGGAACTTGAAAGATACCTTGACCAGACTGGTAGCTAAAGTGGCGCTTTAGACATTGCTACTGGAAGCAAATACGTTCCATATACCTACCCTCATGTACGCGGGTAGATTATGTATGCTGTGGCCTATAGGGACCATCAAGGAAGTACGATAAATGTAGGCAGGTATTCGTCTAAGCAATGTTCTCACACCACATGGGTAATGCGGTACATGCAGGAAGCTCAGGGTAAGTAATCTACTTAGGTAGAGGTATTACTTAGGTATATATCACGGTAATATAAATGGTGGACCCCAGCACAATTGAATTGCCTAGTCAAGAAAGAGTCGAAAAAAGGTGATAGCTCGGAAATCTAATATTATAAATTGTAGATTTACCAATTCTTCAGGTCTTGTTACCTTAGCTACCCTGTACCAATATGGATGCCTGCCAACGGCTGATCACCTCTATACAATCTCTAGCCATAGACCTTCCGCCCAGCTGCATCGAGTTTTGTCCGGCCCACCCCGACTACTTTGTCATCGGGACATACAATCTCCAGAAGGAGGAGGCAATAGAAGCGGAAGAAAGCTGTGCCGACAATCAAGATGGCAGCCATGCAAACGCGATAAAACCCCAGAGTCGAAATGGCAGCCTGGTCGTCTACCGGCTTACCGAAGATGCCAACAACTTGTGAGATACCTTGTTCCTCTTGCCCCGTATAGGATCGTGCCCTGACAAGTGTCAACCTTTCGCTACCCAGGTTGCACGTGCAGACGGTTTCTTATCCATCTGCTCTGCTGGACCTGCGTTTTCATCCCCGTCAAGACAAGCACGAGGTCTTCGCGACGGTGTCAAGCACCGGGTCACTTTCATTCTTCCGGCTGTCGCCGTGCCGGGGGACTTCGGCTCCTCTAGACGAGCTGGCTACCCACAAACCATTAGGGGACGATGAGGGTGTCCTGTTTCTATCATGTGCATGGCACCCGAGCTTGCCTAATCTCCTCGCAATTACTACGTCAGATCACCATGTCCACATCTTGCGAGTGGATGAGTCATGGAATGCTTACCAAACTTCCTCTGTGCCTATCATAACTCATACTCTCGAGGCTTGGACGGTGGCATTTTCACCAGTAGTGAGTCCTCAAGATGCGATGGATGATTCGTCAGAAACTGCGCGAGTCCTTACCATCTACTCGGGCAGCGACGACTCTAAGCTTCTAACCATAGCCTGCTTTTGTATTGGAGACCAAAGTGGCAGCATCGAAAATCACGAATGTCATATAACTACTCCCTACCCAGCAGTCGTAGCTAAAGGTCATACGGCGGGTGTCACTGCTATATTGCCTCTTCCAATGGACTTATCGGACGGTTCCCAAGTTGTTCTCAGCGGCAGCTACGATGATCACGTCCGCGTCTACTCCATACATGCCCGACCCGATGGTGTCATGCTGCGCCCACCTAGAATACTGGCCGAAACGGACCTCGGCGGCGGCGTGTGGAGGTTGAAATTGGTGAGATGGGGGGGAGTAGGCCAAGGAGACGGTGGTGCTTTGCAGAGGACTTGGTCGGCTTTAGTTTTGGCATCTTGCATGCATGCTGGATGTCGTGTTCTTGAGATTACGGGCGATTACAGCGCTATGTTCCAAACCAAGGTCAATGTTCTGGGGCGGTTCGAGGAACACAAGAGCATGAACTATGGTAGCGATTTTCAGCCAGGAACTGAACTTAGTGGCGGACCCTTACGTTGTATCTCTACGAGCTTCTATGACCGGCTGATTTGTCTATGGGAGTTCTAGCCTCTGCGTATTTTAAATATCAGAAAGACACCGAATATGAGGCTAGGAATGATCCTGTAGTACCCTTTTTGCCGCATTCATTTGCAGCACTTAGGTATATTCCATATAGGTAGTGTTCGGCAATGGCAAAGTTGAGGTAGAATACATATACTATGTATATATGGCAGAGTCAGGTCGAGCGCGACAAGGCTGCATGTGCCTGGTTAGTGACCTTAGGTAGGTACACCTGCAAGGCAGGTACATATGTACATACTACTACATAGTATGTAGGCAGTGCCTAACCTAGGTATGTCAATGGCCCCAAAACTGCTTGAAGTGTTTTGTGTGCAAAGCTGTGAGCTTCACAAACGAATAGTGTCGCATAAGTACCTAGTTTTTCATGATCAGATTGCTGTATGGAATTGAAACCTGGAAGTACATACCTATGCAAGTACATTGTTAGGGGGCTTGGTAGGTATGAGGTACTGCCTAACCTAGCAGGTTAGGTCTATCCATATAGTATAGGTACCTAGTAGCATGTAGTCCTACCGTGTAGAAGAGTTACTAAGGTTGGCGTGCCTTAATTATACTTCATGTAGGATACATAACATCAGATACTAAGCTGTGAATTATCTTAAGGGACCTATATTGTCGATGACCTCAATACCACTATTCCTCAAATCGTCCTCTATGGAAAACTTTGTTGGCCTTTGACCCTACTCTTATCCTACATGTATGCCAACTAACAGGCTTGATTCCGGCCAATACTGTGGCATTGCAATAGCTAGAGATATTGGTTTTCTTTTCCCATATTCGTGACCTTTCCATCTGGTTAATCTGCCTCTAGTTGTAGCCTTCCTGACCTACCTAACTTTAGGCTTTGTTGCCAAACACACTTCGCCTAATGATTCAAGTCTAAGACAAAGTATCTGTAGCATTAGTGCTGCCTACCTGCCGCCTGCCCGCTGCCCCTCCAAGATCGTCGTCTGCCGGTTTTCTTCGACAAATACAAGCGAACCCCCTGCTGCAATTTGCTCTCTACCCCCCCACCGCCACCATGGCTGCGCAGCCGATAAATGGAAGTACGGCGATGGGCAGCCAGTCCGGGCTTGCTACTGCAAACCAAGACCACAGCCAAGCCGTTGATATTGTACCGAGAATCCATAGAGCCCTCGATGTCATCTACAACCCGCACTCCTCCAACGAAGAACGTAAAGATGCCCAATCCTTCCTCGAGACACTCAAGGACTCCGCCGTAGCCCCTGCGCACGGCTTTCACTTAGCCACGGACAAGAACCAGTCGCCGATAGTCAGACACTACGCCCTTTCCCTCCTTGAGCACGCCATCAAGCACAAGTGGGCAAGCTACACCGGCCCCGAGGCAGAGGCGTTGCGCAATTGGGTGTTACAACTGTCGCGCGACGTTGCAAAGGGTGATCCTGTGTACTTGAGAAACAAGATAGCCCAGCTGTGGGTTGAGGTTGCTAAGCGGAGCTGGGGTACGGAATGGATGGACATGGACTCGCTTCTTGTCCAACTATGGCAGGTGCCTGATTCTGCTGTGCACAAGGAACTGGTCCTGACCGTTTTGGAAACCCTGTCCGACGATATCTTCAACGGCGACGACATGGTGGTTCAGGTCCGCGAAAAGATCCTCAGCAAGGCCGCGGTCGAGATATTTACGCCTGCCGCTGTCCTTCTGGAAGCCTTCCCAAACCGAGAAGCAGGTCCCGAGGTACGTTCCGGGGAGGATGGCTGGCTGGCGCGCATTGTCGACTTGCTCCGGCAGTGTTTGTCCGGAGACATGCAGAGCAACGAGGACTTGCGCAGTTGTGCCATCCGGGGCGCTTCTGTCCTCTACACCCTGATGCCCTGGGTCATTCCGAAATCGGTTGCCAGGACAGGTGCTGCGCCCATTGTTTGCGAAGGCCTTCGCGTCTCTCATATCGAGGTCCAAAAGGTGAGTAATATTATTGTTCAAGGCGCCTGCCTCATCTCCTCCGCTCAATAACCAGTAACTAAATCAAACAGGCTTTCTTGGAGGCTTTGCATGCCCTATATTCGCGCAACACATTAGATGAGGAAGAGTTCCTAGAGCTTGTAGTCCCGTTGTACGACGCCCAATACGTTACGCTTTTCAGACAGTTGTTTGAATGGTCTGTTGTTGATCCCGACGACATCGATGACGACAAGTACCAGCTCTCCAAAAAGCTTTCTGAGGTAGGTCGAGCGGACGGTGGTGTTTTTTCGGTCACGAGACTGACCCGACTCGGGCTCTAGCTGGTTTCTTTTCTCGGTAATTATCTGGAACGGCGCTTCTCGCTGTTGCCTACGGATCCATCGCGGGTTGACTTCATGGGTTTTCTACAACTACTCCTCTTGATCACGCAGAGTCAGAGTCTGGTAGTCTCTATCCCCGTACTAGTTACCTGGACGCGTTTATTGGCCCATCAGAACTTGGGTCCAAGTATCGCAGAAACGGCCGCGGTGATCGGGCCACTTCTAGAAGTTTGTAGCGCCAGACTGATTCGATACGAGAGTCTCCCGGAGGATAGCGAGGACCCAACGCTTCGGCTGCTTATAGAAGATACCGATACTATTCCTGAACGGCACGCATTCTTGGGCAACTACCGACGCTACAGCTCTCAGGTAATCGAGCTCATCGTTTCACTCAAGGTCTCTGATGCTATGTCGCATATCCTTGGACAGACTGACCACGTCCTGTCACATCTCTATGATCACGCCTCTCCTTTCGATAGTGAGTGCGCTCCCCACTGCACCCGTAATTGGAGCCTTACTAATACATGTCAGTGGCGCGCTATTCCAAGGTCTCCCAGCCGGTCCTACAGGTGGACGCGAGGGCGGCAGTGATCGAAGCGGCGCTTAAAGGGTACAGTAAATCGTGGGCCGCACAAGGGCGGGATGTCAAACAGCACGTACGTGAATCCGCACTATGCCATTGAACCTTGCTTACACGGAATAAAAACAGGACTTCGGCTCTCTTGAGGCCAGTCTACAAGCCTGGTGCAGTCGTCTCCTTGAGATGAGTTTTGAGGTATGTCGATCACCCTCGTCTGTACGGGGAACTCCAGATATTAATCGGGGCTAGGATCCTCTCATACGCAGACGTATTTTGCAGCTTCTCGTGGCATTTTCGACTTCTGTGCTTGACAAGAACACATCATTCATGTTTAGGGTACTTGAGCATATTCTCGTTACCTGGCCAGCCACACATCCCGAGCATAGATTATATACCGATGCGGTCAAGGACCTCCAAGGGGAGAGCATGGTCGAACTTCAACGATTAGCAGCAAAAATGCCAGATCACTTACTAGTAAGCCCTATAGGCGCCTGGCCGGCTGCGCAAACTTGCTAACCGCGCTGCTAGGAAGTCTACGATCAGATAGCCGCGAAGATCGATGAGATGATTGCCTCCGGCACGCTTGATGAGAAGCGTCAAATCACATATAGGACGTTCCTCTTCACTATAATGTACCGCCAGAATTTCCTCGCAATCCTAGTGCTATCTTGAATGGTTGCTGACAATTCCATCAGCCACCGCTCTCGCCTACTCGACCAGGCCACAAAGGTACAAAGGCTTCAAGGGTTCCTAGACCCGATAAGAAGCCAGTGGCAAAATCCCCAGTTGAAACAGAGTCTCAGTTCCCACGCTGGCTTTTGTGAGCTTATGGCTCTAGATAAAGCTCAGGATTACATCACTCGTAAAAGAATGCACGAAATCCAAGACTGGGGTGCCATAGAACTAGACGAGGAGGGCAAGGCCTTGCAGGTCGAGCTAGAAGCCCGACAAACGGTGGGTTAATGCTACAACATATCCCGCATACTATAGACACGTTGACAAGAGTTGACATATTATATTAGCGTCTCCCTCTGCGACTGACGAAATCGTTCCTCACCTGTTCCGTGGACAAAATCGAAAAGACAGAGCAGCCCTTTGAAGTATCGTCCGTTTTGTGGCAGGATTGCTTTCCTATCGTTTTACCTGAGCTTCTCAACTTCCTCAAGTACGTGTGTGTTACCTTTCTGGAGCAGGAGGCTCATCAGCTAATTCTACAGCCATGCGCATGCCTCTCATTCACACACTAACTGGACTGTTCTCCCGCCTGAGATGCGATCTCTAGTCGGCCGTATCCTGACGGACCGTTTCTGGCAAGCTGGCATTTCAGAAGGTAGCAAGGACGATTTTTATGCTCGCGTGCTCGAGAAGAAGCACACGTTCGAGGGTTTGGCTTCGACAATCCGCGGGACCATCCGGTTTGTCCGAGAGTCATGTTACGCCATCATCTATTGCATGACACGGCTCGATACGCAATTCTATGGTTTTAGCGAACTACCGGGGCCCCTCTCTCACGCGCTCCTTGCTGATGCGTCTAGTTTGTCAGCGCATCAACTGATTAATCTACTGAATCTGGTCAGGTACCTCGTCGACAACTGCCCCGTGCCACTGCGAGATCACTTCCTGCCGCCGATACTCGAGGCGTGTTTCCGACAGATGGATGCCCGGGTGAATGGCGAGTGGGCGAGACTTGACCAACAGCAAGTTGTTAAATCCGCGGGGGAGGACTTGACAGAGGAGATGAAAACCGAGAGCATCCTCAGGCAGTTGACATACACATCGGTCATGTTGGTGGCCGACTTTCTCGACCCCGCTAGGAAGAACGCGACAACGCGACCCCCGCAGTCCGGCGGACTTCCGGCCACGGCCGTCTCAAAAGAGGAGTCGGACAGGAGCTGGCAAAACTACCCCTCTCTGCGGAATTTCTGTCTGATGCATTCGTCCATCGCAGAGCCTCTTTTCATATTTTGCACGCATGTGATTCGGATGAGGGACTCGAGATGCTGCAGCATCATGCTCCGCATCCTGAAGACCATTGTCCCCGAGTTTGGGCCCTCGGTGCCACAGCCACCAGGGCCGGGAGGGGCGGACACGGCAGGCGAAGACAAGCCCCATGGCCCGTGGGTCCCCGCCAACACGGCCGCGGCTATCCGCGAGTACATTTCCACCGAAATAGTCCGGGCTTGTGTCACCTCTCTTCACGAGCCGTACTTTGTCGAGCTGCAGAAGGACTTGGCATCCCTTGTTGCTACCATTGTGGTCAGTTATAGCAATATAAGCACAACAGCACGAGATATACTGGTCTCCCTGCCAGGGATGAGGGCGGATGACGTGGACAAGGGCATTGAGTTTATGCGCAGGAGCAGTCCTCGCGCTCAGAGATCGGTGATGCTGGAGTTGCTGCGCGACCTCAAAGGCGTCAGTATCTCAGAAATGGGGAAGATAAGCAAGAGCGTTGGGTTTGCGCCGTCCCAACCAAGCTCAAGAAAGACAACGCGTAGCAGGTTGGCACAAAAGTTCATGACAGCCCCGGAACCAACGAACCGAGGCACCGTTGGCGCCAGCACAGAACCGGCGGGGAATGGCAACACGGACGTCATAGATGGAATCGCTGGCTTGTTTGAGATATAGGGCTTTACTTGACATTTGCAACCGATCGAGGCGACGCGTTGCCTCTCCGACCCTTTAGACCGATGGAGTCGGTGTTGCCAGGCAGATGCGGTCACGATCTATATACAAGCCCACTGTACTGTATATAGGGGCCCGGTTACCTAGTTGTATAATTCTAGCGGGATCCTTCCTTAGAATTAACTTACATGTCTACTTGGGTGCACTCCCGGGATGCGACGACATGAACGTGGTTCGGGTGTTAGATGGGGCCACTCAAACAAGTAGTTATATCCCGCCCTCCCCCTTAAGAAGAAGAGGAAAAGAGATAAAAGAGATAAAAATAAAAGAACCCAGTGTTCGGCGTCAAACCCCTGTCACTAATACCAGTTGCAGTTGCCGTTGCCCGTGGTCCGAGGTATAAAGTTTAATGAAATCAGTTATATACCCAGCTAAAGAAGATAACAAAGGGCAAGACAACAGGCAGCTTGAAGATTTAAACGGCCTGGCATACGTATAGGTACATATGTACATATGTAGTACTTAAGTATCTATTTAGGTACCTAAGTATCAGACGGCAAAGAACCCCACCAAGTCAATACCAGCGTTGATAGCGGGGCTATACATATATAGGTACTACCTACCTACATGTACTTCGTAGTTATGCTCCCTATAGCACGACGGTGGTGAAGGAACTTCGAGGAAGGCTGCTAGGCATGGAATTAGGAAGACAGACACGTTCTGAACAGATTGTAAGGAAAGGCGAAGAAGTGCTGTGTGTTGACTACCTACCATCTTTCAATTCCGTATGAACATACCTAGGTTAGCCATACCAACAATCGCGACTACCTCAAAATATACACGCCAACACAACACATGCCTCCCAGACAAAGCCTGGAACGGACTTCGATGAACCCAAGCCAACGTTCCACTATTCCTCTCACGTTCCACTTCCCACAGCGACGACGTGCGCATATGCCCATCACCCGCCATTCGTAATGAAGCGCCTAATCTCCTTTGTTGGCTAGCTTGTCACTCTTTCTCTTTTCTTCTCTTTTCTTTAATTTCCCCATCTTTTCCTTCCGTTTCTGTGTCTCTCGCTTTTCTACTTGGCCGATTACCGCCCACTCAGCAGGATGGCCGACTCAGACGGAGACGGCGACGGCGACGGCGTGACAATAGAGAACGAAGAGCAGCTATGGACCGGTGAGTGTATCCAGAGTTCTCTTAGACTGTGCCCTTACCTTTCTTTACTAACTATGGCCCGATGGCTGGTTGTCTCAGAAGTCTCCAAGGTAGTTGCAACGGAATGCGCTACCCATGCCCACGAGGCCATCGACAATGCCCTGCGCGCATGGTTGTCCCTCGCCTCACGATGCCGTCGCGAGCTCGCCTTATCCGAAGACGATGTCGCAGCATGTGCACAGCATCTCCTACACGGCAGCCTATTCGTCGCCAACCCGGAATACGTGCGGACCCAGATCATCTACAGCTTACTGCAAGACGACGAGACTGCGCATTTGTATCCTATAGCTAGCTTCCTTCTGCTTGATGGGAGAGCCGATGAGATGACGTTTCGAAAGATGATCGAGGAAAGCTGTTTCCAGCGATTGATTGAGCTCATCAACGGCCACAAAGAGGAAGATCCAGGTTTGCACCTACTCCTCCTTGAGCTAATCTACGAAATGTCGCGGATACAACAGCTGCGTGTCGAAGACCTGATACAAGTCGACGATGGGTTTATCGCTTCCCTGTTCCAACTCATCGAGGGCCTTTCCGACGACGTCCACGACCCGTGCCTGTATCCCGTCATTCGTGTTCTTGTATGTCGCTGCACCCCTCTTACCGCCTCCCTTACTCGTCTTCCGTCTTTGCGCGGACGCTTGGCTCATAAAGTGACAGTTGGTTTTGAATGAACAGTACATGGTTGCGTCCGCGACGGCAGTTGCCGATCCCGCCTCGCCGAATACCCCCCTGACCAACAGAGTTGTGAAATGCCTGAGTATCTACGGGCTACATTACAAGACGTTCGGCTCGAATATAATACTCCTGCTGAACCGCGAGACAGAAACATCCATGCAATTACTTATCCTCAAGCTGCTCTATCTTCTATTCACCACCAAAGCAACCCACGAATACTTCTACACGAATGACTTACGTGTCCTTGTAGATGTCATCATCCGGAACTTGTTGGACCTGCCTAATGAACTGACCTCTCTGCGGCACACATATCTCCGGGTGCTGTACCCCCTTCTCGCGCACACACAACTCAGCCACCCCCCGCATTACAAGAGGGAGGAGATACAGAAGGTCATGAGGCTGTTGGCGGGCGCGGGGAATCTGCACTTCGAGGCTGCGGATGAGACAACGCTGCGGCTGGTCGATCGTGTATCAAAGGTCAAGTGGCTTCTCGAGGATGGGACCGGTGCCGGCGAGATTGCCCGCAAGTTTATTGGCATTAGCCTCTCACCCACGGACACCGCTAGTAGCGTTAGTGTTGTCGATGTGGCGGCAGTCACAGAGAAACCAGGGGTGCAGACGCGAAGCCGGAAAGCTGAGGATGAAGCTGAATCAGAAAGGAACCGTACCGCAGTGGAGAGCCGCGAAGGACCTCCGATACCGCCGGTACCTAACCGAGCAAAGAAGCCACTCCCCGAAATACCAAAGCATCGGCGCAGCGTCCCGCTCGCACCCACGTTGCTAACAGGTGAACAACGTGAACTCGGGGTCGGGATCTTGAAAGAAAAGGCGGACGGTAGTGGCAGCGGCAGCGGCAGCGGCAGCGGCAGCATGACCGGAAATGCGAATGTGAGCTCGACTAAGAAGCTACCACCTAAAGCCCCACCGCCGAGGCGTAGAGGCAGACTTAGGATAGTATCGTCTACCTCGGATCAACCCGGCCCTTCCTCTTAGCATATAAATAACTACATATTTACAAAAGAATTAGCATTTAATAGGGCGGGGGCATAGTACTCGGGACTCGGTAACTTGGTGTGAGGCGGGTCGGATGGGTCGTATCCAACACATGGATTATTGCATTTACACTAGCACGGCGTCAAGGGTTCAACTTGCGATGTCTAACATGATGGTCAAGGCTTAGGTGGATTTAGGTTGTACTGGCGTTGGTAGTACTGGTCAAAATATCATCCGGCATGGACAGGCCTGCCTAGGCATGTATTCCGAATTCCTCCACGATCACGTCCATGTGTGCCTAAGTACCTACAGGAAATACGGGTGTACGTTGTAGCCGTGTCTGTCCATTAGTGTTTTCTACCTACCTTAGGATAGGGGCATAGATGTAGGTACTAGTTGTTTAATCACAATTATACACGGTAAGCAGGTAGGCAGAGGTTGTTCTAACATATTAAGCTACCTACTCGCATATAAAGCATGGGACTAGCAAATAACATACTTGAGTAGGTATGTAGCCGGCCCAACACACATCAGTTGTAGGCCATAAAGGATCATGGTGCTTCCTTGAAGAGAATGCGGGCTGTTGCTGTAGTCGATCTGACAACGTGCAGTCTGGACAACGCTACGTCATAGCGTTGGGCTGAAGTTACTTACTAGAAACAAAGCAAGCGTGCCTCCTGCTGCACTGTACCTGCCCGACAGTATGTACTATGTATGCTGATCGACTTGTCACCCCGCATTCTATTGGCGGCTTGCATCCACCCTTGTACCTACCCTTGTTTGTGCCCCTTGTCTACTATGTAGTGGGATTCTTTAGAAGCAGATAGCGCTATCTAAGTACTCGGTACGGAATACTATACTGTAGTAGTATTGTATTGTAAACTGACCCGTCAATACAACCGGCTAGCCAAGCCAGCGGGCTAGCTTGCCGGCAAAGGAGACACAAGCATGGCTTGATGACGACAACAGATTCTCTCTCGATCCAGTTCGAGGTCAGATCTTACGTACCTTAGACCAGTACAAAATTACGCCTTAGCTACCTATACTTAATTCATCATTTCTCAAGGCCCAACGCCAACCCCGAAACCCTCAGAGTCTCGACATCGCATCCCTAGACGAGGCGTATTCGCAAATGGTATGACTACTCCCTTGAGGTACATTATATATACACACACACGATATATATAATTACCTAAGTGGTATATGAGTTTGTACTTACGTCAAGGAGAGGTACGTACGAGCCCATCTCCTAGTTATCTAAGGGCGGAACGAAGACATGACATGCCGGACGGCACACTAACAATACAGACAGGTATATCATCATAACTACCTACACGTATGTAGAATCGATTATATCCTTCGACAGCAGGTATTCTTTGAACAAACCAATCAACCAACCGACCAACATCCGCTAGGAATCATTCATTGTCTATTCCCTCTACTACCAACGCCGCAAAGGGCCTCGTGCGCAGTATTTTTTCACGCAGCTCAAGTTATTTAAAGTAGTTGCGCGTCCAATTCATACTGCCTGTCTCCCTTTCCACACGAGCACTATCCATCACATACACACTCTCACAGAGACAACCTTGTTTACCCGTGCAAGGTAGGGTTCTGGTAAGTACCTATAATCTTAATCTCTGTTGTGCAATTTCATCAAGGCACATTTGCTGCGTCACCGGTTTATGGTTACTGTAGTCATAGATACTTGCATACATACCTACTGCCCACCTACCTAGTCTGCTGCAGGACTGGGGTGATGGGCCCAAGCTACCCACACTAGTACTAGCTTAGCATTAACAGCTACCTAACCTGAGTCTGATTAGATTACCTGCCAGTCGTGTCAACAGGTATCCCTACCTACCGTTCCGAGCGACCAGGCCAAGCCGACTATTAAAAGACAATCCCTATCACCTCGGAAGACGACTGCGTTGAGCGCATTATGTTGTCTGCTCGGGCACCGATAGCTGCAACAACGACCACTACCGCGACCACGACTGCTCACGAGCTCGAGCCCGAGCCCAATCCCCATTCCTATCCTAACCTCTATTCCCATTCTAATCTCAACACGACGACCGCGACAGCCGCTGCTGCAAGCCATCAGCCCGTTTCTTACCTACCGCACAACATGGCCGTCGAGGACCAGACTCTCTCCAATACCCTGGCCAACACTCACATAGCGTCGCCGGCCGCATCTGACGGTCTTTACCCGCCAAACCGCCAGCCCAAGTTTAACGAAGAATGGGATGCCAGCGTGAGGGGCAGCTCTGTCGTCGACGGTTACCACCACTATCAACAGCGCCAAAGATCGCAAAGCCCCAATGTCTCGGCTGTGCAGCGCGCCAATTCCGTTTCTTCACGGTCTGAAGTCATTACCGGCGACGGTACGAGCGCCCACGGCATCTCCCTTTCCAGGGGAAATACCCTGAAGAAGAAGAATTCCTTACGTCGCAGTGCCAGCTTAAAACGGAGCGGTAGTCGTAGGAGCATGAAAGCTGGCAGCGTAAGGAGCCTGGCACTGCAAAGCTCGCACGAGCCCGACGAGATGCACAGTGCTTTCTACTGCCCTGTTCCCACGTTAGGCACTCCCACCGATGTTCTGGCCCAGAGATTCCAGGGTGTGTAACAAGCCCAGCGCAGCTTTTCCCCCGCCACTTCTACTAACATACTGCCCTAGCTTGGCGCAAGATCCTAAAGGACTTGATTGCATACTTCAGAGAGATACAAAATCATTACGAACAGCGTTCCAAGTCGCTCCTGAAGCTCGCCAACGTATGCAACAATATTTCCACGCCCCCTGGGTTTTTAGCCTCCGGCGGGCTGGATGACGCCTTGCAGATTCTCAGGCATTACCACAGGACGGCGATCGTGGAGGCGAACAAGGCCAAGGAGATCGAGGAGGATGTCATACTAGCTTTGACCGGACTGCGAAATGACCTAAACCAGAAGATGAAAGAAATCAAGAGCTTATCTGGCGATTTCAAAAACACCGTCGAAAAGGAAATGGACGGCACGAGGAGAGCCGTGAACGCCTTGCAGGAGATTTTAGGACAAAACGAGGTCGACACCTCCATGACTACCGGCAAGCAAGACCCTTATCTCCTACGACTTGCCGTCGACAGGCAGGTGGAGCGACAGCTCGACGAAGAGAATTATCTACATCAGGTAAGACGCTTTTTCTTTTCCCCTCTTTCTTAGTTCGACTCGCCACAGACGTTGGGCCTGTTGGGCGGGAGGAGAAGCGTGATGACTTACAACTCTTCCTAGGCTTATCTAAACCTCGAATCTTCGGGCCGGGAACTGGAAGCGATCGTGGTTGGCGAGATTCAAAAGTCGTACAATGCCTACGCGGGCATACTCAAGAGGGAAGCGGACGCAGGGTACAGCGCTATCGAAGAACTCCGATTCGGCCCTATTGCCATGCCCAAAGATCGCGAATGGATCAGCTTCATCCAGAGGGACTCTCAGTTTGTGGACCCGGAGATCCCGATCAGGACGGCCGATCAGATTCATTACCCCGGTCAGGATCACTTCGCCTGTCAGGAGATTCGCGCCGGGTTGCTGGAGCGTAAGAGCAAGTATTTGAAAAGCTATACGGCAGGGTGGTACGTGGCCTCGATCGTAACAACGGATTGTGCTGACACTGTAGCAGGTACGTGCTCTCGCCAACTCACCTCCACGAATTTAAGTCTGCGGACAAAACGGGCGCGCCAGTCATGTCTCTCTACCTTCCAGAACAGAAGCTCGGGTCTCACTCGACAGGGGGTGGATCTTCGAATAAATTCATTCTCAAAGGACGACAAACGGGGACGATGCATCGTGGGCATACTTGGGTATTCCGGGCCGAGAGTCACGATACCATGATGGCCTGGTACGAGGATATCAAGGCGCTTACGGAGAAGACGCCCGAGGAGCTTAGCAACTTCGTCCGGGGCCATGCACGTGCGTACTCGCGCTCGTCGCAGCGTAGCGCCAGCAGTGACGGCATGGTTGACGAAGAGGACGAGGTGCCGTTCTCGGCGGACCCAGCCGTGTCTATCCCAAGCTCTCGCCAGGATTCGTTCCAGAACCGGCCACATACAGGTGGGCGATTCCCATCCGATATCCAGGTCAACGCACAGCGGGGCTTACTCGTGCCGCTGTCTCCCACTAGTCCCAGATCAGGATATATAGAAAACGGCGACAACGCGGATCACGACGTCATCGCCGCGGCGGGCGCACTCCCGGGTAGTGGAGTCGGTGAGAATTATCACTCGACTGGTCGTTCGGCCCAGGCCGTGGGTCAATCGTATGGCAATACCTCGAGCGTGAAGATAGATCAGGCTCTAAGTCATGCGGCTATCATCGACCACGCGGCTCGAATAGATGGCGTAAACCCGTACAGCGGCGAACCTGTCGGGCTACAGAGGGCCAACTCGGGCCGCTCGTCGAATGCACCAATACTCGTTGACGGGCCTGTAGTGGCAGACCTGCCCCTAGCTTCCGACATTAGTACCTCGGGTCTGAGTGAGGATTTGGACCAGCCCAGTTTGTTTGATGCCCAGCAAGCACGGCTGGTTGATGGGGAAGTCATCTACGGCGACGGGCACACGCAGGTAAGCACGGGGAATGGTCCTCTAAAACAGACGCCTAGCTTTATGAGCGGCTCGCCCTTCCGGCCCGGCGGCCAGAGGAACAATAGCACACCGCATGTGCCAGGTGAATATCCGCGAAGCACGCCTGGCGGGACTCCGGGTGTCTGATTCAACTAAGCTCTGCGGTATTCTTGACGCCTGCCTTCTTCCCCCTCCCCCCTAATGCTTTTGAGCCACTTCGTCAGTTTGTTATTTCGCTTCGCGTCTTATTATACCTTTTGCCCGTCTAAGCGTTGTTGTTTGAAGAAAGCTGGGTGGTGGTTGCGTGCCGTGCTTTCTTCCCTCATGCATGTTCTTTTCTATATTGCAGCTAGTAGCGAGACAGAAGATACACGATCACCGCTTCTCTTTGGGTTTACGAACGGGGCTGCGATGAAAAAAAAACTGGCATGGAAAGGTCCAGCAGCTACATTTCGGGGCTCTGGGTTAAATTCACTGCGGTACATGGACCAGGGTCGTAGATATATGATAGGAATACAAAGATCTGTTTAACGACGACCATAGAACATTGACTACATGTGGGAGGAGCGGACCGGCTGAGGGTATGCTAAATGCGTGACCGTCCTGGTGAAGACTCATGTCACATGCCCAATTTTCCTCTTACCGAGTCTGTTCTGGGGATGTCTCATATCTGTCTAGATAATCGTTTCATACGATACTATGCCGCCAGCCCTTCTGGTGGTGATGGCAATGATGATGACCGGACTGCGAAAACGGCGCGACGCCTGATCATTGTAAAGTCCATTTTATTCTGATATTTTAAACAAGTCTCCTCAAATCAAGTCAAAGGAGAGCGAGCGATAAACCGATTCCTGAACGCCATTTCCCGTACCGCGTGAACCATGTTGTTTGGAGTAATATGTGATTTGAAGCCAAGTCGGGTTTATCATCGTCCTCCTCTGCCAAAGCCGCCACCGCCACGTCCTCTGCTAAAGCCGCCTCCGCCGCCGCCTCTGCTAAAACCACCGCCGCCGCGAGGTGCACCTCGGCCGCCTCCGAATCCACCACGACCACCTCTGGACGGGCCACCGCGTCCGCCACCAAAACCACCACGGCCACCGCCACGGATGGGGCCTCCGCGTCCGCCCCGACCGCCTCCGCGACTCGGCTTCTTGATCTTGGGAGCGCCCGGCGGGGGTTTAGGCTTGGGCAAGAATCGCTCGAACGGCAGGACCTTCTCGGCGCCGATGTAGAACTTGTCGCCAGGCTTGAAGCTCGTGGCCTGGATGCCTTCGCTTGGCTTGATGGTGAAGTAGACCTGGTTGATGGGGCCGAGGATCTCGTCGACCTTGCCGACGGCCGTCTTGTTCTCGAGGAAGATGGAGGCATTGAACTGGGGGATCTTGTTCTGGGCGCTCACGCTGCTGCACACCATCTCGCCCTCGCACGCATGCATGAAGGAACCCATCTCGAGGATCGTGTCTGGCGGGCCGAAGTCACGCTGTCCAAAACCACCGCGGCCTAGAAAGGGAGGGAGACAGAGACCATCAGTTAGCTTTGTTCGTCCTCCTTTTTCTCCTTCTTTTCCCGCAGTTGTACCGATAGAAAAGAGGTTGGGCGACAGGGCGCGACATAATAATAAACGACTCAAGACTTACCACCGCCTCGACCGCCTCCTCCACGACCACCACCGAAGCCACCGAAGCCACCGCGTCCACGCGGTGTTCCTCTCGACATTGCGAATTGTTCGGGTTCGGTTCGGGTATTGTAGCTGGCTTTCCTTCTGGTTGTCTGAATGACCTTGATTCCTTTGCTGGGTCCCCACTCCCTCTCTCGTTTATTCTTCTGTCTCTACTTGTCTTGTTATGTTTATGAACTTAATTAAGCACAAAATTGAGTTCTATTCGAAGTTTGTGGTTGCATGCGCCGTCCACAGCTGTTCACAATGGAAGTGTCGCGGGAGGTTCGAGGAATTTCTCTGTATGTGTGGAGACCCGGGAGCTGCACTTTTTTTTCTTTTGGCCGACTGTCCTTCAATTGGCGATAGGTAGATAGGATTTTTTTAGGTATGTACCTACATGATATGTATGTACTTACCGAGGTGCATATGGCTAGGCTTAATTGCATACTCTCATACTTCATTACAACCGTAATACCTTGATACTACGTATACAGTCCTAACCTAGGTACATTAATAGAGATAGATAAAAGGATAGCCTCACTCGATAACGAGTATAAGGAAAGTAAGGGTGGATATTCCCCGTATAGATTTCACTTGTGACAAAACTTGTCCCACATTTATGCATAATACACTACTAGAGCCGTTTTCTTGTCCCTGATCGTCAATCCATATCCCTTCAACTGCGAAACACTCCAGTGAGCATGAACACAGAGAAGATAACTTCAAATACTAGATTATACTTGTCGAGAGTACCGGCTCTTCTCAAATCATAAGCATTTCTGGACTTCATTCCTCCTGAGCATTCGTCCTGGCGCTAGCTTCAGCCGTAGTCTTCAAGCTTCGCGGCGCGTCTTCACGATCCATATACAGCTCGACAAGCCTCACACCGCGCCTCTTGGTAGCAAAATCTTCGTCGGCGAGTAGTTTCTCAAGCTCGGCAGGCGTACGCGCAGCATAACTCTGGACCGTCTTTTCTGTCCCGCCGAAGACAATGCCTAGGTCGCCGTACTTCCAGGTGACCACGTCGTTGTACGATGCGTTCATGCCGTGGATGTAACGTTCGATCGTGTAGCCATCGTTGCAGATGACGAAGCTGCTCCGTGTTAGCTGGGGTTGTCTTTTACCATTCCTCCCCTCAAGTAAGGGAGTTAACGAATGAAACCGGAACGACACTTACATGATGACATCCAAGTTATGCTTGATCATGGTGCTGATCTCCTGTGCGGTGAGTTGAAGGCTCCCATCGCCCTCGAATAATATTGTTCGGCGCAGGCCACCGGTATCCTTGGCGGCAAGGGCGGCGCCTTGACACGCGCCCAACGCCCAACCGATGCTCCCCCACAAAGTCTGATTCAACGCCGTGACCTTGGGCGGGAATCTAGTGTCCCAGATGCCAAAGTTGGCCGTGCCCGTCTCCGACACCACGATGTCGCCCTCGCGCAGGAAATGGGAGATGCGCAACCAGAACCACGCCTGTGTGATGGGGCCGCTCGGGTCGCCACGCTCGTCCGCCTCCGTCATCGACTCCTTGGGCGGGGGGAGGACTTTGATCTGCCCGACATCAGCGCGCGCCGTGAGCTTGCGTAGCACACCCCGCATCTTAACGCCAGGGTACTCGGAGTACCGCACGACGCAATACCCCGTGTGGAAATCAATCGTGTTGAGCTGCGATAGGCGGTACGAGAACCCAGCCGTGTTGAAGTCGCTCTTGAGGGCGCCGATGCTCAGCACAAGATCAGAATCCTCGACCATGGCCTTGATCTCCGGGTGGCTGGCGCTGCCAGCGTAGACGCCACCATAACAGGGGTGGTCCTCATCGATGGCGCTCTTGCCCATGGGCGTCACGAATACGGGGAGCTTGGTCTTATCGATGAAAGCGCGCACTTCCTTGAGCACGCGCGACCGGACGGCGCAGGCGTCGACCAGCACAACGGGCCTCTGGGCAGCGTGTAGGTATTTCAGCATGACGTCGACGACATAGTCCTCCTTGGCTTCGTCGTTGGGAGGCTCCTCGAGATCGATAGGCGTGTTGAGACGCTCGCCCTCAACTTTCTTGACGACCATGTCGGTCGGCAGCAAGAGGTAGACCGGACGACTCTGCAAGTAACACTCGCGGAGGGCGTGGTCGATCTGGCTTGCGATCTCGGCGGGATCGTTGAGCTTAGCTACCACGCAGGAGACTCCGGCGCTCATGTTGGCAAACACGTTGAAGTCGCCATTGCCCAATGTGTGATGCAGCAGCATGGCGCTGCGTTGCGAAAGGGTGGAAGGACAACCCACCACGTGGACGACGGGCACCATCTCGCTATAGGCGCCGGCCAGCCCGTTGATGGCAGACAGTTCGCCCACTCCGAACGTAGTAATGATGGCTCCCATGCCTTTGACTCTAGCGTAGCCGTCGGCCGCATAGGCTGCAGGAAGAAGAGAAAGACGAAGGCGTCAGCGGTCGACCCTACACGATGAGAGTTAGGGACGTGATGTACTGGATGGACTCACCGGCATTCAGCTCGTTGCAATTGCCGACCCATTGCTGGCCGGCCTTGGGAACGTAGTCGAGGGCTACGAGGTTGAAGTCTCCCGGCACACCATGAAGGGAGCGAATGCCGATCTGACACAGTCTCGTGAAGAGGTACTCAGCAACGTCTACTGGCTTGTTGAGGTTCTGCGTCCTGATATCTTCTCGCGGCATGGCGACGATTACGAAATTCAATTGATTGCTCAACACGGCCTGTAGCTGTTATTTACAATGCGACTTAGCAGGCAAACACAGCAGACAAAAAAGTAGCTGTGAAGGGCGGTGGGACGGCGAGTGAGATGATAATTAGCACACTGTTTGTTGTATAACTAGATGAGACCCAGCTAGTAGAAGTCCAACAGAGGCTACAGGGGCATATGTTTATATACCCCGTATAGGTTGGGTGGGTGTTCTCTATCTAAGCGAGCGTCGAGCTCCGTACCCAAGCTTTGTCACGATACTTGGTAAACGACCGACAGGGTCAGGTATTCCCAAGTCAATGTGACGAGGGATGAGGAGATACTCGCATGTTGGTGGGTTCTATACTTTTTTATGTGGGAAAGTAGCTCGATAATTCAACACACAGCCCAACATGGTCTGCCAGCCCTTGCATGATGTGCTGACGCTCGTGCGAGACAGTAACTGCCAATTGTATGTTGATGATGCAATGCAGACGCACGGCGGGGCACGGCGGGTTCGCACGGGTTCGGCGGGTTTGGCAGCCTACCCACAGCATACCCAAGACGGACCAGATTTGGCCTATGCATCGACTTGATTTGCTGCTACGGCTTTTGCGATAAGGTGGCATCAGCGGGTAGTAGGCAGGTATGATTTTAAGGTTCTATACTAGACTACCTACTGCTCAGCTCAGGTCATCATTATCATCATCATCATCATCATCATCACCATCACAACCGAACTGGTGAGAATCCCCATTGTTCCGTGCAGGGTTCTGCGCGCAGACATCTACTAGGTAGGTACCTAGCTAGCAGAAGTATACCTAGTATGCAAAGCTAAAATCTAATCGTGAGTGGTGATGCAAAATCTATAATCCTTTCGACATTTACATGTACATGTGTGATCAAACGCCAAACCATGCACATGCTCCATCCTAGGTCTTTTCGCCTTTCGCCTGGTAGAAGAAGGAATAATACAGTCGTGTAATAGTACAGACGGACATCCATCGTCTAGTCGCAACGTCCGTCTTTCCACCCGGTCCGCCACCTCTCTTCCCACTTGGCGCAGTCGAAGACGGGCTTGCCAAGCTTGGTGTTGACGGCATTGTGTGCTTGACATAACCATGTACCGAACTCGTTCCGGCTGCCGACGCGTATCTGTTCCTTCTCCATGTACCCCTGGAAGTCCTCGGCGCACACCCAGCAAGGGTAGAGCCGCGAGAATAAACTCATGAAGTTCTTCAGGTCGGACTGCTGCTGGTGACTCGGGGATGTCGGGTACGTGGCGGCGATAGAATGTAAGAGCGTCCAAGTGCTGCGGCCCAGAGTCTCGACATCGGCAGGGCAATCGTTAGCTACCAGGGCAGTGGTGGTCGCGGCGGCAGCGCCAGATTTTAGCGAGGCCTTGGTCTGTTGGGCCCATTGACTAAAGGAGGCCTTCGAGTTACAAGAACGACACCTGTTGTATGGGTTCCACGTCAGTACATGGTCTCTCCTCCGTATTGCGAACGGGCAAGTTGGGCGAGCGGCAGCAGAGCGTACGGTTTGCCATCTTTATCTAAAACAAACCCTGGGGGTAGCTTCGTGGGAGGCGCTGTGGGCGAAGGTTGCGATCCAGGCAAATCTATAGCCATAATTTAGTACTAGGGACGGTTGTAAATCGAAATCCTGTCTCAACTATCTACATATCCATCTAGGTAGGCAGTACTGCTGTACGTAGGTACAGTACGCATCGGCGGACGGCGGACGGCAATTTGTAAAGTTACCTTAGGTAAGACATATATACATACTGGGCGGTCGGTACAGCAAAGTGCCGGTGTCCCCACACGACTTTTATCGATTAAACATGTAAGAGCACCTACATCACATTAACCTAACCCAGTGTGTATCTGCGTATACGGTTCTATCATCAATATGGGTATGGCAAATATATTCTGTACAGATCCGTATGTATTGAAAGAGTTACATAAATCTATTTCTGCTGAAACCTAACTAGATTTGAAGCTATTTGAAGCAACACGAGCCAATTCTCGCCTTTTTTTTTCTTCTTTTTTTTTTCCAGTTTATCCTGCCTTCTTCTTTTCGTGTCATAGTACATGTCTCGAGAACCTCCCTTTGGCCCACAGGGGCGGCAGATCCCTGTGTTTCTTCTCAAGACTAAATCATCGCCGACAGATGCCTACGAAGACCTCTTCTCGACCCCGCAGGACGGTTTTCACTTTGAGCCCAAATTCATACCTGTCCTCCAGCACCGCTATGACGACGATGGGATGAAGAGTGTTCAGAGGTTACTTCGTGAAAGGAAGATCAATGGCGACGAGGGCGGTGAATATGGCGGGCTCATCTTCACCTCTCAGAGGGCCGTAGAGGCCTTTGCCCGGTTAGTTGAGCAGGATGCGGCCGGAGGGGAGGACAAGGGCTGGCTGCATTTACAAAACATTCCTGTATATAGTGTCGGCCCCGCTACCACGCGGGCGCTCAGGGCAATCCCACAATCGCCGCCCCTACACATCTTTGGCGAGCATACGGGGAATGGCGATACGCTTGCGCAATACATCTTGGAGCATTACGGTCAGTGGTATCGACATCGTCCGGTGAAGCCCCCCTTATTGTTCCTGGTCGGCGAGCAGCGGCGGGATGTGATCCCGAGAACGCTGATGGACGACGCGTTACCAGCCGACACCAGGGTCGAAGTCACCGAGACGGTAGTATACGGCACAGGGGTCATGGAGTCCTTCCCGAGCGACCTCGAACGCGCTCTGTCCGGGACGGATGACAGGCCCACACGGTGGATCGTAGTGTTTTCACCGACTGGTTGTGATAGCATGCTCAGGGGCCTGGGCTTTATTCTCGATGAGAAGACAGGCAAGGTTCTCAGGGATGCCGACAAGGCCCAGACAGCCGGTGCTACTACTTACATCGCGACAATAGGGCCGACGACAAGGGGCTATTTGACGAGGACATTTGGCATTGCGCCGGACGTGTGTGCTTCATCCCCAAGCCCCGGAGGCATCTGGCAGGCAATCACGAGCTTTGAAAAGCAGAAAAGAAAGAACACATGATAGCAACTCGAGGCACCTTAAGATGATATCTTACAGTGTTGAAGCAATAACCCCACCATCCTGATCGAGCTAGCCTACTTAAACATTTCTACCTCTGTACGTCACTATCTAGACACATGGTGCTGAAAATTACCTGTTGGCAAAGCTGTACTGTAAGAGTCTAGGTAGCCCCTACCAGCCCGCACCCCTCCCCCAACAGTACTCAATAGGTACCTACCTTAGGTAGGTGCATAGGGAGCCAAGAGGGACAAAGAGCTATACACGAGCATCTGTCCCATATGCATGCATACTGCTGTATGTGCATCTCCTTACCAGATCCTGCCACCCCGAGTTGTCACTTATTGGTTGATCCCCTTGGGCGTCCACCTAATAAGGTGCCGGGTTCAACCAGCCCTCCTCGGCGCCATCTAAGAAAATACCTATCGACCTCGTACTATACATACATGTATCTTATGGCACATACCTATTGACTGCACAGGTATTAGGTATCCGGTGAGTCGAAGCTACTGCTCATGCCAGTCCTAATTTTGCGGGCACCACAACGGGAAACGGGAGAGGTACCAAGCGGTCTGCTACCATGAATCAACACGGCACGGGAAATCTCATTGATCTCGACGACTCCCCTCAAGTCTCGCGCTCTACGACGCCCTCAGAGCCGCACACCGAGGCAGCCACCCAGAGAGCCAATTCCCAGCCCGATCTGCGGCACCCGCAACAGTCGCCATCGCCGCCTCCGCCTCATATACAGCACGCCTCTACCACCTCGACCTCGGGGTACGGCATCGGCTCTGCCGTCTGGGGGCTTCTTCGCCGCATATCGACCGTGGACAACCATCCCTCGAGGACCCCGACACCGCCGCCGGGCGCGTCCCAGCTCTACCACCAGAATGCCCAGTATATCCCGTCCATCCCAGGCGCAGGCGGCGATGGGATCAATGGGGCCTTCACCCCGCCGAGGCGGACCGCCACACCCCGCGGCCTACCCTCCCTCGAGCCCCTAAACCTACGGGGCTATCGTGATGACACGGACCCAGACGAGCGCCTCCTATCGCGAGGCATTGCCGAGGAGATCCGCACATTTCTGCCCGAGCGCCTCAAGATTATGGAGGATTGGCGCTTGGCTTACAGCTTATATCAGAACGGCAGCTCGCTCGCCACCCTGTACCAACTGTGTGAGAAATATCGCGGTGTCAGGGCCGGCTTTGTGCTCGTCGTAAGGGATGGCAAGGACGGTGTATGCCCTTCTCGTTTCTATTATCTTAACCCCCCGCTCCCCTGGAGATGAGAGCGGAAGAGAAAAAAGCTGACTTCATATTCGCCAACAGATCTTCGGCGCATATCTCACTGAGGCACCACATCCTGCGCCCTCGTACTACGGCACGGGCGAATGCTTCCTATGGCGCGCAAGCCTGCACGCACCCCTACCGCCGCCGCCGTCAGCCGACACAACGAATGTAAACTACCGGACAACGACAATAGCCTCGCCGACCTCGTCTACGTTCATCAGTGCTACAAATGGCTCCTCGTTAGGCTCATCAGAAGCCACCATGACCCATCTAACGCCCGGCGCCGTGGGTCCGACGAGCAACAAACTAGTGCCATCCTCCACGTCGGCACCTGTACAAGCGCAGAGTGTCCGCTTCCAGGCCTTTGCATACACGGGCGCCAACGACTACTGCATGTTCTGCGAAACCAAGTTCCTGAGCGTCGGGGGCGGCCAAGGCGGGAAGTTTGGGCTGTGGCTGGACGACAGCCTCAGCCGTGGCCACAGCGCCGAGTGCGATACCTTCCTCAACGAGCCGCTAAGCGAGGAAGGAGAGAAGTTTGATGTCATCGGCGTGGAAATGTGGGTGGTGGGGGCCACCTGAGGGCATTGTCGTTCACCAGTCGGCATCCATCAGCTCACAGAGGCCGAGCTGAGCAGCAACGAGACTTATGTATTCTTTAAAGGACGGTATACTACTGGGGTTTTAGGATCCTAATAGTCGAAGACTTCATTTTAGGAGTTCTGGTGGCGACGTATGGGGTTCGTCTCAGCTGAACAAAGAGATTGAATAGGCAAGCCGTACTAAAGTAGCCGACTTGTCATGAGACTGGTAGACAGCTCAGCGGGCATGAGGCTGGTTTTTATGTTTCCCCCCTAACTAGCCCGTACAGTGAGGAGAGACTGTTAGGAGTTAGGGTAGGGGCCTCGAGTAGGCGGGGAGAATAGGAACAAACGGTCACGGCGTACACCATATCATTCATGAGACGAAAGCGATGACGTTGAAGCTAAGGGAGGCACATCTTTGTAGATACAGATACACAAAACTTGACAAAAGTAGTGAATATAGATACCCAGCTCTAGATTGTGTATAAAGTGGTTTTAGCTATCCATCTATATCCAGTACATATATTTACACGTACATTGTGGCCCTTGTTGTCATTATGCTGACGTGGGCACTTAGGAGGAATTGCACGTCAATGGTTGCCAAGTAACGTTGTGTTTAGCTTGATTAGGGTAGGGGAGGGGAAGAAACCTTGGTTAGACAGCTTAGTGAGGGGTCAAGTTGAGTAGAGGGAAGACGTCCGTCCCTAAGCAGCCTGCCAGCTTACTTTACCTAGGCACTACTGGGTAGGTTGGCAAGTTTACATGTACGCGGGTGATATGTCGATATATACCCTCATGGAATTATTAGAAAGCGTTGTTTCTGACCCCCGAGCCCATGCCGCGCCGCTATGGGATCTGGAGGTGCACAATGGGTACGTGCAGAGCATCCGTCCGGCCACGAATTCCGACGCGCCGCCACAACTACTTCTCCCCCCGCTCTGCCACCCGCATATACACCTCGACAAGGCCTATATACTGACCTGCAACCACCGCCGCTCCCCGGCGCTTCCCGACTACTCAGATCTGTGCCCGGACACGGGCTCGTTCGAGGAGGCTTTGTCACACACGGCCCGCGCCAAGGAGCGGTACACCCCGGAGGACCTGTATCTCCGTGGCTCGCAGCTGCTGGCTACCAGCTATAGCCAAGGCGTGACCTCGATGCGCGCCTTTGTCGAGTTGGACCACGTGACGGGTACCCTGCCCCTAACTACCGCCATCCGCCTCAAGGAGGACTTTTCCCACCTGGTTCAAGTCCAGATCTGTGCCTTTGCCCAGGACCCCATCTTCTCAACCACCCATGGCGAAGGCAATAGGGTCGTCGTCGAACGGGCCATCGTCGAATTCCCGCATGCCATCGACGCCCTTGGCACTACCCCCTACGTCGAGGCATCCAGAGAAGCGTCACTAGCCAATATACACTGGGCCGTGGAGACGGCGTTGAAGCATAATCTCCATCTCGACTTCCACCTGGACTACAACCTGAACCCCCCGTCGACCATTCCGTCCCACCGGCCACTGACCCATTCCGTACTCGAGTCCCTCCATCAATACAAGTGGGCTGAGATAGCAGACAAATCCAAGACCATCGTCCTAGGTCACTGTACCCAACTCAGTATGATGAGCGAGGCTGAACGCAAATCCCTTGCCGATGCCGTCATCGCTAGCAATCTGCCGATCCACTTCGTCGGGTTGCCGACAAGTGACCTGTTTATGATGGGCCGACCAAGCGCGGACGACAGCGACGACAGCATATCGAGCCAGAACCGTCCGCGAGGGACGATCCATGTGCCCTCCATGGTGAAGGGGCTCGGTCTCTCTGTTTGCCTCGGAGTGAATAACGTTGGAAACGCTTTCACGCCCTTCGGAACCGCGGATCCCCTGCAACTTGCCTCGTGGGCAGTAGGTATCTACCAGGCGGGGACGGTGGGTGATGCCGAATTACTTTACGCTTGCGTGAGCAGCAGGGCTAGACAGGCGATAGGCCTCGACCAGGACAGCAAAGGGGGGCATTTTCCAATCTACCGTGGCCAAAAGTTGCGTGGAATGTTGATGCTGAAAAATCGGTACTTTATAACACTGCCAGGTCCTGTAGGCCACCCCAGCATAGATGTAGCATCGAGGTTCCGTTTGAGCCTCAAAGACGTTGTTTGGGATCCACCCCAGAGTGACTTGCGATGTATCGTGGCATAATTTCATTTGTCGAGAATCTACGAGGCCTATGCCGTTGTTAGCCAAATGTCCAACCTCTTCTCCAGTAGTTCTCCCCGCCCTCTTACAAAGGGGTCGGCCTTTTCCCGAGACATCTTGAGGTCTCCACGGAGGCATCTGTAGCGCGAAACACACGAGGACCCAAATATTCATCACATGATGCAGCAATGACCGTTGTTGTGGGCAGGCCCGAATATCTCTTGATTGCGCTCATGTTCGTTCGCGCGCACTTTTTCCTTGACTTCTTTGGGAAAGTATTTGCGGAGAAAGGCGGCCCTGTTGGCATCAAAGTTCTCTATGCTGGCCATCATGACAGTGTCAGCCCGGCAAAGGGGACAATGTCTTTCGCCTTTTCGCGACATCTTCACTAAGCACCGGCTGCAGAACACGTGGTTGCAGTGGAGTCGCACAGGCCAGTAGGCAATCACGAAGCAAATGGGACACAGGTAATCATCCAGTTGGGGAACGACGGATATAAGCTCGGACGACACTGGTGACACAAGAATCAGTAAATTTCGTGACCGGAAGATCAGTAAATCAGCAGGTCGGGCGTTCACGCACTGCGAGCGCACACATCGCGTGCCACGCTACCGGCAAGCGAGCGGGCTGGTTGAACAACAACGGGGAAGCTGCTGGAAACGCCCAGAGAAGTCCGCTTGTCGAACTCTATCCGGGGAAGACAACGTTGTTAGCGATGATTGACGACAGAGGGTGAGAGATGGCGTACTTTTCAATATCTTGGAGACGGCAAGCCGATTAATCTCTTGGAATTTGAGAATGGACAGAAGAGCAGCATTGACGTTCACAAAATTGTCAAAGGTGGACCGACTCGTGTCCAGCTTCAGCCGCTGCACAAGTCTCCGCTGCACAACCTGGTCTTGAAACCAGCGAAGCTGTTCTACCGCTTGTTTACTTGTCCGGGCGCCGTGGTCGCTCTCCTGTGAGGAGAAGAAGACGCGAGCGTCCAGATAGAGCTGGAAGATATGTCGCCAGGCCTCCAAATCTGCCTTGGCCCTGCGTCCACGAGACGGTTCAACCGCTTTAGCCAGGTGCTCCCCTAAAGTGACGATCTGGCCCTCGAGTTTGGCCTGCTCCTCTTCCTGCAACGCCCCGATGTTGGAGACGTCGGTCTGCAAAATCTCGAAAAACTCGGCGTCGAAGGTGAGGGGCACCTCGATCTGGCGAATGTCGCCTGTATGACCAGGAGTATCCTCATGGCCGCATGATGCCGTACGGCTGGAGGGTGCGAGGTACATGCTTTCTGACGTCAAAGTGCCGTGACCACGGGCGGCATTATTATTGAGAGCCAGTTTCTGTAAGAATTCCCTGGTGGCTGGCGTCAGTTTGGCATCAACGGCCACACCGTCTTCCAGATGGACGAAAACGGTAAGCCTCGGGCGAAAGAGCGTAGAGCCGGTGCCGGGATTTGAATCCGCACCGGAAGCGGTAGCTCTGCCGTCCAGATGATACCTGAAGCCCAAGTCGGTGGTCACGTGGTCAGCATGGTCAGAGGATTGCTGCTGACCGGCGGCTAGCTGTGTCAGCGTATCCTTGTCCAGACCGATCTCTTCCAGTTCTCTGGTGACTTTTTTCAGACATTTCTTAAGCTGGCCATAAGGGATGGCACAATCTTTCCATCTCTGGGGGAAGTCTGAGGATGATGCGTATTAGTCTTGCGCTCTCTCGGATCTCAGATTACCTAGGCTGTATAGCCTGGTAGAGTACGCAGAGGCGGTGTCGGTGCACCTACCTTCTTGCTGAAGAGCCTTTCGGAACTCCTGCGCAAATTTCATCTCAGGCTTCTCTGAACTGCCTATTACTCATCCCCTCGCGTTACCGACTGAAGACCATAAACCAGAACCGGTATTGGTAGAGGTGCTGAACAAGAAAACAAACAAAAGACAGAGTAGGCCCATAATAAAGTGGTAGTGCAAAGCTGTATGTACGTGTTATATTACACAGTACTTGGTAGAAGGGGATCAATGCGCTATAAGAGCGGAAGCGCAGAAGTGATGATGGTAAGAGGGCTTGGTGGATTATGTAATATGTCTATGCCTACAGATGTATGCAGTTATGCTGTACCTATTCCAAGTTCTTTCTATGGTAGATTCTACTAACTTAGGTTAAATACCTTAATGCCTACATAGTAGTAGTAAGCACCTAACCTAGTAGTACATACTGCCGTATAATTTAAGTAAGTGCACCGCCGATCCAGGTACAGCGTGCTATTGCCACATGGTGATAGCGAATATTGGTGGCGAATACATCTATATGTAAAGCTATATATACGTGCCTGTGCTAAACTTGATATACTGCCTATCTGTAGTGTTTTTCATTCCTACCTCAGGTAGGAGATGACCTCCACAGCGGGCTGCATTGAGTCCAATTCAAGGTAGGGGGGAAGATACCAAATTCTGTACTTACCTTTCTAGGCAAGATACGTGTACTGTGGTATAGAGGGGTCAAGTGTGGGGACGATTAGATGCGTGCTTTAATAAGTAACTGCTTTTCTAAGGTAAAGTTTCTGCCACAAAAAGGCCAGCATGAGGTAACACAATTGGATATTTCATACTGACTCATTCTGAACCATCGACATCTATTTCACAAATAAAAGCGCGGCCCCAATATCACGCTATTTTGGGGCAGCCAACCAGTGTGAATGTAGTAGTTAGATATTCCTTCCTCATAGTGGGATACTAGCATCGAAATGGGCGCTGAACAGTCGTCGGCGCGGGGTGCTGCCGCGTCCAACAGCGTGCCCAAGAAGACGGACTATTACCAACTGCTAGGCGTTGATCGCACCACTACTGACGAAGAGTTAGTCTTGGGTTTCCGTCCTATTCCCTTTCTTCTTCGGGCTAATTCTCTCTTCCCCTGGCAGGATCAAGAAGGCTTATAGGAAGAAAGCCCTCGAGTTGCATCCAGACCGCAACTTCGGCGACGTCGAGAATGCCACCCGCAAGTTTGCCGAGGTTCAGTCCGCCTACGAAGTCCTCTCCGACCCCCAGGAGCGAGCTTGGTATGACACTCACAGCGACGCCATCCTACGCGGCGACGACCCTGCCGACTTCGACGCCGCTCCCGAGTATCACAATGTGCGCCTGACTACCACCGACGAGATATACACCCTGATGGGCCGTTTCAGCAAGTCGGTACCCCTCGACGACTCACCCAATAGCTTCTACACCATCCTGCGCGACAGCTTTGACAAGCTGGCGGAAGGAGAGCACGCTGCGGCGGAGTGGGATGGCCTGGCGCCGGTAGACTACCCGTCTTTTGGCGAATCCACCGACGACGACTCCGTGGCTAAAGCTTTTTATAGCCGCTGGTCCAGCTTCTCCACCCGCCTGAGCTTTTCGTGGAAGGATAAGTGGCGGTTGTCTGATGCACCCAGCCGCCAAGTCCGCCGCATCATGGACAAAGAGAATAAGAAGCTGCGCGACGATGCCATCCGCGAGTTCAATGACGCTGTGCGATCCTTAGTCATCTTCGTCCGGAAGCGCGATCCACGCTATATCCCGAACAGTCAGTCCGAGGACGAGCGCCAGAAGATTCTGCGCGATTCCGCCGCCGCCCAGGCCGCTAGATCGCGCGCCGCTAATCAGGAGAAGATGAACAAGGCCGACGCAGTCCCCGAGTGGGCCCAGTCCCGCGGTGACGAAGTCAACCTCGGTGAGTTTTCCGAAACCGCGGATGAGTCGGAAGTAGAGCACATTGAATGCGTCGTGTGCAACAAGACGTTCAAGAGCGAGAAGCAATTCGAGGCCCACGAAAAGAGCAAGAAGCACTTGAAAGCCGTTCAGCAACTGAGACGCAAGATGCGGAAGGAGGACGCAACCTTCGACCTGGCTCAAGAAATTGACCCTATCCCGTGCACAGACCCGCCGGGCAAGCAACAGACAGAACCTGCTGCCGTAGACGGTCAGCAGGCCGCGGGCGCCGGGAATGGCATCGTAGAAAGACCATCATCAAGCCCATCCAGCCGTGGCCCATACGAACCCACATCTCAAGCCGAGACAGATACGGCCGTGCCTACCTCTGCACCCCCTAGTTCAGAGGCAGATAGCGAAGACGAGTACGCTTCCAGAGACGCTGTGGAGGCACGATTAGCTGGCAAAGTCGGCTCGTTCTCCGGAAGTGATGACGGTGAAAAGGTTGACCAGTTAACATCCAAGACTTCCGAGATGACAGTGGGAGGTGATGCTCCTCCTAAAAAGATTGGCATGGCCAAGGCCAAGAAACAAAAAAAGGCTGCTCGTCAAGCTGCTGCTCAGCAAGAAGGACACCCAGTAGGTTCCAACGCATCATAGATATAAACACACGCTCATGACTCTCTAGTGTTTTACATGTCGAGCTACGTTCGACTCCAAAGGCGCACTCTTCAACCACATAAAAGAAAATCCCGATCATGCTGCCCCCAGGACAGCCCCGACAGCAAGCAACTCTAAAAAGAAGAGGAAGTGAATGTACTCTTAAGGCCGAAAGCAATTGCCGAAGACAGATTCGCTATATCGCCCGCTCGGGCTATGCCCCCAGGCTACCCCAGACAAGAATCACGGCCCCTAGGGAGTCCTAGTGTAATATTAGGTCTTGGAGAAGCAAGCCAAGGAGTTTTCGGAAACCCACCAAGGACCGGAACGTGTTGTCGAACAACCTGCTCTTGGCCCTACATAGCCACGTCGGATGCGGGCAAGCAGGCCCAGCATATAGTGGAAGGGAAGATGAGCGAGTTGCACTAAACTATCCGGGACATTCATCAGGCACTCATCAGAACTACCTCAAAAAGTAGTAGGTATGAAAGTGCTTGGGTATATACGGATCTCAGGTCATTGCTTGCTCCGTTTGACAAGCTCTTTGAAGTATCTTCCCTTCAAGGCCAGACTCGACTACATCTATCCCAGATGTTTATCCAGAAAGGAACTAAGTTGCCGTCACCATCATTCAGTCCAATCCCTGCACTCCGAACAAGCAATACTCAACCGAGAACGCCGTTCCAATCATATGGTATATTTCCAAATACAGCAACCCTCGACACCCCAGTCATCCCTACGCTGCGAGGCCTTCCTCTGCAACCTCTTTCACAGTTTGCATATCGTTATCCTCGTCACTCAGCGTCTCAACGTCGTCTATGATGCTTCCTCGCTCCTTCATCTGGGCGACGGGGTCATGGTCAGAAACATGTATGATGGTTTTGCCCTGCACGTGCTTGACACTCCGGCGCCAGTCCTTCCAGTCTTCCTCATCGCGGATTAAGAAGCCGATCAGCATGCTAGGGTCCATTTCTTTGATGTGTAGACGGCGTAACTTCCGGTTGTGGCAAGTGTCAACCTCCTCATGGGTATATTGAGTTACGTCTTCGCGGTAAGGGAAGAGAGGCCGGGTATGGTGGGGATCGAGGTAGAAGAAATAGAGTCCCTGGACGCCGATGAAATAGTGGGAAGAGGATGGACGGCCACTATAGACAACCATTAGATATCTGTACATGTGCAAATTTGTGCATATACGCATCTGCCGACGTGTGCGCGTGTTTTTTTCTTACCCCGCTATGCCGATGGATTGTGGCATTTGCAAAGAGGCCACAAGGGCCTCCCAATATACCGGCGTGATCTTATCGATGCCGAGTCTTGTGCCAACTAGTATTACGGTGGGATGGAAATTGACATTATCGGGCTTCGCGATTTTCATGAAATTATCCTCGTATACGTCGGGGCCATCACCGGTGGAATAGACACGAAGGTTTGGCTCGTGAGCATTAGCAAGCGCTCTAAGTGACCAAGCGGTTAGCAGCAATAGCAACGACAGATGGTGGTTCATCAAAGCGGCTGCTTACTGGATACATCTAGCTGTTGCTGACGGACCAAACCATTCGCCTGGGTACTTGCCACAGGCAGACGCCCCGTGGCGCACAAAGTTATGGATGGAATACGGAGCCCTCGTATCATCCGCAAACAGAGCTAATATATTTCGTTCCTCAATTTCTTGTGTCCCCCGCCGCCATGCTGTGAGTGTGTTAGTGACCGCATGTGACAGTAACAAGGCTGTTAGGCTCCAGACGCCCCAGAGGCGAGGGATGACAGACCTCGACCGAGTCGTTGTATGGCTATGGCATTGGCGAGAAGACTCTGCCCTGACCGGATCATGCAACCCCAGCCGCTATCTGAGGCGAAGCCGCTCTGGTCTGACAGCTGAGTTTTCAAGCGCATAGAGAAGGACAGGGCAGCCAGGGCTTTAGGATCCTGCGACCTGGGTATAGGGTCGAATTCAGAACGGTATGTCATCCATATCCTGGACTCGAAGTCGTCGAGAAAGGCCGGGGGCCAACCCCCATCGCGGGGAGCTTCTTCGTATGCGAGTGACTCGTCAAAGCTGCTCGAAATAGAGTCCGGTGGAGTTTCGGGAAGTTGAGCTCGAGCCGGAACAGGTTCCCTAGCAGGTGATTCAGAGTGGCGAGCAGAAACCGGATCGTGTGGTTCGCGCTTCGGACTTGGACTATTATTCAGTTTATAGCGCATACCAAGACACCATACAGGCTGGTCGCGAACGATATCGTTGGTGGGCTCCGGATCCCAAAACATTTGGACGATGCGTCGCCCAAGATCAACTGTGGTGTCCATGTTATTCGAGAAGGCGGGCGGTAGGATGCGGTGGCTGCCAATCGATACAACGACCTTGCTGTCCCACTGTGAGAATTCCGGATGCCAGTGATGGCAAACCTAGTTGACGAATCACGATTATTATTATGATGTCATGCAATTGACCAGACGTACAACACTGTACCTATCCTATGCCTATATTTCTAGCCGCCGGCAGCTGACTAGGGCCGGGTAAGATGCGTAAAATGTAATATCAAATATTGACGGCGAACGGTTTAGGGGCTCATATCTTTGCAGTGTATTCAAGGGAGCGTAGTTGATTGTTTAACGGCAGACGTTGGCCTTAGGGAAACAATGTGGGGGGCTATCACTAGGGAGAGCCACAGGAGAGCCACGGCAGAGCAAGTGAGCAAACACGTACCTAGGCTACCTGCGTAGCTTACTGAGTCTTTAACTTGCTGAGACGTGTTCTGCTGACTACACAGGCATCTAGGTAGGTGCCTGAGCACTTGACCGACGATCCAGTAGGCTCGTATATGCCCCAAACCTAACGAGATAAGAGGCTGGGGAACGGCCACGATACAAAAGGCAGCAAATAGGAGTCACAAGGTCTTTTGAATGTATTTCTTGAGAGTAGTAGAGACGGACTTTTAAAAAGTTGAGCAAGAACCTTGGATTAGGCGTTTAGACGAGGTAGACACCTACCTAGGTAGGAGTCAGAGGTTATGATTATGGATGTACGACAGTACAGCTGATGATGAGATGGTACTCTGAGCTCGAGGTCAGATGAACATGGGTAGGTATCGGATTGTTAAAAGGGTGCAGTGCTGACGCAAATCGTCAGGTATCACCGTATCAATTGCCTTGAGGTGCCTACATGTACGTAGTATCTAACCTACCTAAGTATCCACTGTATCCATAGGATGGAGAAGGTGGAGACTGGGGCTTACCCACCCGCAGTCTTTCACAATACTGTACACCATAAACGACGTCAACAGGATGTACATGCCGGGAACTGAGTAAGTGCTTTACTATCGATAACTCGATAGTTTCTCCAATTGTTGCCTCTTACCAGATAGATATTTACCATACAGAAGAAGTACTTGGGTTTTTTTTTGGGGGGGGGACTATCTACAGTACGTACCTGCCCAGCCTCTTATGCTTATAGCTGTCTGTATTGTGCACCTAACCTTAGGTAGGTACAACTACCGTGTTCGTGATTTCGAACCACACTCCTCGATTCACTCAACTCGGCCCAGGTCTATCTCCAGTTGCAAATAACAAATTTCATATCGCTTTGGTGGCAAACTGAGATTTGTTAAATATTTCAGTCGCCGTTGTCCAAAACGTTTCATCCACGTGATTACAGCAGTACGATAGGATAAAGAACAAGAGCCTTGGCCCAAGTTTGGCACAGAGCCATGCGTCTTCGGGCTTCTTCAGGCTCAAAACCACTTGTCGCTCCAGGCCCCCAATCAACTTGATTTGAAAACTGCTGTCTGTCGGACAGACTTCGCCATGCCGAGGAAGAAAAACAGTCCAAAAGTGAAGGCAAGGGCAAAGGCGAGGGCGAGGGCAAACCCCCCTACTTACCCCCGTCCAATGTACGATCCATCTTGTAATCGCAATCATTCACAATTCGACTATTCCCATGGTAATCAACCCCAACCTTTGTCACCCCAGTATCCATCATGATTCTTGCTGACGCGCTGTCGTAGGCTACACCCTTGCTGAAGAAGCTAGGAATACGGCTAGTAACCGTCGTGGGAATCGAGGTCGCGATGCAAAGCTACGCCATCAGCCCGTCACCTTTGTCAGTGCTGGCTTCATGGATCCCCTCAAGCTTTTAAATCTCCCTGGTCAGCCAGACCAGTCAGTCCCACCTACTGAAACCACAACTGGCCCTTCCGGGGTGGGAAACATCGTCACAGACGCTCCCCGCGCCAGGAAATCAGAGGAATCATCTGCCCGTTTAGCCAATATCGACCCTATAGCTCAGCTCGAACAAGCTCAGTCTAAAGACCAGCAAAGAGATGTCAGTTTAGATTACTCATCTGACTCAAGCGAAGAGGTCATTCTATTCAGGGGTCGCAATGCCGGTTCCCAGAAAGCACGGTTCCCGTCCTCGCCCCCCATCGACAGCAATGCTATCGGGCCGCTCGAGGTAAACTTGCCATTGCAGGCCACTGATGAGATGGTAGAGATGGTTTTTAAGCCAGATGCATTCGTTCAAGTTGAGGAGCCGGATTACATCGCTTTGGACGAATCACGCCAAAGACGGCCGAGACAGGCTACTTCCCGCAAGCCACACTCAATGATGAACTCCGATGACGATGATGAAGCCGCCATCATCGCTGATTACGTTGCTAATATGCAGCAAGGGTTCGATGAAGACGAGGATCAAAATAACGATAATGACAGCAGAGATAGTAAAGAACTTGAACATCGGAGTATCGGTTCATATGGCTTCAACATACTTCGTGACCTAGGTGGCACAGATAGTGACGCCATACCCAGCCAAGCCTCTAGTGAAGATGGGTCTATTAGTGGCTCAGATGGCGAACAGGACATTGAATCGGCCGATGAACGCTTAGCTCGGTTAATCACGAAAACAGAGGAATTCGGCCTAGAAACTGAAGAGGTTTTGTTCTTAGACGGCGAACTCACTAGCGATGATAACGATAACGGTGACGGCGACGGCGACGACGGCGAAGGATGGCTCCCAGCCCCAAGGGTTCCTCCACGTCGCAAGAAAGGCGCGTCCAAAAGATCCAAGCTCTTTCAGAAAGGCAGTCAATTTCCAAATGCTACACAGATGGCTGAGGCGTTCGATGCAATGGACCTCATGGATCTGCAAAATTCTCGACTGCAACGCTCGAAGAAAGGCACGGTCTCTTTCGGGCTATCGGATTCAGAGTTAGAAGAAGTTATGAGTGCGGCCATGAAGAAGGATCGTCGTAAGAAGGCGGCTAAAAAGAAGGCTCGTGAAGAGCTACGATCACAGGGCCTGCTGGGGAGGAATGTTGACCCGAGTGATCTTCGAGTGAAGTATCGTGGCGGTATGTCGCTCGATGACCTGGCCGAGGAAGTAGAGGCATTCTTGCTCAGCACCCGAGAGCAGTAGGTCCCTAACAACTTTGACTTTCCTTTCTGCCACCAGTTAAAGCTAACAACGAATAGGCTTATCCTACCGCCGTTCGACAAGCACGCCCGCATGGTGGTCCACTCCATTGCTACTAACTTGCGGATTAAATCCAAGTCGGCCGGGGAAGGCGTTGGCAGGTATCCGGTCCTCTACCGCTCCAAGGCCACGCTCCCGTACGATCGGGACAGGTTCGACTTAGCTTTCAGCCGCGTCAGACGAACGTGGTTCCCTCGCGTCGATGTGGACCGAAAGGTTGCACAGGAAGCCCGTGTCCTCAGAGGAGCCGAGGCCCCTCCTAGCAAGGGCCATCGCAACGGCTGGTCGTCACTTGTACTTCGCGAGGGCGAAATCGTCGGGCAGCACGCCGCCGAGATCGGCGTAGAAAACAAGGGCAGAGCCATGTTAGAGAAGATGGGCTGGAGCAAGGGCATGTCCCTCGGCACAGGAGAGACAAAAGGTATCATTGTTCCCCTCACGCACGTGGTCAAGAAGTCAAAGGCCGGCCTGGGTGAGGGTTGAGTTTCGAGCTTCGAGAGCCGCCAAGAGATCCGCAGCCAATGTTACAAGTGACATCGGAATCGTTATTGATCAAAGTTTCTTTCATGACATAAACACGCTGCCTTGTGAAACCGAAGCACTTAGCACCGCGTGCCTAACATACTCAAGAGCGCACCTACTGGTACGAAACGAGCTTTCCTACACCACATCATAAGAGAGGCTTTGGTGGCAACGCCCGGAATGAACGGTTTTATGGTTACGATATCTCTGATCATTGAATGATCCCAGCCCAGATAGCAGCATAATTTATATAAAATTATAGTTCTTGGCTCCGTTCATTCCAACCCCAAGTTTTATGATTCGACCCCCTTACCTCGAGTAAGTGATCTGGTGCCATTGATAAACAGCCTATGCTTGCTAGTTTCCCAATCACCACGGCTAGATATGGCGGGTGAATTGGTTCCGGGCTTGCGATGTGGTCTCCTGAATGGCGACGTCGAGCGCACTTCCCCCAGGCTAGTATCTGGCATAATATCACCAGATCAGTCCGTGCTGAATGGAACTCAAATTCATTGGTGTCTATCCTGTCAGTGAGATTAGATACGCCATGTCGGAAAATCACAGAATTCAAAGATGCAAGTGTTATGTGTTCATGTCCAGATTCTCATTCCGAAAACCCTATCGGCAAAGTGTATTGTACAACCGCAAACCCCAGACCGTGTTGTGTGCAAAGACATTGCCCCCTAGAAAAAAGCAGACCATCCGTAACGCATTATGAGACTCCCGAAATGTTGGGACCCGAAGTGACCTTGGCCATGTCTCATCATGATGCCAAAGCAAGAGAAAATGACCCCACGCCCAAAACAAACAAAGCAGACAAACAAGCACTTATTTTGTCGATGAAGAGTACTTGGTGACAGCCTTGGTGCCCTCAGACACAGCGTGCTTGGCAAGTTCACCGGGCAGGATTAGGCGGACTGAAGTCTGAATCTCACGGGAGGAGATGGTGCTCTTCTTGTTATACGCGGCCAATTTGGATGCCTCTGTGGCAACACGCTCGAAAATGTCTGCACAGTACGTTTACATTAGTCTAGAATCGATGCATTGTAATTGGAGTGGTCGTGTGGCACGCGGCTTACCATTGACAAAGGAGTTAAGAATGCTCATAGCGCGGTTGGAGATACCAGTGTCGGGGTGGACCTGCTTGAGGACTACGCAATAGCACGTCAGTAGTTGCATCAGGACAAAAGCGGATCGGAGATGTTCCTATTGTATACTAAATGCATTGCGATGGGGTAGACAATGGAAAACGCGCATTGAGACACGCGTGCGGAATTGTGCGATGGGGCTAAACCATGAGTTTGCAGAGCAGGCACTCACCTTTGTAAATGTATGAGGAGTAGGTCTCCTTGCGCGCCTTGGTTCGCTTCTTCTTGTCGCCGGTGGAAGCAGTCTTCTTGCCGGCATCCTTCTTCTCAGGAGCCTTGGAGGCAACGGGGGCCTTGGAGGCAGGCTTCTTGTCGGCAGCTTTGGGAGGCATGTTGACTGTTGATGAATGAAAAAGATGAGAATCGAAATGCGGTCAGTTCGGCTTGATAGTGAATGTTGATGCGTGAAGATGGAATATAATTCCGAGATCAGTTGTTGTTGCGATGTGGAAAAATGTGGGATGGAGAAAGGGAGAAGTCAAAGTTGTTGGCAGAAGAAAGGGTGTGGGTGGTGAGGATCCTTTTGTAGGTAGGATGCGGTCGCGCTAGGTTGGTTACTGATTTGGCTGGCAGTTGCTATTATACCTGCACGCGGTATTGATCCTGCCCAGTCGACGTAGGTGGGGACTGCCCTGCTCTGCTTGTTAAGAAAAGGCTGGGCTGGTAGGTGTGCACGGGCCCCACTCTCCGGTGGAGCCAATGATAATTCTCCATTTACTACCCATTTTCTGTGGTGTGCCTACCTAATCTACATACATAGGTACCTTAGTACCGCCAAATGCTTCTCCGCCCCCGCCGTTTTTAGTGCTATCCTGAAAAAGAGAGCAAGACGCGCACCGCGTTTCTCGAAATCATAATGGAATTGAACACTGGCGCGGCTGGAAGTTGCCAGGGCACAAACATTCCCCTACCTATTTTAGGACTAACGCCTAGAATGTTAGCAAGTCTACTCAGATAAAGGCGACCAATCATAAAATCAGTTGCACTGCAAGCAAGCGACAACTGAAATTCACCCGCAACATTGTGGCAACAAACACATTCCCGGCGATCACAACGCCGGAACTTCCTCGTCATCTATTGTTCCGGCACCGTCTCGGCCGCCGGCCTGTCGCCTCCCACTCACTTGTAGCTCTAACTCCTAGTTCCACAACACGGTACAGAGCCGGGGAGTATGAATTACGTGTTCTTGCTATATGACATGCATCATGAAGGGCCAGACAGCTAGCTTATTGTGTACATGTATCTATATTCAGTGGTTTGCTGGTACTTAGCGTAACCTACTACCTACTTGCACCAGATCGTCAATATCAAGTAAAATTAACCAGTTGGTGATAATGACAGCAAAATAACAAAATAACTCTTAGAAAGTCCCGACCATTCACACAATCTTAGACAACAACAAATGAAGCTACAAGTTAGGCTATGGGAAAGACTGGCAAATGTCTGGGTACGATAAGATACCGGTTGAATAAGGTGATTTGTTTTATCCAGGTAAGCCATCAAGATCAATAATCATAGAAACATATCTGCATGCTAGCATCGTGTAGTAGAGGGGAAGAGAAGTATAGTTTGAAGGGATACTAGCATTGCCCTGGGCACGTATACTAGTACTACTGCAATATGCAGCTGTCAGATAAAAACCCTAAGCTAGAGAGCCAATCATAAATTGCGCCCTGAAGAAGAGGTATGGATGGCATTGTTTGATAAGAGGTTATATAGTAACCATCTCAGAAGACGCCGGGATGCAAGGCAGCTGCAAAGTGATGTAGGTGAGTATGTGCAGGTAGGTACTCAATCATAAATAAAGCTTCCAAAGAAGCTTGTTCTGAATGCGTCAAAGCCTTAAGGATACCTCTTGCCTATTGGCCCATATATGCAGTGCTTCTGTGTAATTTTTCCATATTTGGTAAGCTTAATAACTTGTAAGCCGCCATCAATGAGGAGAGAAAAATACATAGGTACCCGCCTGCAGTTGCAATTCCCATTGTTAGCTGAGGGAATCCACCCAATCTGGGCTAGCGTTATATCCACCACGCCCCCCTGCGGTTTTGGACTGATCTAGGAAACCGTGATTTTACTTCCCCGTACAGAGAGCATTTGGTTGTGATTTCTGATTCTGCAGACGCGACCCGAGCATACTTAAACGTCTACTCCCCCACCACCCTTCAACTTCCTCCCTTCCATCTCCCGTTATCCATTTCATTCTCAACAACCACCCAACAACAACGCCATTCTCACGCAACATCTGCTATTACTAGCATCTTGATCGCGCATCTTCGTACTCTAGATTTCTAATCTTTTCCACAACCCAAAACCATATCCAAAATGACTGGAGGCGGCAAATCCGGCGGCAAGGCCAGTGGTGCCAAGAATTCTCAATCGTGAGTTTCCCTTACTCTTATTGCGCGCATCCACGCGTTTCCTCTTTGCTTAATGTTTTGATCTACTTGCGCGTCTAAACATGACGCGTCTTACACCTGTCTATTCAAACGAATCATTTTGATGTAGAGCATCTCTGGTCTCCAACTCTGAACTAACGGGACGTCTTATAGTCGGTCTTCTAAGGCTGGTCTCGCCTTCCCCGTCGGACGTGTTCACCGTCTGCTACGCAAGGGCAACTACGCTCAGCGTGTTGGTGCTGGTGAGTTTAGGTGTTCATCAAGTATGTCGCTAGTCTCTAACCCCATGATCAGGTGCTCCCGTCTACCTCGCCGCTGTCCTCGAGTACCTAGCTGCTGAGATTCTTGAGTTGGCTGGCAACGCCGCCCGTGACAACAAGAAGACCCGTATCATTCCTCGTCATCTTCAGCTTGCCATCCGCAACGATGAGGAGTTGAACAAGCTATTGGGCCACGTCACCATCGCACAGGGTGGTGTTCTACCCAACATTCACCAGAGTGAGTATCCTGTCATCTAGCATGTACAGTCAGGCAGTCGCTAATATCATCTCTTCCAGACCTCCTTCCCAAGAAGACCGGCAAGCCCGGCAAGAACGCAAGTCAGGAGTTGTAATTGCAGCATTGCTTTCTGTTTTCTGGTTGGTTGTTTGGGACGTTTCATGAACCACGGGGTCACGGCTGGGTACGGTTTGCTTTTCATGCGTACGGTTGTACATTACACATAAATCCATTGGAACATGGATACGAATGAGAATTGAGATTATTCTGAACAAAAGGACGGCTTCTTTCTATCTTCGTCACGAGTGATATTGATGTTTCTATTGTGTTGGACATGGTGCGCAAGTATGAGCAGTGGTGACACTGCTTTATTACTCTATGGGCTGCTCGAACTATAAGTAGCAGATGCGCTCAAAGTGATACTCGAACACCAATTGCAATCTGTGTCGCGTGTGATATGCTTTGAGGTGGATTCAACCCTGAACCCAAAATGGCTTTTTGATCTTCAAATAGTACAAAATGGATTTCAGCACTTTCAAAAGATAGTTCATGACCAACTCTGAGGCCAGCAGGTAGAAATAAACTAACGCGGGAACATTTATAGGATGGGTGGCCATTTTGAGGAACATAAACGCAACAACAGACTATATTGCAATTAGTCCCAATCTTTTTGGCTTCTATGCAGAGATTACAAGGTCTATGTACAAAGTAATGTAGGTTGTGGGCCCCAGTGTGCTCAGCATTCCTTCTAAAACTTGAGAGGTGGTGGCGCTGGTGGATGATCACATTAGCACTGAAACTAACTCTTCGGCCTGATACCATTTGGCTCGTGGGTGTTGGACTTACGAGCTGTGTTGTGGACAGGTAGGTTTCTCTCGTATTTGGATCCTGTGACCGAATATCAGTATTTATTTCGGCACTCCAGTTCTGGCCACACTTGATATGTAGCTGAGAAAAGGGAGATCTAGGTGAAAGGCGATGTCCTTTCCAAGCCGGCCATAACGTACCTCCAGGAGCTGTAGGAGGGCAGTATGGGTCAGGATGCTTCCATGTATCGAGTAACTTCTCCGTCTCATTCAGCAATGCCTAGTTACGGTAAGGTCTCCTTGTCAGTCACCTTTCCGAGGTCGAGCTGGGTGAATGCAGATCGTCAAAAGCAGGCGGTACGCATGTTCAGGCTCACCCTTTGCTTCCTAACATCTGAGACGTCGCGGTTCGCCTCGAAGAGCGATCGGATATAGAGAGCTTGGCCGCGCCATAGATGGCGGTGGACGGCCCAGTCAAGGGAAAGTTTCAGACTGCGCCGGTAGAGCGACCTGGGTGGTAAGAGAGCCCGTCAGCAACGTCCTCAGAGATCGTTCGAGGTCTTAGTCCAGCTCACAATACAGCCTGTTTATTCGCCATGATGGTTCTGCCTTTGCACTTGCGCCTCTACGTCCTGGTCCGGCTGCGGTGTTATATAATGCCACGATGATGCGGAAGCAAGCAAGCGCGTCCCAGTCAACAATCAAGCACAGTCGTGTGCAGCCTGTGCTGTGTCTGAATCGTCGCAGTCGCTTGTCAGATAAAGCGTGTATGGGAAGGGCCGGGTGGGGAGGGTCGTCGAGGCGAGTGTAGTTGCCAGAAGGCGTTCGGTTCTTGAAGCTATATCAGCCAATGCAAAGCTTGGTTGGGACTGAGGTGAACGGGATTAGGGTGATGCGGAGGGTCCACAATTCTTCAAATTGGTCACTACTCATTGGTCGTTAGTCATTGGCTAGCTACGGCTACAGAGAGGCACTTCATCAGACTACTATAATCAACTGGCACAACCTTGGAGTGTGGGTTAAGTGCTCTCTGCCAGCTGGCGACTACCAGCTGGCTTTTTGAGCCTAGAGAAATGACGAAACGGGTAAATTCGGTAGAGGGAAAATAGATTCGTGGTAACTTGTAGCAAGGTTTATGCTTATCCAGGACAAAAAGCGCCTTGTAGTTAGTTGGAGCTGCGACGAAAAAAAAACCCGAGAGAATAAAAATAAAACCAGCGCTTTCCGAAATCTGGCATACTGAGTCGGCAGCCAACCAATCCAAAGTCGGCCCTTCTACATCTCCAACGTAATAGCCTCACTCTACTTAGTGACTACTTACCTACCTACTTTTCCTACCTCTTTTTCTCCAGTGTTTCTCTCCGGTATTGTTCTTCTTCCTCTATCTTCCTCTACTATCTTCTTTCTTCGTCTCTCGCCCATTTCCTCCAACTTCTATAGGATTACCGACATTGTGATCTCAATTGGAACTAATCTTTCTACTAGGCTACCTTTCCAGTTTGTTTTGGTCCTGCCTACTGTATATTTACATGTACAGTACATGAGCGTAAAACTTGAATTCTGCCAGCCATTCATCGATCCGCTTGCTTCGTTGCTTCCACAGTTTTAGAGCCCACGAGACGCCGTCTTGCCGTGCCTGTACGCTCGCTCGTTCTCCTCGCCGGGTTATCGCCGACTCTCCTTCATACAATCCGGCCCAGCTCGATTTCATATTCTTTTCACCATGATGTCAAGACGCGTCCTCACTGCTGCGCGCATGCTGCGCCAGCCGCTTCACCATCCACTACGAAGCCACCTTCCCCTGCCCATTCTCATGGCGCAGGTGCGTACATATGCCCAGACCATTGTAAAGGTTCCTCAAATGGCCGAGTCCATTACCGAGGGCACCCTGAAACAGTGGAGCAAGCAGGTCGGCGACTACGTTGAGCAGGATGAGGAGATTGCTACCATCGAGACCGACAAGGTAAGATGTGCCAGCACATGTCCACATGTCCACACATGCCAGCCCCGACACCAGCACTGGCACTAGTCCAGCATAGTGGGGCTGTTTCGTTCTGTATTTTTCCAAACAACGCTGGGGTCCTGTGGTCTAATATGTTGTTTCTCTTGCTAGATCGATGTGGCTGTCAACGCGCCTGAAGCCGGCATCCTAAAGGAACTGCTGGCCAATGAGGAAGATACCGTAGTGGTAGACCAGGAGATCGCCAAGATCGAGCCAGGCAGCGCTCCTGAAGGTGGTGACAAGTCTGAGTCGAAAGAGCCTCCGAAGAAGGAGGACGCCTCTACGGACGCCAAACCTGCACCAGTCGAGGCGGAGAACAAACCCCAGCCCAAGCAGGAGTCCCAGACAGAACCATCATCGAAGCCGTCGCCGCCGCCGGAGCCCAAAAAGGAGTCCGCCCCCAAACCCTCCCAGCCTTCCAAGGACAGCTCAGCGACCTCTGGCCCTGTTTTGGGCAGCCGCGAGGAGCGACGAGTCAAGATGAACCGCATGCGCCTGCGCATTGCCGAGCGACTGAAGCAGTCACAGAACACCGCCGCTTCGCTGACCACATTCAACGAGGTTGATATGTCCTCGCTAATGGAATTCCGCAAGCTCTATAAGGACGAAGTGCTCAAGAAAACGGGCGTCAAACTCGGCTTCATGAGCGCTTTCTCTCGTGCCAGTGTCCTAGCCATGCGCGACATCCCCGCCGTCAACGCCTCCATCGAGGGCGAGAACGGCGGAGACACCATCGTCTATCGCGATTACGTCGACATCTCGGTGGCCGTGGCGACGGAGAAGGGACTGGTCACGCCCGTCGTCCGCAATGCGGAGTCGATGGACCTCGTTGGCATCGAGAAGGCTATTGCCAACATGGGCAAGAAGGTTCGTATCTCCTCTTTTTCCGCTCATATCTCAAGATCGCCTCAGTTGTTTCGTGGCTGACATGGAGTGACAGGCTCGCGATGGCAAGCTGACCATCGAGGATATGGCCGGTGGCACGTTCACTATCAGCAACGGCGGTGTCTTTGGCTCGCTTATGGGCACGCCCATCATCAACCTACCGCAGAGTGCGGTGCTAGGCCTCCACGCCATTAAGGACCGACCTACTGTGGTCAATGGCAAGGTCGAGGTCCGACCGATGATGTACCTGGCTCTGACGTACGATCACCGGCTCTTGGACGGCCGGGAAGCGGTACAATTCTTGGTCAAGGTCAAGGAATATATCGAGGACCCCCGCAGGATGCTGCTTGGTTAAGGAGATATAGTTATGTCTAGAAGGTTGTACATTGTCTATAAACACGTCGGGTAATATTTGTCTAGAGTGTACAATACATGTGTGCAGTGGTGGTTCCGGCGCGGGCGGGGGTTGCTTCGAAAGATGTCTATGCATGAATGAATAAATGTTTTGTTCCACTTACTTTATATCCACCACAATGATGTCCGGTTCTTAACGTGGAAGCGGCGTCATGACGTCTGTCTATACTTGATTGAGGGGGTCGTTCTCAACACTATGTCAAGGTGCGGCCGTACATGTGATGTATTATATACTACTCAATACAAAGGAAGATAGAGACTGAATACCTGTGTTGGGATGCATCCATAGTGACCAGACGACGTGTAGCATGGATTGGATGCTCTGGGGGGGAGTGTTGTATTTTATCTTGTATCTTGGGGCGTCTTTCTGTACCGTGGGTAGACCATTATATTCGCATCCCAATTGCCCAGCGTCTATACTTTACTGCAGTTAGGCCTAAATTTTTTTCCCCTTTTACTGTATTATTTTAGTATAGTGGTAGATTGGTCGGAGATAGGCAGTCAGTCGGGCGTCTACTGCATGTTAGTTGGTCTTTCTATTATATCTTACTCTAGGGTAGGTCTACCGGGAGCAACTAGGGTTTTTTGTGATAACATCAACTTGTTTGACAAGACAAGGATCTGAGACTGTTGCTTTAAATCTACTCTTCCTATCCGTGCGACCTTGTCTATGTTCTTGTAGGTTGTGGTGGTTGACATTGTTGTTGGTGATTGTAATTGTTGCAAGGTAGTGAGTTTCCATATACTTGTTTCCTCTGTCAGCCGGGTCAATATTGATTAATATGGTTGTCATAACGAAACCGCTACCTGGCGTCCCTTACAGGGTAATACTATGACCCATGCAATGTGTTATGCAAAGAGAGTGCCTGCCTGCATATATCAACAACCTAGGTTGGCCTTGTTGCTATGCTCTCCTGCTACTGCCTACAGCATACATCTGTACCATTGACCCAAAGAGAGATTGCCTGTTTAGGAATGCAAGGGTCCCCACAAGTGGCCAATGGGAAGTATCCCAGTCGGGTGATTCATCTTCCGGAGGGGCAGTCCAGTCAGAAGCACCGATATAGGACCTTGGACCCTTCATGCTTGACTGGAATTGAGATTGAATTTCTAGTATCTAGCCTAGGTATTGCCAATGGAGGGGCAAAAACTAAAAAAATAGTGAAAGGAAGGCGCGACTGGTCACCTATTCCATCCCAATATTCATATTTTGCCATCCACATTTTACCCTCGTGCTACAGCCATGTACGAATATAAAGAAACGGCCAGCCCGAATCACACCCGGTCACAATCCTACCTTTCAACGAGAGGTGGTGACTATGGCGTACGTATTTGCCCAGACGCAGGAATTGTAACCCACGCAAGCATGTGCTGTTGTGCTGACACCAATTGCCCAAGCTCTCGTTCGAAACCGTTGTGTTAAAGGGCCTTGCGGCCGATGGCGGCTTATTTCTGCCTGACCAGATACCAACTGTGGCCGACTGGGTATTGCGCGCGACCCATACCTATGCAGCAGTGTGTACCAGAGCTAACGTGCTGCGCACCACCAGCAAGACTGGAAGGACCTGTCGTATACCGACCTAGCATTCCGCATATTCAGCCTGTTCATCTCGCGCGACGAGATCCCCGCAGATGATCTACGGGCCATCATCGAACGAAGCTATTCCACCTTCCGAGCCGACGACGTTGTGCCCCTGGTCCATCTGCAAGACAGTAACCTGTACCTTCTTGAGCTGTTTCACGGTCCCAGCTACTCCTTTAAAGACTGTGCGTCAATGCAAAGCCCGACCCTGGAGGAAGAACTAACAAGCACTCACACCCGACCACAACAGGTGCTCTGCAATTTCTGGGGAACCTGTTCGAGTATTTCCTTGTTCGAAGAAACCAAGGCAAGGAGGGCAAAGGTAGGATTCTCATTGAGGCACAACGTCTACCCGTGCGATGGGAAACAAACTAATGGCAAGAGCAGACAGGCATCATTTGACAGTTGTTGGCGCAACCAGCGGTGATGTAATGTGACCCCCTCCCCTCACTTGGAGCGACTTGTCTATGTCTGTTTCTATCCCCGCTCGAAGGGCTAATAGACCAGCAGACTGGATCTGCAGCGATTTATGGACTCAGGGGCAAGAAAGATGTATCTGTCTTCATCCTCCACCCCAAGGACCGTGTTAGCCCGGTAAGTTCAACCGGTCACCGGCCCCGCGGATGCGCGAGAGGGTTAGCTGACTTGTGTGTGTGCCCGACAGATCCAGGAAGCGCAGATGACGACCTGTCTCGATGCTAACGTACACAACATTGCCGTGACGGGAACGTTTGATGATTGCCAGGTGAGGAGCCCCAAAAGAGGCAGGGAAGGGTGGTTTGTAGATTAATGGCTGATGGCTGCGTGCGTGCAGGACATTGTCAAAGCGCTCTTTGGCGATGATAACACCAACGAGACACTCAAGCTCGGTGCCGTCAACTCGATCAATTTCTCGAGAATCTTGGCCCAAATTGTCTACTACTTCCACGCCTACTTCTCGCTCGCACGGAAATCCACAGCGTTCAAGGTCGGGGACAAGGTCCGGTTTGTTACCCCTACAGGCAATTTCGGAAACATACTTGCCGGATACCTCGCCACTAGGATGGGCCTCCCGGCAGACAAGTTGACTGGTATGTATCTCCTCTGCCGGCTTTTTTTAATACTCCTTCTTGACGCTAACCCACTAGCAGTGGCAACAAACGAGTAAGCGATTCGTGTTCTGGGTCTTTGGCACCTACTGTCTGTTTTCCTGGCTAATATCACATGGTGTAGAAACGATATTCTAGACCGATTCTGGAAAACGGGCCGTTATGAGAAGAAGCCGGCCACAGACGGAGGTGCGAATGAAGACCATGTGCACAAGGACGGCTGCAAAGAGACGCTGAGTCCGGCCATGGACATCCTGGTTTCCAGCAACTTTGAAAGACTGATGTGGTTCCTAGCTGAGGGTAATTATCATTATATGTCCACCCGTCGCTAGGGGGTCGATACTGACGTGGTACAGATTTCGCCTCCACAGTTGGCATGGACGAGGAATTCAACAAGAAACAGGCGGGACAAGAGGTTACGACATGGTACAAGTCTCTCAAGTCAACTGGTGGCTTCGGGCCCGTTCATGCGGATATCATGAAGACTGGACGGGAAACGTTCGAGAGCGAGCGTGTCAGCGACCCGGAGACTCTCGACATGATCCGGTCGTGCTACCGCCAGACAAAATATGTGCTGGACCCCCACTCGGCCGTTGGCGTGGCAGCAGCGACAAGGTCGATTGCCCGGGTGGATGCCGGTATACACCACATCTCGCTCTGCACTGCTCACCCGGCCAAGTTCGCAGGCGCAGTCGAGGCAGCCCTGAATGATGAAGCAAACTTTGACTTCAACGAACAAGTGCTTCCTGACGAGTTTAAGGATCTTCTGCACAAGGAAAAGCGGGTTACATTTGTAGGCAACTCATGGGAGAAAGTAAGGGAGATTATAAAGCAGCAGGTAGAGAGAGACCTATTGAAGGAAAGCTCTTAGATTGGCATGGATATACCATCATTATTTGGCATAAAAAAAGGTAGACGTACACAATACAGAGTCTAGTTACAAGGTAGCTGTGCCGCGGCAGCAACATGCCTATATAATATTATGATAGACCTTCAGCGACTATCTAGAGGAAGGCCTCCTCTAATGGCAAAAAGGTCATGCTGGGTCAAGGGAAAGCTTATGTTGATTGATAGAGAGGCTACCTCATCTAACAAGGGGCTATATATGCATAAAATTATCCATATATAGCTTTTAAGCCATTTTTACCTAATAGTCTAAAATAATAGCTTTGTTTAAAATTGTTAGACTAGCCTGCTATAAGGATTAATAGTGCAGGTTATATACTTGCACTCTATACACTATACTAGTTATAGAATGTATGCTATATAAGGTCAATAGCTGTTTATATCTATAGATACTATTATTATTAAGCTTATTTATACGCCACCTTTTTATTTTAGCTTATTGCCTTCTATATAGCAAAATTAGTTTATATAGTTGTGGCCTAAAATAAATATTGCACACTTAAGTTAGTTTTAGTTAGCCACTATATAATTTATATATATATATTAAATTTATTATATAGGCTATAAACTATAATTTTTAATACACTTATTTTAAAGGTAGCATTATTAAATAGTATATCTTTTACTTAATAAAAAGCTTTACCTTTTATTATAATTAAATAAAAGATTTAAATATAAACTATATATATATTAAAATTATAAAGGGGACGTACTTTTTTTAAGGACTAACTATTAAAAAAGTATATACTGCTTGCGCAAGCTTGCTAAAAGCAAGCTAAGGATTAGCTAAAAGCTTAATAAAGCCTTATAGCTATATATAATTAGCACACTAAATAAAAGTAATTTTATATAATTACTTTTTAAAATTTACTATATTATTTTATAATATATTAAACCTTACTTTTTATACTTTTTTATTTTTATATTTAATAATTAGTTATAATATAATATTTAAACTAAAAATATTATTTATAAAATTTATAACTATTAAATAAATAGCTATTATTAAGCTAAAATTTTGCTTAAGTAAAAATATTAATAATAATTTAAATATTAAATAGCTTATAAGCTTAGCGCTTATTATATTTTAAAAAAAAACTTAAATTATTAAAATTAAATAGTTTAAATAACTAATATAAAAGTTTATAAAAATAAAAACATTAAAGTTTGTTTTAGCTAAAATATAATTATTTAGCTAATAATAATTATATTTATAGTACTATAAAAGTAAATTTATAAAGCATAATAAACTATTATTATAAATAATAGCTATAATAGCTTAAATTAACTAATTATTATACTTAAAAGCAAATATTAATATTAAAATATATATATATAATTCTAAGCAGCTTAAGCAAAATATTATTATTATAAAAATTAAAAATTAAAAATTTATATTTAAAAAAAGCAATAAATAAAAGCTTAGCTAACTAAACTTTATTTAAATAATTTAAGCTTTAATTTAAATAAAAAATTTTTTTAAACTAACTAGCAAATATATTATAAAATATTAAAGTATAAAAATTAAAAAATAAAATAATATTTAAAAACTTTTAAAAGTTTATTTAATAAAAAAATATAAATTTTAAGCTATTTAATAAATAAGCTAAAAAGCTATTATTAATTTAAAAATAACTTATAATTAGCTTTTAATTATTAATATAAGCTTATAAATAAGCTTTAAGCAAGTTTTAATTAAGCTAAAAATAACTTTTAAAACTATAAGTTTAATAATAAATAAAGCTAAGCAATAATAAAATACTTAATAAAATGTTAATAAAAAAGCTAAAAATAGCAAAAAATAAATAATTTAAAAGTAAAAGCATAAAGCTAAACTTAAAGCTGTGCTATAAAAGCAAAAAATTATTATATAACTAAATAATAATTAAAACAAATTACTATAAATAAGCAAAGAGCTATTTAAGTACTATAATTATAATAACTTAAAGCATAAAGCTATAAAATATTAGTTTTAATTATAAAATAAAAAAAGCGCAGCTAAAAATTAGCTAGCAGTTAAATAGCAACTAATTTTATTAAAAAGGCTAAAAAATAAAGTTTAAAATATAATTACTATTTAATTTATTTTAAAATTTTTTTAAAAAAGCAAAAGTTAAGCTAAAATAAAATAATATATTTAATTTATTATAGTAAAAACTAATAAAATATTTAATTTAAAAAAACTTTTTAAAAAAGTAGCTATAATATTATTAAATAATAAACATAAAATTTTTTTTTCTTACTATAAATATATATATAAAAGCGCAAGTTAATATATTTTATAAAAATTTAGCTAAAAACTATTTATAAATAATAATAATATTTATTTTAAAGCTAATTAAAAAAAAAACACTATAATATTATAGAGTATATAAAGCTACTTTTTAAATAGTTTATATAAAAAGCTAAATAAAAAATTTTACTTAAATACTTTATATTATAAAAAAAAGGTTAATATTTTTAAAGTTATTATTATTAAAGCTAAGTATAAGCTATTTAAATATTACTTAAAGTATAACTTTTATAATATAATATTTTAAAAAATATTAAAAAAGTTAACTTTAAAAACTTTATAACATATTTTATAAGTTAATTGCACACTTTTTTTCTATATAAAAAACGTTTGTGCGTAATATTATAACTTAGCTAATACTAATGCTATAATAATATAAATAGTACTAGTTGATTTTTAACTAAATAACAAGTTTAAATATAATTTTTTTATATTTATAATATTTTTATTTAGCAAGTTATTAAGCAATATGCTAAGCAAAGATTATATAATTTTTAGCAAAGATTATATTATAGTATAAATACTATAATATTATATAACTAGTTTATTATTATTATTATTAAATAATCTGCTTAGCTGTCTTATAGCGCAGCTATTTTATATTTTATTTGCAAGCAAAAACTATTTTAAAAAAACTTTTAAAGCGCGCTAAAAAGCTTGCAAAGCTTTTTAAAGCTTTTAAAGCGTTTTTTTAACTAAATAAAATGTTTGCGCTATTTATATAAAACTTTTATTATATATATTTTTTTTATATATTAAGTTTTTATTTAGTTAATTTTAATTAAAAAAAAGTAAATAAATAAAATATAAAAGCTTAGCTTATGCTTTATTTTATAAGCTTTTTTAATTTGTTTAGCTAAGTTATATATTGTAAGCTTTTTAGTATAAAAAAGTTATTAAGCTATATTTTATATACTTTTTAGTTTGTTTATAGCTATAGCTAAGTTTACTTTTAATTTTAAGCAAGCTAAAGCAAGCTTTTAGTATAGCTTTTTATATTTATTATTTAAAAAGTTATAGTTTAAAATAATATAAGCTATTATTTTTTTGCTAGCTATATATTTATAAAGCAATATAAAATAGCTTAAAATATATTGCTTATATAAAAAAGCTTTTAGCTTAATTTTTTTAATATATATTTAAAAAATTAATAATATTTTATAGCATAAAAAGCTTTTATAATACTTTGTTAACTTTATATTTAAAAGCATTTTTTTTATAATTAAATAGCTTTGCTTATTAAAATATATATACTTTTATTATTTTATTTACTTTTTTTTAGTGCTATATTTAATGCTTTTTTTTTATTTATTAATTTTATTTATAATAGCTTAAAAAAGCTTTTTTTAAGCATACTTTAAAGCATTTTTATAGCTAGTTTTTTTAAATTTTTTTTAAGCGTTAAATATTTAGTTTATTATTTTTTTGCTTATTAAGCTTACTATTTATATATATAAAAGTATTACTAGCTTTTTTAAAAAGCTAATACTTTGCTGCTTAAATAAAAATTTAATAAAAAATTTTTTAATTTTGCTTTAATATAGCGCAATAAAGTTGTTTTAAAAGCTTTTGCTACTTTTTATAAGCAGGTTTTTTAAATTATTATAAGCTTTTAAACAATTTTTTAAATTTTATTTTTTATTACTAGCTAATATTATATTAAAGCTTTATAAGCTAAAATATTTTTAATTATTGCTATATATAGCTAATAAGCTTTAATAATACTAATATTTTAAGCAAAGCTTTTTAGCTTAATTATTATAAGCTATTATATTATAAAATTTTTATATAGCTTTGCTAAATATATTTTTTATTTTAGTTTTTTTTTTAAATAAATTTTAAAAAATTAAGTACTTTTTTTTAGCTTTATAATTGCTTTAAAAAATATAATTTGCTTTATAAAAAGCTATTAAGCTTTTAAAAAGTATAGCAAGTTGTTTTTTTTTAAAAGAAAATTTTATTTTATAGCATACTATTTATATTTTATAAATATTTTAAGCTTTTTTAAACTTTTTATAATTGTTTATAGCGCTTATGCTTGCTATTATTAAATTAATATTATTTATAAAGCTTATTATAACAATTTTTAAGTATTATTTAATAGGTTTTTTATATAGCATAAATATATAAAATAAAAATAATAATAATAATAATAACAAGCTTTATAATACTTATATATATAATATAATAAGCTTAGCAAGCTTTTTATTAAAAAAAAAAAGTGCTTTATAGTTTATAATAAAGCTTTTTATTTAGCTTATTATTTATAGCAAAAAGCTTTTTTTTTATAGCATAATTATTAAGCGCTTATAATTAACTATATTAAATATTTTTAAAATATTTAGTAATAATAAAAATATAACGCTACTTTATTAAAATGCTTATTAAGCACTTTTTATTATTATTTTATTATTATTTTAATTAATTATTAGCTTTTATTACTTATTTAGCTTTTTAAAAGCAAATTATAAATTTTTATTATTTTTATTAAGCACTTATATATATATTTTTTAAAAGCGTTATTTATAGTACTAATTAATAATATAAACTTTTATTTTTTTAAAGTTTACTTTATTAAAAGTGCTTTTTTTAGTTTAAATATAATTATTATATATGCTTTTTAAAAGCGTTTAAAGTAATATTTTAGCAAAAAGCTTGCTTAAATAAAAGCTGCTAGTTAATAGTATAAAAACTTGCTATATGCTTTAAAAAACTTATTAAAAAGCTTATTAGCACTTAATACTTTTTATAAAAAAAGCTTATAAATTAATATAGTAATATTATTAATTTTAATTTTTTATTTTATTTTAAAATATTAATAGCTATTATAATTTGTAAGCTAATTAAAAATATTTTATAAGTTAGCTAAAAAAGCAAAAAAAAATTATTAGCAAGCTTTTAAGCTTTTTTTTTTTAAATAATAATAACTATAAACTTTTTTAAATTATTTTATAAAAAAACAAATTGCTATTATATTTAGCAATACTTTTAGTAAGTATACTTACTTAGTAAAGCTTTAAAACGTTTTAAAAAATTTTAAAGCTTTTATTATTATTTATTTTTAGTTTATTTATTAAGCTTTAGTTATTTTTATTTTAAAGTTTTTTTTAGTATTATAAAATACTTTTTAAGCTATTTTTAATTATTTTTTTTAATATTATTAGTATATTTATTTTATAGTTATTTAAAAGCTTATAATTTTTAAAGTTATTTATAACGCTTTTTTTATTTTTAAGCTAAGCATTTTATATAGCATTAAAAGTTGTATAATAGTTATAAGCTATTTTAATAATTTATTAAAAGCTTTATTAAGCTTGCTTTTATTTTTTAAAACGTTTATATTTATAATAAATACTTTTATTTTTATTACTATATATACTTTATTTATTTATAGCTAATTTTATTTTTTAGTACTTTATAAATAGTTTTTTATATACTTATTAATTTTAATAAATATTTTAAAAGCTTAATAATTTAAATTTTTTTTTTAAATTATTTTAATAAATAATGCTAGTTTTTTTAGTTATTTATATAAAATTAATAATAAAGTTTTTTTATTTTTCTATTATTTTAATAAGCTTTTTTAATAAAGTTGTTAGCAATAGCTTTTAGTATGCTATAAATTTTAAAAGCTTTTTACTACTATATAATATATATTTTGCTAAGTTTTAAGCTAAATAATATCAATTAAAAATTTTTATTATTATATTATTTTTTAATAAAAGTTTAAATAAAAAGTTTTAAACTAAGCTTTTTTACTTTATTTTTACTAGGCTTAATAAATAAATTATTTAAATTATAAAAATATTTAGCTTATTATTTATATATATATTTGCTTAGTTTATATTATTTTTTATATTTAATATTTTTAGCACTATTTTTTTATTAATATATAAAATAGCTTTATTACTTTTTTAAATATAATAATAATTGCTTTTAAAATAATAAACTACTTTTAACTTATTAATTTTAAGTTTAAATATAGCTATTATATTATATATAGTTTTTTTAAACGCTTATATAATATTTTAATATAATTTTTTTTATATATTTTAAAAAATAATATTAATTATAAACTAGTACTTAAAAAAATTATTATTAAATAAGCTAATAATTATTTTATATATATATATTTTTAACTAATAAGTTTATTTTAGTGCTAAGCTTTTTAAAAGCATTTAATTAAGCTATTATTAAAGCTATTAATAATAGTGCTAGTATATTATTTGCTATATATATTAAATATACTACTTTTTATTATTTTAAAACTTATATAGCTATACTATATATACTACTTTAACATACTTCTTTTTTTAATACTTATTTTATAATATTTATTTTAAGCTTTATAGCTTTTATTATAATTAATATATTTAAGCTAAGCTATTTTTTTTTTTACTAAGCACTTATTTTTTTTAAAGTGCTTAAAAGCTATATAGCACTTATAATAAGCTTTTTTTAAGCAATAAGCTATTATATAATTAAAACTATAATAGTTAAAATATTATTTAACTTTTATATTTAAATTAAATAGCTTATAATTAAAAAACTTTGCTTTTTATAGTAAGCTTTTATTATAAAGCTTTTTAGCTGCTTTTAAAGTGCTTATATAAATTAAAATATTTTTATATTTAATTTTTATATTTTTTAAAATTAATTTTTTATATTTAATAAGCTTTTTATATTTTTTTTAAGCTTTTTATAAAGCTTTTTATTTATATAAATTTTTTTTAACTATACTATAAAAAAATTTTTTATATATACTAATATTTTTTTTTTAATAGTATAGCTTTTAGTTTAAAAGCTATTATTACTTACTTATTTTTATTAAGTTTTTTAAAAAGCATTTTTTTAAAATAATTACTATATTATTATTAAATAGCTTATAAGCTGCTACTACCTTTGCTTTAAAAAATACTATATTAACTACTATAATAATTATTATTAGCTTATGCTTATAAAAAGCTAATTTTTATTTTTTTGCTTTAATTATTTTTTTTTTTTTTTAGTTTTTTGCTAGTATAGCTTTTATATTAAAAGCTTGCTAAGCTTTTGTTACTACTACTTTTTATACTTATATTTAGCTTGCTAGTGCTTTATTTAATTTATTTAGTACTTTTTAAAAAGCTTTATTAATTACTTTATTAAAGTTATACTAAATAATATATTTATTAAGCTTATTATTAGTTAAAAAGCTGCTTATATTAATTTTTGCTTATTTTGCTAAATACTTTATTATTTATGCTTTTTTAGCTTTTTTTTAAAATAAAAACTTTTAGTTCACTTTTTTAATTATTATTAATAATAATATAAATTTTATATATTTATTAATTAGCTTGCTAATAGCTATAAATATATTATTTTAGCTTAAATATATAATATTTTTTTAAGTTAAATTATAAAGTGTATTAAATATAAGTTTTTTAATATATTTTATAAGTTTATTAACAAAAAAATTTTTATTGCTATATTAGCAGCTTTTTTGCTATATATTATTTTTGTTATTTTTGCACTAAGTAAGCATAAAAGCGCTTTTTGTTAGCTTTTAAGCGCTTATATTTATTAGTTATTTATTGGCCTGCTTATAAAGTTATTTATAATTAAGTAAAAAAAAAAATTTTTTTATAAATAGTTTAATATATAAATAATTAAGTAAAAAATTTTTTTTTTTTATAAATGGTTTAATATATAAATAATTAAATAAAAAAATTATTACTAGATTTTTTATGTTAGTAAAAATCTAATAGTTATATTTTTATTATTATATAACATATTTTACGGCCATATTTAATACCCGGCCATATTTAACACTTTTTTTTCTATACAAAAATCGTCCGTGCGCAACTTTATAAATTGGCCAATACTAATGCTATAATAATATAAATAGTACTAATTAATTTGTAACTAAATAATAAGATCAAATTTAATTTTTTTATATTTATAGTATTTTTATTTAACAAGTTATTAAGTAATACGCTAAGCAAGAATTATATAATTTTTAATAAAGATTATATTATAGTACAAATATTATAATAGTATATAACTTTTTTAATATTAATGTAATTAAATTAAAAAAAATACTACTAGATTTTATATTTCAATAAGAATCTAATAATTATTTTAATATTATTGTATAATTAAAATTGATAGAGTTATAAATTTACGCACAGACCTTCTTACTAAGATCTTTTTAATAATCCTTGCTTATTTAATACCTTTATAATTTGCTAAATAAAAATACTATAAATATAAAAAAAATCATATTTGATCTTATTATTTAGTTATAAATCGATTGGTACTATTTATATTATTGTAGCATTAGTATTGGCCAAGTCATAAAGTTGCGCACGGACGTTTTTTGTATGGGAAAAAAAGTGTTAAATATGGCCGGGTGTTAAATATGGCCGTGGGATACGTTAACTAAAATTAATAGAGTTATAAATTTACACACGGCCTTTTTTACTAAAATCTTTTTAATAATCTTTGTTTATTTATGACCTTAATAACCTACTAAATAAAAATACTATAAATATAAAGAAATTATATTGGAACTTGTTATTTAGTTAGAAATTAACTGGTACTATTTATATTATTATAGCATTAGTATTGGCTAAGTTATAATGTTGCGCACAAGTGATTTTTGTATAGGAAAAAAAGTGTGCAATTGACCCGTGGGTTACGTTAAGCAAAAAAATAATTAGCAGCAAACAAGCATATATTATAAACTTTATTAATATAAAGTTAAAAAAAAAAGCTGTTTTAAAAAAAATTAATATTAATAAGCTTATAAATATTATTATTAACTTGCAAGCATGCTTAAAAAGCTTTTTTTAATTATAATTTAAAAAGGCAGCAAAAAGATTTTATACTAAAAAAGCAATGCACTTAATTAATATAATTAAAAAAGCTAAAAGATTATTTAAGTTAATTGATTTAATTTTAAAAGTTTAATAAAAAATATTAAAAGATTTTTATAAATAAGCATAATTTGCAAATTATAAGCTAATATAAATATGATAATATTATTTATAGCTAAAAAGAAATAGTATAATAAAGCTTTATATTATCTATTAAAAACTAAATAAAGTTATAATAAAAAATACTTTTTTTTTTAAAATTAAAAATATAAATTGCTTAAAGTTTATTGAAATATTATTTAAGTTAAATTAAAAAAAAATATTATAAAATATATATTAAAGTTAATAATTAATAAATAATTATATTATTTAAACTAATTACTATATTATTAATATTTTAAAGTTATATATATAAAGCATTAATAAAGCTAATTAATTATATTTATATAATTAATTAAAATAATATTATAAATACTATTAATTAGTTTATAAGCAATTAAAATAATATAATTTATTTATTAAACTATTAAAATAAAAAGTTATTGAAATAAAAATAATATTTTTAAAGTTAATTATTATTATTAAAAATATTAAAATATGTTAATAAAAAGTTAATATATTTTATAGCTATATTTGCTACTTTTGTTTATTTTTATATATATAATTTTTAATTTAGTATATTTTTATTACTTACTATAATAAGCTTTTTAAAAAATTTTAATATTATTTTTATACTTTAAGCGCTTTATATAAACTTAAAACTAAGTATTTAATATGTAGCTAAAATTAATAATATATTATAAATACTTATTTTATCTAATAATATATTTATATAATAATATTTAATAGGTTTATTAATAATTAAAAACTTATTAAATTTAAAAAGTAAGCTATTATATAATATATATTTAGCTTTATTATATAATTGTTCTTATTTAAGTATAACTAGTAGTATTAAAAATATAGCTAACTAATTAATAAAGTTATATAATAAAAAATATATTAATAAAAACTAAATAAAGTATTAAATAAGTTTAATATTTTAATTAATATATATATAATTATATAAAAAGTATATATTAACTTTTAATTTTTAATAGCTATAAAAGCAATTATTTATATAATTTTAAAAAGTATTATAAAAATAATAATATTATTATATTTTATATATTAATATATTTTCTATATAAGCTTTAGCTTTAGCTTATTAATTAATTTAGCTTTTTAAAATAGTTATATAAAAAAAAATTTAATATAACTATATATTATATACATATTAAAAAAAAATTTTTATTTATATTTTTTAATATATTTAATATATTAATAATAAAAGCTAATATATAAAAAAGTTTTAATAAATAAAATTAATATTATATAACTAATTTAAAATATATTATTGTTTAGCTAAATTTTTATTTAACTATTTTTATAATTAAAGCTTTATTTAATAGCTTGCTTTTTTTAGCAATTTATTATATTAAATAATATTTAAAATAACATAATATTTTATTATATAATATTAAAATAGCTTGTTAACATATATTATTAAAAGTATATAACAAATTATATATAATTTAATAGCTATTATATATTATTTAGCTTCATTAAAAAAATAACTTATAACTTTTTTATAATAAATAATAAACTTAGATAATATTATTATTAAAAATAATTAAATTATATATAAAATATAAAAACGTTATAAGCTGCTAAAGCAGCTGCTATATAAAAAATAGCAAAAAAGTATATAAGTAATAATTGTATAAAAAAGCAAAAAATTAATATATAATATTATAAAATATATAGCAAACTAAGCTATAATATATAAACGTATTAAAATAAAAAAATTAATATAAAATATTTATATTATTTAAGAAATGTTATTAAAATTATATTTAAAAAAGTATTAATATATATAATATAAATTTAAATAATAACTTAATTAATAAACTAAACTTTTAAAAAGTTAAAAAATATAATTTATAAATATAAAAAAGTGTTAAAATTATTATTTATAACTAATATATTTTATATTTTATAATTAAAAATTAATATATTTTATAAATATATTTAATATTTAGCTATATTTAAAAAAGATTTTTACTTTTATATAAATAATTTTTTATAACTTAATTATATAATAAAAAATTAATTTAAACTATTTAAATTAAATTTCCTAAAGGTTTTTTATTATTATTTAAATATATTTATATATTATAGCTAAGCTTGCTATATTTTTTATAGCATTATATATAAATATTTTGCTTTTTTATATAATTATTATTTAAATGCTTTTTTATTTTTTTTTATATAGTAGTTATTTTAATAGCTTATACCATTTTTATATTTTAAATATAAAATAATTTTTTATTTTATAATTTTATTTTTTTTATATAGCATAATTAACTAAATTATTTATTTATTATATAAAAAGTTATAATTTTTTTAAAATTAAAACTAAATAATATATATTAGCTATTATATTATATATAATTTAATATATACTTTTAATTATATATACTAGTAAGCTATTTTAATATTATATAATAAAATATTTAATAAATATATTTTTTAAAATAATAAATTGCTAAAATAAAAATAAGCTATTAAATAAAGCTTTAATTATAAAAGTAATTAAATAAAAATTTAGCTAAATAATAATATATTTTAAATTATATAGTACTAATTTTATATTTTAAAAACATTTTTATATGTTAGCTATTATTATTACTATATTAAATATATTAAAAAATATAAATAAAAATATTTTTAATATATAATATATGCTTATAGTAAGTATTTAAATTTTTTTATATAACTATTTTAAAAAGCTAAAGCTTATATAATAAATATGTTAGTATATAACTAAAGTATAATAATAATATTATTTTTATAATATTTTTTAAAATTATATAAATAATAACCTTTATAGCTATTTAAAATAAAAAGTTAATATATATTTTTAATATAACTATTTATATATTAATATAAGGTTTAGGGCTTAGTACGTTGTAAGGTAATGTACTAGATTTTAAAAAGTAGCTATAAAAGATTACTTCTATCTGGTGTGCTAATTATATATGGCCGCAAGGCCTTATTAGGCCTTTAGCTAATCCTTAGGGAGTAGTCGCCGCGGTACGTACTAAAGTACGTACCCTTATAAGTGCGTGCTGCAAGTACATACCTAGTAGCAGCTTCCTTGTTATACTACTCCCTCCCTCTAAGCTGCTAGTCTTTAGCAGCCTATACTAATTAAGTAGGTTTTAACCTAACCTTACATTTTTTAAGCTTAAGATTTTAACTTTTACCTTTTTTAGCCCCTAACTGTTTGCTAAGCTATTGCTTTTTTATTATTATTTGCTTTATTAGCGTATTATTTGCAAACATTATTTTTATATTTTTTTAGTTTTTTTTAGTTTTTTTTTTTTTTATATCTTATTTGCTA
>Ga0247782_1000169_pt1 | contig 82773 bp, 66 predicted proteins | sample UWRJL019104C5_FD_179928 | JGI IMG/M metagenome (GOLD analysis project Ga0247782, IMG submission 179928) | Plant litter microbial communities from Arlington Agricultural Research Station in Wisconsin, United States - UWRJ-L019-104C-5 | ecosystem: Environmental > Terrestrial > Plant litter >... | reverse complement strand
CATCCTTATGCAAAAAGGCTATGCAAATAAAGAGCTTCAAGTGACGTCCTTCGTTTGGGGATCGTCCCGGAATTTTGAAATCGTCCTGGTGACCGTCACCAAATACCCCCCTCACACGCTAATGTACGTTGGTAGGGTAGGTAAGTAGGCGCGTCCATGCAGGTACGGCCGATACCTGGTACCTAAAGCCGAAAACGGATGTCGCTTTTGGCAGTGTTTTATTAGTAGCCTAAAATATTCACCATACCACTACACAAATATGCTTTTAAGCAGTACAATACTGTAGTAGAGATTTGACGTCCTGGAATCCCATCTCCAACTAACCGGGTTGCAATAGAGTTGAAGCTTTCTTGAGCGCTTCTCAGTATATCCTTATATTTCTCTCATTTTTCTACATCAAAATAATCACGATTCCTTACTTGGTAGACCAATACGGCAAGACACGTTTCAAGTGTTTTAATATAATGGAGAGCCTTAGCGCTTGCCTCAATTGGCATATACTCTGGGAATTAGGCACGGGGGACAAAAAGTAAATCGAAAGGTTGGCCCCTGAGGGCAGATCTCCCAGCTTTATGCGTGACATTCTTTGACATTACTGTACATAGACAAGATTGATGTGTTATCTATCATAGTTCACTTGGTCCCTAGTACAAATGATTCCCCTAAAAAAACCAGTCTCGTTCTGGAATTTGAGCTTATATAGCTTCTGTAGCCTGGTATTCTCCAATATGTTGGTGGCGTTGTACCTGGTGCTAACGTTCTGAACCACAGTGTAACCCTTAGGGACCGGCACCTCATCTTTCTTATCCAAGCCAGGGTATACGGGCGGAGTGACGCGGGCAGAATGGGATGTCTCGAGATTGCCGTTGTAAGACGAGATACAGAATTCAAAATTCTAGGCGCTCGGGAACAACAAGCCAATTGATTGGCGTGTATCCGTCGTCGTGCCTAACAGCTCGAACGGGGTGTTGTTCTTTATGCTCCTGCTATAAATCCCGTAGCCGGCGGCATATTCCATTCTATCCCACTTCAGCTCGATGGTTGCGGTATCAATATAGGTACATTGGAGGTTCTTGGGCGATGATGTCGGTGCACCGCGTCCAACAATGACCTCTCTGGCGGCAGCAGGGAAGCCGCCAGCTATCATTAGTTTACCCGTCACGCCGCTGTTGAGACTGACGTAAGTGCTGACCCAACATCCGTAGCGATGGCCCGGTTTCAAGCTGTCGACACGCGCGCCCGCTCCAGCAGGATAGGCGCGAGTATCGGTTAAGGCACCTTCCGTATCTAAGTCCCATACAATGGTGGCGTAGCGGTCAACCGGGTAGCCCTCGACTGGGACCCAGCAGAACTGAATGGCATCGTCGCCGGATGGCTGGACTATAATGTTAATAGGACCTGGGGCTGTCTCTGGATACGCTGTCACTGTGACAGTGTCGGACCACGGAGATCGGTCATCTTTGTTACCGACAGTACGGACTTGATATTCCCAAGTCATCCCATCAGTAACCCAGGAATGCCAGCTAGCCCAAGTGTTAGGGTATACTGCGCCCTCGGACCACCACTCTGTCATGCCCTCCAACCTGGAGCGAATGTCATATCCTCTTGCATTATCCATACGATCCCAGGTAACCACGTTGCCCTCAGGGTATGCGTGAGCGACTACATTAGCTGGAGTGTTAATAGACCGGCTAGGGATGTCTTGGAGTGCTGGTATTCTAAAATTGGTACCCCGAAAGCCAAAGCCATTTTTGAGGACGTCAGCAAACGCTTGCGCAATACGATATTCGCCCAGAGCGTTCTACCATGTTCTTGATTAGCCATTGCGATCTATAGATGGACTTGGAGAGAGGGAGAGAGGCAAATGCGAAGCTAACTCACCGGGTGTAGTCCGTCGTAAGCATCACCACACCCGCTATGCGGTTCACAGTCGTAAGCAGTGTTCAGGTCAACTAACACAACTGGAGATTCGTCCGTGGTCCAATCCTGCATGCTGTCGTGCAGCATTATGTTGTAACGATTTGTGCTATCCACAAGGTCTTGCCGTCCGTTCAGGAACGTTCTGTGGACCACATTGCCTACGAGAATCTTAACGTTGGGCTTGGAATCCCGCGCGCGATCAATGATCTGTTTGATATCGTAATGCAGCGCCTCTGGACCGCTAACAAACCAGCCAAGGTCATTGAAGCCTAGGAGGAGCAAGAGATAATCGGGCTGGTGGTCTCTCACCCACTGGCGAATGGTGTTTTTGGTCTCGGAGGCCTGGCGTCCCCACCAAGAAGCATGGCCCGACTCGACGAAGCCTTCTGAGACACCGCTGGCATATCTGCCAGAAGCTGTGCTCGGGTTTGGTGCTTCCTCTCCTGGTAGATATGGCGGCTCGGGTACAGATTCCTCAGGTGTCGGGAATGCATGCGTTCCTCTGAAAGGCCCGATAAACGATACATTCTGTTTTGAACCGACCACTGTAGACAATTTGACCTTTAGCCCCAGAGCAGACCTTTGACAGAGGAATCAAAAGGGGCTGCCTTACGCCACTCATAGAGCCGGTACCGCCATGTCCAATCGTCGCTCATTCCGTGGGAGATAGAATCGCCGGCGACCATGAACGTCAAATTAGGGGCTGGCTCAGTGTCCGTGTTTCTATCCTCACCATCAGGACTGTCACCGTTATTCTAGCACGGGACAGCGCATACGCCACCCCAGACAACCCCGTTATTTTTGAATTGATCTCTAACGTCTTCTTTGCATAGGCTCTTGCAATCCTCGCTATGCGAATACTGACAAGAGGTTCGATCGCCGTTAGATTCTATGAAGAGCGGAAGTTGTTAATCCTCGGAATATGCGACTATTTACAAGGACCAGGGCGGACACGTACGCCATGCGTTAAGCAGAATATTGTACCCCTTACAATAAAAGACGTACTGAGGGAAACACAGTCCTTGAAAATAGTACTTTTTGATGCCTTCGATGCCACCACACGTGTCCTCATTAGTTGCTGTGAACTGTACACTGTAGTTCCCAAGCCACTCGTCTCCGAAATAGTGAATCGGAAGGTCATTGTTTTTGGGGTCTACCCAACCCTTGCTGAGAAAGTAGAACGAGAGGCCTGTCAGTTCTAAGGGCATCATTTCACGAAGTTTCTATTCATTCGAAGAGGGCGTTCTCACTTAAATGCGTTCCTCGCGGAGGTATCTGCTGTGTTCTTGGTTCCGTTGGCGTAGATGGAAATAACCTCGTCTCCCCCAGCGTGGGTTTGGAAGTCTAAGCGGCAATAATCCTTGTCTTCCCGGGTAATATAATCATTCTGAGTGATGATATCGTGCAGTCTGGCACCTAATGTAGCCAAAGGATCAGCACTGGCAGCCGCGGTTTCGAGGATGGCGAAACCGGCAAGCCCGAAAACGACTGGGCGACGGTTGAGTGACAGGTTGTATTGGTGATCCGGGATATTTTCTGGCGTCAGGAAAACCGCCTCGCCCGTATTGTACTTGTGCAGGGCATCAGCGTGCTGAGCTTTCAACTCTGCTAATACGGCTAGGTCGGTGATCGCGCGACCCCGTGGTATATGCCCGCCGTCCTCTACCGGAGATGCTACCGCCAAAGGTAGGGTAGCGATAAGGAGAGAAACGAACATCATGATGGGAACAAGGAGAGATGAGATATGTCCCAAGCCGCCCTCGCAGGCATCGTTGCGTCTCGAGAATCTGGGAAACGAACCATATATTTATACCTTTTGGTTAACAAGGCGAATGCTATCACGATACTATTTCACGGATATAAAGTCCTGGTTCGATTGTTGATACAGACAGTTGAGGAGTGCTAGGTTGTTAGCATACTGTTGGTATTAGGCGACGGATCGACAGTAGTGCACCCAAAACAAGGCCAAGCTTGAGATAGCCACAAATTCATGTTTGGTGCCTGTCTCGATCACAAGCACCTTCAAGACTCAAGTCCTTAGATAATGACAACCTTTCTCATTGTAGGCTTTGACCCGTAATTGAGGATCGATTCCTCTAGAAAATGGCGAAGCATTAACTCAGTGTATTCGCCGGCGGCCGCGTACCTGAACAACGGCTTGTTCACGGCCTTGGCGTCGTCGACGGTCGAACCCAGCTGCGAACACTATGCTAAAATAAGTCATGCGGCTCGCTTACCTAAGTTTCCCTGATTGGAAGCAAGCGATCTGATACCTAGGAAGCCACGTGGAAAAGGAGGAGACTTGATCCAGACTATTGGATACCTACATGTAAGTATCGTGTGCCTACGTAAGCATACACAGATGCAGGCAGTGCCGGGGTGAGCTGTGAAATTACTCTACTGGCAAGGTTGTTGAGCATGTGATTCTCCGAATGTTCCTGACAACTTGCCTGGACTCACGTCCGGAATGTCGGCACTTCCAGGCCTGAGGCTCCACCTAGGTAGTATGTGGCTATACAAACGAGCACTATTCGCTTGCCGACAGTTCCGACAATGGGATGTTCCGAGCGCCAAGCCGTGTGTTTCCTGGTGGCCCAGAAAATTTGCTCGAAGCCAGTCCAATGACCAAGTGTGCTGGATATACTAGTATCTACTGGTGCATTTTTTGAGCCCATAAGTGCTGGAGGGCGGTGCTTAGTTGAATTATACTTAATTAAAGATGTATTTGTCTCAAAAAAGGCTAACACGGCGGAGTTGATCTTTGGTGTGCTCTTTAATAAAGCGTTGTGATATTGTGCCTTGAAGAGTGAAGCGTCTCGGCAATTAGTAGTTGCCACTCTTCTTAATTCTTTTCCGCCGATATAGCAAGTTATGTGCTCGGTTGTGCGAAAGAGTGACTCCTGTCGCCCAAACACGATTCCCCTGCTGGTTATTGCTGCTGAACGCTGCCCTTACGGTTAGCAAAAGCTGGGACGATACGCTTGGACGAATCCATTAACCTTACCTTAGATTCCCATTGTTGGTCCACCTACCCCGCCAAACTGCAAGCTGAAAATACTTTTGTGCAAAACCCTCAGAACACCAATGAAACCGATGGCGCTCCACTTGAATGCCCCACTAGCGGCAAGCAAGGCGGGCGGTAGAGGCGCTCTAGTGCCGACCTCGGGGCTCCGGACCTATGAATCATGCTCTTTTCTTCTACATTTAGGTCGCGGTCGTTTAGATTTCATATCCATCTACAATCCATACTGACATGAGACATCTCTGTCTTTAGACAATCGAGAGACTCCTTGTCCAAGATGGCACTCGGTCAGATGGATAGTACTCTTATCCCAGACCCCACGTGTGACCTGCACTGGGGCGATTATCGTGGAGGTACGTGACACGACGCAATATCGCTTGAAAATGCGCCGTTACTCACGTTAATTTAGCTATCCACGAGATATTCGTGACTAATGCAAAGAGGATACCCGACAAGCCGTGTGTTATCGAAACACAAAGCCTACGGGAGCCTCAACGTACCTTTTCATATCGCCAAATAAATGAGAGCTCTAACCAGCTAGCCCATTATCTTGTGGCTCATGGCTGCGATGTCGGGGATATTCTGATGACATATGCATACCGAGGGTCAGTTGGTTCAGTTCAGTTTTTGAGATAGCGTCGAAGATTATAGTTGCTGACGAGATTACCTAGTGTCGACCTTGTTGTCGCCTATATGGGTGCTCTGAAGGCTGGCGCAACCGTTTGTGTGCTCGATCCTCAGTACCCTCCAGAGCGCCAGAAGATAATTCTGGAAATCACGAAACCTAGGTTCTTAATCTCCATCCAAAAGGCTATAGACGAATTTGGTGCGCCTTCTGATCTTGTCACCGACTTCATCGCAAATGGTTTAGACCTCAAGGCTACTATTCCGGCGCTACAGCTCTCCAAGACAGGTGAATTAAGCGGGGGCGTTGTGAACGGCAAAGATTGTCTAGCAGACCAAGCCGCAAATAAAGAGAACCCCCCCCAGGTCATTGTTGGACCAGATTCCGCTCCTACACTTGGCTTGACCAGCGGATCTGAGGGGAGGCCAAAACCAGTCCAGGGTCGTCACTTCTCATTGACCTACTACACACCATGGATGGCAGAGCGATTTGGTCTTTCGGAATCGGATAGATTCACCATGCTGTCTGGCATTGCTCATGACCCCATTCAAAGAGATATCTTCACGCCGCTATTTCTAGGTGCTACTTTAGTTATTCCTCCGGCTCACGTTATCACCTACGGGCTGTTAGCTGAGTGGATGAACGAACACAAGCTCACGGTAACCCATCTGACTCCTGCCATGGGTCAGATCCTTGTGGGAGGTGCCACAACACAGTTCCCTCCCCTTCGGAGAGCTTTCTTTGTTGGTGATCTTCTAACCAAAAAGGACTGTAGAAGGTTGCGCGACCTCGCGCCCAACTGTGCGGTAATAAACTTGTATGGTTCAACTGAGTCGCAGCGTGCCGTATCTTATTTTGAGGTCCTGAGCAAAGCAGAGGACCCCGAGTTCCTGGATTCATTGCCAGATGTCATTCCGGTTGGCCAAGGCATGCTGGACGTTCAGCTCTTGGTTGTGGACCGCGAGGACAAGAATAGGCTGTGTGGCGTTGGTGAGCAAGGTGAATTGTTCATCCGAGCTGGAGGACTCGCAGAGGGTTACCTTGGAGATGATGAGAGAACCAAAGAACTAAACAGGACTAAGTTTGTCTCCAACTGGTTTGTTGATCCAGCTAAGTGGGCGCAGCAGTCCGAACAACCGGACATTCCCTTTTACAAGGGACCACGGGACCGTCTATATCGAACTGGTGATCTTGGTCGGGTTCGCCCCGATGGGAGCATCGAATGCACGGGCCGGATCGACTCTCAGGTCAAAATTCGAGGTTTCCGCATAGAATTAGGCGAGATTGATGTATATCTCTCACAACACCCCTTCGTACGCGAAAACGTCACGATAGTGCGAAGGGACAAGGATGAGGAACAGACCCTTGTCACATACTTTGTCCCAGAAACGAAGCGATGGTTCGAGCACCTCCAGCCTCCGGAGGAGGGCGAAGAAGATGGAGACGCCATCGAGCAGGAAATTGCATTCGAGTCGATGGCTGGAATGCTTCAGCGATTCAAGCTACTATCTGGTGACTGCAAGAAGTTCCTAGCAACCAAGGTTCCTCACTACGCTGTCCCTAGCATTTTCATTCCTCTGGCTCGCATGCCACTGAGTAAGTTCGACCCGCCCGGCCAGTTTTCAGAAGAGTGCAAGAGGAAAGGAGTTCCGTATACTAACAGCCTTATCTTTAGACCCGAATGGTAAGATCGACAAACCAGCGCTCCCTTTCCCCGATGCAGCAGATCTTCTCCATGTTGCGAAGCGGAGAGCTTCGTCTATAATTGCCAAGATGAGCGACACCGAAGCTCGATTGGCTGCGGTATGGGCATCGGTTTTCCAAAACCGCACGGCACGTATGTTTGTGCCAGACTCCAACTTCTTCGATGAAGGTGGTCACTCCATTCTTGCCCAGGAGATGTTTTCCCGCCTCAGAAAGGAATGGGAGGGCATCGATCTCCCGGTCGGTGTCATCTTCCGAGCCCAGACTCTCGGGGCCCTCGCCGGAGAGATCGACAGAGCTTTGGATCCCATTGGTCTGCGACTGGACGCGATGCCTCTACCTGGGGACCGAGATATAGAAGACGAAGCATACGCAGCGGACGCGAGGGACCTTGCGTCTCAACTCCCCGAAACCATTCCGGGCGCACCAAATGATGTAGACTACGCCAGTGGTCCGCCGACCGTATTATTGACCGGTGCGACAGGTTTCCTTGGTTCATATGTCCTTCGTGAACTTCTTGAAGGTCCTGCAAAGGCGCATGTCATTGCCCACGTCCGAGCCAAAGACGCAGCATCAGGCCTTGCACGGGTCGAGACCGTGACGAAGGCATATGGTCTGTGGTCGCCTGACTGGTTATCTGCGTCTAGACTAGAAGTGGTGGTGGGAGATATAGCTAAGCCCTTCCTCGGCTTGCAGCAGAATACGTGGGACGACCTCTCGAAGAGGGTTGACCTCGTTGTCCACAATGGAGCCCAGGTGAACTGGATGTTACCATATTCCAGCCTTCGAGGTCCCAATGTGCTTAGTACGTTGGACTGCATCCGACTCTGCGGCTTAGGAAAGCCCAAGCGATTAGCATTCGTCAGTTCGACCTCAACGGTGGACGTAGAACATTACGTGCAGCTCGGTCGCGAGGCCGAGGCTGGTGTGCCAGAAACCGATGATCTAGAAGGTAGCCGCAAGGGCCTTGGTACGGGCTATGGTCAGTCTAAATGGGCGAGCGAATCCATCGTGCGCGAGGCTGGGCGCAGAGGCCTCGTAGGAGCAATTGTACGGCCTGGATACATTACGGGCGACCCCGCGTCCGGCATCTCGGTCACGGACGACTTCCTAGTCCGGTTGTGGAAAGGTTGCTTGCAGGTGGGAGCGCGTCCCGACATTGCGAACACGCTCAATGCCGTTCCAGTTACCCAAGTCAGCCGCATAATCGTCGCTGCAGCGCTAAATCTCTCCACCGCAATCGGACAAAACCTGGGAGTGGCCCAGGTCACCAGCCACCCGCGACTAACATTGAACGAGTGGATCGGCGCCCTCGAGTCGTACGGATATCGCCTGCCGATGGTGTCATATGAAGACTGGTGCACAAAGGTCACGGAGTACGTGAGTGATGGCGCTAAGGAAGAGTTTGCTCTGCTGCCGCTGCTTCACTTTGTAGTGGGGAATCTACCCGCGGATACAGTCGCCCCAGAGCTAGACGACTCCCAGGCGATAGCGGCGCTGAAGTTATACTACAATAGAAATGAAGAACTCGCTAAAAGGTCCGATACTGAGCACGCTATTAGAGTGAGCTCAATTGGCATGTACCTGGCGTACCTGGCAGCCGCGGGGTTCCTTCCAGCACCAGCGGAGAAGGGCGAGCACGAGTTACCGAAGGTTGAGGCAATAGCCACGGACTCCTTGGGTGGTAGATCTGCGCGGCGATAGGTAGAACCTAGAACAAAAAAAGGAAAAAGGGAAAAAAGGAAGGAAACAAAACTGTTGGCAACGGCTACCCAAAAAGATAGATAAAATACAGAGAGAGTGATACCCGCCTTCCACATGCTCTCAGTATTGTGTTATGCACTACTTATCAAGATACCAGAAACCCTTGTTCACCGGTTTAGAAGACGCGTCTTGTGTCGATCGCGTTCGATCTTCGGTAGGTTGTAGCCAACAGCTAAGGCTTCGATGAAGATCTTCAAATCGTCTTTTTTCCTGAAGTTCTGCAACTACTACTCCTGTTTCGCCACACCGTTTACATAGGATTTTGAGAACGTTGTCACGGTTCACGCTGGAGATTCCGTTAATGATTTTTTTATTATTGCACATAACTAGAAGAATCTCAAAGATTTCTTGTCTGTACATCTGTACTTATATAGGAATAGCTGTAGTCCGTGCTCGAGCCGAAGCTAATCCGGAACGGAATCGTGACACACAGACGCGAAGACAATTGTACCTAGAACTCACAAGATAGGTACAGATGTAGGTGGCTTGTCCTGGCCGAGCCGTAATATACTGAGATAGATATAGCATACAATACACGGCTCAAGGTCGCTCGTGTACACGCACACTTACCACTTATGAGACCTGGCTAGCCAGCGCATCAATAGGATTCCAAAGGTAGAGGAACACAACGTGTATGTTAGTATGGGAAAGCATAGTGAAGCCTAAAAGAGTAAAGCTATTTAACCTAGGTAGTTAGTTCCAAAATAAATAAACCCCCTGACCCCTGACTTAGATAAGTACAATGCAACAAACGAATTCATAGCGCCCACACCTCCATTGCTTCAATACGTAAGTGTCAGATGAGTGATAGAATTCAGACTTGAAGCTAGCGGCGCTACCAGTGGTGAGTTTCCTAAGGAAACCCGTCTTTTACACCTGTTTCTTTCTTTCTTTCCTTTTTTGTTTTTTAAACGATATGCCGAGGGTCAGATTTGAATCTCCTCCATTCTGCATTTGTCGTCGTGTTGGTTCAATCGATTCCAGCCTCCCAACTGACTGTTTTAACCGCCCGGCCTGAACTTGGGTCTCGACTCCTGTAACGGTGCAAGGAAACAGATACTCACCGTCTACCAGGGACCCGTATAGATGGTCCTTTCTTCGCGTAAGTAGGACACAAAAGCAAGGCTGGGCCAACGCGTTATACACTACAACTACAGCCTCGCATGGCAACACCAACGCCAACGCCAACATACCCTCACCACCACTTCATTTACCTACCACTTTAGTTTATAGATTAAGCCACTGCGCGGTGATTGGCGTATTTTAACCCCATAGGCAACCCGCTCTCGACCTTCTGATGGCCAGGATAGCACAACCCATAAGAATAAGCCACAATTCTGTCTGCGAACAGACCCTTTGTTTCATCGTTACCTGCGGCGTGCCAAAAGAACGCCTCACCTACTAACTAGCCAGATTCTCTACGATTACGAGGCTGCGACATTAGTCCAGACCTAGATAAAGCTGGTCACGATGCTGATGCTTGTTATGTACTTTTGGCTACCTTAACTGCCTGCCCAATTTAGGTAATTGAGCGTGGGGAAATATGTTCGTTTTCAGTATGGTCACCAACTCCCCCCCTCCCTAAATAATACCCTTCGAAAAGGTCGAAGATCGGAAAGTTGACAATGGATTTAAATAAGCACCTTCAAAATGTGGAGTCAATCGAACGTTCACCAATGAGGATGATCTTCCTTGACTCCGCCACGCTGCACAAGGACGTCGTTGGTTCGACGTGCATATAATACTGTCTTCTGCTTCGATACCTAGGTTAGGTAGCGAGGCAGTATTTGGCTTTGAGAGAAGAGAGAGCGGTCTTGTGAGAGCAGGCCGTATTACGGTTTGCCATCTAGTTGTCCATGGTTGCGATCGACGCTTTCCCTACCTAGGTAGTATCTCATGAGCAGGTTAGGTAGATTCGTTTGTTTGGTACGTATGTAGCAATGTGTATTATTCGTACGAGAAGCCCTCTAATAAACTCTTATTCGAAGTGCTCGTTCGGCGTTCGTACCCTGCTACTATAGGAACAGATCACTCCAAGTGCAATAGCGCTTGTCATCCCTCGCTGAGGTCTTCGAGGTCGAAGGATCATGGCGTGACGGAAAATGCTAATCGTGTTGGCCAGGAGGCCGCCATTGAAACACTCGATGTTTGGGGATTATCCTTACCGTCTCTCTTGTCAGCCTACGAAAGCATCTAGGCTAGATGATATTTTCGTGGGCGCTTCGATGTAGGCGTCTAGTAACACGTACTTAAACCAGGCAATAGCCCTTCGTTGATTCGATCTTAGAGTGAGCGTTGCTAGGAAACTATTGGGTTCTTGTTCTTACGTTTTGATTTGAGTTGTTTTCTTGCACCTTTCTTCTCTCTTTTTCTCCTCGCTTGATTTATTTTGACTACTCTTCATTGCATTTTCGGATCTACCCTTTTTTTTCCTTTTAAAAAAAAAAAAAAAAGGGCAATATACGCATCTAAACAAACTTCCAGGATGGTATTGTCCCAGTTTCTCTTCGTCCTAAAAGTCTCTTATTAATAATTATATCTAGGTTACATATCGCTCTCGTCAATCTGCATCTGTGGGTTCAGGCGCGAATGGTTCAGGCAGTCAGCGAAGTAGCAATGAGCCTGTAGTATCTACTCCACGATCATCTACAGTAGAACCGGATGGGATTTCCCATGGTACCTTCATCTTCCGAGGCGCTGTCGACGATAATATCCTACCGTCCATCGAGCCCGTCTCGTCTAGCGGCGGACGAGAAGTCGGAGGCTACAACTTCAACTTCAATTATGAACTGTTCAGGGATGCTGGTAGTAGAACTCGGTCGCCATCTTCCAACCCCTCGAATTCAGCTCGTCGAACTCCATCGCAAGCTCTCAATTCTACGAATTCTGGTAGCCTGGCCCTGTCCTCATTTCTCGTTTCTTTTAACACTGGAAGTCCAACCCCATTGATTTCTTTTACCCCGTCCAACTCGACGTCTCACCGGCCCTCTACCTCCAGCAATGGACCAGTCAATGGTGAAGATGACGGGGTCTCCGACAACCTGGGCGACCAACTGGGTGGTCTGCGGCTCTCGACTACTACGCCAGGGATGGATATGACGAGCGTATCCAACGCCCTGCAGGCAGTGGCGTCGGGGCGCGATAGTCGCTCCGGTTCACTGCTCGGTCCGGAGGGCTCCGGCTTCAATGCGAGCAATACCCCGTCGCCGAGGAGATCAAGAGAGCGGAGAAGGCGCTCAAGTTCGCGAGTTTATGTCCCACCTCACGATGTGAGGGACGAGGCTCCACGTAACGATCGCTTCAACCAACTGGCCGTTCAAAATGCCCTCCAGAATACCAAGAGGTTGATGCGCCAGTTGACCGACGTACTAGGGAGTAGCGCAGCGCATCTCGAGCCAGATTCAGTGATGCGGCATCGTCATGAGAAAGCACAAGAACTGGCCAACTTCCAATGCCCGTCAAACCGTATTGTTGCATTGGTGGGAGACTCTAATGCAGGTAAGTCTCTCAAGTAGCATCTTGACTATAGCTGATGACCACCCTTACTAACCCTGCTCAACTCAGGTAAAAGCAGATTACTTAACTCCCTGCTTGATTATCGTGAGTTAGCCAGATCTGTAAGCATATCTCTCGAATCGCACGACGGGTTTCGCATGCTGACACAATCACAGGGCAGTAACGGCACAGCGTGTACTTTCGTCGCTACTGAGTATCATTATCACGAATATGAGCATTTCGATATCGAAGTAGAAAGGTTCCTCGAAAATGAGATGAAGGACCAAGTCAAAGACCTGTTGCAGGATTTCCGCCATTTTCGCCTCAACAGAAACTCGCTCGAGTCGCATGAGATACAGGACTTGGAGTCACGGGCTAAACTCGCCAATGACACTTTCCAGGCGATGTTCCGTGGTCTTCTTCGCGAAGAAGCAGAATTACTAGGAGACTCTATTTCAGCGACCCTCAGAAAGGTCGATGAATGGATGCAGCAGTGTCTTGAGGTGCACGTAGATCAAGGCAGACACAGACATTCGAATTTGAGCATCCGTGATTGTTCTAACCTACTGATGCAACTCACGTCTGAAGCCGTGTCGGCAGAGGGGCCAGCTACCTGGCCATGGGTAAAGAAGGTCAAGTAGGAACATCACAGCCGACCTAAATTTCCAGTGGCTGACAGCGACAGGGTCTACTCAAATGCTCATGTCCTAAGCAAAGGTCTCATTCTTGTCGACCTTCCCGGTAATTATGCCCCTCTTTCTCCCCAGGCAAACTTACGATCATAGAACCGACAGCTTCCACTGACACCGCGCCCCCAGGCCTCCGCGATCTGAACTCGGCACGCCAACACATCACGGAGCGATACCTACTGGAGGACTGTGATGAGGTTTTCGTTGTTGCCGATATCGCCCGGGTCTCCACAAATGAAAGCGTCAAAGATGTTATTGAGCTTGCTAAGAAGAACGCACGATTGTCGAACGTTGGCATTATCTGCACTAAGTCGGATGTAAGAGCCCGGCGTCTCCAAGTTCAAAGATTTGTGGTATATGGGTCAAGTGCTTACTGTCTCCCAGGTCATTTTTGCCGAAGAAGCGAAGAAAGACTTGAAAGGACGAGATGCGAGGGACGTGCAGCAAAAGCTAGATGATATCGAACGGGTAAAGTCCTTAATTCTTGAGAAAAATCAGGCCTTGGAAGCCTTCAGTGACACCGATTCGGGCAATGAAGACGAAGAAGACCAAGCTGAGTTCCGCAAGCTGACAAGGGACCGCAGGAGTGCTGAGTAAGGTGTTTCCATAGCTATAAGTTTTTTGGGACATTTGCATTAACTTGTTGGACGCAGAAAGCAGCTTGATGAACTCGAGTTCGAGTAAGCCTCTCTCTCCATAACCCTTCTTTACTGGAACGCCTTTGTTCTAATCAAGCAAGCAATAGTCTAAAGCGTTTTCTCATCACCCATCGTAACAACATCAACAGGGGAAATCTTATCAACAGCTACCGAGATGAGGTCCCCGGGAACACCCTTAAAATCTTCTGCGCTAGCAACATTATTTACTGGGATCATCGCGACAAGCCCAGAGACAAGGCAATGCCTTATCTCCTCCTCAGCGGGATCATTGCCATCAGAGAACATTGTCTGGAGATGGTTTCGAAGAGCCAGTACGTCGCAACCAAGAAATACATGACAGATGACGTTGGCGCACTTCTCGGGGATCTGGGTCTTTGGGTTCAGTCAGGACAGGGATCCCTAAGTGCAGAGCGCAAAGAGGCCATTCGAAACACTCTGGATACGCTCGAGAGAAACCTACATTCGGTTCGAGAACCCTACTGAAGCACATGCTATTTATCCCCGTTGATATCTAATACGTAACTCAGAAATTAGTTGCTCGCGGATCTCAGCTGAATCGGCTGGGCAGGGTGTGTAAGACCAAGTTTGATACAGTGTTATACCAACCACAGCGTCTGTTGTCCCTCAACTTCTCGTCATGGCCACTCTTCTGATTGAAACTAGTCCATAGCGGTGGTAGATGGAACGCTTCTGCCAGATCCGCGAGCGCTGACTGGGATTCTGTAAGTAGAGACACTAATTACTGCATCAGAAAAATCACTTATCTACCTACCTATCTTACTAACCGTAATTTATTAGTGGCATCACTGTATGTTTCCTCTTGTTACGGCTGCGAAGAGATACTAATTATATCATTAAGCCAGCTATGCCGCTTTCTGCCGCAATTTTGGCCAGCACTACACACGAACTATTGGGTGGAGAAACTGGAATGCAGATATTATTGAAGGGATGACCCATGACTTAAGCCCTCTATGGCAGACTATAGAACGCCAGCTGTCTGCCGGAAACGCGGAGGCTCTCAAACTAATTTATGAGCTCTTTGACAACCAAGTCGAGTTCTTAGGTGAGTTAGAAAACAAGCAATAAGATACATTAGCTAACGCAACGTAGAGGACGGGCTATTGGAGTCTCCTGAAACTTTGAATACGCTTATTTCCACACTCACAGCTAAGGGGCGTGTTTTGACAGCCGGCATTGAGGGGATTTTGGAAGACTTGGAGAACCACCTACAGTTAGTGTCTGTCAAAATTTCATTTCGGCATACTCAGTTAACAAATGGCGCCAGAACGCTTCAAACGGATGCTTTGTCTCATCACCGTACATCGTTCATCGGGAAAGCCATGGAAGGAGCATACAACCGTGCAAGACATGAAAGCGGTAATTATCACCAAGCTTATCCCTAAATGATATTATTATATACGTAAAGCCACTAACGAACAGAGGAGGCGACGGAAGTCATGCTCGCAAAAAAAACATCATCAACTCAGCAGTTAGACGAAACGGCCTCTTTACCGACCTTCTCAGAGACTTCGGGAGAGAGTTCAACAAACACTCAGACGATACACAAACACGCATTGAGGACCTCGTCAATTCACAGCTCGAAGAGATCAGGGGCACGTTGGACATCATCCGAAATGATAATGCTGCCTTGGAGAGCGAAAGGGACCCTGAATTCCGTCGGAGAGTACAAGGGGCATTGGAAACAACCAGAATCGAGATACAGCAGATTTGTGCTAGTATCGATTTCTAGTTAATAACTGCTTCGCTAACTCATTCACATGCTCATCAGCCACGTTTTCCTTTCTCTTGTTTACCTCACCTCACATCCACTCGTTCATTACATTAACCAGCATTCTCTACCTAACTTTCCTAGCATAGATATCTAGTGTAGCTAAGTGAATATACTTACTCAAGGTCACTACGATGAAAGTGGGTAGTGAATTGCTACTTGGATCATCAGTCTCATCGGAGTGACAGAAACAAAAGTTAGTGATATATACAACAAATAAGTAACACTGTAACCGTGACGGCAAAGAAACTACCTAGGTAACAAACATATCTTTTGAATGAACATGAGGGCAAATGTTCACCCACGTGACTGTCGGTTTCGCTTCCAGGCTCACCAGTGAATAACCATCAACTGACTGCCTCTTCATATGGCATCTTATTTTGGCTACAGGACATACACCTCGTCAGAGGTTTTCCACTCCTTCAGTGAGAGAGAGACTTGAATAGAGGTACTTACAATTCCCGAAGCTAAGCTGCCAATGGGTGAGCTAGTCCTTGTAGTCTCAGAGGTATCTAAACCTGAATAGAGGTACATACATTCTCGGAGCTGAGGTATCAATGGGTGAGGTACCCATCGTAGTCATGAAGGTCCTGTCATTGAAGCATCCCGCCACGGCCATTGGCCAATTCCATGTTGATGTACCGTAGAAGATAGCCATTGTTTTTCACATGCACCTACCCCCCTATCAACGTCCCAGTAATGAATGGACTGAACGAACGTCGAATTGGCAGGCGGCAGAAAAACCTAGAGTCACGAAGAGCCCTAACAACTACCACACCGCCCTCATGCCCTCTATAAAGTTGTGCGCTTGCTCCCAAGTTTATGCTTGCTCGTTTCCTTTTCTCTCATCCCACATCATCTTGAATTTGGTGTTTTCTTTCTCAAGCAAATTCTTGTGCTATGCCTACGCTTCGTCGCCTTTGGTCAAACTTCTTGATAGCAACAAGCACGCTTCTTGTCTCACCTACTTCCCTTCTACTTGTCTGACTTGCAATCGCGTCGTCGCTCTCTTCTTATTGTTGTCTTAAGTCCCTTGTTTGCAATACAAGCACCTCCTACAGAAACGTTTCCGTTCTTTGGTATTCTTGCGTCAACATGGATTCCCCTAACAATCGCGATAATCTCGAGGAGAGACTTGCCTACTTCGCGGAACTCTGGAACACTGTCGCACCTCAGCTCGACGGTTTCAATAGCATCATCAGAGTATCGCCGACTCTCCTGGAAAAGCTCGGCGAAGAAGGTCAGGGCTTTTTCCTCCATATGGCATGGTAAGTCTCCGCTTCTTCCTTCATGGGATCCGCAAAATATTCTGCACCATTATTTATTTATCTCCTGCTCGAAAACCTTCCCCCCCCCTCCGCTTCTTTTCTCACCATTTCTACTTCTACCCTTCCATTTCATCTTGTTCCAAGTCAACACTTCCTCCTTACATTCTTCACACCTGCTTGGTGCCCTTCCTGTCACCTCGATATGCTTTATCTGTGACGGAAAAAGCGACGCCGTTAATTCTATTTACGCATTCGCGGCATATTACCCGCGAAATATTCACAGTCAGTTCTACATCTTCTCACAACGCAGCATGCCGCATTACCTCCAAGCACCCAGGAAACATGCACCACTTCCTTTCAAACTAGTTACAGTATTTCCTATCTATCTTGTCCCACTAACGCATCACATAGGCGCGCCACCCGCCAGCCGGTTGAGTTCGTCGTAGACGGGTACGACTTCAACCGCGTCTACCTGGCCAACCCGGACCACATGGTGCAAGCCATGGAGGGCGAGATTGTCCAGATCGCGAACCACCGGCTTCGCGCTATCTTCACACCACGCAACAATCCGTTCCCGATTGTGCCCGTGGCCCAAGCTCAACCTGGACCCATGCCACAGGTCCAGCAGGCTGCCCTGCAGCACGACGTTCCGGTAGAGGACAACCCGGCGTCGGTGTACCCCGACCCGACTCTGTACGCACACAACAGAGTCAGCTCCCAGGTTGTTGGCGGGACCGTTGCCGGCCCAGCCTAGGAGGCGGCTGGCGCACCCGTCCAGCAACCTGGGCAGCTCCAGCAGCAGCCCCAGCGCCCCCGACAACCGCAGCAGAGCGCCGCACAATGGCCTGCTGGCGGGAGATTCAGTGCCGCCGGAAGCACCAGCTTCGAGGAGCCCGCCAAGCCCTCCAAGCCCAAGAGAAGTTCCCGGGCCAAGAAGATCGACGACGGAAGGCCCCCGAAGCCGATGAACTCGTGGGTGCTCTTCCGCACAGAGCAGTGCCGGGTTCTCTCCGCCCAGAATCCAGGCATGGACATTTCCAAGATCTGTGAGAAATACCCTATTAACTATTGTTATATCTTATACATCATAATGTCTTTTCTGATCTACGTGCTGACGATTATTCTTCCGACTCTCTTAGCCCAGCACCTCTCTGCGCAGTGGAGCGCAATGAGCGACAGTGAGAAGGAACCGTACGTGCAGAAGGCCGAGGCTCTGCGACAACAGTACAAGGTCGACCTCGCGCGCTGGGAGCAACAGCAGGCCCGCAAGAACGCGGCTGTAGAGTTCGAGGACGCCGATGAGGTCGAGGACATGGAGGAGTAGGTGATGATTGGAGAGAGGGTTTCGTTGGTGGATTGAAGGAACGTTATTTGGCTTGGGTGTTTTGAGGGTCTTGGGGTTTGTACGAATGATGAAGATATACGAAGGCATCCGACGATGACAGAGAGTAAAGGCCTATGGTTGAGGATAATGTGGAAGTCTCTAATTTGCTGCACAAAATTTGGACTCGTTCGTGAACGTAGAATATGATTTTATCTTCAAGTAGCCTGAGTGTCGATCCCTCGGTTCCAGCTATCATCACTCTTGTTGGCGAACCAAGGGAATCAACACTCGGGCTTCCATAAAGGTCTCACAGAGATCGTATTAATGTACCCAGCTAAATGATGATGAAATGTTAAAGGAAAGGAATCTTGTTCAAATGAAATCGTCTGTAAACACTGACCGGTTATCTCCTCACACTATCGTTTTTCCTCTCATCAAGAGCAGTGCAAGACGTTGTGACAAGAACAAAGTAAATTCGATGCAAGTAGGAATATTTTGAATAACTCTATCACTACACCAGACTGCGTTTATGTTGTCCTGTGCGACAAAGAGAGAGCAGAACTCTAGTAGCACGCACCCAATTAAACATTGCCTGCGCTGACATCAAAACTCCAAGTAAAAGCCGACGCATAAATAAGCCCAGCAAGCAGTTTCCGATGGCCTTCCAAGAAGAACTTCCCGAGGACCACTGCATGCCCCAGTAAACAACATGATGAACTCACAGTGATTAACAATTTCGTCCGCAAGAGAAGAATAAGAGGGAGCGCGATACAATTGATGAGTGCGACAGTGGTATCGGCGAAGCTCAATAATCATCATCGCAAAGAGCCGGCGCCTCACATTAGCCTCCGTTTGAGGGCGGCGAAGCTGAGAAGGTAAGTATATCCTCGTGATTGTATTACAATTACAGTGCGGAACATCTACAGCTGACAGGTGCATATAAACAGGGGCAGCCGAAACAATTACAACCTTACCAAATCCGAAAGCCAAATTTGAATCCTTAAGAATCTACGTGTTATATTTTCTAAGAGAACTGTTCGATCAAGCCGACGAGTGCGATAATCTCCCATCCGCCGTTAGAAATACGTAGGAAAGCAGCTCTTCTCCCCTAGTATCAGCCTCGTAAGATCATCTGCGACGACGCGAAGGTTGAGGCCGTCAGACGTAGCTTTCTATTTAACGCGGCTACGACAGATCTACTAGTAAGCATTACATTACGGACGATACATAATCTAATCGTTGAGAAACGATCGCCAACCAAAGATATTTAATTCTACGCCTAGTTAAAGTCGACATCGTTACATCCGCGTTGATTGGAGCTTCTGTTTCGCGTTGAGCACCCTTACCCTGTAAGTTTGTTTCGTGTTCCTGAACACCAAATGCGGGGGACGGGAAGCTAGGTGAGACCCCACCAAAGCTAGTATGAACGTCATCTCACAAGTTCGAGTCGCAAGCTTCATTCAAATCTCATCCTGGGGCACGGTCAATAAAAACTCTCATATAGCCATTCTTCTATGAAACAGGGTTCTAAACTACTAGGTTAAAACAACATGTCCCCAGCGAGCGCGCCCGATGGCAGCAGTAGCAGCACCAAAAAGAACCAGCCTACGAAGATAACATACTGCGAGGGCTCGCCGTCATGGAACCCAGACACCTACCTCACGGACGCGGAACTACACGCGCGCGCGCAAGCATACCTCTCAGAGAAGAACGACCTGAGATCCGCGATCACGACATCATTCTCCCTGCGCAAGGCAGACAACTACGTGTACCACGCCATCGCAGCTGTGACGCTCGCGCAGGTGCAGCAGGGCGTCAACCTCGGGAGAGCGCATGGGTTACATAACTGGTACTACGGCGAACGGGCAGCTCCAGCTCCTCAACCTCAACCTCAGACGCAAAACGGCGGCGTAGATAGATCCTCTGAACAAGCTACAACTACAACTACAACCACAACAAGAGCCGAGTCCGAAACCAAAACCCCCTTCTCCCAATCATCTGAACCGCCGAAACAAACCCCCTCGAGACCGCAACTACCGCCCGTCCTCCCTCCGCCTCCCCAGGCCGATATAGAAGCCTACCTGTCGATTTTCTCCCCCGCGAACTCCGCCTCCACGGCGTTGCGAAACTTCACCTCGAACGCGAAAAAGGGCTCCTTGCGCTTCGAAATCGGGACCTATTTAACCTCGAAGCGGTATATCCATCCATCCCTCGACTCGCGCCTCAAACTTCCCCGCATAAAACCATCCTCATCCTCATCCACATCCACATCCTCTCCATCTTTGCCAGCAAACCCCTACCTCACATTCCTATCCTGGACAGTTAGGAACCTCGAATGGGCCGGTCCCTGTCCATCATCTAAAAGGGGGCCACCGTCCTCACATCACGTCCTGCCGATCCTGATGCATCATTTCGGGTGCGTGTGTCCTTCGCACGAGGCCTTGGAGATCTTGCGGATCATAGCCGATGGGAGGGAGATACTGGACGTGGGCTCGGGAAACGGATACTGGACGCGTATGTTAAGGGATTATCACGCTTATCACCACGCTTCCAGGCCCAAGCCCAAGCCCAAGACCAACCCAAAATCAAAATCAACAACAACATCAGACCCCGAATCCAAATCTGAAGATGTCCCTGCTGCTCTGCCAGTAGTAACACCCATAGACAGCGCACAATCAAGCTGGCGCACGACCTGGGTCCGCGACACCCTCATCTCCGACGGGGAAACCTACCTCAGAACCACGCGCGGGGGGGCTAGAGACGCCGTTCTGCTCCTCGTATACCCGATCGTGGGGGGCGGTATAGCAGGGGGTCGCGCGGGCGGGTTCACCAGAGATATGCTAGACGCGTACGAGGGCGACACTATCGCGGTCGTCGGAACCCAGAATCATAACGGGTATACCGGCTTCCCCGACATGACCATGGACGAGTTCATGGCCAGGGAGTACGGCGACGAATGGGTCAAGGTAGTCCAGGTGCCCCTCCCGAGCTTCCCCGCTAAGGATGAGGCTTTGTTTGTTTTCCAGCGTGGTCCTAGAGCGCCCCCTCCTTCTACCACTTCTCCCGCTCGTGAGGATGGTGACGTAGGAGATGACAACCCGAAAAGCTAGCAGGAGGAATGCCAACTACAGTACATAACAAGTTAGATATAATAAATAAAACGAGGACAACTAATATCCCGGTAAGTATCCTGCCTATAGAGACGGAGTATGCGTGCTGCCCTTGTTGCCATTGATACCAGAACCGGCGTAGGCACGAGTGAGTAGGTGCCATGGCCTCAGCACCTAAAGGGCATAGAGTTAATCATGTCACGAGCAACCGGGTAAGCTTGATAAGGAACACAATCAGTGATTTTTAGCATTACTGTGTCAGCTATCTGCGCTGCCCTTCTGTAAGTTTTCCATTGTTTTCCTCGCCGGATTTTTCTTTTACCACATTCGAGGTTCGCAAGTACCTAGTAGAACGCAAATTCTTATCTCAAACCACCGCAAATCCAGACAGACCACTGGTAAGTCATCTACAGCATGCCATCGTAAGGCACTTAGCCACACATGGGCAAGAGCCTTTGCGTTCATGCGAGTCCTGGTACAACAAAAGAACCAATTAGGTTGAATTATCGGATCATGTTGGGTGTCATCGACGGTGTGTTGAACACCGCCCTACAACCCAGCCTCAAGACCCTGATCCTACCTCCTACCAAAACTTGGAGGGACGCATGTGAATATCGGGCTCTTCCTTGACTACCCGGACGTAATCGTATGAGTCATTCTTGAATGAGTCACCTATGAATCGACTGCGAGGAACAGCTCGTTGTCCTCCGCCTTCAGTGTTCTGAGACTGGCGAACCTGCTCGGGTGGCATCGATGGCGACAGAAGGCCCTTTGAAACGTCCATGGCTTTTATTTGCTTGTGCGGGGCCGTGAAGGACGACGAACGCGGTTCGTTCGCGACGCCGGGGACCGATTTTAGCATACCAGCGTCTTTTGCCTCGTTGCCTTTGCTGACACCCTCAACAAGATAGTTGTCCTTGGTCACACTGGTCGAGCCAGCCACAGTTGCTCCGCGTTTAGCAGCCTTGTCAGTGGTCTGCGTAGCCATCTTCAGGCGTCGGAGTTTTTGGTTGACTTCATGAAGAGTTAAAGAGAGACTGGTAAGCTGCTCCATCTCGTAGGTTGCCTTCAGTTGAGCAATGATTGCATTTGCTCTGTTCTCAAGCCTCTCAAGCTCCTCGGACTCGTCTCGGGATGTAGCATAAGCTCCTCCCCCGTCCTGGGCCATGGCCATTCCAGAAGGCTGTTGAGTACCACTCCGACTAAATTTCGGTTCTTGAAATGGAGTGGGTGGCGCAGTGATACGGACTGGCTGACGATCTCGCTTAGGAAGGACATACAGAGGCATGTTGGTCTTCTGAGAAGCCTGTTCCTCATATCTGATTCCTCCCACAAAAGGATCTTCTGCAGCAGTAGCCGTGGTTCTGGGCACATTGTCCGGAGCCTGATCATCAAGATGCTTCACTTCATAATCTTCATTTTCTCCCACAGAGGGTGGACCGGCATAGGTAGAAATTCCGCGTCCTCCCTGGGCGGCAACCAAGGCGCTACCAGGAGCGCGTACCGGCATCTCAATCGCGTTTAACCAAGTGCGGCATGCCTCGTAAACCTCTGGGTTAGAAATCAAAAGCTCGGCCTGCTTGATCTCAATAGCTCGGACAACTAGATACTGTTTTAGATGACTGATATCTGACGGCATGGGTACACTTACAACTATCAATCATCCGAGAGGCATGTTTGCCTGCGTCTTCGTCTGCAGAGAACCGAGCACTGAGAGAGGCACGAACATATGTGCCCGCACTCTCCAGGCGTCTCTGCAGCTTGCTCAAGCTGTTTGCATTGACACCCGGTGGCACGTTCGGGCCGGGAGTCCAGGCAAGGAGAGTACCGAACTCCTTAACCATGCAAGATCTGACCGCCTCAGATACCTCAGCCTTCCATTTAACTTGATCCCATTCTCGACAACGCTGATTATTGGGTGCCGGCAGACCGAAAAATCGAATGACTGTGTCAGCCAATGTTGATGTAGTGGCTCGATGCTCGAGAATATTGAAGATTTCATGGCAGTCCAGGTAGTCTGGTGTCTGCTGCATCTTGAAAAGCTCAAAGCCTTTCTTTGTCTCCTGGCCGAAATTCGATGCCCAATGGTCAGGCCAGGCTAGGTATGACTCTTCAATGAGAAACTTGATATGGTTGAGTTGTGAGAACATGTTCCCGCCAAAGGCATTTCCGAGGAACAAAAACCCCTGAGCAGTTGACTCGGGGCCCTGAGACTTTGGCAGTTCGAGCCACTTTTCCTCATACCAGCCCAAATCTTCGTAGTAGGTCGACGTCTCGCGGCAACCCATTATCGCCGCCCACTCGTCGTTGTCTTTGGAGAAGGAAAACGAATGATCAAGCGGGTGTACGCTGAGATGACCCATGAGGTGAGACTGAATCTTTGTCTGCAACAAGGTGATCAGCTGCTTCAATTCACGAGAGGGCAAAGCTGGACCGGGGAACATCTCTCCGTTTCTAATAGCCGGGTCGACCTTGGCCTCATCAAGGGCCGGGCAGTTCCATCCTAGAAAGTTCTGGACGTGAATTTTGGCAAACAAGCCACCAAACTGTCTAGCAAGCAATTCGTTAATCTTGCCACGCGTAGAGGCAGGCGGGGCGTGGCCGAATGAAACGCTGATTTGCCAGCCCGCAGAAAACAAGGCTGGGGTGATGACAATGACTTCAATCTCATTGAGAGCTTCGCCAAGTGAATCTCGGAGCTCACGCAAAGCCAAACGTCGGTCCTTGGTAACCTCACCAAAATATATATCTTGCTCAAGAGAAGTCATGCCGCAGGCAATAAGCACAAGGGGGTACTTGAGTCTTTTCAGGAACTCCACCTTCTTGCTCACTTCTCCGACGAACTTCTCCTTCAACATGTTGGCATCGGTCTCGACTTGAATGTTGTCTACTCGCTCAATATTCTTGTTATCAAACCTCTTCTTTGCCGCAGATCCAACCAGTTGCTTGTCCTTTCCGTGGAAATAGCGCTCCGGATGGGCTTCGACAAGGGAACCAATATCACACATGGATAACCAAGCCTGCGCCTCAGGTGGGTTCGGGCCACAGAGCAAGGCCCGGAATGCAAGGAAGTCAGATATGTGCCAGCCAAGATCGGTCACGCCAGCTCTTTCTTCGGGCACAGCGCAAAGGCCAATGACGGCAGCCCATCGATGCATACGAGGCAACTTCTGGGAGATGAATGTGACATTGAGGGCCTCCGGTTTGGTCTCAAGGTGGTACTTCGGGGTAAATGGATCTGCTGTTGGCGCAAGTCCTCGGAAGCTATCACCGCTGCGGGCAGCGGTGAGTTGCACAGCCATCTTCTTGCGGACGTCTAGCACGTTCTATAATTCAATATATTAGCAGCTTGCATCGCTTCACCTGTACATCAGTGAGAGAACGAAATTGCCAGGATGGCCAGGCTTAGAGTCCATTCTTTAATCAAGAAGTAAATATTTGAGTCCACCAAGGCTTTCTCCGAGGTAGCGGCTACGCGGAGTCTGCCGGTGCACCAAAACTTGTGAAATGAATGTGGATAAAATGTGTTGCCGATTTGGCACGCACCACAACATGTGTCTAGTAAAAAGACTTAACTTACTCTTGGGGCGTGCTTGCAACTATCTGCAAAAAAAGGGGAGATGGCTATTCTGGATAACAGCTCTATTAGTATACCATTAGAAAGAGATCAAAGCAATAATCTTGAGGATGCGAGTTAAAAATTAGGAAACTGTTGAGCGGTTCGTGTGGTGTGAACTCGTGATTTCTGTAAGGTATACGGCTCAAATTGCAACACCAGGTAACAGCATAACTAGAAATCGTGTGTTTGTGATCCAAGAGACTTCTAAGACAGATGATGAATTCACTTACAAGCTTGGGTGAAGCTGTACCTCGATCTAATGAAGATATGCAGCAGGGAAAGGTTGCGGACAAGATCGGCTTGACGTATCCTGGTTTATGTTCCCCTCGCTGCGAATAGAGGAGGATTATGAGGGAAGGAAGGCGTGTACAACAAGTTCCTAGGAGTGCTGGAGGAAAAATCACCAAAGGAAAGGCTTTTCTTAGAAGAAAGGGCTGGAGCCCTGCACCAGATCAATTAGTATTGGTTGTTGACTCGGCGATCCAGGTCCAAGTTTAGGTAAGTCATGGATAAACACCTACCTAATATCGTCACCGACCTGGAGGGCTTCCTAGACTCCCTGCAGATAACCTTTGTGGTGGTTTATTGGTACAGCGCGAAGGATAACAGACACCGCACCCACGGAGTCAGTCGATGCCCGATAACAAGGCGGTAGGCCAGGTCCGATAGCTGAAAATAGTTGTTGTAAAGGTGATGCTAGTCTTACTAGAGAAAGACCTGGGTAAAGAGGTAGTTGTAGATACCTAGGTCAGTAAAATAGATATTTCACTGGCAAGGTACCAAGTACCTTATCTGGCTGTCATGAGACTGCCTGAAGAAAACCGATAGTTATGGAATCTTGGCTGTAGTTATTAACGGACCTAGGTACCTCAGGAAGAATCGGTATTGCAGTTCGTTCACATGTAATGTGGTGTGCGTTACGTGGTACATGATACATACCTAGACTTTGTGTAGCTCTTCACCTACTTTGAACTTATATAAGGCAAGAACGTAAGAAAGCCGGGTATTGGTACGTACCTGGTATTAATTATTTATAGTGCAAGCACATCTTTAAATCTAATAAGGAAGTTGCATTAAGGTTCATATACCTCAAGTCCAGGTAGTTGCCGATCGTTGTGCTTTCCATGTCAAAGAACTCTTTGAGCCATACCTGTGAACACAATATCATGGATCTATCCAGGTGCCCAGGCATATATATATATGTCTGGCGTCCTTGTTTGCTTGCCTGTATGTATGTTGTAGAATTTGATTGCGACTGCCCCTTTACATGCCATGTAACAAGTACATAACTGAGTTACTACAAGTACCCAAGTGTCTCTACTATGCTCAGGAGCCGTCTGTGAATGGTAAGCAACAGGATGATGCCGAGAGCCTATGCAAAGAGCAGCCACCGTGCCTGACCTTGAAGCTTCATACAGGGTAACGGACTCAGTAGTAGCTTGAGTGGATGTACGTATCAGGTCTGGCATCACAGTTCTGTTCTGGAGCCGCTCGGGCCAAGGTGGACGTACTGCATAGATGTCACAGTCCCATGCGTACAAACTGCGTACGAGGTCAAGTCGCCCGATTTGACTACGTTCTACGATAGACACCCAATTCAACTGGCCTACAGTATATGTACCGGTGTGATGCCTATGGTTCTCCTTTTTCAGGATGCCCTGATTGAGGGTCTGATCTCTCCGACAAAGGCCGAGGTTGGATGACGAGGCATCCAGAAATTGCGTTAACAAGCGCTACGTATTTGCACTGCAACGGCGGGTCTCACCCTGAAGACACAGGGGATTTCCTTTCGCGCTCGAACACCTCCATTTTTAGGTATACCAACCTGGCTACGAGGAATGCGTTGGTAGACCAAAAATGATGTAATAAATGAGTTGCTAGTCTGGGAAGTGGCTGGGTTTTACTTGATTACTTCTAGCAAGAAGAGTTCATAGGCTAAGATGCATCGAGCCAGACCCCGAAATTATAAAATAACCAATATCCACAGAGCAATACAGCGTTCTTTTATGATATGATAGGCGGGGGCTGTGAGGTGCTCGTTGGCAGGGCTGTTGCTATGGCCCTGTGGGTAAGGGTTGTTATGTAGGACTATCGTGAAGAGTTGTGGGAAGGGCCATTATCAAGGGCTATCGGGGATAAAACTATGCATGGATACTGATAAACCTTACCTCCACACGAGAAACTGTTGTCTTTATAGCAAGGTTTGACAATCTACAGCGGCAACAAGAACCTGTTAAGTCTACTAATCACTAATCCCAATTGCGAAGAACCTAGCGGCGTTAGATATCCAGTAAGGTTTTATCTAGGCCACTCTTGTGCCTCCAAACAAGGGCCCCATCAAGTCGAGTTGCGATTTTGAAGCCCATTAGAGAATACCTTTGATTTCGGGAGGCTCGGGCACTCGAAGAGAGTTAATATTCCTGGCGCAGCTCGATGATCCAAATGCCAAGCCCCTGTCACCAAGTGCAGTAAAGCAAGGAGGATGATGCTTTTTACGGTTAGACAAATCTTACATACCAAAGTCCCAAAAATAGCATCATTAACTGGGGGTTTGCATTCTTTCGGGTAAGGCGAAGAGATTCCGGCTTCCAGTATGACGATTGCGGACCGGGTGGTACGATGAGTAAGTCTCCTAGGTTAGGATGATTAAGATGATGATAATGGCACGATCGAGCAATCCTACGTGAAAGATAATATAGCTCTCCAAACTTTGTTCAAACCTTCTGCTCACCCATCACTCCCGGCCTAATATACCTATTAACATAAATCTCACCAACGACCCGTACTTTTCCCAAATATGGCGTCAAAAGCATTCTTCGACCCCCTGGTCCTCCTGCGCTTAGCGCCCGTCATCACATCGACAATGTCGATGCGCTTCTCGCACGACCAGTGGTTCTTCCTCGATGTATTCACAACCCTCGAGAACCGCGACCGTAACCGCGACAAGGCCAACGAGATCGTGCCATCATACTTCAAGGCATTCTTCTCGAGGGGTCTCTTGGACATCGGCACGCTCTTCACGCTGACGACGGCTACGGGCATTTCTAATTTCTACGCCCGACCAAATGGCGCGTGGAAATGGTACGCGGCGGGTACCGCGCTCGCGTTCTTTCATATGGCTTTCGTGCCTTTCGTTAGTAAGTCGCACCTTGACTCTGAAGAAGGAGCGAACCTACATAGTCTAACTGTTTCGTTCCTTCTGGATGTAGTGTACAAGGTGCAAAGCCTTGTTGAGGATGAACCGAAAGGCCAGGGTCTCAAAACTCTCCGCGAGTGGCTTCGCGTCCACAACATCAGATCTTGGCTTGCGGATATTCCCGCTTGGGCTTGTTTTACTATTGCTTGTCTGAAATCCTTGCAGCCATTATGAAAAGACGTTTCATGTCCTAGACAGGGTTCTCTTCGAGCAATGATTGATTTATTATGAGCCGCTGCGAGCTAGGTACGATACGGCACGAGTTCAAGATTGACTATAGACAATGCATATAGCACTGATGGAAGGTATGATAGTTTGTATATGTATAGGTAATTGGAAGTCTCCTTTATCCTGCAATACCTGTTACTGCGCATTAACATCTGAGTGCATTCCCGATTGAAGCAGCTTCAACGCAGCGTGCCTATACTGTACTAGATCTTGAACATCGCTCGATGCCTGTTCGTCTATTAGAATCAGTGGAAGTGCAGGCAGGACTGCCCCACCATAAGAACAAGTGACTGCATCAACCAGCAGAGACAGCATTCTTGATCTGAACAGTTGACATCAATTTGCGTCAGGACCTTTGGCGCAAGAAGGAAGCATCGAGTGCTCTCGGTTGTCCTTTCCGTATGCACCTTTTCCGCTCATACAAGAGAGAACAGATATCTACTCAGTACCGAGAAGTTCGCAGATTCTGCTTCTGTTATTCTTCCACTACTCAACGTCCAGGCTTGCATCGCAACTTGGACAAAGCAGCATTCCCTACTGGCTTATTATTGCTACATACATATCTACAGATACTGCTCCTGTCTCATATCTGCCGCTTGCTCGGCGCATTCGGGTCACCTTTTGCCGACGCCATCCTCCATACGACATCGATCACGCAGCGGTATAGCTAGTGTTATGATAGTCGAGCCTTTTTAAGGAACAGACAACCACTCACTGCTTACTTCCAAGTCTCTCCTTCTCTGGCTACGTTACTCTTTGAGAGTCGAATATGTACTCGATTCGCTCATCAATCTCGCTACTGAGCCTTCCTCCACCCAGCATGTTGTTTTTCTTCATGGTCGCAGCATTGGCCGCCAGCCTTGTTGAAGGCTACAACTTCACAGGGCCGTATTGCATTCGCGTCAAGGGGAAGACTAACTCATCTATCGATGGTAAGCTCTCATAGATAGCAGGTGTCCAATGCAGTGTAAACATTTATCTGATTGCATAACAGGCTACGTTGGAGCCTGCCATGCTGGAGTTGGAGAGGAAGGGCTCTGCTACAGTGAAAGAATCGTAGCTGACTATGCCTTCGCATTCTTTTATGACCATAATGCACATCTTGCTCATCCTGGAGGCTCCATTGCTTTCATGTTGCCATGGGATAAACCGCGATATATTCCGTCGGCCGTGGAACTCAGGCCCTTGATGGGGAGCAACGTCCACCATGCATTGATCCCAATGGGTTACCAACGTCCCACAATGTTCGCATTAGGGGAAAACAATACACTCTACATCCCAGCCGTTTGGGATGATTCACACGCAAATGGCACACACCCTTACTGGGACGAGGACCAAAAGGATCTTTCGAATTTTTATCTTTGCTGGCAGTGGATTGAACTATACTGGTGGTATTCCGTCGCATGGGTGGCGACGCATCCACCCCATAACCCGTCTTGTGAGCCAGTTACCCTAACACTTGAGTATCATCCATCCCAATCAGACTAAGCTGTCAGTTTATTACGAGGGGTAGCGTTGAAGGGATCTTTCCCCCTATCGGGAAACCCTGATATTGGTAGGATGCGGTGTATGGGAAGGTTACAGATGGGTATAATGGGCACCAGAATGCGATGGCACGCTGATGGAAACTCGAAACCTATTTCGGGCTTGAATGGAAGTATGCTGTATTATATATATATGTTCCATAACACCCCGGAGTGTTGCCGATAAATCTCCATACACGCAAGAGACAGCTGTTCACCATGTTGAAGCCAGTCACTTGAGGCTGGTGGCGTTCAAGCGCACCGACTGAGGCACCGTGAGAATACATAGAACAAGAAAAGTCAAGGCAATCTCTCTTAAGCCCGTAGTGGCGTACTTTGCCAGTCGCTTCAGTCTTCAACCTAATCTCCACTGCGGTGACGATCGTGTGCGTAGAACCTCAGGTTACAGAAGAAGGAAACAAGACGGCTTCAATTCATTGTCTCAGTATCTCAAAAGCGTCGTGCGATTTGTGAGACAGCAAGTCTATATGCTAGCTTAAGTAGCTGACCACTTTAAGCATGCTCATTACGGCTGAATCCGGTATTGTTACAGACAAAGTGCCAGAGCTATATCTGCGCCGAAACGACCAAGATAGACCTTGAAGGCTAAGTACTCTTTGGCAGGTACCCAAGCCCCGATGAAATCGATCTTATATAGAATAGCCCTTATCTTGTTGATAGATAGTTCCCCCAGCGGCAAAACATTTCTTCCCAGTGTGCTGTCTCAAAGCTACCCCTTTCGTGATCCTTGACAGGTTGGGGAGTAGGAAAGCTAATGTATATAACACATGTCACACAGTCAAGAGTAAACTAATGACGGCACGAAGGCTTTGCTTTCGCGAAAACCCAGTTTATACTATCTATGCCTACTTACACACTAATCTAGCAGCCTCCGCCTCTCTTTCTCTCTCATTTACACAGGCCGCATCAAGAGTGACTATGAAGAAGATGTGTGACAGAATTGATGAGGCAAGGTAAGAGGGGACGTGAGAAAGACTGAGAAAAAGAAGACAAGAGACCCAGTTTATGCAATCGCATACCAACACCACTCCTCAAAACAAATACCTGAAACCTGAACAGACAACTAAAGACAACGCATCCGTAATGGAAAGAAACCTTGACGCCTGTGTGTATTGCGTTGGGGATTTTAAGGGAAGAGGAAGAAATAGTATAACAATCTGTGGTGCTCGTTACCCACTTACCCGCCTACTCGTACTCTCAATCTCACAAGTTCATACCGACCATATTTTTCTCTTCCTTCCGGGGCCGAACACCTATATTTGGGAACCAAGTGGTGCGATAGCCCATCACTCATCGGCCGCATCTTTTCCTGAGGAGCTCGCATTATGCTCAGTCCACCGTCTTCTCCCGACTCGCGTCTCAAAGTGAGGTACCGACGACTCGACGCTGATCATGGCGCCTTCAATAGCGCTTTTAGTCTTGTTTCGGTAGCAGTCCACTATATAATGTAAGCTAGGGCGCAGCGGGTAAATAAATAGTTTACTTACAAGCACGTTGCATAAATATAAGTCGGCCGGCAAAGGGGCGCCCGTTCAACCATGCCATTCGATAGCCTAGGTCATTTAAGCGAACCTCTTTGCTACGCGTGCTTTTCCGGGTCCGCGGTATGGCGACTTGGCCTTGATACCCAACTGCCCTCGAGACTCCGACCTTCTCACGAGCGCTTGCTCGGTTTGTTCTAGAACGTCCAGTACGGCCGCCGTGCACTTCAACATTGTCATCGTCGCTCACGTCATCTTCAAAAAACTGACTACCAGTTGCACTGGGCGGCGGGTCTTGCATCTCGCGGGGGAAATAACTGCGCGGATAGACGGCGGAGCGTCTCCTGAACGAATCAGGAATCTCTTTGGTATTGACGCCTTCCAATTGCACGCGCACACGAAGGCGACCTCCTCGCTTCTCATCCTCGACAAGAATGAACTTCCGCTTCTTGCTATCAGGTATGTCGGGAAACAGGCCTTCTGGATTGACATCATCATCGTCTCCGCGGCGTTTAGTGGCAATGGGTCCCTGGTGAGGCCCGCCAAGACTATCGTGCATGGGGGTGATCGAGGATCCCGAGGCTACATGACCGGGGTACTGCTGAGGGTACCCGGCAAAGACATGGGATGGCCGAGCATCATTTGCAGATCCCGCCCCTGGCCCCGGCCCCGCGGGTGGGTGATGGTGATGATGGGATCCATTTACGTACTCCCTGTCCCCTGCCAGAGACATGAAAATCAGCTTATATTCCTTCCCATGGGGGGTAAGGGGAGAGTGTAGTGAATACAGATACGTGGAGGACCAATGCAGGCAATCGCAATTCGGGATGAAAGGGGCTTGCAATACAAAGGCAGCTTCGGGAAGCGGATGAAATGACATGTGCGCGAAGTGTGTTTGTGTTTGTGTTTGTGCAGCGGAATGTGCAGCGGAACGCAGAACCACGCCATGCAGCTTTAGCCCCAGACAGTGACAATTGCCTCGGTAAAAGCAAGGCGACTAGCTATTGTACAGAAGTAATGCCAGTTTTCCATATACTCCCTACCGCCAGAGCGGCTTTCAAAGCCCAATATATAAACATAAAATAAGCATCCATTTCCAAACAAAAGCCAAGCACACGTGGTAGCGTATAACGACAAGAGGTATCACAACAGCAGCGACTGCAATAACAACGCATCAATCACATCTGATACATACCGACTTCGTCCCCTCCACCTGATGCATTTGCATCGTGGGCATGATGGTGATGCATCTGCGAACCCATGTTATTCATGCCGGGTTTTCCCATTGCTGCCCCCGAGCTGGGCCCTATAGCCCCGGCAGGAGACATCCCAGTTGGACCGCCGGGGCCAGGGAGGTGAGTAGAATGTGGGGCAGCAACGGCTTTGCGCGTATTCATTTTAGCCATACGACGAACACGACGACTACGTAGTCTAGGATCTTGATTGCTGTTCCGCCAGCTGTCAACAGCTCTCTGGATAAGACCTCTCTTACCCCGGAGACACGGGTTAAGCTGCGCAAGAGCCCATCCCACCGTGTTGCATTCGGTCTCGTACTGAAGTCGGTTACCACGGTATTGGTCCTTCGAACAACATGCCCTTGGGTAAACGCAATTCTCTGTCCGGAAATCGGGACCGAGATCGTCGGTATTGACAGACTCCACGTCGCAACGTATCGTGTACTCCATCTTTACCCTGTCGCGTGAATACTCGAAAGCAATCCATTGGACGCCATTATTATCCTGTCTCACAACCAGGGGCGTCGTGGCAGGGATTGGGCCAGGCGCAGCATTGTTGTTGATTCCAGATGAATTGGAACCGGTGGGCGTTGACAACTGCCCTCCATTCTGGTTGGGCTGGGGAGTTCCCAGCGGGCCGGAGCCGGGCCGCTGCAGCTGCGGCGTCATGTGTGGCTCCAACTTGGCATGCCTTGGGCTACCAGTCATTCCTGTCTGGGCGTGCTGGCTGGTGTGTTGAGGCATCTGATGCTGCGGGCCGGTCTGAGACATCATGGTCGTCATTGTCTGAGGCGCCGGCGCCGGGTTCTGGTATGGTGATGGCGCCTGCGGCGGCATGGACGGATATTGTGGCTGTTGACCGCCATAGTATATCGATTGATGTTGCAGTTGCGAGGGCGGCTGCCCGTAGAGACTCCGGTGTTCGTGAGCTGACGGCGAGGCAACGGGGGCAGGGGGGTTGGTTTGGGGGTGGTAAGAAGACATCGGCGGGTAAGGTCGAGGCATTTGTGCAGCAGCAGCCATCATATCTGATGTGTCTGTCTGGAGTGTTAGCTTCAAGAGTTTTGTTGAAAGTAACAACGCATGGAAAACTCACCTGCTGATGTGTAGCCACTCGTTGTCCCCGGACCACTGTATGCGCTCTGGTGGGCGTAGTACGGAATATCTTGACTATGTTGCGCGTTGTTCGAGTGATTAGATGCCTGGTATGACTGTAATGAATGCGACGAGTACGCCGACGCGTGCTGCGATTGCGCGGGGGGGGCCTGGTGATGGTGTGGATGCACGATACTCGGAGGACGTTGATGCTGTTGTAGGTGTTGCGACGGCGCCGCACCTTGTGAATGATGTGAATGATGCTGCACGAAATACTGTTAGTACGAAATGCCCAGAGAAGCATTTGACTACTTGATTAATCGACAAGATAATGTAAGCAAAATATCGCCCATGTACACTTCCGGGATCACGACGCTTGACGTGAATCTTCAGCCCCAATCTCATATTAGGGCCATACCCAAGTGTGGAGCTGACGTAAAGCCGGGAAGGCAAGTATCATGCGACCTTGACAGGTAATTCCAGAGCATCAAGTTGAGCTAGGAAAGCTTGGAAACCGAAATGCGAAGGTGAACTAACTGGTTATCACCGACTAAGCACTCTTCCTCTTCTTCGGGTAGGTACTACTGGACAAATATGACGGTAACAGCAGATCGCAGGGAAACGACTGTTAAAAATGTGTACTGATCAAGCACGAGGCCTGCTATGATCGAGGTCCAAAGCAACGAGCCAGGGCAATTAAGTATGGGGTAAGGGTATGCTCAGGTAGTCGACGGGGGTGAGGTAGGGGTAAGGGTTGGGGTCCATTGCATGGTTGTGTGCAGTATCCCCAAGGAGACGGGTGGTTTGTTATAAGGACAAAACCGTGAAGACTGTGCCAAAGTAGAAAAGCGAAAATCGAGTCGGAAAAACGCCCACAAAGATGGGGAACATATTTTTCATACATCAGAGGGTGTGGATGGATCATGGGCTGCAGATGGACTCCAGACGAAATGACCAATGATGAGTTCACCTTTGACAAGCGAAGAGGACTAGGGTACCCAATAAGGCACCATGCCCGGGCCTAGCCAAGACAGACAGGGATCCTAGCTCGAGCTAGAGTAAGGCGGTGTGTGGTCGATGTATTGGTACTTCAGCGGCTTGCAGGGAAGAGCGTTGAACTACACTAGCAGTTCTGGGACAAGGGGGACGGCTCGCTTGTACTGTGCACCCCGGCGTACCCTTGTCCACAGGGCTTGGTTGGGCAAGACCCTCGCTGGAAAGCAGGTTTGGACTAAAGCACAATACTGCTGTACGATGGACTGCTGCCAGTACTCTTGTCGGTCAAGTTTACCATTCTCCTTCCCAGCGCCGTACCTCGCAGCTCACAGGGCGACCAAGTATCTATGTAGCCAGTGCAGTGCGCAGTTGGTATGGGCCGGCGTGGCGGATCGTTACATCGTCGCCATATCTCGTGGTTGATGTCTATCACTGGAGATTCCAGGCAGTTGCTCCAGTCGTTCGTTTGTACTTGCATCTTCGAATCAACCGCGTTTTCATTCGCACCGCACCAGTGTTCGGTAAGCCTGTGAATTAATTGAACCGGTATCTTTTAGCTCGGCGGATCGAAGTGGGTATGCTTTATCCAGGGCCAAGCTAACGGCGCACAGTCGCAGTGGATTAGCCAGGCAGCGAAGGTACCTGGTCGCAAACGGTATCGAGATAGGTAGGTACCTTGGTAGGCGTTTCGCTGCAGCACCCAACGCCAAATAGGCTCTTGGAAACATCCAACCAGTATTGACCTGAGCGTGTCGTAAAGTGGCTGGTGCTAATGCTGTAGTTGTTTGATCATGGACGGGCGCTCATTGGCGGTCGCCTGTTGATCGGCGTACTGAGACCTCAAATTTGGACAAGCGTCGGGGCGAATGATTAGACGTGGTAGTGGTCGTGGTGTCGCGGTTGATGTGTGGTTGGCCCTAATGGTCTATGCACCGTGGGATTGTGGGTATGACGGCCGTGTCGTAGCATAGGCTGTGGACCGGGGTGACCCTGCCTCTTGCTCCCTGCTTCCCACGAGAGGGCGATGGCGAACAAGATGAGAGACAAGAGGCAGAACAGGGAGAAACAAGCAGGCGTCCGGGACAAGATGGCCCACCTGGGGGAAAATGAAGAATACCGCTAAAAGGATAGCGTCCCCCACATAACCTGTTCCAGAAGGGTACCTCTATGGATCATCTGTGGGTCTTGCGTTCGCTGTGAAACACGATGCTCCCCTGCAATTCCCGTTCGAGTCCTAGCCTGGTCAAGCTTGTAACTCCCTGTTCTGCTCCCTGCTTCTGCCTGCCTCCCTGCGAATTTTCTCGAAGCTGTGCTGGCATCCGACCATAGAGAAATCGAATGTGCCTGTTCCCGGCACACCTGGTAGAGCAAGGGTTTTGGCCTGCAACCCACGGCAGCGTACACTTGAGGCTGAAATAGTGCTGCACCCATCGCCTATGGCCACGCAGATGCAGATGGCCCTCAGCTCTGAAGCCGCTTGGCGAAGTCGACCCCTGAGTGAACTGGGACATGGAGAAATAGAAAGTCGATATTGAAGATGCGCTCAACCAGCGTTGCCTTGCTTGCTCACAGCAACCAAATGGAAAGAGAGAACGGAACTAGAACTTTACTTACCGAGTCTGCGTGCGGATCCTCCTTCACATACGGGCTTGGGCCCTGCCGATGTTGCGCCATCTTGATAACCATGAGTGTGGTTGAGCCTTCAGTCGCTAATTGACGCGCCTAAGCAACAGAGACAATTAGCTACGCAACGATGATCCAGGATTGTGAAGTCGTTTTGTGAAGCCAGTCCCCACTCGGGTCACCATCGAGGCGGCCGTTGTAATGCCACAACTGCTGACGAGAACATGTCGCGCTCCTCTCCGGACCAAAATTGACAAGGATGACCATGGCACGAACAGGCGCGGTCTTTGGGAAGCCCCAGTCGCGTTACTGAAGAGCAATGTCTTGGACAAAAATAGAGTCTGAGACCCTAAACTTTCAAATTGAATAGTCAACTTACCGAAAAGCAAGATTAATTGGTCGCGCGACGACAAGTCGACAAAGGCGACGCACTTGACACGGGAATCAATCGCTACAGGGAACGATGAGAAAACCTGGGTCTGGGGGGTGAGATGGGCTGACTACCTATTATGAGAGATCAGACGGGTATACAAACACTGATTGCACGCGACCGTGTCAATCAAAAACCAGAAATAGGCGGGATGATTATAAATAGAAGTGGGTATCAATAACGTGAGAGCGTAATTAAACGGAAGAACTAATACGTGTAATAAAAAACCAAAATAATCCGAGGCAGAAAAAAAAAAAAAAAAAAGAAAGAAAGAAAAACAAAAAAAACCAGGGAAAAAAAAAAAAAAAAAAAAAGAAGTTAGAGGGCCTGTCGCATGAACTCGTCATGCAAGTAACATCCCAGCTGAGAGCTGACGAGATTACATTGCGACTTCTGCCAATGGGGAAATATCGGCAAAGATTGAGTGAAATATGTTATTGATATTAAAACCGCCCCAGCCTTCTCAATGCTTTCTTATGAGGCAATAGCAAAGCATTTGCGTTGACAGAGGAAAAGGGACGATTAATAATAGTAAAGCAAAGTAAATGAATAGACATACCTTCTATGTGCAGTGCAAGCAGCGACGTTGTGCCGTATGTACAGGTACTTTGATAGATGTAAGTAGGAGCGGTCTGTCTTTGGTGCAGTTGCCGTCTGGTACCTAGGCTGGTATCTGTTGTGTGCTGAGGCAGGTGCTAAAATGTAGGTGCTGTCGTAGCCCGTAACATGCGCCCGGGGGGTGACAAATCGGAGTGGAGGGGTATGGTTGGGGGCCTCAACTCTCCCTGGCGCCTCGTGGCGTATCGTGGTATGACAAGGTTCTACTTAGTTCCCTACTTATTCTGGACTAGATTAGAAATGGTCTCAAGGCTGCCTCTGCACGCGGCGATAACGTGGTTCGGTTTCAAAAGTCTCAGAGCAAGTAGCTCACTGGTTGCTTGTCGATCGATAGCTCGTAGTCATAGACCGATGAATAAAATAGAACAAAACGAAATGTAACGTGGCCGTAAAATGAGGTAGGTAAGTAGGTAGGTAGACGACTACCCACTACGAAATTATGATTCAATCAAGAGATCCGTTCGATGCCCATCCCGCCTCAAGCTCCAGCAGGCATGCAAGGGTGTGGATGGGAAAGTACGAAGGGCTGATATGGATAGATCTGATGGAAGGAAGGTTTGTTTGGGGTTGCATGGCAGGCGTGGGGGGGAATTTACAAGGAACCAACAGCGACCAAAGCAGCCTCGGGAAAGCCATGCAGCTCTAGGTATTGACACTACTTCCGTCCCGGCAACATGTACATACGTGATGCATTCGGTGGCTAGGTCGGTTGTACAGAGAATCCGACTGGGATAGTGACGAGAAATGTGCTAGCTGTGGCGGCGGTATGCTTGGGCAAAGTAAAAGAAAACAAGAAAGGTCGAGTAGCGGGCCGAGTTGTTTTGATTCAGACTATCACTGGAATAACTCCCACCGAGTATCTATACAGGGTCTGTTGGAATGCGGAAATGAGATGGTCGTACCTCGACTTCGACGTCCGAAATGGACTTCGATCGTAAACGGCTTCTGCAAACCGAGTTTGTGGAGCGATAACAATGCTACATTCCTCCCCGTTAGCTAAGCCATTCCCTCTCTTATGAGCTGCAAAGATAGACGACGCTGTGGAGTGCAACAGCAACCCCCCCAGAGGAAACTCACAACTCGTGTTCCAAATGTCAAGTGTGAGTCCAACTGCCGGAAAAAAAAATCGATGAACAGCTGACCGCCTCGTCCTTGTTTGTGCGACGCTATCTGCAATGTCCTGGATCAGCTACTAGCCACGGAAAGTAACGCAAGATGATGGGAACTCTATTCAGCAAAAAACAAAGTGTCGGGACAACGGGTTTCGGAACAGTGTGCTAGAGCCATTGGATCATCCCTCGTCTGGTGTTCCGAGTTTCCATAAACATAAGCAAGTACCCGCGAGTTGAGGTGCGCGAGCAATTGCGAGGATTCGTAGCGCCTACCAAGTTGATCCCTTTGGCCGCACTAATATGAAGCAGTAGAACGGCTCACCTAATTTACTCCCTGGATAGCAACGTCGCGGTTTAGGTGTTACTTATGGGAGAACCGACTGGGTATATCAAACAAAGTGTTGTGGTCCAATCGCGGTGGCCAGGACGAATGATCGAGTATCGTTCAAAGAGAGTCGAGAAGCTTTCCTCTAACACCAAGACTTAGGTGAGTCAGTGTCAACTGCAAATCACGCCCATCTAACGGAAAAACACGGGCAACATTTGCTTAGATTTTGCTTCAGGTACCGGGAAGGAATGAGAAAAACTCAAAATAAAAATAAATTGGTCGCCAATTTACTACACACCGGCGTTCTTGACGCGAGCTGTGCCGTTGTTGATCTGGGGCAACATGCATATTACAAGGGCATGGGGTTGCTGCATACAGCCGGTGGCCCTGTCCCCTAGCTCTCTATCCTAGTAGGTAGCTGAGAAAAATGCAAGTGCCAAGTTGAGAGACGGATACATAGTCGACTAAGAGAACACCTATATGAACTTAAAACAAAAGCGATAAAAAAGAAAAATTCGAGCTGGCTTACAGACTTCAAGTAGTGTCACGAAAAGGTTCGATGCGTCAAGAGATACGTGACTGCGCGACGAGTCGATGAAAAGGCGTCACCTCAGGTGTTTTGTGCGGTGGACTCTATCAGCTGAGGAATTAGTCCATGGACACAGAACTTGACTTTCATCAAGACAAATTTGTATCAACCCCAAGATCGTGATGAGAAGCTCGTCGAAATGATCTACAAGAGCTGTTGGGCTGTATCCGGAATGATCTGATGGGAGCAAAACTTGGTAGGTCGAGGGGGCTGATGAGCGTATGTGCGCAATCGCATTCCATCAGATATAATCAACCGTGGATGCCAATAGTCTGGTGGGCGAACCCGGTCTCGTACCGACTTAGCCGTGTTATGGACTCAAGTCATACGCCAGAGTTGCGCCTTTGTACAACATCGGAGAGTAAGAGTAGCTTAAGCTGGTTAAAAAGAGATGAAAATAAAACATACGGAATTCACCACGATGGAGGCTGTACGCTGAGTCTGCCTATCCGAAGTGCGTCCAAGGAAAACAGAACAAGGAAATAATTCGAGTCGACCGAGAGCAACAGAGTCAACGGCGATGAGGTCGAAGCAGTCAATATTCTCGCATTCGCCAATACGATGGGTATTATAACTGTACCAGGGCACACATCAGTAAAAGGGACTCAGCTAGTCGAGACGGCTCTTTCGACGAGTTTATCGGACCCAATGAGGCTTTTCGCGCTCGTTGTGTTCAGTCTGCGACCGAAGTTGGGTTTGGTGTGCAAAGTCCAAGGCCGAGATGCAACAGGAAGAGGTTTGATATCAGGGTACGTACCTGATATGTAGACGAATCGCCACCTTTTCAACGGTTTGACCGGGATAGGGTTGGGGACAAGGGGGTTGCAGGAAGAGAGTGGAGTGGTTCTTGTGTGAGTGACAGATCGTTGGCGTTGGCGTTGGCGCTGGCGGGAACGCACGACTGAAGAAGTTGACGGGAAGCAATGGCAGACAGGGGACTCGTTTCGGGCAATGAGAACTCCAAGGGACAACAACGCTCAGAGAATGAATACCCAGCAAGCTGCGACGGATTCAACAAGCTCAACAGGGGATGCCTACATAGACAGGTACAATACCCTACAGTAGCCTAGATGGATATGTTAGGTACCTACATGAACCAGGTGTGTTCTAGGGTGCGAACTTGGCAAGGTGTGATGCGTGGAAGGGGATAGACCTACCTTTTAAATACTTAAATACTTACCTATCGCGCGATTACTTATTAGGTTCGCATCTGCAGATGCATCCAGGCTCTCTAAATAAAATGAAGAAGGATGAGCTTCTGTGGATGGGGGTACCCTTTTCGTAAGTAGGTGAGTAAGTACAGCATACATCAGTATACTATGTTATAGAAGATATAATAATATCACAGCGTATAGGTAATCTTCATCAACATCGAACAGCGAAGGCATTTGCAGAGCGGCTCCCATCAGCTACATACCAGGTACAGCTATAGACTGCCACACCAACGAGGCAAAATCTAATAATATAACATAGTACTTGGAAGCAGGCCAAAAGTTAAAAGTTACAGAACACGGCTTATCTATCCTCTACCTGTGGGCTTGTATGTGTACCTTTTGTACCTACCTACCTACTCGCATGTATGTAATGAAACTGCGCTTACACCTCGACTCTTTACTGGCACGCTAAAATATGTACCTACGTATCTGCCTACCTATAAGCAGCAAGAAAACCGCGCCGGCTTGAGCGGAAGTGGCCCGTATGGACGACGGAAGGACGAGAGAGTTGCTGACTACGGCTTGACTGCTTTAGCATTTCTTGTAGACAGGTTCTCGATACTTCCTACAGTCGATTTCCCATGTGCAAGGCACAGTACAGCTATTTACCGCTTGTGAATCTGCTCTATTAGTAGGCAGGCCCAAATAGATAGGTAGGTAGGGAGATACCTCTTCTCTTTTTCCTACTCTCTTTGTTGACAGGCTCTTAAGTATTAGAAATACTATGTAGTTCTGTCTATCCAAGACAAGCTAAGTTCAAGTCGACCTATACGGCTTGTTAGGTTATTGTGGCGGGACTCGTATAAGTAGATAGGTTTCCGATAGCATGCTCCTTCTAGGTATACATATAAACGTCCAGTACCACGACAATCCAGCAACCTCAAGCTATCCAGCCCGAGACCCTCGCTGCTAGGTTCTATACAGGAGACGTCCTAGCCATAGCAACATATCGGATTGCAGCTAAAGCCACGTGAAAGATGCCGTGGCACATCTGTCAGGGCAGTTAGAGAAACAAGATATTACAGGGGAAGAAAGAAGGGCAACGCTTCTCTCAGGGGCAACCTCGGCACCCTGTAAACCACGAGCGACGGACTGGCCGCTGGCCTGGCTAAAGATGGGGAATGCCTCGCTAGCGATACCACTCTGCCCAGGGATATGCTGCAGTCAAACTAGTGAGATCCAGCACCTCGGGCTGAGACCAGCTTCCCCCTGCTTTGGTTTTCGATCCCGTCCAGCTGTGAAAGGTTGCCAAGACAAAATCAACCGTTGCGTCGCAATCCAGCAAGATATAGTAGCGAACACGTGAAGAATGTCGCGATGGGATATATAGAAAAGCCGCCACCTTTCGACGACACTGCGGTGTTTTCACGACTGCCTCTGTCCATAGCTGCAATACCAATAATTACTTACATACGTAAGTATTGAAATAATTCCCGCGTGAGTACTATGTACATAAGTGTATGGAGTAGGTACAGGATACATACGTGCTGCAATGAGCAAAAGCATTTGCATGAGCACCCATTGTAGATACATAGGTATAGCAATTTACCCTGTTCTGTATAGCGCAATGAAGATCGGCGTCTCTAGTCCTTTTGAGCAAGCACTTCCGTGGCAGCCCGTCAATACAGCGCTTATTTCGCATAGAGCAATTAAGGAACCTACTAAGGGTGTAGGCCATATGGCGCACGAATTATACAGCACTTACGATCGGGCCGACGTGTTGCCTTAACATAGGTAATTCGTTTCGAAGCACTGATGCTAGGACGAAAATGAAAAAAGGTCAAGCAGGTTACGTATGCGACGTACAGTATACACAAGCCACTTCGTGATATCCTAGCGTACATACAAGCAATAGACTATACCGAATAAGTGTCCGATCTAGTAGGGTCAGATGAAATACTGTACTGTACTGTACTCTACCTACCTACTATGAGTACATAACTTCGACCTTCAGTTCAATACCTAACCATCTCGATTCTCGGTCAATGAGATATTGTGACTAATTCTCTTACAAAAAGATGTACAATAGATAATACAGCACAAGCTGTCCAAATTTGAAAACCTCGACATTGCTTAGGCTACCTATATTTAGGTGTCAGAATTACACTTGTCCACACTACTTGCTGCACAGCATGGCATGCCTAGCTACATGTGTGCTTACAGACACAAGCTCGCGAACATTTACGGAAGTACTAGCCGTACTAGGTACTGTACGTACAGTAGTCGGTTGATTATACCGACCATTCCACCTTCCTGCTCAGGCTAATCCTCCATGGAGTCCAGCACACTTAAGTTGCCACTAGGCCTCATTGCGAGTAATGCCATTGGTGCATCGCTCTGGCCCTCGGGCCTGTATCCCGTTATGAATCAGAAGAGACAGTTAAGTTATTGAGAGTACACAGTAGCTCGGCGGTTGGTGATCAGGAGCTCGTGATGTAGCTAGCTAGCTGTCTGGTACGTGTATTTATGATGAAGTATCTTAGATTCGTATGCTGTACTTGAACTACCTACTATGTATGTACATTGTACAGAAGTTTAGAAATCACCGGCTGATATGATGATGTTCGGTAAGCGACCTACATATATACACAGGTACCTACCGTAGGTCGGATGGACAGCATCTAGAGATTTATTGTCGACCAAATCGGTTTTCACGCAATTCGATATCCATTTCCCCAAGATCTGGACAGGCCTGGTCTCTATGTAAGTGTTATTCCCAAGTTGTACTTACTTTGACGATCAAGCCCTAGCTGATGAGGCCACTCTAATAAGTACGCAAGGTAACCTGGGAATCCACCACTACTCGAAATGCATGCATACATCGGTACCTAACTACGGTACCGTAGCAGCGCGTCTGTTCGTTACCAGATAGGTCTACTGCTGTACGACTTCGCACGTGCGCAACGGGCATTCTTCGAACATCGGATTCAAGTTCATCCCAGATACGACACGTCCAGATGATGAGACCAATTCGACACGACAATATCTAAATAATCCATCTTACCTTAGTATGTATTCGCCTTGCGTTTGGATGTGAATCCCAGACTTTCGGGACGAGCCTTCAACGGGAGTTGCATGGAAGCCTCCTCAGGGACCTCCACAACGTCACAATTCGCCAATGGCTTGACCTTGCCAGTCTATCCGCCCGTTGGCACCAGACAGGGGGAATGGCGGACGGAAACCAGCGGAGTAACAGTACCTGCGCCCTGAGGGCCTGCCATTGACATGTCTTCGGGTTGATGTAATGAATTGATCAGGGATCATCACGAACAGTCCTCGTCCCCCAGATGGCGTGAGCAGTAGCGTACCATACTTCGCGTGGCAGCCACCACGAACGACTTCCATCGAGTGTAGGTATGTAAGCGTACAAAATACATAATACGGTAACTTACCAATATTAGACCAAATCCTATACTTCCACTTTTCGGTGCCCATAGAGCAGGCCTTCCTTTTGCTTTCTTTCACTGCTGCAGTATACCATCTATCGGAACCCAATTCCCGGCTTGGTGATGCGTTTCAAATTGTATGACTGCATCCTTCGCGCAATAAAACACAATCGACGACCAGCCTCCTACATCAGAAAAGACACGGTGACGCCCTATACTACACAGTAAATATAGACGCCCAAGCCATGGGGCCTTCCTCTAGGATAGGTACATGTACGTGCATATACAGTACCACTATGTGAACCGCCACGAGAACCCCACACCACCTAGGTCCTGACTAGGAGGTGGACAGAGGAGAGCTTGGAGAAACCTTGCCGGCCTAGGCAAACGGCACATGAAAGTTTCTTCACCCTTGTTCGTACCATCGCATGCTGCACATGGTACGTGAGCTGCAAGTAACAATCATCACTAGGTATTACTACGATTCGAGAAGACACTCGCGAAAAGCTGAGGTTGCAAAGATGACGCCTGCCTATACTTCAGTTCTCTGATAAGGTGTAAAGAAGCGCAGCCGGTGCGTCCGAACCAACAGTATGAGCATGTGATTATCTTATCGGCATTTGAAACCCTATGTACATACATCCAAGCGATATTAGGGAGCGTAAAACCATAGAGGTACGTAAAGAGTATCGAACCTGTTTATATGTACATAGGTAAGGTTAGATTTGTAGACTTGGCATCAAAAACTGGGTACTACGTACAGGGTATATCCACCTACCAAATATCTGACATCTTCCATAGACACACTGTCCAGTAACTGTTGTGGGCCTAAGGTCGTTAGCAGGTTCGTGCCCAATGCACGAAATCTTACTGAATATTCGCTATGTATGTACTCTGCTGATTGATGGGTGCCTACATACGATAGGAGCAATACGATGTCATTCTGTGGTCATTCTTTGGTAAAGCAAACTAACCGCACACCTACAATTCTGTTATCAGGATGTATTCAATTGTCCGATACGGAGTGGGAGGTTTTGATACTTCTACTAGCACTGACGAGGAGGAAGAGGAATGGTTTCACTTCATCTAATCCAAGCTAAAATGTTTAGAGAGCATCAACGCTAGCGCTTGGGACAGAAGCGATCGGGGGAACAGGCATCTCAAACTGATCGTGCACGCAGGTGTTTACCGGCCACCTGTTACGGTCATGCCAAAGGTCTGTAGAGAAAGACGATACGTGAAAGCCTTTCGATCAACGTGTTGCAGCTTGCAGACCGGGGTCCCAGCATGCTTTCGATTTTCTGCTAAGATGAAGTGCTTTTAAAGTTATCACCCCATCACCGAGTTCCTGGTCTCTCGTCCCTGAGCTGAAAAACAAACTCCCTTCTCAGCTGCATCTACATACATCTGTACCTAAGCTAGGAACCGAGCTTAAAAATTTACTAAGATGATGGTAAACCAGGTCAGGGCGGTTATCCCCAATTCTCTAGCACCACAGCAGCAGGGGGTCCATGACACGATGTTGTCACTTTAGCCCTCTTCCCGTCCCTGGCAATCATGGGCCGTTAACGTACAAATAAATAAGACAGCCTACTTACTACCAAGCCATAAGATCTCCATCATCGCCGGACGAAAGTTGAGGAAATCAAGCATGCTAACATAGCTACTGTGTACTTATAGATAGCACCATCAGATTCTTCGACACATTCACTACCATAGCACGCTGGCTAAACCGATAGCGCACGGTCTGCCTAGTCGTCAGGTCCGATAAGCTATATAGTTAATTAATAGGTCTATTCAAACCCGAACCTGTTATCCCGGAGGAAGGAAACAGAGGGGGAGGAAAGGGAGGGATTGCCACTGCCTCGGAGTGTTCGGGAGGTCGATTCCCCTATCACTCAACTGTCACGGCCGACACACACGCAGATATCAGCTGACAAATAAGTTCTAGTTTGCTATTGTTCTCCCTTTCACGTTGGCGACTCGGGATGCATTCCGATATGTCAGTCCAGACCTAGACAAGAGCTAGAAGGAACAGGACATGGTCCTCTTTCCCACCTTGCCCGTGCCGGGACTGGCCGAAAGAGAGGCAACAATATTCCTTCGCCTTCACCGCTAGTGATGACCTAATTGTCAAGTGCAGTACTTCTGTTGTTAATATTTTCCCGTCTTCACCTTCTCACCGCAAGCTCAGCTTATACATACTGTACAACCAGGTCACAGAAAAAAGTTAAAGCGGTGCGACCATCAGGTTCCGAAAACATGCATTCAGCTTATTAGATCCTACTATTTTAAAGTTAACAGTCGATGAAATTAAGAAAAGAAGGTATACCTCTAGATCGTCTTCACCGATAATGATTTTTCTTGACGCTGCATGCATATTATAGGCAGACAGGTTCCATAAATCCTCGACCGTAATAAGTTGGGACGAGAAATCCTTCCCAAAGAATTCTGCCCTCAGTCATAGGCTTTAGACCACTCCGTAATATTTTATTAATCTCCTAAAGAACTGCGTAGCTGTGGCACACACGAGATAATGGGCCACTCAAGTGTCGTCGCACCCTCATATTCACAAAAGGACCGTTCATTCTACGCGTCAGTATGCTGCCTCTCCCAACACTATGCCATAAACCCTCAGGTGTTGGTTCACCCCGACAAGTGTTTCACCGACTGGCTATTTTCTGCCGTGTGCTGTGCAAGAGAGACTTCGTAGTGCGTGATCTCTTTCTCCGTTGACCATTGACCGCAAGTTTCGTATACTTCTTCATGCTGGTGAAACTCGGACAGGCAGCTAGCTGCTCGAATGGTAAACCAGCAGCTTACTTCTAGCAACAAATGGGATCTCACTCACACTTTTTAGTAATAATGCTTATAGTCTATGACTCAACTATACCATCTTGAAACGCAACATTAGACGGGAATTCGTCCGAGTTAAAGCATGAGGTTCGACCGGTCCTGTCGTTTCTTTAAATAGCAACTGTGATGAGGTTTCACGACTGCATACACTCGTCACGAAGTGAGAAACGATCGATGTCTCGCTCATTCTTTTATCTACACCTGCATCACATAGATACTATGCTTAGAAGGTATAACCGCAATTCTGAAATAAAGGTGTTACGTTATCAAGTTTCAAATCCGGGAATTATCACCCAGTGCATAAGACCGTCCCATCCCACGCCGTTAGAAAGAACCAAACATACCACATTAAGCCACCAAGCCCATCGTCCACCTTAAAGCAGTACAGTATGCTGTATAAGTATGGGATTTTTCCCTAAGCGAGTCTGGAGTACAGTTAACAGTGTACGTACTTTTTACATTTTCCGTTTGAACCACATCCCCACGCATCTTGGTTGAGTGAGGAACATGGGCTCTCCTCAATGCCACCATACCAGCCGTACTAGTACATACTTACTATGTATGTACAGAACCTCCCTTGCCGGAGCGCCGAGCCTGGAAGGGGGGCCTGGTCCTTGACCGGTACATGGTTGATTATACCCATGGGGCCGCATGTGTAGTATAGCCAGCTGCGAATAGGGCTATGCTCATCGTCACATACTGGTGAACGCAAGGGAAAAAAAGTTCGAGTTCCTCCATCGCGTCCTGTGATTCTCTCCAAATCAAATCGCATATGTAATCGGTCCCTCACGCGGGGTTGAAAACTCCCTTGATTGCAAGATTACCTACCTACCTACCTTATCACGCGATCTAAGTTTCTCTCGTACGATGTTCTTTTTTTACTGCCGTAGGCCATAGGTACCGTATGAATTAATTTCAAACTTATGTTTTCAGTACCGGTACTTACATTAGGACACAAGAAACGCGCCAGACAAAGAGCCCACCTGGGTCTCGGTCCCAAACAACAGCGGGGAAATAATCCCAAACCAGGACCCCGGTCCGGTCCTTGCTCATTCATACTTATCACTGGTACAGTACAGAATACATCCCTACGACTTGCTATTTGCCTACCTGGGTATGTACTTACTCGAACGGGCTCATCAAGCTTACAATGAAAAGGCAACAACGCAGTCTCTTCTTTATCCTTCACCATACCCCCCGATCTGCAATTATTCGCTACTGATCTGATGGAATACCCGTGCATGTACGTAGAACGACGGAAGAACAGGTAGCTTTACATATAAGAAGGGGAAGTAAACCGGAGATGATGGGGCGCGAACCGCGACGAAGTAGTAGTAGGTAGGGGTGTGAACAGAGAGGAAAAGTACCAATCCAAGAGAAAAGTGCAACGGTGATATCGGTCCACTGCGCTGTATCTTTTTCGTGCTCCCCCATTTCAAGGCAACCCATGCCACACCCACGGACCCATGCCCGTGTGTGTGTCCCTCTTTTCTCCTCCCTCGCTTCGTGCGGAATGCATAGGGTCCCGCATGGTGAGATAGGCACCTACCTGCTCTCCTCAGTACTGTACCTTAATGTGGCACTTGGTGTGTGTGCGTGCGTGTGTATGTGGGAAAGAGTATAGTCGCAGACTCCTTGTAGGAAATGCTGCGGGAGGGAGATCCGGCGGCCACACCGTTGCAGCGTAGCGTAGCCATCCCATCCCCACCCTCTGCTTGCTGCAACGGTGACGGCGGCAACGCTGTCTCCTAGTCACAGTGACATCGCGCGCCAGAAACAGAGTATTATGTATGAATAGTTAGTACCCCAATTGCATCAATACAATTCGTTCTTTCCCCTCTTCTGCTTCTAACTGTATACGCGCAGCCGTTCGAACGACTCTTTTCTCCAAACGTCGTGAACGGAATCGCCGGTCGAGCTGGTTTGCCACTAGACATATTATATTGATTACCTGCGTGTTATGATGGCTAGTAGTTGAGTTACATTGTCCTGCATATCTACCTAGATATGTATAATTACAAAACCTTGCGTATCGATGAGGTATACGCCTATGTACAGACCTACGGTAACCGTTGGATGCCTACCCTAGATACCTATGATGTCGTAAATAGTATGTAATGATACCTACCTACAGCATACATCCCTAACCTAGCCTACAACTTGGCTGGATGAATGGCATGCATGGCATGATGAAAGGCTACGTAAGCCACTTTCCCATGGGCGAGGGTCATACCATTACGTGCGTTCGGAGTTTTCGTGGCTCGCGTGTCTGCCTGCAAACTGGTACCATGGTTCGGTCACGCTGTACGGTATGCTGTACGGTATGGCATATAGGTATGACCAACACAAAAATATTCTGCCAAAGATAGTCGGTTGGTTCAGTTCTCGATTGCCTGAGAGCTCTTTTTGCTCAAAACTAGTACTGATTCTCGTAATGGAATGAGAGATCCGAGACACCAAAGTTTCTAAAATTATTACGAAATGATTTGCAGCGAATACTATGTACATAGATAAGACGTTGAAGAAATTAATCAGGGAGGCTGTGCTAGTGCCTACTTTAACTTGAAGCCAGGAACAAGCTACCAGAGCTACTGAATGCTACATATACTGTACAGTATCTAAACGAGCGCTTGTTGCATACACCTTAGGTTAAATATACTTCAAGTTGTAAGTATGTGTGCTTGGCTAAGGCATCTCACAGTGCTATGTAGGTGTATATAAGTGTGTAGGTACGTTATGCTACGTCAGTATCGACCACCCAACGGTCATTGCCGACTTTTGGATCGACCGTTAGAAAGTACCACCGGGCTTATGTACTTACCTACCTTTTCGATATACTATGTAGCAATGCTGCGATGCGACCGAAGACATGTCCTCATACAAAGTGCGCGCTCCCAGTAGAACCCATCTTGCAGCATATACTGTACGTACCAAATGGCACGCGTCTAGAACTAGGCCTACAAAGTGGACGCGCTGCTAGCGCAACACCCTCCCGTCTTTAGGGCAAAAAAATGGGCTGACCAGGATAACCTCCATTGGACAGCACCTTTACTTATCAATCTCACACGCAGACACGCCCTTTTGACATGGGTATTTTCCGTTTCACGAGTAGGTAACTGCGTTTACCAGTAAAGGCTTAGGTTGGGATTGTCTGATAAGGATTGTTCTGCCCTGGACGCATCCACATATGTGCTTAGGTAGCTTAGGTATGTAGGTACCTAGGCAGGCCAGATGGATTAACGATGAATATGTACAGATGTAGGTAGATCAGCAACAACAACAATAGCTTCATCATCCTGAAGCGCACTGTTTGTATAGGCTCAGGGAGAGTTTGGTGAACAGACACCAATTCCCTATCTTGCGCTGTAACAGTACAACTGTATATCGGCCTATATAGCTCACCAAATATCGGGCTGGATTCTCCGCAATCCACCTACCTGCCTACATACCACGAACTTTTTTGTTTCCCCTTCGGTCAACTTGTAACAGCGGAGACGAGGTGATTGGTACCTACCTACTGTACTGTAATGTGCACTGTCCTGTCCCACCCAATCCTACTCACTCACTCATTCATCTCATCATCAAAGCGCGTGTCCAATCATACCTCTTTTCGCTGATAACTCCGAAGCGGAATCTTCCTTGTTTCGGCACGGATCGGGGTATGGTATGTAGGTAGGTAGGTATGTTGACGGGCATGAGCGAAGTGACGGTGAAGAAAGAATAGGTATACATACTTACGGTTGCACCTCTTAAGTGTGTCCGAGTAGGTAGGTATACTGCTGTATGCTGTGTCTCTTCAGCCCAATTGTCATATGTCGTGCAAAGTATTATGTCTGTGTATGTGTATCTCCAATAAAGGTGAAGCAATAATAATGATCTGATTTAATAATCTCCAGTATATGTACATTAATCAGAGGGTACTATAGATACCTACATACTCGCTTTTGTCCAAGGCGAAACTCGACTAGGACACAACGGGGTGGATATAGCACAGCAGTATCGGCGATGAAACCTGTATGGAAACAATAGTTATCTACCTACATCCTACCTATGCAAAAGTAAAAACATGATACATACGTATGTATGTAGAATGTGTAAGCATGGCACTTAACGTACGTGTATCTGGGTATGTAGGTGTGAAATGTGACTGGCGCGTGTACGAAACAAAAGTCAATCAATCTCTCTGAAATCTGGTTACAATACCTCCGAGTTCATTGTTTGTGCAATAGGTATGTACTCAGTATGCTCCTTTCATTTCCCGGTACCAATAAGCAGATTGGTCGATCTTGGTATGTGTTATCTGGTGGTATCAGATCCCCTCCCCCCTTTTCTGTGTCTCCCTAATCTGTACCAAGAAATAAAAAACAAAAAAGTTGGAAACCTTCCGGTAGTACCTATAGAGCCGGCTCATATAGGTGTGTATACATACATATTATGGGTTGTTTAATATTAGGAAATTAGGCCTCCGGAGCTGTCGTTATTATTATTGTACTTTTTCCCTCGTGTTCAAGTGCCAGAGGGCTTAGACTCGGGGTTACGGTGTCTACTTACTCTCACTGCTCCGTTCAAATCACCTCTTTTGTTTTCTTCTCAATACCTACTCTACCTCCGTACCTAGATTAGGTTAGCTAGATAGAGTTCCTGATCACCTGTTCTGTTTTTGTTTCGATTTCTATTGTTATGCTAACGTAACTTGTCTTATGTGCCATGGTAGAGAAATAAGCTAAGCAAAGCAATATGATGACGAAGAAGGACCCGATAGGTCGGTTTCTTTAATTATTTTACATACCTATTCTATATACATACCGCTGAGGAGATCTCCAGTTGTATGGTCAAGGGAGTCTTAGTACGTCACGATCGCTGTAGTCCTTTTTTCTTTGTGCGACGGCGTATTACCTACTCTCTGGGGTTGAGCTTGGGGAGCTGCAGTGGAGCTAGGGGAAGCTTGTCGTCGCCTGTCATCATGGGACCTAGTCATGCCGTTGACGGTTCGGTTTTTTTTAAGGATCCTAAATACCTAGGCATTCCTCGCTCTTATTCTACCGTGTGAACTCCCTAGCTATGGTGGGCTGTCAGGGTGCTAAGAATTAAGGCGAGAGAGACAGGGCAAGGGAGGAGAGTCCAGGGGAGGGGTGGTCGGTGTGTCGTGCTGCAGCGCCCAGGGTACGCCCTCGCGTACCTTTTCAGGGGGGGAATGGAGTGGCAGGGAGATGTGAGAAAAAGGACTCCCCAAGGTAGCCTGTGGGGGTTACATGGCGAGGGTGTTTAGCGACAAGGGGGAGATATAATAGGAAGCTGCACTTTATTGGTGAATATACCAGGTTAGGGAGTATAACGTTAGATGTCGAAAGAAAACTGTAAGTCAACATCGGCTGTAACAGGAGCTGTTGATTAATCTTGGTATACGATTTTGACAATTGACTGGCTACTGATTCAAGGATGTAGTAGAATAACAAGCGGAATACCATGTACTGTAGATATTATCAGCCGCACAAAAATACCAGCTAAGCATGTAGGGATAGCGAAGCGATCGGATACAAGAACTGTCATTGTCTCGGCACAGTAAACTCGATGCAGATTTTGTATATATCAATCGTTTTGGCCTCACGGCTTAAGATAGATTCGTAAATGGAAACGTCGGCGCCGAAATAATATGTGATATGTGACATCCGGCCAGGCACGATAGATTAATCTTCAGTTGGCCGGTCGTAATCATTCTACCAAAGTAAAGTCAACCAAACAACCTCCTTTAAACATTACTAAAAAGATGCCTCTAAACAATATAGTTCTGAGGCAATCACTTTGAACATCTTTTCCAAGACGTGGTCGTAGCCCAGAAATGCCCTTTCCTAATTGCTAACATACCTTGTGATTCCATAATCATTAAACTTAGATTAAGACCTTAAACGATTCCAAGCAGCTTTAACTTTCATGTATTAGTATAACCTTGTCACTTTAGGTTATACACATCAAGGACAGGCATTACATATATGAACAGCAAGCTAAGGACGAGGCTCGTGTCACTAGGTGAGGTGAGTTGAGAACCGCAACACTAGGCTCCGTCATCAGTGGCAAAGGTAAGACGTCGTCAACCCAAACACTCGGCCTTGTATATAATGCGATTTGTATAATTATGGGATCGTGACAGTCTATGGAAGGTAGGCGTATTCAATTTGACTCGCCAAGCCCGTAAATTACTGCACAGGTACTTATAGATTCAAGTTAGGCATACGAAAGCTCCTACGTGTATGTGAAGGCTGTGCCTTTCTCCTATGTCAGCAACTGCATAATTATCTAGTGTTGGAAAATTGGTACCGCTTCTTCCGACTGATTTGCAAAATTTTACCACAGCAGCCAGGCGATAAATTCCATCTTCACATGGCCCATGGCTGCCGCGAGCTTCATGCGGATCCCGATTCTGAGTCACTTCGCTTTGTCGTATCTGCCGATGGGAACCGTGGTGTGCATATCTCTGCAGTTGTCTTCCTGTAATTCCAGGGATTATATGTAATTTTTGTGCCGCAACAACATCCATTGTCCTACGCGTATGTATTTCTTTGTCTTGGTTATGCCTTCGGCACGTTTGCGACTCCATCGTCGCCTCAGGAGTACGGCAACCAGGGGAAATGTTGCTTCACAGTAAGGCGCGTAGATCACCTTAGGTTGTTGAGTGGTTGGATTTCTTAACATCGAATATGCTCGCTCGTAGTGTTTTATGTCTGTTCGGCACCAAATATTATTACAGTAGCTCGAATTTCGAGCCCTTATCTTTATAATGCCAGAAGACGTCAGACTGTTAATCAGCTGCATTATTAACGGGAAGTTTGCTGCATGGGATAACAATCACCGGTCTTAGGATATAATGTTCTGTTATACATCACATACGGGGCAGAAAGAAGGAGAGCGGGAATTTTAGTTAAGCAATAAGTGGCGATTAGGGAAACGTCACCACTGTTGAAAATGCATTAGGTTATGAGTTGCTTCTTTTACGCGAATCGGTGTTTTTGCTTTTGCCTTTTCCTTTTCTTGTTCCTATTCACTTTGACTTCAGGACGATTTGGTTACGGACAGACATTCATGCGGTCGTTGTTGCCGCCACTACTATTGAGAGGTATAGGCCATTGACCACTAACTACATAGATTGAAGATTATTATGTAAGATGCGATGTAGTCTTTTTGACGTTGTAAACATGCATGATGATGCTGTAGTTTCTGGCTGGTGAATGGATAGAAGAATAGGATTATATCCTAGTAATTACTTGGTTAAACGTTGCTTAAGAGACGGATATGTGTGCATGTACTGGGTTAAAGGTGGCTGGTGATGAGTGAGATAATTTTCATCACGATGTAGATGCTAGAGCATATTGACATATTTCTATTCTATGCATTCAAACTGAGCTTCCCACTTTACCCCTTAATATCTGACCTTGGTTCACACCTATATATCTTGTTTCGTCTTGTTTGCGAAGTGCTACATGACTTCCTCTAACCCCCTTTTTTCCTTTCCCCAGTCGTTCGTTCTCTAGCCGGGAATTGTTGGCCGGACACATGGATAGGTAACCAAGCAAGGACAACGGCTACTACGACGACGGGGGCGATAACTGGGGAATGATACAGGCTAAAATATTCCCAGCTTGCTATCAACGTTCTGAGTTGCGGTCTTTCAATGTTAGCATTCTCTTAGCGAGCTTGACTCTTCTATTGGATGCTAAAAGTCGTTATAGAAGCTGCTATGTACATATCTGTCACGAATCAGAACTGTAACGCTATACCACTACACTACTAGCAAAAGGGGATGTAGTTGAGTCAAACGCCTTGATCTTGCATGTCATTTATATGCATGTGACCGTGAAAATCTCGATAATATAGGGGGTAGAAATGCAAGCGTTTATGAAGATGATGGCCGTAGCAAAGGTGTAGCCTCCGATTGCGCGACCTTTCCACTTTCACGAGTTTCATCCTTGTGCGGCATATGCAGAAACTTCCCGCCATCAACCTTCCTGACAACCCAGCTTCTGTCCTCCACCGCGGAGACAAAGAAATCCTGATTCTCCTCGAAGCTTCTTCCGCCCGTCTCCGGAGAATAAGACCAAGTCCACCATCCCGCGACGGCGTTAGTGGCAGCGAAGATTAGGAACAGCCAATACCTCAAGTTGTTGAACACTGCAAGTTCGCAATTAGTTAACAACTTGCTGTGGCCACTCTCATGATGTTGGGCTTGAACTCAGGGAGGGGGAACCGTATACATACTTATAGGCGTCAAAAGTGTGACGGCAAAGTTCGCAAGGCCCCATATAATAACAGAAGCACTGCTCCCGAGGGCCCTAGCTCCGTTCGGGTAGATCTCCGTAGGTATGAGCCAGACGGTGGCTAACCAACAAACGCCGAATATTGCTGTGGCCACAAATAGCGTGATGGAGCCAAGGATCTCGGTGACAAACACTGAGACGTGGGATGCATCTAATGACAGTCCGCCAAATACTGTCAGTAAGGCAAAGCAGGTAGACAGGCCGATAGACCCCCAAACCATTAGTTTCCTCCGTCCGAGAGTATCGATTGTCATCCAGGCCGCTGTCATCATAAGGAAGTAACTGATGTAGTTACCTAGCGTCACGTATTCGGCGCTGCGCACGCTAAATCCAAGCAGTTGGAATATCTGGGGTCCGTACACAGACACCGCGCCATAGCCTGTGAGGGCCTGGTTGATCTGCCCCATAACGGTGAGCATAGTCGGATGGAACTGACTACGTCCGGGGAGAACCATATCAGTGTAGCCCAACTTCTTGTCTGTTTCTTCTAATTGAGCCTGGTGAAGTTCGTCCAGCGTCTCGGTTGCCTTTGACTCTTCATACAGCTGTACGAGCGCTCTCATCGCATCGTCATCCCTAGCCTGACTGATGAACCACCTGGGAGATTCAGGTAATCGACTTATACAGGAAATCAGCAAGACCGGGAACACTTGCATCACGATTATGGGGATCCTCCAGGCCCACTGGTTGTCTTTTCCGAGAGCTATGGTGACGCCTAGGTTGATCGAGAAGGCCATCAAGAGCCCGAATATGTTCATCTGAAACTCTTGTGCCAAAGCGCGTCCTCTTGACTTATCCTTGGTCAACTCTGAACTGTAGACTGGTATGGTAGCATCGATACCGCCAACACCAAGGCCCAATATGACCCGGCCTACGATCATAAACGCAATGGCAGCCCCGTCCCATGAGGTTGAGCCGCTAGGACCGATTCCCGCGATGAACATTAGTAGATTACCAACGATAGTCGTTATGAGACAAGCCGAGATGGAAGGCTTGCGTCCTTTCTTATCTGCCCAGTATGAGGAGAGCACAGCGCCAACAGTGCAGCCGAGGTAATAGACCGATACTATGATGCCGACCAGGGGTGAGTCTCCCGCTATAGACATGGTACGGAGGTATGAATGGTTGGTATTGATCAGGCTCATCATGCCTTGGTCATATCCATACAGTGCGATTGCTGTGCTGCTGAATATGACGATTTCATGCTTCTTCGTGATGAGCTTCGCGCTGCCCATAGGAGGCGCATCATCACCTCGGGCTGGTGGGAAGGGCATTCTGCAATACTTTGTCTCTGTAAAATGTAATTGTTCCGGATGTCTGTATAATTAGATGGTGCTCGATGCTCGATGCGGCAGCTCACTGATAGTCTGGCACCATATATCTCAGACGCAGCAATGCATTCAAAGAATAAATTTAGGAAGGGGCCAGCGACACTGCTAAGTCATGTCGTCCATCCGGGCTAGATGCAGCACGTAATTGTACGATGGGAACAGTTCAAAGTCTACAGATGTACGACTCTAGGCATTGTTTATGTTCCAGCGATTCCCAGTGGGGCTGATCCCCCCTCGCGGTTAACATATCTGACGTATATAAAATGATATAGGACCAAATGAAAAGGCCCAAGATCCAATAGCTCGATCGTTGTGTCTAACATTTGCCATAAAGGGGGAGCGTCAGGTGTTACATACAGTACGCCCGTATGCATAGAAAACAGGTCAGCATACAAGCCACAAAAATGAATCCTCCTCCTGTGACGTCATTCTCGTGGCTTCGAGCAATACATGTACCTACTTAGGTTGATACTTACGCACTGAAGGTTGACACAAAGAGGAGAATAACTACAATTCTTACGATACAAGAATTACGTAAAATCTAGGTCTCGGATTAAAACTTAGATTAAGCTTAATGATCTGGATCTGAAGGAGGGATACGGCTTCGGGCTGTGTCTGGCAAGGCACACCTACCGCACGCTGCGAAGTGGAAATCTCCAGTCAATAACTCCGATAAGTCCGGATCAGATCATTCAATCACAATCTGCTCCGTTGTCACACAGCTTGTGACTTTATTCAAACGTGAACTCTCAGTTCCAATCAAAGCTCACGTATCATTAGGATCTATCATTCTACAAGTATTGGACAGTAGTCTCTTCGGTCTTGCTGCTACGCCACTGAATTCTCTGATATCGACAGCGTCCAGGATATCTCTTCCCGCTGGCCCCACTCAGTAGCGTGGAGTAGGTTAGTGAGGAAATAGGTATGTACATAGGTAGTACTACGTAGGTCACCGAGTTACTTTGTTACATAAATGCTTTGAATCCGGTCGGGGACTCATATTTCCGGGTTTTTGGGTTATCCTAGGCACTTACGAAGTTAAGCGTTCTTCTGGGAGCGAGAGCAGAGAATAGGTGGCTTGTGAGTTGCTCTAAGCTTCGAAAGCGCGTATGTTAGACTGTACCTTCTTCTGTGCTACAGACTGCATGTAGCACCGCTCATTGAGCTGGGTACCTGTAGCTCGAAGGCACACCTTTTATAAGAAACAACTGCTATCTCAAGGTGTACTATATCGCCAAGTCTTTCGCTACCCGTCCAATCAATCTGAATATCACCCGTAAAGCTACCTTGATATCTGGATGGTCCTAACCGCATTACTCACTGATAACAAATATATAGGGAATCTTACTGCCGACAGCCATGCGGCACCGATGTAACCGCCAAATTCTAGCCCCACGATGCCACTTTCCTCGGTCGAGTTCTCCGCATCTCATACCTTGAATCCCCACAATCGATCCTGATGGCGTCTCTGGTTCTCCTCAAACCCCCCCCCCTTGCAACGCTGCTGATCCCTGGTCCCGCGCTTTGAGCTGAGCTTTAAAAGGATCAGGCATCCATCGCGTTTCTTGAGTAAGTCCTTCGAGTGCCGTTGTTTGCATTGTGCGAGAAAACAATTAATTGTAGTCAGTCATGGCTGTCTTCTCGTACTTCATTATCACACTGCTGGGCGCGCTCGGCGCCTGGCTGTACCCGCCTGTGAGGCACTTCACTACTATCCTGGGGTTCCGGCCGTTCGAGAGTTCGGCAAATGTCCACGGTTTTGAGACAGTGTTCATCCCCGACACTGTCGCCTGCGAAGACCTTGAATACCATGCACCCTCAGGATTGCTGTACACGGCATGCTCAGATGAACTTGAAACCGCCCGTGGCTGGACTCCTGGGTATGTATTCATTGCATTAGACGGAGAATACCATTTGTCTGACTAGTATACTACTAAAGTGCCGACGCCCTTGATCACCCCGATAGACCATCTTACGGCTCTCTCGTGGTTATTGATCCTAAAGTACGTTCTTGTAGTTTATGTAGCTTATTGTCACTGCCGATAAAGCTTATGATGAGATGGACTAACTCACGATGAACCATCGATATTAGACCATGAAGTCTCAGAAACTGTCCGTGAAGAACTTCGATGGGCCATTCGCTACTCATGGAATCGGGCTGTACACCCCACCATCAAAACCTAACGTAGTGTACATTTACGCCATCAATCACCTGCCCAACCCGCGCTGGACACCTGGTTCCAAGACTGAGGAGAAGGCGGCGTCGCAGATCGAGCTTTTCGTGCACACAGTTGGCAGCAAGACGGCACAGCACGTACGCTCCATCGTCCATCCACTGATCAGGACGCCGAACGACTTACTTGCGATCTCCGAGTCCGAGTTTCTCGTGACCAACGACCACTACTACCGAGAAGGTTTCATGCGGCTTGTAGAGGAGTTTATCCGCGGCCTGCAGTGCTGGACGGACCTCCTGCACATCCGCTTCGACGACAAGAGCGTCGACGCGGCCGTGGCATTGGACAGCATCCCGACGAACAACGGTCTGGGCTGGGGTCCCGACGGCCAAGTCGTCATCGGCGACGCCGTAGGCGGCCACGTGCTCTTCGCTAGCTTACCCGGGGCCGAGAACCGAACCATGACCATCTCGCATAAGGTGCCCGTCGACTGCGTCGTGGACAACGCGAATTTCTTCTCGGACCCCTATGCCGGTGTTGACGGCAAGGACTACAGCGGCTATCTCCTTCCGGGACTGTCCAACGGCATACAGTTCATGAACAACTTCAAGGACCCCTCATTCTCTAAGCCCATCGCCGGACAGGTGTGGTACCTCCCCGCAATTGTCGGCAAGGATAAGAGCATAGATGCCACCAAGTTGCGCAAGCTCGTCTTCAAGGACGACGGACATACCATCCGTTCGGTGACGACCAGTGTCCTCGTCGCGATCGACCCCGCGACCAATGGTGGGAAGCGCGAAGGCTGGCTCTTCGTCACGAGTGTCATTGGTGCCCAGATCCTAGCTACTAAGATCGATTTCGCAACTGCGCTGGCTTAGATTAATGACAATGGTCAAGGTCAAGAAATGACGGCTATACTGTATGATTCGGTCCTAGCCTTGGAGGATATTTCATCTCATGGGGTTAGCAACTCGGGTAAGCACAATTGGGTGCTCACAGGTGCGCAAGGGTTTGATTTTTTGGAGGAGAGGAATTTCTCCTTTAACAGATATGATGTAATTCTCTAATCGAAATAGTTAAGACAGAAAACTTCATCAATATCGCTTCGATACTCGCAGATTTTGCGTCCATTGAGCAACGCGTCAGATGCATGCGACTGACCGACTTACACATAACATAGAGCCAGTGTGCCCAAAACTCGACTAATGAATTCGGCAATTCCACCTACCCCATCAGATGGTTATGCCCGGGGTAATAATACCTCCCTCATACACTCAATCCCCAAACAAGTCTTGTCTTCGACCCCTCGGGTCTTTTCTTCGTAACCCTTGCTCAAAGTTTCTGAATATACCACTTAACATTGTAGCTCCCACAAGTCATAGTCCCTTCCGCGGAGATCTTGCCACCATGCGCACCACCGAAGCGCTTGATGCTCCCCTCGTACAGGTCCAGAATATCCTGGTTAGTCATCTTGATGGTGGCGCTATGGGGCATGCCGTCCCCTCTCGCGACGGCGAAGCCGCACGGGTAGAGCAACAAGCTCTTGCGGCCGCCCTCGGCTACGTCTGAGAAGTCGACGGCCCAGTCACCCGCGTCCGTGTTCACGCCTATGCATGTATTCTGGCAGTCCCCTGTTGTCGGCGAAGCGGCGAAGTTCCCCGTTGTGTCTTTGTAGGTTAGGGGCGTGCAGTACCCTGCTATTGAGGGCGTTCCGGCGCAGTTGTCTGCGAATGGTGTCGCGGAACAGCCTGGGAGGATGAGGAGGAAGGCGCCGAATAGCAAGGCGAAGATGCTGGTGAGGTACTTCATGGTGGATGCCACTGTTCTTTTCTGTAGTGTAGGGTTTTCAGGCTGTGTTTGGGCCGATGTGCAGTGCTGCAGACACTCAGTAAGTCCTCTTGGAGGGAGGAGAGACGGGAATGGTGATCTTGGTGGTGTGAGGAGAGGTGTCTAGGGGTGAGACAGAGGCACCTTGGAGCAGGTATTTATCTCTTAGATCCTCCGTCACTTTTCTCACTCTTAGTTCGTGAATCACAAGATACATGAAGCCGGTATGCAGGGTCGCAGTCCGCGGTCGGGCATTTTTCTACCCACTTACAATATTACGTGGTCCCTTAGTACGTACAAGATGATGCACATCACAAACGGTCTCATCTCCGCAATCACCTTCCACCCTAACATAGGTATGTATTCCTATCACATCAATCAGGCGAGCAGACGAATAGAGCCCGATACATGCCATCTTATCGGGGGAGCCACAACCATAAGACGCCGTTCTATAAGTACTTATTGTCCCACCTGGGCATCTTATTACATATTTCCTGATCACGTCGTTCTATGATAATGCCAACTGCAAGGGGAAGCGAAGTTGAGTGGACTGAAGAACCCGTGATCACAGCTCCGTCCCTGCCCATCACAGTAGGGAATTGACCAATGAGGGATTGCGATGGTGTATGCTGTAAGTAATCACAGTTCCGGTGATTGTGACGGTGCATGAACTGTCCCAATGCCGTGATTCGCCGGTACTTACCGTGACATTGGGCTTACCTTGGTACCTTACCTGGGCTCTTCTTACATACTACCTGGTGGGGCTGTGTCGATCTCCCCCTCTAAATTCGACATAATTAGGTAGCTTGGATTGAAGAGGGCTTGGAACGGAATTGTCACCAACGATGACTTCACCGCTGGTGCTGTCGCGAGACCGATTGTTTTTATTTTATTATTTACCGTTACTAGTGTCAGATTCTATATGCTAGGGATACCTAATTATGTATCGTGCTTATATAGTCTGAAGTTTACTCATACCGATTAATGAAAGGCGACCGAACCGGATCGTTCCGGGCCGCGCCGAGCAAAACGTCCAGACCTAATATTAGATATTACGGCTGCTAGTCTTTGAGATATGTCACCGAAAAGTTGTTATAAATACGTGAATCACTTTTTTTTTTTTTTTTGTTTCGCTTGTTTATTCCTAGACTAAGCTAGTAGCATATGGGGCTCAGCTCACTTTCCAGTGGCTTGAGACGAGAGACAAGGCAAGGAGAAAAGATGCGAGGCTAAAATAGATACTGGGTAGGCATGTATTCTCTAGAGGCGCAAGCAAGTTGACAACTATTTATGTACAGGCAAGCCGTTCATTCCTATTAATAACGCCCCTTCCGAACCCAGACAAAGAGTTGAGGGAAATTCATTGTGATGTAGTGGCTAGATTTCAACGACTCGGGACACCGCGGTCTTGTTGAGAGTAGGCGCTGTCAGACAATTGATTGAATCCTTCATTGCAAGAGCGCGCACGTCTTTGTCAGTGGCAATACGGAATCCTGACACATAGGGAGCCAGCTCCCTTTGTGCCTCCTCTCTCCGCGCTTTCAGTATTGTGCATACGACTGCGATTCCTTCTTTCGAAGCTCCTCCTTGACGCACGACGCACATTTTCCCTCGGTGACCGTCTCAACGTTTTTGCAGTCGCGCTTGCTGCAGGGTTTTGTGCCGGTGTACGGCTTGCAGCCGCAGCTGTAGATGATTTTGACTTGACACATGTTTGATGTAGGAGGTTGTAGGTTGGTAGATGTATGTTACTGTTTCTCGTCTTCAAGACCAGACAAGATAGCTGTGTTGCGGTGCGCTCGAACGAAGATGGGTACGATTATAAGATAGCTGAGCCGAGTGACCGACAATGTCGTAGAAATGATTCTTTGAGTTCGGACTGCGACCTATCCTCAAGTGTGTGAGTTTCAAGTGCTTGACAGAGAGAAGAATATAGATGTGAAGATTTACAGTAAGCAGTCTTATATAATAATATTTCTTCCCTCTTCGTAGTTTATTAGAGACCAAAGATGACTGTTTTGTAGTCTTGGTGCAGGTTGTCTTGAAGTTTGCACAAAACAAGAGTTATGAGTCGATTCCAAGAGGGAAACAAAAGGGATCAAACAGTTTTATTCTTGCTGGACTCGACTTTGAGAATGTGGCTGGGGTATTGACAATAGGGATTGGAACGCGTGGCGGACAACTTGGTGAGCTCGTACAGGCACAGAGAGCACAAAGCTTTACGCGGATCGTCGTCACTGACCTCACTATTCACGCAGAGTCCCTCCTCTCGGCATCGGCATTGACATTGTTTAGACGCAAACCCAATCTTCAGCCGCATTGTGATGATGTTGTTCGTGGCGGAGCAAGATATGTTTTTCACCAATGAGATGACTACGAGGCCTCGGCGGTGTTTTAAAGTTTGAGTGCCAGCCTATGAGACAAAGAGTTGAAAGGGAAATGGCAGCACGTTCTTTCTTTGTCGTCCAGAACCAACAGAAGTATGTAGACAAAGAGACAAGGCTATTTTATTACACAAAGACATGCTTGTCCCCATGTCACAGTCATCGACTCACTAAGGGGCAGAGTCACACACTGATTGTTCTAGCTACCTTACTATTACACATCTTTTATTCGAGAAACATAGTAGGGACGATTAGATTTCCGGTTCTCCCATGCGTACTTAGAGTATGTCGAGCTAGAGTTCCGTATTACCTCCAAAATAGTACAGATGACGACCTCTGGAGTGAGACCACGGACCCTTCTAATCTAAGATGAATGGAAGCCTAACAGGCTTTACTATTAGAAGGGATGCATTATGATAATCCCCCTGAACCTTGTAACAAATTTGCTTAACATACAGCAAACAGATCAGATTTTTATATACCTAGATGTTGAGTTGAAACTCAAATCTTACTTCGGTCGAAACAGGGACTGATTAAAACAGCGCGACGTCTAGTCCGTCTAATATTCAAATGCTACATAAAGTTTCACGGAACGCGATGCCACAACAGTTGTAATGATACAACTTCAGGTCTCTATATACGTACAAAATGCACCTAAGTAGCCTGATCCAAAAGCTTTTATGATGAAGTAGTATATATAACTTTTAAGTTATTTTCGTCGGTTGAACTCTGACAAGCCAGTAACATGATGCCAAAGACAGAACTAGGAGAGTTGACTTCAAATCAGTGTTGCAAACTTAGCAATACAGGAAGTTCTTCATAATATTGAGATCTCTTTAAACTTGGACTAAGCCATCCCATTTGGCCTTTTATAGTTTGAATTCGCCTTAGGTTTGACAACATCAAATTGTCTTCTTTCATTTTATGCAGCTGTCTTTGAAGTCGTGACTAAACGCCCCTGTGCTAATGCGCTTATCGTCTGTTGGTCAAGGCAAATTTCAGTAACACCTACGTAATTAGTGTTTCCTCATGTAAGTAGCCTTCTGATAATCCTCAAAGTAGATCTTCAGCAGTGCTTTCAATCTCATCATAAACAGTACTCGCTCGAACTTGGACTTGACCCTGAATATTAGCTGAGCAAGAGAACACGGAATTACTAATTTCTCCGAAAGATACTTACAATGCAACGATGTCCAAAATAATTGTTCTTCTTAAGCAGGATATGCCCAGAGTCTGGCCAGGGAGTCCTCTTTAAGAAGTCAAACGAGCAATCTCGAGAAATTGCGGCTAAATGAATCGGAACGATCCCGAGGGGAGAAGTTACCTTACCAGACGAATGGTATGCACAAAGCGAGCAGAATATCCACAGCCGTGTAAACCATTATATACCGGCATATAAGCTAAAATACCATGCATTGGAGCAAGCACCAGGGGTCTACATTCTACCGCCGTAGTACAAAACTCAGTGACGGCCGCGATGGATCGAAGACCGCGGACTGCTATTCTGGTCTAACTAGTAGCCCAAGACTCTCATCTAATTATACAAAAGAAAAAGCCATGATTTCTTCAATCCTGTTGGCCTGTGTAGGCCTCGCGTCCCAGGTCTCGGCGGCGTGCAGCCGAGCAGCACTGCAAGAGGTGGCGGCGACATACGTGCGCGCCCAAACCGACGGCAAGCTGTCGCTGCTCAAACTAGCCGGCAACACGAGCTACGCAGAGAACGACAAGGCCATGGATATCTCGAAGGGCGTGCTATCGCAGCCCATCGCGATCGACTTTAGCCGCAGCCTGTACGACACGACGCAGTGCGCGACGTTCACGGAGCTAACGGCGGCGACGGCGAAGCACCCGTACGTCATCCACACGCGCATCCTGCTCGCCGAGGACGCGAGCAAGGTGACCAAGATCGAGTCCGTCGTCACCGACAGCGGCGACTGGGCCTTCAACGCCACGGGCCATCTGTACTGGACCAAGCAGGAGAAGTGGGACCCCATCTCGGAGCCCCAGCGCGACACCCGCGCCGCCATCCAGGCCGCGGGTGACGCGTACCTCAACCAGTGGGGCGACTCGGCGCTGCCCGTCCCTCTCGGCACGCCGTGCGCCCGGCTCGAGGGCGGCTCCTACACGGGACAGTCTAACCCCTCCGCCAACACCTGTCGTATGCCTGCCTTCCCGCAGCCGCTGAAGGTGGACAATCGCCGCTATATCATCGACGAGGAACTCGGCGCCGTCGACATCTTCAACGGGTTCCCGTGGCTGGAGGCGAGTAAACCGAACGGGTCGACGCCGAGCACGAACTTGATCCGCGTCGAGCGCGGTATGATCCGCTATATTCATGAGGTCACCGTGTGTGAGACACCTCGGTGTGGGCGGTAAAATATAAGAAGGAATGAATGAATGAATGTCTGTCTGTCTGTAGGGGTCTAGTCTCTGTCCCGCTCCCAATGGCGTGGTGCGTGGACGAGGGGATGGCTGTATTTTGCTTGGCTTTGCTCTCACTTGTGTGTACATGTTCTCTCAGGCCCGGCTTGGCTTGGTCTGTTGAAGTACATCAGAGTATGGCAACCAAAAAATTCCACCTTTTTTCTATATTTCAACCAGTGATCACGATCGCAGCGACTAAGGCTAAGGTGAATACGGTGTATATGTAAAGTAGAGATCAGTAAGCTCTATTGGACGAATAATGTCACATCGCGCTTACTTGACATCTGCGGCAGCCATTGCATGCATATTCGTTATCAAACCCGCCAATCTCAACGTTTTTCGTTCTAGAATTCGCTTTCTTGTTTCTCATCAAACCACTTGGATAGATTGGGATCTAAACGGCGGTTAATCCGGGATTCAGGTAGATAGATAGATAGGTGCCCGATTACGACTCCAACCAACGGTTCAGTGTCTGTGTCTCATCTGCCGCCAAGTTCATCTTATTCCCCATTAAAGGAGTCAATCTGACAGCTGACAAGACGCCAGGGCGGTACTATTGGATATGCGCATCAGGTATACAAGGTTCCCCTCCTTCCGTCATAGAGTTGCAAGCATCTAAATTGGGTCAAATGCTGCAGAAGCGTTACGTTTCGTCAAATTTCCCAAGTCGCAATGGTGTGTAAGTTTAACGTTTTGGATTTTCAACAAATCAGTTATCAGTTAATGGCATCCTTCCCGGGCATTACATCGACCCACGGCAATGAAACCCGAGCCAGTCCCAGGATCTGTAAGATGTGTTTAACTAAGGAGAAACGTAGATGACGGTGACATGTGAGTGTTGTGTTTGATGTTAGGCTTTAAGCAAGTCTAGCTCTTGGTGTTCAATTTCCCAGTCATGTTATATTAACGCAACACTCCTCCCCCGGAGTCGCGGTAGAATTACTCTTAAACCGTTATCACTTATACGCATCTCACCATGGCTATCAGTAACAGTACGACTCTGGTCGTGACTGTAATAACCCTGCTCTTCTATTTCCTGAGTAGAGTTGGGCGGCGTCCGAAGGGCTTACCCCCGGGACCGCCCACTCTCCCGATTATAGGTAACTTGCATCTCATGCCCAAAGAAAAGGGGCACTTACAGTTCCAGAAGTGGGCTGAAGAATATGGGCCTATATACTCCCTCATCCTTGGGACACAGGTGATGATCGTGCTGTCTTCCGACCAAGCCGTCAAGGACCTGTTGGATAAGAGAAGCGGAATATATTCGTCCCGACCAGAACTTTACCTCGGTCACGATATCGTAAGCGCGGGTTATCGAATGCTGTTCTTGGTTCGTAGTTACCCTTACGGTTCCTCACTTACCTACCTAGGAACAACGATCTTAACTTGGCAATCCTAGAAATACGGCGAGGTCTGGAGGACGGTGCGTGGTATCGTACACAATAGCCTTAACATCAGGGCTTCGCGGGTCTACGTCCCGTACCAGGATCTCGAGAACAAGGCCATGCTCTTGGCCATCCTCGAGAGGCCAGCGCAATTCTTCGATCATGTCCGGAGATACACGACCTCCATCTCGACGCAGCTGATCTACGGGTTTCGCACGGTGGACGAACACGACCCGAAATTTCATCAACTCATACACGTACGTAAGCACTTAGGTCTACCTTGGTAATGACTGCGCTCACAGCGAGTAATAGAATGTTGAGAGGTGGAGCGAGTTAGCTGGAAGCCAGAGTGCGGCACTTTTAGACGTGTATCCGATACTCAGGCGACTCCCCGACGCCTTTCTTCCAATGAGGCGGTACGCGAAGTACTTACGTCAAGAGGAATACGATCTGTTCGTCGGGCATTACTTGACCGCGAAGAAGAAGTTGAAAGAAGGCACAGCGAAGGTTAGGTGTCTTCGCACATGCGATCCTGTGTTCGTTTCTCGCAGACTAACTTCGCTGACTGTGCGACTCTCGTAGCCTTGCCTCGCCTCAGACGTTGTTCGAGCCCAAGACCAACTTCAGTTCCCTGACCATCTTGCCGGCTATATCTGCGGCTCGCTGCTTGAGGCCGGCGCGGACACATCTGCGTCGACTTTGATCGGTTTTATACAAGCCTTGTTGATATTTCCCGAAGTCGGTAAGCTAGCTCAGGAGGAGATTGACCGCGTCTGCGGAGATCGCATACCAGATCTCAACGATGTCCCCGATCTTCCGTACATACGCGGATGCATCAAGGAAAGCCTGCGTTGGATGCCCACGGCCATCTTAGGTGTCCCGCACGCTACGACCCAGGATGATGAATACATGGGCTACCACATTCCCAAGGGGGCTGGAATCATGTACAACGTGTGGTGAGTATGCCCGGTTGTTGCACAAGTTTCTGCCAAAGGCGTGACTAAACTTGGGTGCTCCCTATGACAGGACGATTCATAACGACCCGGGTCGTCACCCCGATCCCCGTCGATTCGACCCCAGCAGATGGGCACACGACAGCCAAACCTCAGAGGCCGCAGCAATAAACAAAGAGCCGTCCAAGCGCGACCACTTCGTCTTCGGCGCGGGGCGACGTCTCTGCCAGGGCATGCACATCGCCGACAGGAACCTGTTCCTGGGCGTATCGCGCCTGGTCTGGGCGTTCGACTTCAAACGGCCGATCGACGAAAACACAGGCCTGGAGATCGTGCCGAATATGGAGGATCTGACGCATGGTCTATTGGTCTGCCCCAGACCGTTCAAGGCTGATATCAAGCCCCGCAGTGCGTCGAGGGCCCAGGCCGTCAGGGACGAATGGGACAAGATAACTGAGCTGCTGGATGATAAGCTGCAGTGGGAAACGATGCCTGAGGGGTTGGTATGGAAGGACTATGAACCGAATGAGGTCCAGGCGAGTTGAGTTATCGGATGTCACGTATCCAAGTTATATCAATGAGGGACCGGTCTCGAAGGGTAAAGGTGACAGTCTCGTCTCGGTCGGGAAAAGGGGATTTCCTATAAAGGTACTTGAGGTTGTATGCGAAATATGCTTGCATGACGTTACGCGACATAAAATGAGTTTGCATTCAGAAGCTTCACCTGACTGTCGGCAGTGTGTTGATAAGCACTCTGTACTGGCTCTGGTGCAACCACGGCGGAGGCGTGATAATCTTTGCAGGTGTTACTGGAGTAACTAACAAGATTGTTGTGATAGCACTTCAGCTGACATGTCGTGTTAGTCTTGCTGTAACATGATATTAGTCAAAAACGTGTCCTATTCGATACGTCCTTGTATTCTAATGTTGTCGCACGAGACTGGTAAGCTAAGAAACCTTATCACACCCGCAAACTCGCACATCCCTGATCCCCGTCCAGCCACCCACGCTCAATTCCTTTTGGACACGCGAGGCGGTTGTGGCTTAATCTGGAGTTACACAGGACCCCGCATGGACCACGGGCGAGACGAATCTCTTTCCTCGTGATAAGAATCTTTCCCCCATGTAGGCGCGGGCTATAAGAACCCCCTACAAAGACCCAAGAGGCAAAGATGTCCTCGCGAGGGGGGAGTTCAAGATTACGATGGGGCTACAAGATGCTGCCAAAAAACGACACGGTAGCGGAGCAGGCCTCGGCAATTCCTGCATGTGATACCCCAAACATTGACAACGATGGGGATATTATTCACGAAAGAAGAACGTTTGGATCGAGTTTGAAATGGAGTCGCGACAGATACTTTGGCGCGCTCGCCTTTAACATTGCAGCGTTCATCCTGCCGGCTCTATACGGTACGCTCTCTAAGCTCTGGGTAGCCAACATTGATTCCTCCATGGTGGTGACGACAGACGTCTACACGTACTTGAACACCGCCGCTGAAGCTATCAACGAGGGTCTGCCTCGGGCTGCTTGGGTCATCATTGGCGATAAAGCATCGAGAACACTAGTGCAGAGACTGCAGTTGACACATACCCTGATTCTCTTCCAAGGCGTCGCAGGTCTCGTCCTTAGTATCGTTTTCTTGGGCGCTGCTTCTGCCATTGCCGACAGCTTTGTGCCGTCCCAGGTGCGCGAGGCCAGCGTCACCTACGTCCGCATTACTTCATTCACGGTCTTGGCGGGCACTATTGAAACGGCTGTTGCAGCGGCTACAAGAGCCTTGGACAAGCCGGATGTGCCGTTGGTGATCAGTTCAGTCAAATTCGCTGTTAATATCGTTCTAGACTTGTTGGTAATCTCGCGATATCATGTCGGGACATTTAAACCGACGGTGAACATGCAAGCTATAATCCAGCTGGTGTGTGGTCTGGTTGCCGCTTTCGCTGGACTTGGGTATTTTCTGGTAGTTAACACCAGGTCCCTGTACCGAGCGAAGATAAGGCTACGTGAGCAAGCCGACAGTGGCCATGCAGATACACAGCTCGTTGGCGATCTCCAACCGAGTTTTCGAGCACTTGCTGTTCTGATCCGGCCCGGTCTTATCACCTTTGTGGAATCGGCTGTACGTAATGCCCTTTATCTATGGCTGGTCACGACAATAGTAGCCCTTGGAACAACATATGCCACTGCATGGGGCGTATTTAACACTATTCGATGGGGTCTAGTCATGGTCCCTGTCAACGCCCTCGAGGCGACTTCTCTTCAGTTCATTGGACACAGATGGGGCAAATGGCGCTGTGAGATGGGCGTCAACAATCGCCGCCTCAAGGCCGCATGGAGGGACGTGCTTTACATTTCCCGGCCCGCGTTAATATCCCTTTCCCTCGCATTGGTGGTCGAGATCCCTGTCGCTATCTTTCTCTCCCTTTTCGGGGCGCGCGCATTCGCCTTCTACCTCAGTGGATCTCACGATGTCGCCGACGTCACAGCGTACATGTGGCGGACGATCGACTGGTGTTACATATTCTACGCCATGTCAACACAACTAGGCACTGTCCTGCTTGCGACTCGGCCGAAATGGTATCTATACCAGAGTCTCGTCAGCAATCTCCTGTATGTGTTGCCGTGGGCTATTGTATGCCAGGTGAAGGATTTGGATGAAGCGAATGCATGGACATATCATAGTCTCGTGTTTGGCGGGAGCTTGGTCTTCAGTTTTATCGACATTGTCATTATCGATGCGGCATGGGCTTGGACTCTAATAACAGGCAGGGTGAAATTGGAAGTATTTCGCATTTAAAAGCGAAACTAGATTGGAATCTCGTACACAACTCATAAGTAACATTAGAAATAACTCGAGAAAAGTCCTTATGTGATATAACATATACCAAGGAAACTCAATCCCAAGAAATGCTACCATTTAGATAAGGTACACATCCTTACTATTTCCAAGTAGGATTAATTCAACAAGACAAGGCAATATTGATGAGAGACAGACTACCACCGATACCAACATCTCCCAGACCAACACCTCATCAAATCAAAGGATATAACTTTACGCTGAAACAAACTTGGGTGTAATATCAACCATCCTTAGGTTTGCGCCAAGAACCTGTTTCTTGTACCCTCTTGACAGCTTTCTTCATGTCTTTCATGTAAAACCTACTTGGGTAGGTGCGAAGCTTCTTCGGGAGATGCGGGTACACCAGTGCGACATAACCGACAATGAAATGAAATAACGCCGTATTCAGCGGTGTGATCTTCAGCTTATACTCGCGCTGAAAGCGCTCGGGTAGCCAGTGGATGGTCAGCAATCTGGCGATGGGCATCTGGGGCTTCAGCAACAACGGCATCTTCTTGGGCCAGAGCAGGTCGCGCGACAGGCTGCGCGCCCAGTCGGTGATCTCGAGCGTCTCGATGTTGTGGTTCCAGTACCCCCAGAAGTCGTCCAACGTCTCCGGCCACATCTCGGGAGGCATCCGCAGGGAGGTGCCGTAGACTGCCGATTCCCTGTATAGGATCTCCTGCCTCGCCCGCGACACCTTACCGAAGAAGGCCTCGTGTACCACAATCAGGGAAACGAAGAGCGTCGCTGCTGTCCACTTGTGTAGCTCGGGGTCGTCCGCATCTGCGCATTCAGTATGTTAGTAATGCGCAGCATCTCACTAAACTCATAGAATAGACAAGAGACAACACTGATATGCCAGACATACAGTAATTCTCCCCCTTAACCTCTGCATGAGCTTGGTGGATTATGCTGAAAATGGCTTGCTTCTCCTCTTCTGTACCAAATACAGCAGCATTCAGGAAGCGGGCAGTTGTTTGCAAGCGATTCATGATGCGGTAGGCGAAGTTGGAGTGCTTATAGGAGCCCTCAGCCAAACCCGGGTGAGCAAACTGGCATATGATGGCGAACTGTCCGCCGAGGAGGAATATCGCATCAGTGGTCATTTTCTGCAGTTCGACGGGCTCAGCGATGGTTCCGTATATATAAGGCTTTTCCTTCAAGGCGGGTGCGGGCCTGGTGCCTTCACCATATCCCATTGGACACGCCATCGCAGATACCTTCTACTAAGACCTGGGGTTGGAGAAAGTGTGTGTGGTGTGTATCGAGAGAACGCAGCGCGTTTCAATCAGACCAAAATTCAAGACTCAAACATACAAACTAGGTCTCTTTCAGGACTATCCCTTGCCTGCGAGGATAGGCTTGGATATATATACACGCTAACTCATTGGAAGTGATTCATTATTCATCTTACCTACCTGCCCCCCCGGCCGAGGAGCGTTGGGACTTAACGCACCCCAGAATTATCGGAATTACATGCTATTGAACGAAGATCTACGGGACGCGGGGTGAGCCCGCAATCCAGAACAACGAAATGAAAACCACATACGGAAAGGATGGATAGCGTGCTTGCTTTAGAGTTACCGACGGAGCGGCTCTCAGATAGGCACGAACGACAGCCTTGACCAATAACTTTGGGTGCGAAGTGCCCTCTGTGGGGACAGTCCTGGCATTGAGGGGCAGACCTGCCTCGGCTAGTTTGGGATTTCGTCCTGAGAGCTTCAAGGGTATGAACGCGCCGCGGCACGTAGTATTAAAAATCTAAATGAGACCGCATATATCTTATTGGATTTCCACGTCCCTCTCACTCCTTTCAGTAATTGTTTCGTTAGGTTGGCCATGCTTCTGATGCCTGAAGTACTGACTGTATGTGACCGACGTTTGCGCACACGTCTCATGCTTAGCCTAGACAGTGTTGCTCCCCGCTTTAAGATTGAGCTTGTCATCATGATCGTATCTCAAAACCGGGTGAGTTAGGTTTTCACTTTTCATGTGTAACTGCTTGCTCATCGATAGAGGGGCGAGGCAAGGTTGAGAGGATTCATGAGCCACACAGGGCAAGCAGCCCGAGCTACTTCATATCTGAACAAAGCGTTGATGTTAACTGTTGCACTGGTGATACGGATTGATGCATACGTATAATAAGCGGACAACAGCGACCCCAAAGACAAGAAGAGTGCAACTATGCTGCCTCGAGGGGATTGAGTAAGACGGTCTTTGGCTTCATCGGTCGATAACAGACCAGCAAACAAAGCAAGAGTCACAGTGTCCCAGACAGGAACGAGTACGCAAAGTTGTCCATATGGAATTCAGATCATGCCCTGTTTGAAGATACTAACTAGAAGTTGGTGTTAGTCAATTACCAGTAAGTAATGTCAATATTTGCTTTGTCATATGACGGCGATAAAATATCGTGAGAAACAGCGTCGTCAAAGTAGTGTTCCTGGGCCTGACGGGCACATTAGAGTGATGACAAATCTGGCGGTAACTCGGTTACATAGTATATCATAAAAGAACAAGTATCCTACAGCCGTAAGACACGAGTAGGTGATAACTAATGTAGAGTCGCTAACTGTGAACCCCAAAGGAGCAGGATGCCTTAGGAATCCCTTCGTAAGGAGTGTGAAGGCAATGAAAAAAACAATGTTAACCGTTATCGCAAGCACACATGATAGAAAAAATAACAAACATTCATGGCTGAATTCTACAAGAGTTGTTTAAAAACGTCAACGTCGATGAGTAAGGGACATCATGATGAATAATACATAAATGTAGTATAAAGAACAACATTACCGGTAGAACATCTCTGTACTTTCGTATTCGCAGTCAAGTTATAGCTTACTGATGTGTTAACCAGGTTGATCGCAGACATCGTGAAGTACGCTTCTGGCGTTCCGAAAATCCATGAATCGAATACGACGCAGTCTTCAAACCAGATAAGCCGAGCCACAAACGAGCCACATAGATGTCAATATGGCTAACCTAGTAAGCTACGAATACCTACCCACCGCGTTCGTATTCGGATACATTCTTATTAGCGAATGGCCAAGATTGAATCTTGATGTATGGCAGCCATTGATTGGTTCGCTTTTGAACGCTATATCGGATTGGGCCAAGCCAAGTGCCCTCCCGCATTGCTTTCACAAGCCGGCTCCCCTAGAAACAAGGGGTACATAAAACTGCGGGCCACTAGCAGCAGATGAAGCTCCAATGCCAATGGATTGCGATAACCAAAAGTTGAATTGCATAAAAAGTTGACCGCATCCCCTTTTCTACACTCGCCTCTTATTAACGGGCATAATACCATATTTCTCTCTTCTTCCCACTGGCTCCTTCGTCTCCAAGACGTACTTCCCTTTCCATTTGCAATTGAATTCCTTTCAGATTGTTCTATCTTGGAATTAAGCACTTATTGCGATTCATTCAACATGTCTTCTCAAATCGCCCTCGAGAAGCAGGACAGAGCCCGTGATGCGGCCTTCAACAAGGCCATGCACGGTAACTCGGCAGAGGTTCAGGGCGGCATCCGTGCCATGTTCGCTAAGGGACGTGATGCGAAACAAGCTGCTGTCGATGAATATTTCAAGCACTGGGATAACAAGGCAGCTGAAACCGAGACGGAAGAGACCCGAGCTGTATGTCCAAATGTCCTCTTTTCGCCGCATGTTGGTACTAACAGCATCCAATAGGCACGAACTGCCGAGTATGCCACGTTAACAAGACAGTATGCTATACCCCTCGAGCCTGCGTACCTAGATGTGTATAGGTGCTAATCCGGTCGCAAATAGATACTACAACCTCGCCACTGATCTATACGAATACGGCTGGGGCCAGTCCTTCCACTTTTGTCGATACTCGATCGGCGAGAGCTTTTACCAGGCTATCGCCCGACATGAGCACTACCTCGCACACCAGATTGGCATCAAGGAGGGGATGAAGGTCTTAGATGTTGGGTGCGGTGTCGGTGGACCGGCCCGAGAGATTGCCAAATTCACTGGCGCCCATATCACAGGTCTTAACAACAACGATTACCAAATTCAGCGGGCTACCTACTATGCGAAGAAGGAAGGCCTGTCAAACCAACTTGCATTTGTCAAGGGAGACTTCATGGTAAGCCAGTTTGAGAATCTAAATGCTTCGAATCAGTTGCTAATATGCGCCCACTGTAGCAAATGGACTTCCCTGACAACAGCTTCGATGCTGTTTACGCGATTGAAGCCACCGTCCACGCTCCTAAGTTAGCAGGTGTATACAGCGAAATCCTCCGTGTGCTTAAGCCCGGCGGTATTTTCGGCGTGTACGAGTGGTTAATGACGGACGATTACGATAACGATAACATTGAACACCGCAAGATCCGCCTGGGCATTGAGCTCGGAGACGGTATATCAAACATGGTCACTATCTCGGAGGGTCTAGAGGCCATGAAGATTGCTGGGTTTGAGATGCTCCATCACGAGGATCTTGCTGACCGGCCCGATCCTATTCCCTGGTACTGGCCCCTGGCTGGCCGCTGGAAATACATGCAGTCCATGTTCGATGCTTTCACAATCGCTCGTATGACGTGGTGGGGTCGAATGATTGCGCACAACTTTGCCGGTCTCCTGGAGACGGCCAAGCTAGCACCTGCTGGCACGAAGAAGACGGCCGAAAGCCTGGGTACAGCTGCCGACTGCCTTGTTGCGGGTGCTGAGCAGCACCTCTTCACGCCTATGTACCTAATGGTCGGGAAGAAGCCCGAGCAATGATACAATAATGCGACGAACAATGATGAATGGAAAAAAAAAATAGAAGAGCCATATAGACTGCTAGCCTAGTGGGAAACAGGCATGGGACAGATATACCCATTTAATATCTAATGCTTAGAGAGTTGGCGGCTTTGAGAAAGCACGTGGCAGAAGTCTTGGACGGATTCTGAAAATTCCCGATCCAACCACGTCTTTGTATTATCTTACTCAAGTACCTACATAGAAGGGAACTAGCGCCCTCTCAATCAGCAGCCCCAATTCGCGTCAAGGAAGAGAGTACGGACCATATTTGATTTGCACTTTATTGGGCGGTGTTATTCGAGATATTATATAGTTGAATGCTTCGCCTCTTGCAAAGCCGTCCAAGAATATTTTATGCTGGTTTGTGACTAAGTGTAACTATTAGGAAGAGTTGCTGACCCGATATGCTTACTCAATTCTCGGAGACTCCCCAACGGAGTGAGCGGGCCTCTGCCAATGGTATCGTCGTATGGAGGTATAAACATACCTGCTTCCTACTTAAGTACTTTATGTGAAAAACACGCCAATAGGTGCGCGCGTGTATGCTCCGATCATTCTCAATCGTCCAGCGGGATCATTGATCATTGAGCACCACGGAGACTACCTATTCCATAAAACAGAACAACCACAGGTAGGTACGGCACATTGAATGTCTTGTGGCGCTACAGCCACATAAGTGTTGATTGAGAGCCAATATGAAGACAAATCTGGGCGAGGTACAGTAGAGTACTTAAATTCAGGGGGTCCGCTAGCAGTTTTGTAGGTATCTAGACATGCATTGAGCTAGTGAGTTCCGATCTAGGACATGAAGAGGCAGGTCTGAAAGGGATGTTTTAGTGAGATATTGATAAGGGACTTTTATACGCTCTGCCCGAAGAGGGAGTACACTAAGCTGCAAGAAGCTTAGCCAGATGTCTTTGGCCCCAACAAGCTGTTCCCGATTTCCCTGACAAGCAAAAAAAGTTGGGACTTGCGCAACTGACAAACTCCCAAAAAGCTGACGGAGCTAATAATCAATTGCAAAAATCACTCTCGGCCTTTCAAACTCCTCTACCAACCTGGTCTCCGTCTTCTCATCCCGTCAGACTCGTTAGATTGCGAACCTGACTTTCGTCATCCGTCGACGGATAAGACATTCAATTCTTCCATTCCTCCCTTTCAATTCTTCTCAGTCTTCCACCAGAGAAATCGCCAAACATGTCACGCTATCTTCGTCCCGCCGCGCGGTTAGCCGCCTCTAGTCGTATCGCGACAACCACCCCCCGAGTCATCCTCCCCAGATTCGCCTCGCCCGCTTCCTTTTCTATGTCACAGAGACGAACCTTCGCCGATGCTAAGGGAACTAAGGAGTACACGGTCCGTGAGGCCCTGAACGAGGCTATGGCCGAAGAGTTGGAACAGAACGAGAAGGTCTTCATCCTGGGAGAAGAGGTCGCTCAGTATAACGGTGCCTACAAAGTCACCAAGGGTCTGCTGGATCGATTCGGTGAGAAGAGAGTGATCGATACACCTATCACGGAAAGTGGTTTCTGCGGTCTGGCTGTCGGTGCTGCCCTGAGCGGCTTAGCCCCTGTTGTAAGTAAAACTAATTATATAGGCTTTTCCGCTGTATATTCGACGTGGGAATGGCGGGGAGTAGCTCAATGGTTACTGACTTGCGACATATTATAGTGCGAGTTCATGACTTTCAACTTCGCCATGCAGGCCATCGATCAGATCGTCAACAGCGCCGCCAAGACCCTCTACATGTCCGGCGGTATCCAGCCGTGTAACATCACCTTCCGCGGCCCCAATGGCTTCGCCGCCGGTGTCGCCGCTCAACACTCACAAGATTACAGCGCCTGGTACGGCTCCATTCCCGGTCTGAAGGTCGTTTCCCCCTGGTCCGCCGAAGATGCCAAGGGTCTACTGAAGGCTGCCATTCGCGACCCCAATCCCGTTGTCGTCCTCGAGAACGAGCTGATGTACGGTGTTTCTTTCCCCATGTCCGAGGCCGCCCAGAAGGACGACTTCGTCATTCCTTTCGGCAAGGCCAAGATCGAGCGCCCCGGCAAGGACTTGACCCTTGTCTCTCTTTCCCGCACCGTTGGCCAGTGCATGGTTGCTGCCGAGGCCTTGAAGCAGAAGTACGGCGTGGAGGCTGAGGTTATCAACCTACGGTCCATCAAGCCCCTCGATGTTGAGAGCATTATCAAGTCTGTGAAGAAGACCGGCCGCCTGATCTCCGTCGAGTCTGGTTTCCCCTTCGCTGGCATGGGCGCTGAGATCCTGGCCACAACCATGGAGTACGGTTTCGACTACCTCGATGCCCCCGCCCAGCGTATCACCGGTGCCGAAGTGCCTACCCCCTACGCTCAAGGTCTTGAGCAGATGAGCTTCCCCACCGAGAAGCTCATTGAGGATTACGCCGCCAAGCTGTTGCGTGTATAAGAGACCGACGAGTATTACAGGGATTTGGTGCTAGAAAAGAGGATGTGTGTGTGAAATACAACTTTTAAAACGAACTATAGAATGTGTATGTGGCGTTTACCTGCGCATGTACTATAATAATTTATACATGGCTTGGGAGCGGGTTTTGCTCAGGATCACAATCATGCATTCCAGCGGCTCACGGACAATTATCATCTCTTTTCCGAATAAATACCTTGGCCAATTGTGCGACTAGAATTATCTTCATTTCCTTCTGCCTACCTCTGAAAGGCTGAAGATGCTAACTTAGATACTTAGCCTATGCTATGATCGTAATTGATAATAATAAGGTATTTGTTCGCCTAAAAGTATGGAACGGAAAGTAATGATTAAACTTATCCGCTACTTGATTTACCTTATTTGTGCCCCTAACTTCATAGTTCGATCAGCTGATTGTCACATCCGTAATCCAGGGACTGGTATCTTATGATTTTCTAGCTAACCTAGGTAGTTGCTCGAATATGGAACATGAGACGAAGTCAATTGAAAGAAGCCCTAGCAACCAGATCCCGTGATGGAGGTGCAAGTACCTAGATATGCGAGCGTCCAGCCCCTTACCCGAATAGGGGGGCTCAAACGACACCCAAGTGGCACAGTCATCACACTGGATACTAGTAGAATCATGTAGCTGACTATAGTACTAGCAATGAGTCGCTGATGATTGGAGCTGCCAGTTTAATAGCCAAGCATTCCCTACTGCTGGTCAAATACTCGCTACATGTGCTCCTTAGGGAGCAGGAGCGAGAGAAGGGTCAAAGCTTCCAAGTTTAAGGGTAGAAGTAGTAGTAGCCCTCCATCTCTCCCCCTCTCAGCTACCATGACAAGATTACCTACCTATATGATTTTTCACGCTACCAAACGCTACGCCAGCTCCTTGAGAAGAAAGCGCTCTACCTCCTATAAACGATGTTGTTTGAAGAGTGGCTCGAGCTGTTCTCGACATTTTGGCACGTAATGCGGTAGATGACGAAAATATAGATGCAGCAATACAAAGTTTAATGCAATGGTTACGTCGATCTTAATGGCGGATATATCAACCCCGGGCATGGCGCTTGTTTTCAACAGTGTAGACATTGACAAGCCTCTTACTAAGGGTCCCATGGCTAGCTTGTCTTGATAGACACAAGACCGTATAGTTGAAGAGCCACAATCGCGCCACAGTCGGAGATTCACGCTACTATTAGTTCACAAGGCAGCCGACGTTTGCAATTGAAGATTCCGTTGCAATTCTTTTTCTCGACCCTCACATGGCGTGGACTGCGAGATCAACATCCTTGAGAATCTGGAAGACGAGCACGAAGAGGGATGCTGGTAACACAGGGGAGACCAATAACGTGAGGCCCATCTAGAGCTCAATTGATAACGGCAGATACATCGTTGCAAGATGGGTCAATTCCGGACTCCGTTCGACATTTAGTCGGTACTATCCTGGGTTGTCTTCTGACGATCGCCGAAACAACAGGAAACATAACGTTGATTCTATTATTCAGTTTCCATGCTTACTACGGTGGCCCATATCACACACTGGGTAACTGAGAAGCCATTATCTGCGATGCGGAATAAGACCGAGAACTAGCGAAAAAGCTCCAGGAGAGCTGGTACGGGGATATGTAGAAAATCACCCTTCAAGCAATTCCGCAGTTAATAGTATTGTCGAGCAATACGTCAGAAACACGCCAAACCTTCTGCAACAGCGAAGTGAGGAAAAAGGCATTTGGTATTAAGTGAAGAACTTCCCGTCGATCGTATATGATAAATCTTCTCTGAACAAAATCTGGACAGCGTATAAAAGCTAAATCCTGGCCCAAATGCCGAAGCCTACAAGACGCCGCCGATGAGGGTGGTGATGGTATCGTGAAAGTAGCGGCCGTTCTTCGGAAGATATTCCTAGTTCTCCAACCCGGACCACGTAACTCCGCCCAGCTCCGCCTACCGCCTAATACTAATCTGATTTGAGGCTCCTCCCGGACCATAACCCCAACCCGGCTACCATTACTTCTCCATTTTTCTGTTGGGTGTGAAGGGCACCCCAGACGGCACGTGTGTGCCGGATAAGCACAATAGTGCAACCTTCCAACCCTCGGCTTCGGCGGCATCAATGGCATGCAGGAAAACGTGCACGCTTATATGCATACACGCGTGCTGCCGAAGTCATAGTTCTGGGGAAGATTGCTTTTCTGGGGTAGCAGGTTTATGCATCGTTCGCCTAAGGCCCGAATGAATTCATGGGGTTCAACATGATGGCTCTTGGTTTGCTGATTTGTCTAGTCGTTGGTCTCTCAAGAGCAACTGTGGCCGCCTGAGGTCCTACGCTCATGCCTCTTAGCCGAGATTCTACACCACTTAGAAGCCTTAATGCATCGGGATATGTCAAGGTATATAAGGTCAACAATGTAGGGTCCACGGACTCCGTTCGGCACAACTGCTTCGGGCCGTCTTGAGTGGATTGACGACAGGTTCACCAGAGTACGCTATGGTTACCTTTTAAGGTGTAGCAATGATGAATAGAATATCTGTGAGACTCATTGCTTATAAGTAGGCTCTCAACGAGCCTCGAGAGACGTGAAATTTTGAATCTCAGTCACAGTCGATTCTCGAGCTTCGCAGTTAGCTTCAAGTCCACCTCGATTAATACCACCGGGAAAGTGAAAAGTAATACGATTAACACATAAGACGAAAATGCGAACCCAATTTCTTGTGATGGCGGCGGGCCTTGCCCCCCTTATAGCCGGTCACGGTTATCTCACCACACCCAAGAGCCGAACTCGCCTCGGAAGCGAAGTAAGTACCTATATTATACATCCTCATTCATAATTAAATTTAATTAAGATACTATCTCGCGTCCAAAAGCGAGATGAGAGAACCTACCACTTCGATACTATAAAGACGTTTTAGTTATCCCCTAACACGTATGGCTTTCTCCTTAGGCTGGCAAGGACACTTGCCCCGAGTGCACGATTCTCGAGCCCGTGAGCTCCTGGCCCGACCTTGATGTCGCGCCCGTTGGCCGCAGCGGGCCATGCGGATATAACGCCCGCGTAAGCGTCGACTACAACCAACCCTCGAAGGAATATGGCTGGGGCATCGACACAGCACAGACATACAAAGCCGGCGACACGATCGACGCAGTCTGGTGCGTGGACAATAACGGCGATCACGGCGGAATGTTCACCTACCGTCTGTGCTCGAACCAGACACTCGTTGACAAGTTCCTGGACCCGGATTACCTGCCGACGGAAGAAGAAAAGCAGGCCGCTGAAGATTGTTTCGACGAGGGATTACTGAGCTGCACGGAAGTGGACGGACAAGCATGCGGCTACAACCCCGACTGCGGCGCCGGTGAACCCTGCCACCGCAACGACTGGTTCACCTGCAACGCATTCAACGCGAACTCGCGCCGCGGCTGCCAGGGCGTCGACAACGCCGCGCTCAACTCGTGCTTCACCACCATCGCCGGCGGCTACACGGTCTCGAAGAAGGTCAAGATCCCGGAGAACTTCTCTAGCAAGCACACCCTGCTCAGCTTCAAGTGGAACTCTTTCCAGACGGGCCAGATCTACCTCAGCTGCGCCGACATCGCCGTAACCGAATCTGGCGACAGCGACGGTGGAGATAGTGGATCCACACCACCGGTATCATCAACCACCTTGTCCACAGCCACCAAAACGACTACATCAGCAACTGGTACTAATTCAGCTTGTGCGCTCAACAGCGTCGAAGTCACTTTTAACGAGATTGTCACTACCAAATACGGCCAGACCATCAAGGTCGTGGGGTCGATCCCCGAGCTAGGTAGCTGGTCCGTGGATAAGGCGCCCGCCATGTCGGCTGCCAAGTACACCGACTCCAACCACCTCTGGACGTACTCCCTGAGCCTCGCGCCGGGCAAATCCTTCGAGTACAAGTTCGTCAACGTGGAGTCCTCGGGCGCGGTTACCTGGGAGAGCGACCCCAACCGCTCCTTCACGGTTCCCAAAGGCATCTGCGAGTCTACTCTCACTATCGGAACTGCTACCTGGCGATAGTTGGTTATGCTTTTAAGATAAGTAGATAGTTATAGCGAAAGGGGGGGGGATGGGGGGTTTAGTTCTGCTTATACTTCTTTAGGGGTGTTGAATTTTGTAGGTAAAGATTGTCATGGTCTGAGTAGTTTAAGTAATGAATGAAAGTCATGATATGTTTTCAAAGCTCAGATGCCTGAACGTACCGTGTCCCTTGATGTTGTAGTATCTAGTCACCGAGTAGTGAGCAGAACGAACGTCCTGGTTGTGACTGGCACGAGAGGATAACTCGAACAGACACGATACCCAGCGAAGCTCTCATTTTGGCCAGTCCGGATTTTTCGCGGCGCATCATGGAACTAGTATCATGATAGGGTCGCTGCATTGAAGTTCATCAAATTTTACTCACAGCGAGCCAAAACTGTAGCAATCTGAAGCCATGATCCTTAAAAATGCATCTCAACGTGTATTTGCAGTATCTCCAATAAGTACACTTTATAGATCGGCTCGCTTCCGACTACTATTCTTTATCAAGATATATCGAGATAAATGCTTATATAGAGATGCACATCTTCTACAAAGGGGAAAAGCCATCTGTTCGGGGTGTTCTAATGCCCCATTCCGTTGGGTGCAAGATGGGCTATGATCCGACCCGATCTCAGGTGTCCACTACAGACAACTCTAGTTAAAGGTAGGTAGTTGATTACCTAACCTAGTAACTGCCTGCCCAGCCCCCGGGGTCATGAATTGTTGGCCCGCGACGGAATAGCCGGGATTTGCTAATGTAAGCAGGAGCGGGGGGAAGACGACCCTATATGACGATGGAAAGTTAAGTAAGTTCACCTGTTAGATTCTGGGGTTCCAATAATACTTTTGCAACTCTATCCCATACCTGAAAATTACGAGTTGGCGTCGTTATCGTCGTAAAATTAACTGGTAAGTCAGCAACAAACCCCCCCCCCCCCCCCCCCCACCCCCCCAAACACAC